>Ga0335084_10000375_pt1 | contig 37172 bp, 26 predicted proteins | sample Lox_Sample_44_FD_206721 | JGI IMG/M metagenome (GOLD analysis project Ga0335084, IMG submission 206721) | Soil microbial communities from Loxahatchee National Wildlife Refuge, Florida, United States - Lox_Sample_4.4 | ecosystem: Environmental > Terrestrial > Soil > Wetlands | place: USA...
CCGCGTCTCGCTCGGCAAGGTGATCGGTCCGTCGTTCTCGCAGGACGACGTCCCGGATGCGATCGAGCGGCTGATCCGCTGCTACCTCGACCATCGCGACAGCGAGGAAGAACGCTTCATCGATACCGTGGCGCGGATCGGCGTCGCGCCCTTCAAGGACTGCGTTTATGGCAACCCTGATCAGGAACCGGCGGATCGCCGCCGACAGCTGGCGGCTGCTTGACGACGCCGCGCCCTGGCTCGCCGTCGGCGAGGACGGGTTCGTCCCCGACTTCCCGGCCGCGGGCGGGCTGATCGTCCCGCTCGCGCTCTGGCGGCTGCGCAGCGAGGAGCTGCTCGACCGGGCCGGACCGGTCGGCGTGTGGCTCGCCGCCGGCGAAGGGCCGGAAGCGATCGCAGACGATCTCGAGCACCTCGCGCTCGTCGCGGTGCACTTCCCGAAGTTCAGCGACGGCCGCGGCCTCTCGACCGGACGGCTCCTCCGCGAGCGCTACGGCTACGACCGCGAAGTGCGCGCGATCGGCGACGTGCTGCGCGACCAGCTGCCGTTCCTCGAGCGCTCCGGCTTCGACGCGCTCGCGCTGCGGGACGACCAGGATCCGGATGCGGCACTCGCGTCGTTCACCGAACTGTCCGACGCCTACCAGGGCACGGTGACGGAGCCGCTGCCGCTCTTCCGCCGCCGGCTGGCGGTGACGGCGTAGTCCGATGGACACCCGGCCGGGCAAGGTCTTCCTCGTGGGCGCCGGTCCCGGCGCGCCCGACCTGCTGACCGTGCGCGCGGCGCGCCTGCTCGGGGCGGCCGACATCGTCTTCCACGACGCGCTGGTGAATCCCGGAATACTCGCGCTCGCGGAGCGGGCGGAGAAGGTCGCGGTCGGCAAGCGCTGCGGCCGGCATTCGACCGCGCAGGCCTTCATCAACAAGCGGCTCGTCGACGCCGCGCGGAAGTACGCGGTCGTGGTGCGGCTGAAGGGCGGCGATCCGATGCTCTTCGGCCGCGCACAGGAGGAGATCGACGCGCTCCGCGCCGCCGGGATCGAGCCCGAAGTCGTGCCCGGCATCACTGCCGCGCTCGCCGCGGCGGCCGATCTCGGCGTCTCGCTCACCCGCCGCGGCGTGAGCCGCAACGTCGCGTTCGCGACCCCGCGCGTCGGCGACGGCCAGGCCGCGAGCGACTGGGCCGAGCCGCTCGCCACCGCCGATACCGGCGCGATTTACATGGGCGCCGGCGAAGCTGCGGCCATCGCCGCAACGCTGATCGGACGCGGCAAGCCGGCGAGCCTGCCGGTAGTGGCTGTCGAGAATGCGTCGCTTCCCGGGTCGCGGCGCTGGCTCACTACGCTCGGCGACCTGCCCGCCCTCGCGGACGAGGCGTTCGCGGGCCCGGTGATGCTCCTCCTCGGTGAGGTATTTGCCACGGCGCTCGCGGCCGCGGACGCCGACCGGGTCCGGACCCGGTTCCTCGAGACCGCACAAGCCCACCTCCTGCGCGTCGCGGTGTGACCGGCGTCGCAGTCCGGCGCCTGACCGCTTGGCGGGCGGGTCGGGCCGCCGCTATGCTCTCCGGCCATGCCCGAGGACTTCCGCCACCTCCACGACCGCGACTTCGCGGAGTGGGCGCTCAAGCAGGCGAGGGCGCTGCGCGAGCAGCGCTTCGCCGACGTCGACTGCGCGATCCTCGCCAACGAGCTGGAGCGCATGGTCTCGAGGGAGCGGAGCGAGATCAACAGCCGGGTCGAGGCGCTGACCGTCCAGCTCCTGATGTGGACGGTGCAGCCCGCGACGCGGACCGAGGCGTTCCAGTCGGCGATCCTCGACCAGCGCACTTCGCTCGACAGCCTGCTCAGGTCGAGCCCGTCCCTGCGCGGCGTGATCGAGGTGGGGCTGCCGCGAACCTACACGTCGGCGCTCGACACCGCGGAGGAAGCCGGGATCCCGCGCTCGATGTTCCCCGCCGAACCGGTGTTCACGCTCGAGCAGCTCGTCGACCGCGCGTTCTGGCCGGCGAGCCTCTTCGGCGGGCGGGCGTTCAGCTTCTAGGCGCCCCGCTCTAAGCGGCGCGCAAGGCGTCGACGATCTTCAGCCGCGCGGCGCGCAGCGCCGGCAGCACCCCGCCCGCCAGTCCCATCGCCAGCGCGAACGCGAGCGACTGCGCCACGATGAGCGGGGTGAGCGCGAACGAGAACGCGAGCTCGGCGAACGACTGCCAGTTCATGGTGGAGATGCGCACCAGCGTCATCGCCGTGGCGAGCGCGAGCCCTACCGCCCAGCCGAGCAGCGCGAGGAACAGCGCTTCGGCGAGGAACGCTGCGAGGATCGCCCCGCGCCGGAACCCGAGCGCCCGCAGGCTGCCGATCTCCGCGGTGCGGTTCGCGACCGCGGCGTACATCGTGATCATCGCGCCGATCATCGCGCCGACCGAGAAGATCACCGACAGCGTCAGCCCGAGGATGCGGATGAAGTTCGACAGCACCTCGGACTGCTCCTCGTAGAACCGCCGCTCGCGCTTCACATCGAGCGTGAGGCGGGGATCGGACTCGAGCCGCGCCTTGAGGGCGTCGAACGACGCCGGATCGGCGAGCCGCGCGACGACGGTCGAGTAGGCGTTGCGGCGGAACGACTGCATCATCTGCTCGCCGTCGCCCCAGACCTCGGAGTCGAACCCGGAGCCCGCGCCGTCGAACACGCCGACCACCGTCCACTCGCGCCCGCCGAACCGCAGCCGCTCACCGATACCGGTGCCGTTGAAGCGCTCGGCGATGCTCCTCCCCACGACGATCTCCGTGGTGCCGCGGCGGAACATCCGCCCGGACGCGATCCGCACCTGCGGGCGCAGGGCCGGCCCCTGCTCGCCCAGGCCGCGCACGGTGATGTTCGTCGGCACGCCGGTGTCGCGCTTCGGCTGCGCGATCAGCACCACCGTCTCCTTCGAGACCATCCGCACGCCGCCGGGGCCGATCGCGATCTCGGGTTGCGTCTCGACGATCGCCGCCTGGCTGCGCTCGATCCCGCTCTGGATCTCGGTGCCGGCGGCGCGACGCGTGACGAGGATGCTGTCCGGCTGACCGGTCGCGACGAGCGCCGAACGCAGGCCCGCGTCGAGCATCAGCACCGCGGCGAACACGAACACCACCAGCGCCATGCCGCCCGCGGTCAGGGCGGTCGTGAGCTTGCGGGTGAGCAGATTGCGTGCGGAGTACCGGAGGGGAATCTGCATCGGCTGGATATCGCGCGCTGTGCGCCTGCCGCAAGGATGCCTCAACCTGCGCAGGGCGTCAGAGCGCATTGCCGGCGGCCGGCACGGGTGCCGCCCCGGCAATCAGTCGCCGACCAGGATCCGGGTCTTCTTCAGGACGTGCGCAGTCAACCAAAGCGCGAACGCGACCACGACCACCGCGACCAGCACCTCCGCGACCATGCGACGCCCGCCGTCGTCACCGATCGGCCACAGGCGCACGAGACCGATGGCGGCGATGGCCAGGATCCAGCCGAACGGCGTGCCGTATTCCTTCGCGATCACGCGCTTCCAGTGGAACTCCATCGCGGACAGCGTCGCGCCGAGGCCGCGCAGGCGCGGCAGCCAGCGCGGCACGTCGGCGCAGTACGCCTGGTAGGCCGGCCCGAACCGGTCGAGGAGATAGCGCTCCTCGGCCGCCACGATCGCGACATAGACGAAGCCGAACAGCGCCACCGACAGCGCCAGGCACAGCGCCGAATTGGAGGCGACCGCGATACCGGCGAGGATCAGCAGGTTGCCGAGGTACATCGGGTTGCGCGCGTGGGCGAAGATGCCGTCGGTCACGAGCTCGTCGGCGTAGACGCGGCGGTTGCGCCCGCCCCGGACGATGTACCGGAGGCCGATGGTGCACACGCGAATCACCTGCCCCACGACGGCGAGAGCGAATCCGGCGCCGATCGCGCGGACCGGCGAGGCGAAGAGCACCGGCCCGGGGAGGAACGCAAGCGCGAGCGCGATCGGAAACAGCAAGTTGCGGGTGCGGAAGAGCCAGTTCCCGGCCGCGACGAGATTCACTTCACCGCCACGATGCCGCAGAAGTTGTACCACTTGAAGAAGACGTCCACGTACCGGAAGCCGGTGCGGAGCAGCAGCTCCCGATTCTCGAGCAGCGTGTAGGGGATGAGCACGTTCTCGAGCGCCTCGCGCTTCTGCGCGATCTCCATCTCGCTGTAGCCGTTGCGGCGCTTCATGTCGTAGTAGTAGCCGATGAACAGACGGTTGAAGAGCGAATCCTCGCCCAGGACCTTCTCGACCACGATCAGGCAGCCGTCGTGGTTCAGGCCGCGGAAGATGTCGGCCATCAGCCGCTCGCGCTGCAGCGGGCGGATGAACTGCAGCGTGAGGATCATGAGCGCGAGCGAGGCGTTCTCCACCGACGCCCCGGCGTTCAGGTCCACGGCGCGCAGCTCGAACGGCCGGTCGAACCTGCCCGCGGCGAGTTTCTCGCGGCAGCGCACGAGCATGTCCTCCGAGTTGTCCACGCCGATGAACTTCGCGTCCTTCGGCACGCCGTTGTGGAGCGCGAGCATGGTGGTACCGGTCGAGCAGCCGAGATCGTAGACGTTCGTCCCGCTCTGGACGAAATCGCCCGCCAGCTCGGCGATCATGCGCTGCGTCTCGGCATAGAACGGCACGCTGCGCGACAGCATGTCGTCGAACACCGAGGCCACTTCCTTGGTGAACTTGAAATCGGCGACCGCGGCCGCCGGCTCCGCGAAGACGCGGTCGCGGGCTTCGTTTGCGCTCATGTTTTACCCCGCTCGGCAGATCGGTGGGCGAGGAACGAATCGCCGGCACTGACTGCCGTCGTTCGGCGGCTCGCATGCCGCCACCCGCCACGATGCTACAGCGCAATAAGTGACGAAAACGTCGAGAAAGCGTGAAGTTCCCGTGAAGCTGCAATCGGCTGCGGCAGCGGCGCCGCCTCAGGCGAGGACGATGCGCACCGTGGTCCCGCGATCCGGCTCGCTCTCCGCGGCGATCGTCCAGCCGAACCGGTCGGCGATGCGCTTGACGATCGCGAGCCCGATGCCAGTGCCGCCCGGGCGGGCGTTCGCGCCGCGAAACGCACGCTCGAAGATGCGCGGCAGATCGGTCGGCGACATGCCGGTACCGGTATCGCTCACCGCGAGCATCCCCTGCGCGTAGCACACGCGCACTTCGCCCCGGTCGGTGTAAACGAGAGCGTTCCTGAGCAGGTTGGAGAGGGTGAGCTGCAGACCCGGACGGTTCGCGCGGGCGAGCGCCCCGGGCGGGATATCGATCACGAGCCGCAAGCCCCTTGCCTCGGCCGCCGGTCGCAGGGGCGCCGCGATCTCCTCGGCGAGCTCCGCGAGGTCGACGACCTGCTCCGCCTCCACCGGCGTTTCGCGCCCGAGCAGGAGCAGCGCCTCGATGAGCTCGGCGATATGATCGGCGCTCGCGATCATCGCCTGCGCGCGCTCGCGCGAGCGCTGCGAAAGCGCCGGGTCCTGCGCGAGCAGCTCGGCGCCGGTCCGGATCGTCGTCAGCGGGGTGCGCAGCTCGTGGCTCACATTCGCGGTGAACTCCTGCTCGCGCGCGAGGAGCATCGCCACCCGCCGCGCGTATTCGTCGAGCGCCAGCGAGAGCGTATTCACCTCGCGTTCGCGGTAGCGCCCGGCGAGGGAGTGCCCGGCGTCCCCGGGTTCGAGATCGCGCACCTGCGCCGCGAGATCGCGCACCTCGCGCGACAGGACCCCGGAGAGCCAGATGCTGAACGCGATCAGGGTCACGACCCCTCCGGCGAGGATCGGGATCAGCGCGCTCCTGAACTCGCGGATGCGCTCCTCGTGCCGGGACACGTCGTACGAGAGATAGCGGGTGATTCCGCCCTGCCGCCGCACCGCGACGTGGTGCTCGACGCCGCCGATCATCACCTCGTGAATGCCGTCGGGCAGGTCGCGAATCTCGGGCGGAACGTCCACCGGCGCAGCGGACGCGCGTGCGACATAGCCCCGGATGCGCTCCGGCGAGGCGACGTCGACCGGCGCGTAGGTGTCGGCGGCGGCGAACCGGTCCATCAGCGCGGACAGCGTGTCGTTGATGAAGTCCTCCTCCTGCCGCTCGACGACCGTCGCGATCACGACCGCTTCCGCGACCAGCACCCCGAACAGGCACAGGATGAGCGCGAGACGCCGCCGAATGCTCAGCCCGGGCGCACGCGCCGCCGCATCCAGGGTCGTCACGTCAGCCCGCCTTCGTGCCGGTGAGCCGGTAGCCGACACCGTGCAGGTTCTCGACCGGATCGGCGGCGCCCGCCGCGGCGAATGCGCGGCGCAGGATGTGCAGCTGGCTGCGCAGCGTTTCGCCGTTCGGGAGCCGGTCGCCCCAGACCGCGGTCTCCAGCTCGGCGCGGCTGAACACGCGCTCGGGCTGCGACAGCAGCAGCTCGAGCAGCCTGAGCGGCTTCGGCGGCAGCTTCACCGGCACCCCGTCGACGGTCACCGCGAGCGTCGAGGGGTTGAAGGCGATCCCGGCGTAGAGCACCTCGCGTCGCGCCACGCGCCCGCCGCGCCGCTTGTGGATCGCGAGCAGCCGCGCCTCGAGCTCGCGGAGCGCGAACGGCTTGGCGAGGTAGTCGTCGGCGCCGGCCTCGAATCCCTCGAGCTTGTCCGCGAGCGTGTCGCGCGCGGTCAGCATCAGCACCGGCGTCTCGCGGCCCGCGTCCTCGCGCAGGCGCCGGCAGAGCGTCAGCCCGTCGATGCGCGGCATGTTGAGATCGAGCACGATGGCGTCGAACTCCTCGGTGGCGGCGAGATGCAGGCCGGTCACGCCGTCGCCGGCTGCATCGACGACATGCCCGCGCGATTCGAGGAAATCGCACACGTTCGCGGCGATCGGCGACTCGTCCTCGATGATCAGCACCCGCATGGCGCTCACATTGTAGCGCCCGCCCTCAGCCGATCGCCCGCAGCCCGTCGACGATCTTGACCCGCGCCGCGCGCCGACCCGGCAGGAGCGCAGCCGCGACGCCGACTGCAATCGCGCAACCCGCCTGGAGCGCGACCGTCCCGCGGCTCACCTCGAACACCGGGAACAGCGTCCCCATCTTCGCGGCGAAGCCCGCGCTCACCGGGAACGTCGCGGCGATCCCGATCGCCGCGCCGATCGCTGCGATCGCGACCGACTCGCCGAGCACGAGCCAGGCGACGTAGCCGGGCGCGAAGCCGAGCGCCTTGAGCGTCGCGTATTCCCCGAGCCGCTCGCGCGCCGTCATCGCCATCGTGTTGGCCATCACCGCGAGGATGATGAAGATCACCACGAACGACACGATGCGGATCGCGACCACGATCGCCTCGGTCATCGCGACGAAGCCGAGCTGGAACGCCTTCTCGGTCTCGGTCAGGGTCTCGGCGAGCGAGTTCACGAACTGCGCGTCGATCGCATGCGCGATCTCCGCCGAGCGCGCCGGGTCGTCGATCTGCACCACGAACACGCCGACCTGGTCGGCGCGGCGCGGGATCTTGGCCTTGATCACCTCGTTCACGTAGTCCCAGTGGAAGAACATCTGCGACGTGTCGGTCTTCGCCTCCGCGCCGTCGTAGATCCCGCGCACGGTGAACGACCAGGTGCCGGGGTAGATCGTGCCCTGCAGCGGGATCGTGTCGCCGAGCCTGAAGCCGTAGGTGGCGGCGAGCTTGCGCCCGATCACCGCCCCCTTGCGGTCGCGCAGGAACGCACGCAGCTCGTCCTCCTTGAGCCGGTACTCGGGATACATCGCGAAGTACGGCGCCGGCTCGATCGCGAACTGCGGGAAGAAGTTCTTGGGGTCCTGGTAGATGCCGCCGAACCAGTTCGCTGCGCCGACCGCGCGCACGCCGTCGACCCCGCGGATCTTGTCGCGGTAGTGGAGCGGCATCGGAAACGTGAGCGAGATCGCGTTCCGGGTGATCAGCCGGTTGGGCGCCGCGCTCTCGGCGCCCGCATACCACGCGTCGACGACCGTCTGCAGCAGGCCGAACGCGAGGATCGCGACCACCAGCCCGGTCACCGTCAACCCGGTGCGCAGCTTGTGCCGGAGCGCGTTCCGCAGGACGAGCTTGAGGAACTGCATCGCGCCGCGGCTCAGGCGCGCGCTTCGCGCACCGAGCGTTCGTGGAGGTCGCCGGAGGTCGAGAGCTCGCCCTTGTCGAGGTACATGATCGCGTGGGCCCGGTCGGCCGCGCGGCGGTCGTGGGTGACCATCAGGATCGTCTTGCCGAGCTCGGTGTTCAGCCGGTCCATGAGCGCGAGGACGTCCTCGGCCGACTGGCGGTCGAGGTCCCCGGTCGGCTCGTCGGCGACGATCAGCTTCGGGTCGGTGATGATCGCGCGCGCGATCGCGACGCGCTGCTGCTGTCCGCCCGAAAGCTCCGACGGGTAGTGCTCCATCCGGTCGGCGAGGCCCACCAGCGCGAGCGCGGCTTCGGCGTGCGCCCGCCGGAGCTTCCGCGGCAGGCTCGTCAGCGTCAGCGGCAGCTCGACGTTCTCGAACGCGGTGAGCACCGGCATCAGGTTGTAGAACTGGAAGATGAACCCGACGGCGCTCGCGCGCCAGTCGGCGAGCTCCGCCTCGCCGAGCTTGGTGATGTCGACGCCGTCGACGAGGAGTTCGCCCGCGTCGGGCTTGTCGATGCCGGCGATCAGGTTGAGCAGCGTCGACTTGCCCGAGCCGGACGGCCCCATCAGCCCGAGGAAGTCGCCGTGCGCGACGTCGAAGCTGACGTCGTGCAGCACCGGCACCGTCTGCCCGCCCCGCCGATAGGACTTGAAGACGCGACGGATCGAGATGAGCGGCGGCGCGCCGGCGTCGTTCACTTGGCGGCGACCTTCACCCGCTCGCCGTCGGCGACGCGGTCGAGCGGCTTCACGATCACGCGGTCGCCGGGCTTGACGCCGCGCACCTCGACCGCATCACCGATCGCGCGGCCGGCCTCGACCCGCGTGCGCACCGCGCGGCCGTCGGCCACGACGAACACCGACCGCTCGCCCGCGCGCTCGACGATCGCCTGCTTCGGCACGACCGTCACCGCCTGGCGCTCGGCCGGGCCCACCTCGCGCTCGAGGAACGCGACCTTGGCGCTCATGTCGGGCAGCACCCGGCTGTCGCGCTCGAGGAAGCGGATCTTGACCAGCACCGTCGCCTTGGCGCGGTCGACGGTGGGCACGATCCGGTTCACGACGCCCGGGAACCGCTGGTCGGGCACCGCGTCGAGCTGGACCTCGCACGGCTGGCCGACGCGGATCCTGCCGAGCGAGGATTCGGCGACGTCGGCCTCGACCTCGAGCGTGTCCATGTCGGCGATCGTGACCACCGCGCCCTTGGTGTCGGCCGCCTGCGAGAACGGCGTGATGTTGTCGCCGACGTTCGCGCTCTTGGTGAGCACGATGCCGTCGAACGGCGCGCGGATCAGCGTCTGATCGAAGGCGACGTCGGCGACCTTGAGGTTCGCCTGGGCGACGCCGAGGGACGCCTCGCTCGAGCGCAGCCCCGCCTGCGCCTTGTCGAAGCGGGCGATCGCGGCGTCGAGCGCCGAGCCGCTGACGTAGTTCTTCGCCGCCAGATCGCGCGAGCGCTTGAGGTTCGCGTCGGCGTCGCGGAGCTCCGCGCGCGCCTGCTCGATGTTCGCCGCGGCCACCTTCACGTTCGCGGCGGCCTGCTCGCGCTGTGCGGAGACGTCGCGGTTCTCGAGCCGTGCGATGACCTCGTCCTTCCTGACCCGGCTGCCCTCCATGACGCCGAGCCACTCGAGCCGGCCGGTCGCCTTCGAGGCGACCGATGCCTTGCGCTGCGCGACGACGTAGCCGGTCGCGTTCAGGAGCGTGACCGCCTGCGACGGGTAAGCGGTGGTCACCGCGGCAGTCTCGACGGTCTGCGCGGTGCCGAAGCCGGCGAGGACGGCGATTCCCGCGGCCGCCGCGAGCGCCGCAACGACGAGCCACGGCCACAGCCGCCGCCGCGGGCGCGCCGTCGGCGTGAGCGTGCGGTCGATCCTGAGTCGCGAGAGGTCGGGCTGGTTCAAATCCGGGGTGCTTCGCGGAGCAACGCCGCGAAGCGCGGTGTGATCACGGCGCGCCGATTATACCCGCCGCCTCACCGTCCCCGGGCGTTCAACTGCCGCGCGAAGCGGGCGGGCCCAGCCCGATCGGCGCCGGTGCGAGCGTGACGATGCGCTGGAACAGCGCGTCGTAGTCGTCGGTGCGCGCGCCGGCGAGCGGGTCGCGGTGGGCGGCGAAGACGGCCTCGATCGCCGCCCAGTCGTCCGCGTCGAGGACGCGGCGCGCGAGCGGCATGATGTCGCGCTCCTCCTTCTGCATGTGCGCGCGATAGCGGCCGATGAAGCGCTCCACGGCGGCCGCGAAGCTGGGAAATTCCGCGTCGCCGCCTTCCTCGAACCGCACCAGCGCCTGCTCGAGCTCGCGCATCGCCTGCTCGCCGGATTCGTGCTCGCGCCCGAGCTCGTCGAGCACCGCGTCCGCCTCGTGGGTACGTGCGCGGAGGCGGCTGAAGAGCGCCCGCTCCTCCTTCGGATGGTGCTCGCGCTCGGCGAAGACGTCGAGGTAGTAGAGCGCTGCGCGGAAGACGCGCGGATCGATCCGCGCGCCCCGGTCGCGCCGCTCGCGGACGAGCGCCTCGAGTGCGGCGAGCACCGCCGCGATCGAGCGATGCTCCGAGTACAGCGCGGCTAGCGGTTCGGCCGAAGCGTTCATGCGAGTCCTCTCGCGCGGATAATCCGATGGCGCCATCCTCGCGCCGCTCCGCCGGCGCCGGCTTGACGGAGATCAAACGGGCCGGCGGCAGCGGCCGCATGGTGCGAACGACGGGAAGACGACGATGCGCGCAATGCTGCTCGACAACCCCGGCCGGCCCCTGCGGCTCGCCGAGGTCGGTCCGCGGGCACCCGGGCCGGGCGAGGTGCTGGTGCGCGTCGCGGCGTGCGGCGTCTGCCGCACCGATCTCCACATCTGCGACGGCGAGCTGCCGTTCGTCCGCTCTCCGCTCGTGCCGGGGCACGAGATCGTCGGCCGGATCGAGGCGCTCGGCGAGGGCGTCACGGCGTTCTCGCCCGGGGACCGCGTCGGCGTGCCCTGGCTCGGTTGGACGTGCGGCCGCTGCCGCTACTGCGCGAGCGGCCGCGAGAACCTGTGCGACGCGGCGCGCTTCACCGGCTATCACCTCGACGGCGGCTATGCCGAGCACGCGGTCGCCGACGCGCGGTACTGCTTCGCCCTGCCCGGCCAGTACGGCGACGCGGAGGCGGCGCCGCTCCTCTGCGCCGGCCTGATCGGACACCGTTCGCTCGTCGCCGCCGGCGACGCGCGGCGGCTCGGGATCTACGGCTTCGGCGCCGCCGCGCACATCGTGTGTCAGGTCGCGGCGTGGCAGGGACGCGAAGTGCTTGCGTTCACGCGCCCCGGCGACGCGTCGGCGCAGCGGTTCGCGCTCGAGCTCGGCGCGGCGTGGGCAGGCGACTCGACCGTCGCGCCGCCGGCGCCGCTCGACGCGGCGATCCTCTTCGCGCCGGTCGGCGCGCTGGTGCCGGCGAGCCTGCGGGCGATTGCGAAAGGCGGGACGGTGGTGTGCGCCGGCATCCACATGAGCGAGATCCCGGCGTTCCCGTACGACATCCTGTGGGGCGAGCGGAAGATCGTGTCGGTCGCGAACCTGACGCGCCGCGACGGCGAGGAGTTCCTGCGCCTCGCGCCGCAGGTACCGGTACGCACTGCGGTCGAGACCTTTCCGCTCGCGCGGGCGAACGAGGCGCTCGCGCGCGTGCGCGAGGGACGCATCAACGGCGCAGCGGTGCTGGTGACCGGTTTTCAAGCCGCCGGTGGGGCCGGCGTCCCCCTTGAGTAAGATACCGGCCTTTCGCGCGGGGGTGGGATGCTGGCGGCGTCGGCGCTGGAGTGCATTCGCGGGGACCGGACGCTCTTCACCGGCGTCTCGTTCGCGCTTGCGGCCGGCGCCGGGCTTCTGGTGCAGGGCGCCAACGGCGCCGGCAAAACGAGCCTGCTGCGCATCCTGGTCGGGCTGTCGCCGCCCGTTCAGGGAGAGGTCGCCTGGCAGGGGCAGCCGATCCGGTCGCTCGGCGAAGCGTATCGGCGCGAGGTGCTCTGGTGCGGGCACGCGAATGCGCTGAAGGACGACCTCAGCGCGCTGGAAAACGTCCGTACTGCGGCCGCGCTCGCCGGCCAGCCGATCGCCGACGGCGAGGCGCGTGACGCCCTGGAGCGCGCGGGAGTCGGCGCGCAGGCGCACCTCCCCGCGCGCAGCCTCTCGCAGGGCCAGAAGCGGCGGACCTCGCTCACCCGGCTCCTCTTCGCGCGCGCGAAGCTCTGGGTGCTCGACGAGCCGGTCGCAGCGCTCGACGCGGGCGGGGTCGAGTGGCTCGCCGCCGCGCTGGACAGGCATCTCGCATCGGGCGGTCTCGCGGTCGTGACGAGCCACCAGCCGCTCGCCACGCGGTCGCCGTTCGCGACGCTGAAGCTCGGAGCATGAGCGCCGCTGCCGCCGCCGCGCTCGGCGTCCTCAGGCGCGACTGCATCCTCGCGCTCCGCCGCAAGTCGGACGCGCTCGCCCCGGTGTTCTTCTTCGTGATCGTCGCGAGCCTCTTCCCGCTCGGGATCGGCCCGGAGCCCGAGCTCCTGCAACGGATCGGCCCCGGCGTGCTGTGGGTCGGTGCGCTGCTCGCGACGATGCTCGCGCTCGCGCGGCTCTTCGCCGCCGACTACGAGGACGGCACGCTCGAGCAGCTCGCGCTCTCGCCGGAGCCGTTCGTCCTGCTCGCGGCGGCGAAGGTCGCCGCGCACTGGCTCGTGTCCGGACTGCCGCTCATCGTCGCCGCGCCGGTGCTCGCCTTACAATACGGCCTGCCCGCCGACACGATCGCGGTGCTCGTCGCCTCCCTCCTGCTCGGCACCCCGGTGCTGAGCCTGGTCGGAGCGATCGGGGCGGCGCTCACGCTCGGCGTGCGCGGGGGCGGGTTGCTGGTGGCGCTGATCGTCCTCCCGCTTTACGTCCCGGCGCTGGTGTTCGGCGCCGGCGCGGTCGACGCGAATCTCGCGGGAACCGGGGCGGCGGCCCACCTGTCTCTGCTTGGGGCGTGCCTCGTGATCGCGGGCTTCTTCGCGCCGTGGGCGATCACGGCGGCCCTGCGCATAGCGCTGGAATGACGATGACCAACTGGTTTCGCTTCTCCTCGCCGCAGACCTTCTACCCGCTCGCCGGGAAGATGGTGCCGTGGTTCGCCGGCGCGGCCGCGATCCTGACCGTCATCGGGCTCTACATCGCCTTCTTCGTCGCGCCGACCGACGCGCAGCAGGGCGAGTCCTACCGCATCATCTTCGTGCACGTCCCGGCGTCGTGGATGTCGATGTTCATCTACCTGGTGATGGCGGGCTGGGCGGGGATCGGGCTCGCCTTCAACACGCGCCTCTCGTACATAATGGCCGCGGCGCTCGCGCCGACCGGCGCCCTGTTCGCGTTCCTCAGCCTGTGGACCGGCGCGCTCTGGGGCAAGCCGACCTGGGGCACCTACTGGGTCTGGGACGCGCGCCTCACCTCGGAGCTGGTGCTTCTCTTCCTGTACATCGGCGTGATGGCGCTGCACGCGGCGATCGACGAGACGCGGCGCGCGGACAAGGCCTGCGCGGTGCTCGCGCTCGTCGGCGCCGTCAACGTCCCGATCATCTACTTCTCGGTGCAGTGGTGGAACACGCTCCACCAGGGCGCGTCGGTGAGCGTCACGCGCGCGCCGTCGATGGCCGCAATCATGCTCGCCGGCATGATCGTCATGGTGTTCGCGTTCTGGATGTACTCGATCGCGGTCGCGCTCGCGCGCGCGCGGGCGATCATCCTCGAGCGCGAGCGGCACGCGGGCTGGGTCCACGGGCTGGCGGCGGCATGAACTGGGGCAGCGCAGCCGAGTTCTTCGCCATGGGCGGGTACGCGCCGTACGTGTGGGGCAGTTACGCGGTGACCGCGCTCTGCCTGATCATCGAGCCGCTCGTCGTGCGCGCGCGGCGGCGCGCCGCGGCGGCGCGGCTGAAGGCGCTCGAAGGCGCCGGAAGGACCGCAAGTGAAGCCACGGCATAAACGTCTCGCGATCATCGTCGCCGGCGTCGTCGCCCTCGCTGTCGCCGCCGCGCTGGTGCTGAACGCGTTCCAGTCGAACCTCGTGTTCTTCTTCAGCCCGTCGCAGATCGCCGCCGGCGAGGCGCCGAAGGACCGCGCGTTCCGCGTCGGCGGCATGGTGCAGGCGGGCAGCCTGAAACGCCTGGGCGACGGCCTCACGGTCGAGTTCATCGTGACCGACACCGCGAAGAACATCCCGGTCACTTACAAGGGCATCCTTCCGGACCTCTTCCGCGAAGGCAAGGGCGTGGTCGCGCAGGGCCGGCTCGGCCCCGACGGCGTCTTCCGCGCGAGCGAGGTGCTGGCGAAGCACGACGAGAACTACATGCCGCCGGAAGCCGCCCACGCGCTCGAGCAGGCGGCAAAGGCGCAGAGGTCGTTGAAGCAATGACGCCCGAGCTCGGTCATTTCGCGCTGATCCTCGCCCTCTGCGTCGCCGTCGTGCAGGCGGTGCTGCCGCTCGCCGGCGCAGCGACGGGCGAACCGCGCTGGATCGCCGTCGCGCGGCCGGCAGCGCGCGCCCAGTTCCTCCTCGTGCTCTTCGCCTTCGGCTGCCTGGCACTGGCGTTCGTCGGCAACGATTTCTCGGTGGCGTACGTCGCCAACCATTCGAACTCGAAGCTGCCGACGCCGTTCCGGTTCGCCGCCACCTGGGGCGGCCACGAAGGCTCGCTCCTCCTGTGGCTCCTCATGCTCTCGGGGTGGACCGCCGCGGTCTCGATCTGGAGCCGCCAGCTGCCCGACGCGATGGTGGCGCGGGTCCTCGGCGTGCTCGGCCTGGTGAGCGCCGGGTTCATGCTGTTCACCCTGTTCACCTCGAACCCGTTCGAGCGCGTGCTGCCGCCGCCAGCCGACGGCCGCGACCTGAATCCGCTGCTCCAGGATCCCGGCCTGATCTTCCATCCGCCGATGCTCTACATGGGCTACGTCGGCTTCTCGGTGGCGTTCGCGTTCGGGCTCGGCGCGCTCGTCGCCGGCCGGCTCGACGCGGCGTGGGCGCGCTGGTCGCGGCCGTGGACGATCGCCGCCTGGATCTTCCTCACGCTCGGCATCGCGCTCGGCAGCTACTGGGCGTACTACGAGCTCGGCTGGGGCGGCTGGTGGTTCTGGGACCCGGTCGAGAACGCGTCCTTCATGCCGTGGCTCGTCGGCACCGCCCTGATCCACTCGCTCGCGGTGACCGAGAAGCGCGGCGCGTTCAAGAGCTGGACCGTGCTGCTCGCGATCACCGCGTTCTCGCTCAGCCTGCTCGGCACCTTCCTCGTGCGCTCGGGCGTGCTCACGTCGGTGCACGCGTTCGCGAACGATCCGCGGCGCGGCGTGTTCATCCTCGCGCTCCTCACCCTGGTGATCGGCGGGTCGCTCGTGCTCTTCGCGCTGCGCGCCCCGCGCACCGCGACCGGCGGCCAGTTCGCGCTCGTCTCGCGCGAATCGCTGCTGCTCGCGAACAACGTGCTCCTGGTCGTGGCTGCCGCCTCGGTCCTGCTCGGCACGCTCTACCCGCTGGCGATCGATGCGCTGGGCCTCGGCAAGCTCTCGGTGGGTCCGCCCTACTTCAACGCCGTGTTCGTGCCGCTGATGGTGCCGCTCCTCTTCCTCGTCGCGACCGGCCCGTTCGCGCGCTGGAAGGACGCCTCGGCGAGCGCGATCGCCGGGCGGCTCGCGATCCCCGCTGCGGTCGCGGTCGCGGCCGGGATCGGCGTGCCGTTCGCGCTCGGCGGCTGGCAGCCGCTCGCGGCGCTCGGCGTGGCGCTCGCTGCGTGGGTGGCCGGCGCGACCGCAGTCAATATCCGCGACCGGCTCGCACAGGGCGGGCTGCGCCAGCCGCGCGCCTGGTACGGGATGCACCTCGCGCACCTCGGCCTCGCGGTGTGCGTGACCGGCGTCGCGCTGGTGAAGGGCTACGAGTCGGAGAAGGACGTGCGCATGGCGCCGGGCGAAACGGTGGCGATCGGCCCGTACCAGCTCCGCTTCCTCGGCGTGCGCGAGGTCGATGGGCCGAACTACCGCGCGCGCCGCGGCGAGCTCGCGCTCGAGCGCGACGGGAAGGTGCTGCGCACGATGCGGCCCGAGAAACGGGCCTACTTCTCGTCGCAGATGCCGATGACCGAAGCGGCGATCGATTCCGGCCTGACGCGCGATGTCTACGTCTCGCTCGGCGAGCCGCTCGACGGCCCGGCGTGGAGCGTGCGCGCGCACCACAAGCCGTTCGTCGACTGGATCTGGTTCGGCGCACTGTTCATTGCCCTCGGCGGCTTCCTCGCCGCGTCCGATCGGCGCTACCGCGTTCGCGTGGCCGAGCGGTTCACCGCCGCGCTTGCCGGCGGCGGTACGCGCGCATGACGCGGCTCGTCCTCGCGCTCGGCGCGTTCGGGCTGCTCGTCCTCCTGCTGGCGATCGGCCTGTCGCTCAATCCGCGCGAGGTGCCTTCGCCCCTCGTCGGCAAGCCCGCGCCCGGGTTCTCGCTCCCGCGTCTCGACCAGCCGGGCGAAAAGCTCTCGCCCGAGGCGCTGCGCGGCAAGGTCTGGGTGCTCAACGTGTGGGCGTCATGGTGCGAGCCCTGCCGCGACGAGATCCCCGTGCTGATGAAGCTCGCTCGCGCCGGCACGGTGCCGATCTACGGGCTCAACTACAAGGACCGCCGCGACGACGCGCTCGGGCTCCTCAAGCAGCTCGGTGACCCCTATGTCGCGAGCGCGGTCGACGCCGACGGCCGGGTGGGGATCGACTACGGCGTCTACGGCGTGCCCGAGACCTACGTGATCGACCAGGCGGGCGTGATCCGGCTGAAGCACATCGGGCCGGTGACACCCGAGACGATGGACAAGAAGATCGCGCCGCTGCTCAAGGAGCTCGCGAAGTGAAGCGGCTGCGGGGGGTCATGGCGCTGGTCGCACTGCTCCTCGTCGCCGGCGCAGCGCTCGGGCAGGCGGCGCGCCCGCTCGCCGGGGACGAGGCGGTCGAGCAGCGCCTGAACGCGATCGCGGAGGAGCTCCGCTGCCTCGTCTGCCAGAACGAGTCGCTCGCCGGCTCGCGCGCCGATCTCGCGCAGGACTTGCGCAACCAGATCCGCGAGCAGATCAGGGCCGGCCGCACCGACGACCAGATCCTCGCCTACATGACCGAACGCTACGGCGACTTCATCCGCTATCGGCCGCCGCTCAAGGCCACCACCGTGGCGCTGTGGGCGGGACCGTTCGTGCTGCTCGCCCTCGCCGCCGGGGGCCTCGCGTGGTACGTCCGGCGGCGGCGCACGCGCGTCGCGGCGGCTGCGCTCTCGCCCGAGGAGGAGGCGCGCGTCGCGCGGCTCCTCGGCGAGGCCGGGGACGACCGCCCCGCATGATCCTGTTCGCGCTCGGCGCGCTCGCTCTCATAGCCGCGACGCTGTGGTTCCTGCTGTGGCCGCTCGCGCGCGCGCCGCAGGGCACCGCAGCCGCCGACGCGGCGGCTACCAACGCCGCGGTTCTCAGGGATCAGCTCACCGAGCTCGAGCGCGATCACTCGGCCGGCACGATCGCCGACGCCGACTACGAGCAGGCCAAACTCGAGCTGAAGCGCCGGCTGCTCGAGGACACGGCGGTCGCGGAGGGAGCGCCCGCAGCGACACGCCGCCGGCCGATCGCCGCGGTCGCGACCGCAATCGCGCTCCCGATCGCCGCGGCCGGGCTCTACTTCCTGCTCGGCGCCCCGGACGCGCTCGATCCCGGGCAGACGCAACCGCAGCTCGGGCGGGCCGATATCGAGGCGATGGTCGACAAGCTCGCGCAGCGCCTGCAGAGCCGGCCCGACGACGCCGAGGGGTGGGTGATGCTCGGCCGCTCGTACCGCGTGCTCGGCCGCAACGAGGAGGCGGCGCGCGCCTACGCCAAGGCGGAGAAGCTCGTCGCGAATGACTCGCGGCTCCTCGTCGACTACGCGGAGGCGCTCGCGCTCGCGAATGGCGGCAATCTCCAGGGCAAGCCCGCCGAGCTCGTCGCGCGGGCGCTCGAGCTCGATCCGGACAACCCGCTCGGATTGATGCTGAGCGGCGCCGCGGCGTTCCAGCGCGAGGATTACGCCGGCGCGCTCCGCCAGTGGGAGAAGGTGCAGTCCCGCCTCGAGCCGGGATCGGACGAGGCGCGCGCGGTCGGCCACAGCATCGAGCGGGCGCGCGAGCTCGCCGCGGCGCGGCCGCCGGGGACGGCCCCCGCAGCGAAGGCGCCGGGCGGCAAGGCCGCCGCCCCGGCCAAGGTCGCGGGCACCGTCCGCCTCGCCACCGGGCTCGCATCGAAAGCGGCGCCGACCGACACCGTCTTCGTGTTCGCGCGTTCCGCCGGCGGGCCCGGCGCGCCGCTCGCGGTCATGCGCCGCCAGGTGAAGGATCTCCCGCTCGAGTTCGCGCTCGACGACACGATGGCGATGGCGCCCGACCGGAAGCTTTCCGGCGCGCAGGAGGTCGTGGTCGGGGCGCGGATCTCGCGCTCCGGCAACCCGATGCCGCAGAGCGGCGACCTGCAGGGCCTCTCGAAGCCGGTCAAGGTTGGCGCGACCAGCGTCGCGGTAGTGATCGACGCGGCCGTTCCGTAAGCCCCCTGGACGTCGTCCCCTGCGCGCGGACCGCCGCCGCGGTCCGCGCCAGCTACGAATAGCACCCGGGGCGTAGCAGGGCGGCGGCCCGGGCGGCCGCCGCCGGGGGTGGCGCGCGGACGCGCTAGCCGAGCTTGACCGGCCCCGCGTTGACCTCGGCGACCGGCTTCAGCGCCTGCATGTGGGAGCCGAAGTCCTGGGCGGCGACCGTATCGCGCGCCGCACCCCAGCCCATCCCCGCGAGCGACCCGGTCATGCCGTAGCGGTAGGCGAGGTCGCCGCCCAAGGCGGCCGAGTCGCTGCCGCCGAGATGGGCGGCGAGGAGCTCGTTCATCATGTTCCAGCTCCTCATGTGGTGATGCGCAGCGCGGGAGCTGTCGTAGGCCGCGACGAGCTTGCGGAAGTCGAAGGTCTCGACCTTGTCGTCCCGGAGCGGGTCGTGTGAGCCCTGGCTGAAGCCGGCCATCGCCTCGGCGACCACCTGCAGCGTCAGGATTGACTGCTTGCCGCGATACCAGTCCTCGAGCACGATCTGGTCGCCGTGACCGGTCTTCAGGACGAGGTCGGACCCATGCTTGCTGAGGCGCAGGTCCTCGTAGCGGATCCCGCCGCCGAGGCTGAGGACGCCGTCCTGGCGCTCGCCGAACAGCCGGTCGACGCCGTCGCCCCGGTTGAACGCGACGACGTCGTTGCCGCCGCCGAGCTGCAGCCGGTCGTTGCCGCGGCCGCCGGCGAAGAAGTCGTCGTCGCGGCCTCCGGTCAGGCTGTCATTGCCGCGGCCGCCGTCGAAAACGGTGTTCCCGCTGCGGTCGATGAGCTCGTCATTGCCCTTGCCGCCCTGCAGGATGTCGACGCCGCGCTTCCCGCGCAGCCGGTCGTTGCCGTTGCGGCCTTCGATGAGATCGTCGCCGTTCGTGCCGACAAGCCGGTCCTTGTGACGCGTGCCGACGATGTGCCGGCCGTTCGGTGTGGACGGCGGCGGGTCGTGCGGGAGGCCCACTGGCGGCGGGTCGTGCGGCAGGTCCGGCGGCGGAGCGGCCGGGTCGAGCGCGAAGGCGAAAACGTCCGAGGCCTGCGCCCCCGCAAGGTCGGTGGCGGTGACCTGGACCGACAGCGTCGTTCCGCCAGCCGTGCCCGGCGCCGTCCCGGTGAACGCACCGGTGCCGGCGTTGAACGTGAGCCAGGTGGGCAGCGCTGAACCGTCGGAAAGCTTGGCGCTGAGCGCCAGGCGGTCACCGTGGTCGACGTCGGTGAACGCGCCCGCGGGCAGCGCGAAGGAGAACGCTTCGCCGGCCCGCGCGCGCTGGTCGGCCATCGCGTTCGCCGCGACCGGATCATCGTTCGCCCCGTTGATCGTGACCCCGAGCTGCGCGCTGTCCGAGAGCGGATTCAGTGCCACGCCGTCGGTCGTCGTGTAACCGAACGACTCGCTTAGCGTCTCTCCCTTCGCCAGTGCCTGGACCGCCGGCAGGCTCGAGTCGAGCGTATAGGTGTACTTTCCGTCGGCGCCGAGGACCAGCGTTCCGTACGCGCCCTGGTACGTCCCCGGGTTCGTCACCGCGAGCACGTTCCCCGCGTCCGGGTCGATGTCGTTGCCGAGCACGTTGCCCATTGCCGGCGCGCCGTCCGCGGCGACGGCAGCCGAGTCGTCCATGGCGACCGGTGCGCTGTTGGCGAGCGCGGCCTGGACGCCGGACGCATCGACGACGGTCGGCGTACCCTGGAACGCGATCGACTCGACCGCCATCCCGGGCACGAACCAGTTGTCCAGCCGCAGGCTGTCCCCGGTCGCCCGCACGACGACCAGCAGGTCGCTGCCGTCCTGCTGGACGGCTACGTCAGCGGGCGTGAGTCCGCCGACGAGCTGTACGCTGTCGGTGCCGCCGAAGTCGGTGGCCACATCGTGACCGTAGCCGGCGCCGAAGACGTAGGTGTCGTTGCCCGACCCACCCATCAGGTTGTCGTCGCCGGTGCCACCGTCGAGCCAGTCGTCCGCCTCGCCGGAGCTGAGGAAATCGTTGCCATCGCCGCCGTAGAGGAAATCGGCGCCGCCGTCGCTGTCGAGCTGGTCGTCGCCTGCGCCGCCGCTCAGGATGTCCCCAGCATCGAACCCGTAGAGTGAGTTTCTGCCGGCGTTGCCGTAGAGCTCGTTCGGGCTAGCGTTGCCGTATCCGTCGATGTCAGCCGTCCCGGTCAGGACGAGGCGCTCGACGTCGTCCGGGAGGGCGTAGGTGACCGAGCTGTAGACCGTGTCGATGCCCTCGCCGGGATTCTCGACTACGGAGTCGCCGGGGCTGTCGACGTAGTACACGTCGTCGCCGAGGCCACCTATCATAGTGTCGTTACCCTCGAGCCCGTCCAGCACGTCGCCAACGGGAGTCCCGTTCAGTGTGTCGTCGCCGCTCGTTGCCATGTCCGCCTGCCCTCTCCCTAAATCGTCCCGCCGTCGCGTGGCCGACTGACTCGACGGTAACCGGTCGTCCGGCCGCCGCTTATGTCGTAGTTCACGTTCCTTCCCAGCCGCTTGATCCGGCGGGATTCTTCGCCGACCCGCACCGCTAATACGTCACGCGCGGTGCCGCTTCCCGTCACTACTAGCAATTCGCCGGCCAGGTCGCCGAACAGGCTCATCGTTCCCTTCCCGCCTCGTGGAACGCTTTCTGCACCGGCGACAGGAGATATTCGAGGACGGTGCGGCTCCCGAGCTTGATTTCCGCCGTCACGTGCATCCCCGCGGCGAGCTCGTAGCGCTGGCCGTCGGTGTCGAGATGCTGCACCGGCAGGTCGATGACCGTCTTGTATGCGGCCGGCTGCGCGCGCTGCGCCTCCGCCCGCTGCACGGCGGTGCCTGCGGTCTGCTCGGCTGCGTCGGCGCTCACGCGCAGCACGCGGCCGTCGAGCATCCCGTACTTCTGGAAGGTGAAGGCGGTGAGCTTCAGCTTCGCGTTCTGGCCGACGTGCACGAAGCCGACGTCCTGGTTGGACACCCACACCTCGGCGCGCAGCCGCTCGCCGGCCGGGACCAGGGTCAGGATGATCACGCCCGGGCCGACCACGGTCCCCGGCGTGTGGGTCGCCAGATCCTTCACCGTGCCGGCCTGGGGCGCACGCAGCTCGAGGCGTCCCTGCTTCGTCGTCTGCTTGGCGAGCTCCTGCTCGAGCCGCTGGTGCTGGGCGTAGGCCTCCACCCGCTCCGCCTGCAGTTTCTGCCGGTACTCCGACTCGATCTGCACCAGGTGCTTCTCGCTCTGGGCGATGTTCGCCGCCGCGCTCTCGAGCGCGTGCGCCTGGGTGCGCAGGTCCTGCTCCTTCTCGATGCGCTCGCGCTGCTTGTCCTGCGCGGCGAGCCCGCCGGCGAAGCCCTCCCTGGCGAGCTTCGCGAACGCCTCCTCCTGCGCACGGTAGTGCGGCAGGGTCTGCTCGAGCTTCGACTTCACCTCGGCGGCGGCGGCATGGTTCTGGCGCACCCGCTCGAGGACGCTGCGCTCCTGGGCGAGCGCGTCCGCAAGCGCGCGGCGGTTGGCCGCCCACTGCGCCTGGACCTCGGCGAAGAGCGCCGGCGGGTCGGCGGCCTCGCGCTCGAGCGGCCCGCCGGCGAGCTCGGCGTCGACCCGCCGGAGCTGGAGGGTGCGCAGGGCGAGCTCCTGCCGGACGACGGACAGGTCCGCGTCGGCGAGCTGCGAGTCCATGCGAATCAGGAGCTGCCCGGCCTCGACGCGCTCGCCTTCGCGCACCAGGATCTCGCGCAGAATCCCCTGCTCCGGCGGCTGGACGATCTTGAGCTGGCCGGCGGGCACCAGCCGGCCCTCCGCGACCGCCACGATGTCGAGCTTTCCGAGTGCCGCCCAGGCGACGAGCGCCACGAAGAAGACGACGCACGCCCGCAGGATGAACTGCGGCAGCGGCGACGCCGGCCGCTCGTCGACCGCGAGCGCTTCCGGGGCGAACGCCGCGTCGCCGGGCGCCGCGCCGAAGAGTTTGGCAATTGCCGTGCGCAGGCGCTTCATGTCAGGCCTCCACCCGTAGCGGCGACGACTCGTCCTTCGCCTGGCGCGCCGCGCCGAGCTGCACGATCTCGTCCACCTTCAGCGAGCGCGGGAGCTGGTGGGTGATGAAGAGGATCGTCACCCGCCCCCGCAGCCGGTTGATCGTGTGCGCGAACGCCTCGGCCGTCGCATGGTCGAGCTGGCTCGTCGCCTCGTCGAACACCAGGATCTGCGGCCGCTTGAGCAGCGCGCGCGCGATCGCGAGCCGCTGCTTCTGCCCGCCCGAGAGGCCCACCCCCTGCTCGCCGATCGGCGTCTGGTAGCCCTGCGGCAGCCGTTCGATCACCTCGTGGACCTCGGCCATCTCGCACGCGCTCACCATGTCCTCGAAGGTCGCGAGCGGGTTCGCGATCGCCAGGTTGTCGTAGATCGTCCCCGAGAAGAGCCGCGTCTCCTGCGGCACCACGCCGAAGTACTGTCGGAGCTCGTTCGCGGCGAGGTGGCGGATGTCGCGGCCGTCGATCCGGATCGCCCCGTCGGTCGGCGCGTAGAAGCCCTGCAGGAGCTTGGCGAGCGTGCTCTTGCCCGAACCCGACGGCCCCATGAGCGCGACCGCGCGCCCGGGGCCGACCTCGAGGGAGAAGTCGCGGAAGAGATACGAGCGGCTCTCGCCGTAGCGGAAGCTCAGCGCGTCGATCTCGACCCGGCCCTCGCGCACCGGCGGGCGCGAAGGCACGACCGCCCGCGGCTCGCCCGGCGCGTCCATCACGTCGCCGAGGCGGTCGACCGCGATCGCCGCCTGCTGGAAGCTCTGCCACAGGGCCGCGAGGCGCAGCATCGGCTGGGAGAGCCGGCCGGAGAACATCTGGAAGGCGACGAGCATCCCGATCGTGAAGCCCTCCCCGCGCATCACGAGCAGCGCGCCGACCACCAGCAGCGACACCGTCATCGCCTGCTCGAGCGCCGTAGTGAGCGCGTTGTAGCCGTTCGCCGCGTTGCGGGTCGCGAACGTCGCCGCGAGGTAGCGCCCGAGGATGTCGCCGTAGCGCCGCTCGAGCTGCGGCTCCATCTGCAGCGACTTCACCGTCTCGGCGCCGGCGATGTACTCGGTGACGAACGCCTGGCTGCGCGCGCCGGCGAGGAACTGCGCGTTCAGGCGCTGCCGCAGGAGCGGGGTCACCGCGACGCTGAGCGCGGTCACGGTCGCCAGGAGCCCGACGGCGATCAGGCTGAGCTGCCAGCTGTACCAGAACATCACCGCGAGGAAGATGACGGTGAACGGCAGGTCGAGCAGCACCGCCACCGCGGCGCCGGTCAGGAACTCGCGGATCGACTCGATCCCGTGCAGCCGGGCGGTGAGCGTCCCGGTCGGCCGCTGCTCGAAATACGGCACCGGGAGCGAGAAGAGGTGCCGGAACACCCGGGCCCCGAGCACCGCGTCGATGCGGTTGCCGGTATGGAGCACGAGGTACTGCCGCGCCCAGGTCATCACCGTGCTGAAGACGAGGAACAGCGTGAGGGCGAACCCGATCACGGCGAGCGTGCTCTGGGTGTGGTGCACGACCACCTTGTCGATGATCACCTGGGTGAAGAGCGGGGTCGCCAGCCCGACCAGCTGGATCACCAGCGAGGCGACGAGCACGTCGCGCCACACCGACCGGTGCCGGAGGAGCTCGGGCACGAACCAGCGGAAGCCGAAGCGGGGCCGCTGCGCGGCCGTCGCGTCCGGCCCGTCGTCGCCTGCGGCCACGGCCCGCGTGACGAGGAAAGCGTGCGGCTCGAACACGCGCGTCCAGTCGGCGATCGCGACCGTGCAAGGCGCGTCGCTGCCGGCGGTGAAATAGAGGAGCCGTCCGCCTTCGACCGCCACGAGGATCGCCGGGGCGGCACGAGCACCCTCGTGCGCCGGATCCGCGCGCAGGAACGCAAGGCACGGGAACGCGATCGGCTCCGCGTTCGTCGCATCGACCGCGACGCGATGCATGCGGAGCCCGAGGTTGTCGCCGGCGCGCACGAGCGTCTCGTGCACGTGCGGCGGCGGAAACTGCTGCGCGAGCAGCGTCACGTCGACCGGCACGCGGTGCAGGCGCGCGAGGCTTTCGAGGGTCCAAAGGAAGTCCGCGGGGGCGAGCGTCATCGCGCGCTCCCGCCGGGCGTCGGTTGTCGATTTGTCGGCACGCTACTCTCCCGCGAGCGAGTGGACGCACGTGAGCAAGCCACAGGCCAGTCCGCGCGGGGAACGAGCGGGGTCGCTGGCGGCCGCACGCGCGCAAGACAGAGTTCACGGACGGCGACGACATCCGACTGCGCCATCGCGCGGGCGGGGCGTGATGCCCGTGACATATCGCACGTCGACGCTTCGTCGCTGACGGAGAAGCGGCGCCCGGTGTCGAGGAACTTGCGGCATCCGGCAACCGCTTGCGTCAGAACCTGACGCCGGAAAGCCCATGCCTCCGGCATAAGGGCCCGCGGCCGCGTGACGCACGTCACGCCGCTTCGCGCCGCGCGCTGCGCAGACAGCGCGCGCGGCAAGCGTGCGCGCGGGATGCGCGCCGAACTGTGGCATTTGCCCACCGCGCGAACGCGAATGTCCTTTTCAAACAGAAGGTTTCGCGCGATTCGTCGGATCGTCTCTAGGCTCGCATCTTGCTGCCCTGCCTCCGGATCACGCATCGAGAGACGCGGTCCCGCGAGCGGAGGGAGGCGAATGGGATCGACCGGCAAGCGCAACGCGAAGCACGCTGCCCGGGGCACTGCGCCCGCGGCGGCGCGTTCGCGCGCGCGCGCGCCGATCCGCTCGTCCGGACGCGCGAGCGCGAAGACGGGCAGCGCGAAACCCGCGAAGAAGCCGGCCGCGCCGCGCGCCACACCCGCGACGACGAAGGCGAAGACCCTGCGCGCGGCGCCTTTCGCGCTGCGGCCGGTGCTCGAGCAGCTCGAGCCGCGGCTGCTCATGTCCGCCGACGTCGTTCCGCTCGCGGCCGACGCGCTGTTCGCCGCGCCGACGCCGGCCAGCGGCGCGGAGTTCCGCTCGCTCACCGACGCCGGCCGATCGAGCGCGGTCACCGCCGCCGGCGTCGCGCCGATCCAGCTCACCCACGAGATCGTCTTCGTCGATCCGCGCGTGCCGGACCGCGACCAGCTCCTCGCCGGCCTCGGCGGGCCGGGTGAAGAGGGCCGCCAGTTCGAGGTCATCGTCCTGGATCCGACGCGCGACGGAATCGCGCAGGTCACCGCGGCGCTGAACGGGCGCATGCAGATCGACGCGGTCCACTTCATCACCCACGGCACCGACGGCGCGGCGCAGCTCGGCAGCACGTGGCTCGACGCGAAGACCGTGGCCGAGAACGCGCAGGCGATCAGCGGCTGGGGCAACTCGCTCAAGGCCGACGCCGACCTCCTCTTCTACGGCTGCGACCTCGCGGCGACCGCGCGCGGCCGCGCGCTCGTCGACTGGCTCGCCGAGCTCACCAGGGCGGACGTCGCCGCGAGCACCAATGCGACCGGCAGCGCGAGCGACGGCGGCGACTGGGACCTCGAAGCGCAATCGGGCCCGATCGAGACCCGGGTCGCGATCGCTGCCGAGGCGCGCGCGGCCTGGGCGCACGAGCTGGGCGCCAACCCCGTCGGCTCCGAAGTCCCTGCCAACACCACCACCTCGAACGCGCAGAACCAGGCAGCGGTGGCGACCGCGCCCGACGGCCGGTTCGTCGTCGCCTGGGTCAGCAACAGCCAGGATACGAACGGCCTCGGGGTCTATGCGCGGATGTACGACGCGAGCGGCACCGCGCAAACGGGCGAGATCCTCGTCAACACGACGGTGACCGGCAACCAGTCGGAGCCGGCGGTCGCGATGGATTCGCTCGGCAATTTCGTCGTCACCTGGAGCGGCGCCGGCACCGGTGGCGACGGCGCCGACATCTTCTTCCAGCGGTTCAACACGACCGGCGCCAAGATCGGCGGCGAGGTCATGGTGAACTCGACGATCTCGGGCAACCAGTCGGCGCCCGACATCGCCATGGAGTCGAACGGCGATTTCGCGATCGCGTGGCAGAGCAACGAGACCGGCACCAACGAGGTCTGGCTGCGACGCTTCCAGGCGAACGGCAGCGCGATCGGCGTGGCGAGCCTGGTATCGGTCAACGGCGGCAACGACGATCTCACGCCAAGCATTGCTATGGACGACGCCGGCGACTTCGTCGTCGCCTGGCAGAGCCAGGACGCGAACGGTGCCGGCATTTTCGCCCGGCGCTACGACAACGCCGGCGTCGCGCAGGGCGCCATCGCAGGCGTGAATGCAACCACCTCCGGAGACCAGCAGCGGCCCGACGTCGCGATGGACTCGGTCGGCAACTACGTCGTCGTCTGGGACGGCAATGGAGCGGGTGACAGCAAGGGCATCTATGGCCGGCGCTTCAGCGCTGCCGGGGCTGCGCTGGGCACGGACTTCCGGGTCAACGCGAGCACCGGCCCCGACCAGGACCACGCCTCCGTCGGCATGGCCGGCGACGGCCGCTTCGTCGTGACCTGGGACAGCAAGGGCCAGGACCAGGGCGGCAGCCAGGGCATCTACCGCCAGGAGTACACCGCGTCGGGCGCGCTCGACGGCGTCGAGCTGCTCGTGAACACGACCACGAGCGGCGATCAGACCATTTCCGCGGTCGCGATGGACGACTTCGGCAACTACGTCGCGGCGTGGGGAGGCGCCGGCACCGGCGACGCCGACGGCGTGTTCTGGCGTCGGTTTGCCGTGCCGGCGACCGGCACCATCACCGGGACGGTCTTCAACGACGACGACGGCGACGGCGACCTCGCCGGCGCGTCGACGTTCGCCGGCGCGACCGTGCGGCTCTTCCGTGAAAGCGGGGCCCCTGGCATCGATGCCGCAGACACGTTCGTCCAGCAGGTGTTCACCGACGCCGCCGGCGTCTACACGTTCACCGGGCTCGCGCCGGGCACTTACTATGTTGCGGTCGACTCGAAGTTGCTCGTGCCGGGCGTATCGAACACCTGGGCCGAGCAGACCTACGGCAGCGCCGGCTCGGCGCTCGGCGGCAGCTTTACGGCCGCGAACGGGGCACTGTTCGGCGGGCGCGACCCGCTGGTGTCGGACAACGCCATCCAGACCAACCCGGTGGGCTCCGAGCACGTCACGATTGTGACGGTCGCGAGTGCGGCGAGCGGCGTCGGCAACGTCGACTTCGGCTTCAGCTTCAACGCGATCACGAGCCGCCGGGACGGCGACGACGACGCCGGGAACGCGAACCGGTTCGTCCAGGGATCGCTCCGGCAGTTCCTCCAGAACGCGAACATCACCCCCGGCGTGCAGAGCGCGAATTTCTCGATCGGCGGCGGCGGTACGCAGTCGATTGCGGTCGCGAGCGGGCTGGGAGCATTGACGATCAGCGACGCGGTCGTACTCGACGCCGGCACCCAGGAACTATTCGCGGGCACGCCGCTAATCGAACTGAACGGCTCCGCGGCGGGCGCTGTTCCCGGTTTGACGCTGGCCGGCACGGGCGGGAGCACCGTCCGCGGATTCGTGATCAATCGCTTCACCGGGAGCGGCATCACCGCGAATCTGGGCAGCAACGGCAACACACTCCTGGGCAACTGGATCGGGACCGACAGCACGGGCGCCCAGGACCTCGGCAACACCGGCTTCGGCGTCGAGCTCCGCAGCGCCTCGAACGTCGTCAGCGGAAACGTGATCTCGGGCAATGCCGGCCACGGCGTCGACATCGAGTCGACCGCGTCGGGCAACGTCATCACCAGCAACCGCATCGGCACGAACAGCACCGGCACGGCGCTGCTCAGCCCGGGCAATACCGGCAACAGCGGCGCCGGCGTCTACGTGCTCGGGAGCGGGAACACGATCGGCGGGGCCGGAGCGGGCAACGTCATCTCGGGCAACCTTTATGGCGTCTGGATCGACCAGTCCGGGGCGGTCAACAACTCGGTCGTGGGGAACCTGATCGGTACCGACCAGACGGGCGCGGTCGACTTGGGGAACATCCAGGACGGGGTGCGGATCTCCGGTGGCGCGAGAAACAACGTCGTGGGCGGAACGACCCCGAACGACCGCAACGTGATCTCGGGGAACAACTCCGACGGCGTGGAAATCAGGGATTCGGGCACCGCCGGGAACATCGTACAGGGCAACTACATCGGCACCCGAAGCGACGGCAGCCTGCCGCTCGGCAACACCGGTGCCGGGGTCCTGATCACGAACAGCGCCTCGGGCAATATGGTGGGCGGCACGGCACCCGGCGCCGGAAACACCATCGCGTTCAACACGCAAGACGGGATCCAGATCACCGGCGGCGCCGCCACGGCGGGCAACGCGATCCTGGGCAACGCGATTCGCCAGAACACCGGCCTCGGGATCGATCTGACGAACGACAACGTCACCGCGAACGACGGCGCCCTCGACGCCGACACGGGCGCCAACGGCCTCCAGAACTATCCACAGCTCTACGCGGCCGGGCTATCCGGCGGCAATCTCACCGTCTACTTCAGCTTTGCCAGTACCGCGAGCCACACCTTCCGGGTGCAGCTCTTCGCCAGCAGCGCGCCGGATGCGACCGGCTTCGGCGAGGGACAGCGCTACCTCGGCGAGATCATGGTGAGCACGGACTCCACCGGCAATGCGACGACGAGCAGCGCGATGCTCGTCAGCGCCGGGGTCACCGCGGGCGAGTTCATAACCGCCACCGCGACCGATCTGATCACGAACGACACTTCCGAATTCTCGAACGCCGTCGTGGCCAACGACCGCACGGTCTCGGGCACGATCCGCAACGACGTCAACGCCAACGCGAACGTCACCGACGACGGCGCCGGCGCGGTCTTCAGCAACGCGGCGAACGCGGTCTCGCTGTACCTCGACGACGGGGACGGCGCGATCGACGCGGGCGACCTATTCATCGGCACGACCTCGACCGACGCCGCGGGCACCTACAGCTTCGCCGGACTCGGCAATGCCACCTACTGGGTGGTCGTCGATTCCCGGCAGCTGAGCGCCGCGAACGTCTGGGCGGAGCAGACCTACGGCGTCGCCGGCGCAGCCCAGGGCGCGGGTTTCCTCGTCGCGCCCGCCGCGCTGTATGGCGGCCGCGACCCCAACGTTTCGGACGCCGCGACCACCCTCACCGGCGCCGAGCACGTCACCCGCGCGATCGTCTCCGGCGCCAACGTCGCCGGCATCGACTCCGGGTTCAGCGTCAGCGCCGTCACCAGCAACCGCGACGGCGACGACGACGCCGGCAGCCCCGAGCGCTCGATCCAGGGCAGCCTGCGCCAGTTCATCCAGAACTCGAACGCGTTGCCGGGCGTGCAGTCGGTGGAGTTCGCCATCGGCCCGGTCGCCTCGACGCAGACGATCAACGTCACCGGCAGCGCGCTGCCCACGATCACCGACGCAGTGATCCTCAACGCGTGGACCCAGGGTGCCGCCGGCTACAGCGGCCCGCCGCTGATCGAGCTCAGCGGCTCCTCCGCTGGCCCCGGCGCGCACGGTCTCACGATCACCGGCGGCGGCTCGACCGTCCGCGGCTTCGTCATCAACGACTTCGCCGCGCGCGGCATCTACGTCTCGGGCGGCGGTGGCAACACGGTCGCCGGCAATTACATCGGCACCGACCTCGCCGGCAGCATCGACCGTGGCAACGGGCTCAGCGGTGTTTACATCCTGAACTCGGCGGGCAACACGATCGGCGGGCTCAATGCAGCCGACCGGAACGTGATCTCGGGCAACCAGACCGACGGCGTCTCGATCAACGGCGCCGGCTCGACCGGCAACCTGGTCATCGGGAACTACATCGGGCTCAACGCCTCGGGGAACCTGCTGCTCGGCAACAGCGAGTCCGGAATCGACATCGACACCGGCGCGAGCGGGAACACGATCGGCGGGACCGCGGCCGGCGCGGGCAACGTGATCTCGGGGAATGCCCAGTCCGGCGTCGAGATCTCGGACGTCGGCACGAATGGAAACGTCGTCCTGGGCAACTACATCGGCACCGACGCCGGCGGCACGCTCGATCGCGGCAACACGCTCTATGGCGTGAACGTGTTCGGCGGCGCGGGCGGCACCGTCATCGGCGGCTCGGCGGCGGGCGGAGGGAACCTCATCTCCGGCAACAACAGCGCCGGCGTGCTCCTCGCATCCGCCGGCAGCGTGGTGCAGGGCAACCGCATCGGGACGAACGCCGGCGGTACGGCGCCGCTCCCGAACTCGGCGTCGGGCATCCTGGTGACCGCGGCCGGCAACATGATCGGCGGCACTGCTGCCGGTGCCGGCAACCTGGTCTCGGGCAACGCCTGGAGCGGCGTCGAACTTAACGGCGCAGGTGCAACCGGCAACGTGGTCCTCGGCAACACGATGGGCCTCAACGCGGCCGGTGCCGCGGCGGTCGCGAACGGCCTCTCCGGGGTCATGCTGAACGGCGCGTCCGGCAACACGATCGGCGGCACCGCCGCCGGCGCGGGCAACGTCCTGTCCGGCAACCTGCAGGACGGCATCACCGGCTTCTCCGCGAACGGCAACCTGATCCAGGGCAACTACATCGGCACCGACGCGAGCGGCACGCTCGACCTGGGCAACACCGAGGACGGGATCTACCTCGAGGACAGCTCGAACAACACGATCGGCGGCACTTCGCCGGCGGCGCGAAACCTGCTCTCGGGGAACGGCTGGACCGGGGTCACGCTCTGGGGCACCGCGTCCGGAAACGTCGTGCAGGGGAACTACATCGGCACCGACGTGAGCGGCACGCTGGCGCGCCGCAACGACCAGGCCGGCGTCTATATCAACGCGTCCGGTCCCAATACGATCGGCGGCACCGCCGCCGGCGCAGGGAACCTGATCGCCTACAACAACTGGGACGGGGTCGCGCTGATGAGTGGCGCCGGCCACTCGGTCCTCGGCAACTCGATCTACTCGAACGTCGAACAGGCGATCGACATCCTGGACGACGGCGTCACGCCGAACGACGCCGGCGACAGCGACAGCGGACCGAACGGCCAGCAGAACTTCCCGGTGCTCGCCGGCGCGGCGACCAACGGCACGAACTCGATCACGATCAACGGCTCGCTCAACAGCGCCGCCAACACCACCTACCGCATCGAGTTCTACGCCAACGCGATCCCGACGCCCGGTGGTGATTTGAGCAATCACGGCGAGGGGCAGCGCTTCCTCGGGTCGATCGCGGTCGTCACCGACGGCTCGGGCAACGCGGCCTTCTCGGCCTCGTTCGCCCAATCGGTAGCCGTCGGCGAACTGATCAGCGCCACGGCCACCGATCTCGCCTCCGGCAGCACATCGGAGTTCGCGCTGAACGTCACCGCCGCCGCCCCGCACTCGATCTCGGGGATGACGCGCTACGACGTGAACGGCAACGGCCTCAACGACGACGGCGTCGCGTTCTTCACCGGGGCGACGGTCCGCCTGTACCTCGACGACGGCAACGGCGTGATCGATGCCGGCGACCTCCTCGTGGGGACGCCGACGACCGTGGACGGGGCCGGCACCTATACCTTCGGCGGGCTCACCGACGGCGTCTACTACGTCGCAATCGACTCGAAGACGCTCCTCTTCCCGGCGAGCCAGATCTGGGCGGAGCAGACCTACGGTGTCGCCGGCGCAGCGAGCGGCGCGGGCTTCCTCGGGGCGGCCGGCACGCTGTTCGGCGGCCGCAGTGCGGCGGTGTCCGACGACGCCTCGACGCTCGCCACCTCCGAGCACGTCACGCGGGTCGTCCTCTCCGGCGCCGATGCGGGCGGCATCGACTCCGGGTTCGCGCTCAACGCGATCACCTCGAACCGCGACGGCGACGACGACGGCGCCCTGTCGGCCCGCACGGTGCAGGGCTCGCTGCGGCAGTTCATCCAGAACTCGAACGCGATCGGCGGCACGCAGAGCGCGAACTTCTCGATCGGCGGCGGCGGGTTCCAGTCGATCGCCCTCACGTCCGCGCTGCCGGTGATCAGCGACTCGGTGATCCTCGACGCGACCACGCAGGAGGGCTTCGCCGGCACGCCGCTCATCGAACTGAACGGCAGCGGCGTCGCAACCCTCAACGACGGCCTCCAGATCTCGGCGTCGGCCGTCACGGTGCGCGGGTTCATCATCAACCGTTTCCTCGGCGACGGCATCCACCTGGACGGCGGCAACAGCGTCATCGCGGGGAACTGGATCGGCCTCGATTCGACCGGCAACGCCGCCCCCGGCAACGCGAGCTGGGGGATCCACGTCCTCGGCGCGAACAACACGATCGGCGGCACCGGCGCGAACGACCGCAACCTGATCGCCGGCAACGGCATCGACGGCGTGCAGATCACCGGCGCGGGTGCCACCGGCAACTTCGTCCAGGGCAACTACATCGGCACCGACCGCACCGGAACGGTGGACCTCGGCAACGCCGGCGACGGCATCTCGATCCAGGGCGGCGCCGGCGGGAACCTCATCGGTGGCTCCGTCGTTGCAGCGCGCAACGTCATAGCCGGGAACAACGACGACGGCATCGAGATCGCCAGCAGCAGCAGCGGCAACGTCATCGTCGGGAACTACATCGGCCTCAACGCGGGCGGCGCGGTCGCGCTCGGTAACAGCGCGCAGGGCATCGACGTCAGCGGCTCCGGCAACACGATCGGCGGCACCGGTCCGAACGACCGGAACCTGATCTCGGGCAACAACAGCCACGGGATCATGCTCACCGGCGGCGCGACCGGCAACCGGGTGCTCGGCAACTACATCGGCACCGACCTCACCGGCACGCTCGCCCGCGGCAACGCCGACGGCATCCGCATCCAGACCGGCGCGAACGGCAACACGATCGGCGGCACGGCCGCCGCCGAGCGGAACGTCATCTCGGGCAACCAGGACGGAATCGAGATCCGCGACGCGGGCACCTCCGCGAATGTGATCCTCGGCAACTACATCGGGACCGCCGCCAGCGGCGCCGCCGCGCTCGGCAACTCGGAGTCGGGCATCGAGGTCACGGCCGCCAACAACACCATCGGCGGCACCGCGGCCGGCGCCGGCAACACCATCGCGTTCAGCGGCCAGGACGGCGTGATGGTCAACAACGGCTCGACCACCGGGGTCGCGATCCTCGGCAACCGGATCTACTCGAACACCGGGCTCGCGATCGACCTCAACGACGACGGGCCGACGGCGAACGACCCGGGCGACGGCGATACCGGGCCGAACTTCCTGCAGAACTACCCCGTGCTCACCGGTGCGGCGGTCAACGGCGCGACGGTGACGATCGCCGGTTCGCTCGACAGCACGGCGAGCACGAATTACCGCATCGAGTTCTTCGCGAACGGCGTCGGCGGCCCGCGGTACCTCGGCGCGCTCAGTCCGGATCTGTTCATCGGCGCGGCGGGCACGGCGACCTTCTCGGCCACCCTGACCCCCACCGTCGCGGTCGTGGCTGGCGAGACCATCACCGCGACGGCGACGAACCTCACGACCAGCAGCACCTCCGAGGTCTCGGCGGCAAAAACGGCGACCGCCGCGGTGTCGATCTCGGGCACGCTCTTCCACGACGTCAACGGCAACGCAATCATCGGCGACGATGGCGCGGGCGCATTCTTCGCCAGCGTGGCGAACGCGGTGGCGCTCTACCTCGACGACGGCGACGGCGTCATCGACTCCGGCGACTCGTTCATTTCCGCGGTCAGCACGGACCTCGCCGGGCTGTACACCTTCACCGGGCTCGCGTCGGGCACGTACTACGTGGTGGTGAACTCGAAGGCGCTCGGCGCCGATCCGCTCTGGGCGGAGCAGACCTATGCGGTGACCGGCGCCGCCAACAACGCTGCGGGCACCACCTTCACTACAGCGCCCGGCGCGCTGTACGGCGGCCGCAACCCCAGCGCCTCCGACAACGCGCTCGGCTCGATCAACACCGCGGAGCACGTAACGAAGGTGACGCTGGCCGGGGCGAACGTCAACGACATCAACTCGGGGTTCAGCTTCAACGCGATCACCAGCAGCCGGGACGGCGACGACGACACGGGCTCGGGTCGCACGGTGCAAGGCTCGCTTCGCCAGTTCATCCAGAACGCGAACGTGCTGGCCGGCTCGCAGACGGCGAATTTCTCGATCGGCGGCGGCGGGCCGCAGACGATCAACGTGACGAGCGCGCTGCCGACGATTACCGGCCCGGTGGTCCTCGACGCCCTGGCGACCCAGGAAGGCGCCGCCGGCGTGCCGATCATCGAGCTCAACGGTGCGGGCGCGGGCGGCAGCGACGGACTGACGATCACGGGCGGCGGCAGCACCGTCCGGGGCTTCGCGATCAACCGCTTCCGCGACGGCGTGGTGCTCTCGGGCGGCGGCGGCAATGTCGTCGCCGGCAATTACATCGGTACCAACCTCGGCGGCAACGCCGACTTCGGCAACACGCGCTACGGGGTCCGGCTCCAGGGGTCGAGCAGCAACCTGATCGGCGGGGCCGGCGCGATCGATCGCAACGTGATCTCGGGCAACAGCAGCGACGGGATCGCCGTGATCGGGGGCGCCAACAACACGATCTCGGGCAACTACATCGGCACCGACGCGGGCGGCACGGTGGCGATCCCGAACAGCGAGGATGGCATCTGGCTCAACGCCACCTCCAACAACACCATCGGTGGATCGGTCGCCACCGCGCGCAACGTGATCTCGGGCAATACCTGGTCCGGCATCGACCTGTCGGGTGGCGGTTCGGGCAACCTGATCCGCGGAAACTACATCGGTCGCAACGCCCTCGACTCCGCCGCGCTCGGCAACGGCCGGCAGGGCGTTTACATCCACGATGGCACCGGCACGCAGGTGGGCGGCACCGGCGCGCTGGACGGGAACGTCATCTCGGGCAACGCCCTGCGCGGGGTCCTGATCGACTCCGGCAACAGCCATGCGATCCTCGGGAACTCGATCTACGCCAACGGCGGGCTCGGGATCGACCTCAGCCAGGTGCCGGGGGGCGACGGCGTGACGGCGAACGATCAGTCGACGTTCCCCTACGACGCCGACACCGGGAGCAACAACCTGCAGAACTTCCCGGTGCTCACGTCAGTCACCACCACGTCCGTCTCGGGCACGCTGAACAGCACCGCGTCGACCACGTTCCGCATCGAGTTCTTTGCCAGTTCAAGCCCCGACCTGAGCGGCAACGGCGAAGGCCAGCGCTACCTCGGTTTCGTCAATGTATCGACAGGCCCCGGCGGCACCGCGAGCTTCAGCACGGCGATCGCGGCGGCGCTCGGCGAATGGGTGACCGCCACCGCGACCAGCCCGGGCGGCGACACCTCCGAGTTCGGCCTCGCCGTTCAGGTGAACTCCGCGCCGGCCAACAGCGTTCCCGGCCCGCAGTTCGTGAACGAGGACTCGGCGCTCGCCCTCAACACGATCTCGGTCAGCGACTTCGAGAGCAACGTCACCTCGGTCGTGCTGACGGTGCTGAACGGGACGCTGGCTGCAACCCCCGCGGGCGGTGCGCTGGTCGCAGGCGGCGGAACGGGCGCGGTGACGATCACCGGCTCGCAGGCCGGGATCAACCTCACGCTCGCGAGCCTCGTCTACCAGGGCAACCTCAACTACAACGGCCTCGACACGCTGACGGTAACGACGACCGACGCCGGCGGGCTTCAGGACATCGACACGGTAACGATTACCGTGACGCCGGTCGACGACGTCCCGCAGATCAACGACGCGACCGCGCTGGCGCTGCCGGAGAACAGCCCCAACGGCACCGCCGTCTACAACGTCAACGAGGCCTTCACCGGCACGGACGTGGACCGCGACGGCCAGGCGCTTACCTATTCGATCGTCTCCGGCAACACCGGCGGTGCATTCGCGATCAATGCCTCGACCGGTGCAATCACCGTGGCGAACTCGGCTGCCGTCGACTTCGAGACCACGCCGGTCTTCAACCTGACGGTTCAGGCGACCGACGGCACGACGCCGGACACCGCGGTCATCACGATCAACCTGACCAACCTGAACGACAACGTCCCGCAGATCGACGACGCCACCGCACCGTCCCTGCCCGAGAACAGCGCGAACGGGACCTCCGTCTTCAACGTCAATGAGGCGTTCACCGGCACCGACAGCGACCGCGACGGCCAGGCGCTGACCTACTCGATCACCGCCGGCAACATCGGCGGCGCGTTCACGATCAATGCTGCGACCGGCGCGATCACCGTCGCTAATTCCGCGGCGCTCGACTTCGAGACGACGCCGGTCTTCGTGCTCACGGTCAATGCCACTGACGGGACGTTCAGCGACACCGCCCAGATCACGGTCAACCTGACCAACCTGAACGACAACGTTCCGCAGATCAATGACGCGACCGCGGCCGCCCTGCCCGAGAACAGCCCCAACGGCACTGCCGTCTTCAACGTCAATGAGGCGTTCACAGGCACCGACAACGATCGTGACGGCCAGGCGCTCACCTACTCGATCACCGGCGGGAAC
>Ga0335084_10000376_pt1 | contig 37131 bp, 42 predicted proteins | sample Lox_Sample_44_FD_206721 | JGI IMG/M metagenome (GOLD analysis project Ga0335084, IMG submission 206721) | Soil microbial communities from Loxahatchee National Wildlife Refuge, Florida, United States - Lox_Sample_4.4 | ecosystem: Environmental > Terrestrial > Soil > Wetlands | place: USA...
CGACTACGGCGCGGACGACTTCGACCTGCCGATCGAGGACGAGGTCACCCAGAAGGCGGGCGCCCGCATCGACCTCGACCTCGAGGCCCTGCTCGCGATTCCGCGGCGGCTCGGCTACGAGATCGAGTACCGCCGGGCCGAACGGCCTGCGTCGCTCGCTTCGTCGTAGCGGACGAGGCCGAAATTGCGCAGAGAAGCCGGAGCCTGCAAGCTCGACGTATGAGCGAGCTGGTGATCAATCGAGACGAGGTCGTTGCCCTACTCTTCAACGTGAGCGACATCACCGCAGCGGTGTTGCGCATCGAAGCCTTGCTGGAGGACGACGGTGAAGCGGAAGAAGCTAACGAAGGCTGAACGCGAACAGCGCGCAGCCGAGCGCGCGCGAGCCTTCGAGAACGCCCGCCGAACCCGCGAGCTCGCCGAGCGCGCGCAGGCAATGCTCGACGCCCAGCGGTCAAGCGACTAGAACACTCGCCCGGGCCAGCGTGCGGGAATGTCACCCGAACGTCGGTAGGAGCGTGACCGTTCGCGTGTCCAGCGGCGTATATGTCGCGACTGGAAAGAGCGAAACCTATTCTTGGAACACGATGAGCCGGCGCAGACTTGCTGCACTCGCAGTCCCGGCCGCTGTCCTCGGCCTCAGTGTCGTGGTCAGCGGATGCGGCAGAAGTGCGCCGCCTTTCGCCGCGGATGCCGGGATAGAGAGTGGGCCGAGTAGCCGTCTGTGGGGGGACGGGTCATCGGGGCCAGACGGTATGGAGATCGGCTGCATTCACGGACGACGATTCGCTGTGCTCATCACCGCTCGAAACCAGACGAAACGAACCGTCACGCTCCTCGGCGCCGGTGGGCCTCCCCCTTTGCCCGGAGTGATTGACCGAGTAGCGGTGCAGGTCCGCCTCGCGCCGCCGCCGCCGAAAGGCGACATCGCGGTGATGGGGCTTCGTGGCTGGAGTCGGCGGAACCCAAAGCCTGCTGCGATTCCGCCGGGGCGGTCAGCGTGGGTGCAGTCCAATTTCCTGATGCGGAACTGCGATCTCTTGAGCCGACCGTCGAGCGTGGACGGGGCGATCACGCTTCGCTACCGCGCTGGCGGGTCTCCGGGAAGCCAGGTCGTCTCGGTCTCCGCCGCCCAAATACTCCTGACCCGTGGGCCTCAGCATCCTTCCCTGCCAATCAATCAAACCGGCTGAGCGGAAGACGTCGGTAGACGCCTCGTTCAGTTCGGACGGGTCGAACACAAGGGCACTTGATTGGGCCAGCGTGCGGGAATGTCACTAGAAGAACGCCATTCTGACGCCTGCCCGGCTCGCCTCGGCCACCCCGCTAGCGGCAGGCGGGTGTCGGCGGCAGCTTGTTCATCGGAACGAACGCGACCGGTTCAGGCTTGCCCCATTGCTTCGAAGCGATCGCGTGGACGACCACGAGCGAGCGTCGGTCGATGCGCGTCCAGCCACCGCGGCCGATTTGGAGGTAGCGCCCGAGCTTCGTGTTGCCCAGGAACGTCCGTGGGTCGATTCCAAAGCCGACCCAGCGCCCGTTTATCTGCACCGAGTTTCCAATCGCGTTGGCGCGGGGGCGGTGACGACGAGTCGTGGCTTCGCGGTCAACGAGGGCGCGACCCAGAGCGACTTGTAGTTCGCGCTCGGGAACGCGATCGCGTGGCCATCGGTGTAGAGACCTGAGATGCCGCGCAGCATCCGCAGTGCAGGCGGAGGCGTGACCGCTTGACCGCTCGCCGGGTCGAACCCGAACATCCGCGTGCGTGTGCCCCGAGCCGGCGACTCCGGCCAGACGACGAGCGGGCCGGCGACGAGGAACGACCCCTGCGGATGTCCAGTGTGGGCGACCACGTCGCGCACCTGCGCGAGGTGGTAGACGTGGACGTCAGCGATCCCGCCGCGACCCGAGCCCTGGGCCCAGGTGGCGATCCCGTCGCGGACGTCTGGCTGTCGCCAAGGCGAGACCCAGAACGAGCCGTCGGGGGCGCGTTGCGCCGCACCGATCTCCGTGACCGTGCCGGTGCGCGAGTTCCACGCCCAGGTCGTGAAGTCGTCGAAGTTCTCGAGCGAGTGGTACTCGTTCCAGACGAGCCAGCGGCCGTCGAAGGCACCGTCCGCCTGGTCCGTCCTCGGGTGGGCGAAGCCGCGGATACGCGTGACGCGACCGGTCGGGACGTCGACGCGCGCGACGCCGGACCAGCCGCCGCGCTTATAGATCGACGCGAAGAACGACCGCCCGTCGTGGGCCAGTGACCACGGGACGAGCGCGAACGCGCCGCGACAGCGGCAGGACGCGCGTTGCGAGGACGCGTTGCCAGGCTGCGTTGGGCTGTGCCAGGCACCAGCGTGGGGGTGCCTGGTGCGCCTGCGCCTCCCGCTGCGACGCGCTCGCGCACGAGGCGGCCGCGAGCCCGACGGCCCCCGCAGCGATCAACACGCTGCAGCGGCCGCGTGGGCGTGCATTAGACGTAGCCACATCCTGATGATCTACGCGATGTTCGGGCTCGGCAACGTCGTCTGGACCCTGGACGCCGGCGTGCGCCAGCGTGCGGGAATGTCACCCGAACTCGGGGCAGGCGCCCGGATCGACTTCCGAAGGTAATCGAACTACTCGCCGGCGCCGATGGCTGACGAATGGAGCGTCGCCTGGGCTCGGCCTTCGTCGGACTGGGATCCGCCGCCGCAGGGGCGGTGCTGTTCGTCTACGGCGTCTTGTTCGTCAGGAATTCCGTGGCACTCCTCGGCGCAGCGCTAGCGGTTGCCGGTGCACTTATCGCGGTTGCCGCCGCGATTCTTGCGCAACGCCGCTTGACAACGGGCATCGTCGCGGCGATCGCCGTGCTCCCCCTCGCCTTGGTCATCTGGATCATCTGGAGGCTCGCTCACGTGACAACGTGAGTCCTGACGATCCCTCGCGTCGTACACCAAACACGCCCCGATGGGCCAGCGTGCGGGAGTGTCACCCGAATCGCTCACGATTGATCGCAGTGAGTGAGGAGGCAGAGGCTGTAGCGAACCGCGAGGGAGGCACCGAACAGCACAGGGACAAGTACTGCCGCGACCGTCGCGTACTCCGCCGAGGTGCGTCGGCCTCGCCTTACCGCAAGGCAAGACGCCGCTGTGATCGCTGCGGCGATGGCGCAGAACAGGCCCAAGGTACGGAGAAAGGCCGAGTCCTCCAGGTCGTAGTGATCGCGTACGAGGACGAAGGTGGCCGCTGCGACCAGCGCAGCAGACAGAGGCGCGAAGCGCGTGTACGCCTTGCTCGCCCATCGCACCGCGGCCAGCGCTCCGACGAGCAGGGCGACGTCGAGGGCGACGATCTCCATCCCCTGCGCATCGGCGTTGCAGCTGCACGAGTTGAGGCGGCGGCGGTTCCGTCGGCTGGACCACTGTGCGGGAATGTCGCCCGACGACCGATACTCAACGGGTGACCGCTCCGCGAGAGAATCTCCGGCCCTGGTGGCTCGTTGTGATCGCCTTCTGGCGGACGATCCCGGTGGTGATCGCGTTGGCCTTCGGGTACGCCGTCGGGCATCCGTCGCTCGGGGCGGTGATCGGCCTAGTGTTCATCCTTAGCAGCTTCGCTTTCTCGCGCTGGGTCAGCGCGAGCGCAGAAAGGCAGCACGATGACCGCTTCGCCCGGGCCCTCGCTAACTACTTCGTCGGCTTGGCTGCACTTCTTGTGCTCGTCGTGATTGGGTGGGCCGTCGTCGAGCGGGCGTGACAGCTCGCGTGGCCTGGGCCAGCGTGCGGGAATGTCACCAGAAGGGGCGAGCGCGGCGGAGTAGGGTCTCAGGTGTCGATGTTGCGCTGCACCCTCCTTGTTCTGGCGTCGGTCGCGGCCGCGACAGCGGTGGCCTCCGCTGTGCCGGCGAAGCCGAACGGAACGCCGAGCGCATGTAGAGCGCTCGATCTCCACCGCGATCCATTCCCTGTCTTCCAGCCGGCTGGTTCGGCCGCTGAAGGGGTGATCCGGATCACGTCAAGGAGGGCGTGCGTGCTCCCGCGACGTATCGAGGTGCGGTTCATCGCGCCAGCACACAGGCAGCGTGTTCGCTACGGTCGCCAGCGGCTCTTTGCCGGCGAAGTCCCGGTGCGCACGATCCGTCCTCACCGGACCGTGCTGCTGCGCGTCATGTGGGAGAACTGGTGCGGGCCGGGCTCGAACTCGCTCGGAGTGAACGGCGCTCCGCCACGGGCGCTCGTGATCGGTCGCGCTGGTACGTCACCGCTCTTTCGCCTACCCGTCAACGGTGCGCCGCCGTGTTATGTGCCCTCGCGCCCATCCACCGTTGGCGTAACACCGTTCTTCCGCGTGGCGCACGCAATCAACTAGGCGGGACGCCTGTCCGAGTGGAGCAGCACCTGCTTGGGCCAGCGTGCCGGAATGTCACTCGACATCCCGTTCGAGAGGTCTAAGGTGGACAGACGATGGACGAGCGGGAGCAACGGAGCCAGGCGCTGTGGTCTTTTGCGGACGGAATGCTTGCGTCGGAGGACAGCGTGAAGGGCTTTCGGGTCGAGGCGACCGACGGGCAGGCGGGAAAGGTCTCGTGGGCAAGCTATGCACCCGGCGAGAGCTACCTCGTCGTCAGCCACCTGCATAACCTCCGCCACAGCCATCACGTCGTTCCGGCCGGGGCCGTCACCAGGGTCAGCACTGACGAGCACACCGTTTGGCTTGGCCTGAGCCGCGCCGAGGTCGAGGAGTTGCCGGAGCACCACGACCCCCCAGCGCCCGTCGAATCGTGGATGGTCGCCGCCATCGAGAGAGCGACGGCGACGCTCCCCGTGGGAGGAGGAGGCCTGTAATGGCCTGGGCCAGCGTGCGGGAATGTCACCCGACGGTCAGCCGCTTGTCGCCTGGTTCACGACGCGAAGCCAGTCCGTCCACGCAGCCGGGTCGCTCGACTTCCCATCGACCGCCGGGTTTAAGTCGCTGAGAACGTCACGAACGTTGGCCGTCCCGCTCATCTCACGGTCGTACTGATCCAGGAACAGGAACATGGCGTGGAAGCCCTGCTCTGCGGTGAGGTTCTCCATGCAGCTGAGCGTAACCGCCATCGCCTGCGCGAGCCTTCCTGACGCCTGACGGCACGGCACGGGGGAACTGCGCCGAGCTTCCTCGACTGGTAGCTAGTGTCCCGCAGATGTCGGCCGCGGTCGAGGCGCGGGGTCTGGTCAAGCGATTCGGGGAGATTCGAGCGGTCGACAACGTCGACCTCCACGTCGAGGCCGGAGAGATCCGCGGGCTCCTCGGGCCGAACGGCGCGGGCAAGACGACGCTGCTGCGCCTGATGTTCGGGCTGATCCACCCCGAGAGCGGCGACGTGAGCCTCCTCGGCCGCCTGCAGAACGCGGACGGGCACGGTCTCGACGGCGTGGCGGGCTTCGTCGAGGACGCGCGCTTCTACCCGTACCTCTCGGCGCGCCGCAACCTCGAGCTGCTCACCCGGCTCGACGGGCTCGACGCGACGCGTCAGGTCGGCGAGGCGCTCGAGCTGGTGGGCCTGTCAGCGCACGCCCGCCGAAAGGTCGGGACGTTCTCGACCGGTATGCGCCAGCGCCTCGGCCTCGCAGCGGCGCTCCTGCGACGGCCGCGGCTCCTGCTCCTGGACGAGCCGACCGCCGGCCTCGACCCCGAGGGCACCCGGGAGATGCGGCTCCTCCTGCGGGAGCTCGCGGCGGGCGGAGTCACGGTGCTCTTCAGCAGCCACGACATGGCCGAGGTCGAGAGCCTCTCCGGGACCGTGACGATCATGCGAACCGGCCGTGTCGTCTGGGACGGGCCGCTCGATCGCCTCCGGGCCGAAGCTCCGGTGCCCGCGCACCGGCTGGTCACCAGCGACGACCGCCGCGCGCTCGAGCTCGTTCGCTCGCTCCCCGACGTCGAGGCCGAGCCCGACGCCGAGGAAGGCCTCCGGGTGACGGCCGGAACCGAGCAGCTCGACGCCTACGTGCTCGCGCTCGGAGAGGCAGGCGTGGCCGCCCGCCGGCTCGAGCTGGTCGAGAGCCCGCTCGAGTCGATGTTCTTCGCACTGACGTCTCCTACGTCGCAATGAGCCGGTCGCTCACATCGCCGCTGCTCGGGAACCTCGCCGTCCCGCTCGAGACCGAGCCCGTCAGGACGGGCGTCGGCCAGGCCGTGAGGGTCGAGCTGGGCAAGCTGCTCGCCCAGCTGCCGGTTCGCGCGGTGGCCGCAGTCTGCCTGCTCGGCCCGTTCGCGTTCGCGGCCGTGCTGAGGATCCAGTCCGCGATCCCGGCCGACACGCTCTTCGGCCGCTGGGTTCACCAGTCCGGCTTCGCGCTGCCGCTGGTGGTGCTCGGCTTCGCGGGCTCGTGGGGCTTCCCGGTGCTCGCGGGCCTCGTCGCGGGCGACGTGTTCGCCGGCGAGGACCGGCACGACACGTGGAAGACGCTGCTCACGCGCTCTTGCGACCGGCGCAGCATCTTCGTCGGCAAGACGCTCGCCGCGGCGGCGTGCGCGGTCGGGATCGTGACGATGCTCGCGCTCAGCAGCCTGGCCGCGGGAGTCCTGACCGTCGGGGCCCAGTCGCTGGTCGGCCTGTCGGGCACGCTGCTCCCGCCCGGGCACTCGCTCGGGCTCGTGCTGCTGAGCTGGCTCGTCTCGCTCGTGCCCGTGCTCGGCTTCGTGGCGCTCGCGATCCTGCTCTCCGTCACGACGCGCAGCAGCGTGATGGGCGTGCTCGGTCCGGTCGTCGTGGGCGTCGGCATGCAGCTCCTGGCGCTGGTCGGCAGAGGCGACATCGTCCGGACGCTCCTGCTCGCGAGCGCGTTCGACGCCTGGCACGGGCTGTTCGTGGCCCATCCGTTCCACCGCCCGCTGGAGCGCGGCCTGGCCGTCTCCATCGGGTACATCGTCGCCTGCCTCGGCGTCACCTGGATCGTGCTGCTGCGACGCGACTTCGCCGGCCCGGAAGCGGGCGGCAGCCGAAGCGGCTGGGTCGTCCCCGCCCGTGCGCTGGCGATCGGCGCGGCCGTCCTCGCCCTGCTTGCGTTCGCGTCCAACTGGGGCCCGAAGGGCGTGACGGCGGGCCGGCTCGAGACCTCGATCTCGGCGACGTTCTCGAACCTCGCCGTCTACCAGCAACAGCTGGAAGGGCACCGCCTGCCGGCCGGAGCGAGCCTCTACGTGCTCCCGTCCTGCAAGCGGCGCGGGGTGAGCACCCCGTACGGCGGCCAGGGCGACGACTGGCACTGCACCCTCAGCGTGGTCGGCCACCAGGCCCAGCAGATGCCGATCGGCTTCGACGTCAACGTCAGGGCCAACGGGTGCTACACGGCCGAGGGACCGCCCTCGGTGATCGGGCCGGCGACAATCCGCCGCCGCGGCCACGGCTTCGTGCCCAACCCGCTCTTCGTCTTCGACGGCTGCTTCGACACGAGCTAGTCGGCGATCGGCTCCCAGACGAGCTCGGCGACGTCGAGCACGAGCTCGGTCTCCCCCTCGCCGTTACCTGGCGCCCGCACCTCGCCGACGCAGACGCAGACGGCGTCGTTGAGCCGGCGGTACTGCTCGGCGTCGCTGAGATGGAAGACCGCGCCGACGATCTGCCGGCGCCCGGGCGGGTAGGCGCGTCCGTAGCCGTGGCACTCGAACATGATCGTCGCCCCGTCGTCGGTCTCGATAGCCGCGCGCAAGTCGGGTCGAAACGGCCCCTCCGCGGTGCGCCGGAGCGGGAAGTTCGCGCCCCGGAAGCGGCCGCTGATCGAGCCCTCGCAGCGCCCCTCGGCCAGGAAGAGATGCTGCTCCCAGCCGCCCTCGAGCCCGACCGTCCAGCCCTCGGGATACGCGAAACGGATCCGGTACAGCGGCTCGAGCCTCAAGGATTCTCCCGTTGCAAACCCTACTCGCGCGAGGTTTTGACATCGCCGAGCAGCGCCTTCACGCTTCGGGCGTGCGCGCACGCTTCACGGTCGTCGGGATCCTGATCCTGGCGCTGCCGCTCACGGCGGCCGCAGCCCCGGCCCGACACGCCCGCGCAGTTCCGTTCGTCACCGTCGCCGCCGGCGCGTATCACCTCGTCAAGGTCGAACGAAGGCACCTGCGCAATGTCACGCGGCTCGTCGTGAGCGGCGTGATCCTCGAGTGACGGCGTGGGCGACCCTCGTCACGGGACCCAGGTGTCCCTCTGCCTCGCGGCCAGCCGTCGTTGGCGCCGGCTCAGATCGATTTCCCTGACGGGTGTGACGATCGACCAGTGCTGGCCGACCGGACAGCGCTGGACTCTCCACCAGCCAAGGCGAAGAGCCTTGAGCGAGGCTCCGGGGATCCAGATGGTCGTGAAGAGGTGGCCCTCCCGACAGCGAACGACGAGCCTGCCGCCGATCGGGTAGCCGCGGAGCCACATCGCGATCGGCTCCACGAGGATCGCGGCGAGAACGATCAGCCTTCGGCGCCGACGAGAACCCACCTCGAAATTGTGCCCGAGCAGCCGCCTGCTCCGACTCAGCTCTCCCTGCCCTAAGCTGCCGAGTCCAGCAACGTGACCGGGAAAGCGACTGCACCGGGCTTCGTCGTCCTCCGCCAGGTGGCGGAGGGCAACTGGGAGCTCCTCGGCGAGGTTCCGCGGAAGCGGGGCCTACCGGCGCGAGCGGCGCGGATGCAGGCGATTCTCGACGCCACGCACGGGTCGGCGAAAGCCGGCGAGGTCTACGCGGCCGTGCTGCGCAGCGAGTGGAAGATCGCCCTGGACTGGGCCCCTGAGGACTGACCTTCGCGCATGGAGACAGCACGTTGGATCCTCGTCGGCGCGGTCTTGGTGCTTCTCCTCGCAGGGCCATTCGTCCGCAGGTACAGCGTTCGTCTCGGGATGACATTCCAGATCCTCTCGACGGCGCTGGCGATGCTTCTCGGGGCAGCAGCGTGCGGATGGACGGCGGCGGTGCTGCTCGCAGAGCCCGACCCGCTGCGAATCGCGGGCGCACTGATCTCCTGCCTGCTCGGGGCTCTGGTTCGTACTCTCGGCTGCGCTGAAGTTCTACGTTCTCGTGAACGCGGTCTGGCGAAGCCCGAAGACCCAATCTCCGTAGGAAGCTAGCGGCCGATGTAGCCGCCGCCGCGGGAGGGAAAGTCGTTCTCCAGGCGCTCGTCGCTCACGGCGTCCTTGCGTTCCCAGAGCTCCTCGGCCTCCTCGCGCTGCTCGGCTGCGAGCTCTTCTGCTTCTTTCTCCGCATGCTCACGGCGCCTGGCATCCCGCCGTTTGCGCAACTTCTCGAGGAATCTCATCGCAGCGAACGATACCCCCTGTGTAGCGAAAGCTGATCACCGCGACAGCGGCCCTAGCGGACAGGCCGCTCGACTGGACGACCAGGCTTGTCGCACCCGAGCGTCAGACCGTCGCTTCTGCGCGGGCCACGAAGCGGAGCTCCGGGACCTCTTCCAGCTCGCCCACGTCGCAGGCCAGCTCCAGAAACGTGAGCAGGCCGGCTCGCTCGCGCGGGCCGAAGCGGTAGCGCAGCTTCTCGAAGTAGCGCGCGAGGAAGCCGGGTGGATAGCCGTAGCGCTCGCTCGACTCGTACGCGAGCTGCTCGGGCTCGGCGCGGGCCAGGCGGACCGACTCGACCAGCGCCTGCTCGAGCTCCAGTAGACCGGGCGGCCCGGGTTCGCGGCAGGCCCAGACGGCGAACACCATCGGCAGGCCCGTCCGCTCGAGCCAGAGGCGGCCGAGGTCGTAGTGCGGGGTCGGGTCCTCGAACGCGCTCTTCAGCGCCGCGTCGCCGATCAGCAGCCGCGCATCGGCCTCCTCGCCGAGCGGAACGTGCGCGGCCTCCGGCAGCAGCACCTTCGTCAGGACGACCGAGGTCGCGCTCTCGGGCGTGACGGCGACCGTGCGCACCTGCTCGAGCGGCCGCTTCGCGACGAGCTGGATCGAGTCGACCGCGCCCTCGGACGAGACGCAGAGGCGCGGCAGGAGCCGCAGCCGGTCGGCATTGCGCGCGTACTCGATCGAGGAGATCGGCGCGAGGTCGATCTCGCCCGCGACGAGGCGGGCGTTGAGGTCGGTCGGCACGCCCTGCACCTCGTCGACCTCGGCGTCGAGTCGATAGAAGACCGGCGCCATGTTCACGTAGGAGATGCGGCCGAGGCGGATCATCAGGACTCCCGGTCGACGACGGCGTCGGTGAGGGCCTCGAGCTCCTCGCGGTGAACATGGCCGTCGAGGCAGGCGCGCGCGCGGCCCGCGTACTCGAGCGCCACGACGCGCGAGCGGTCGAGCGCGTCGGTCTCGCCGACCTTGATCAGCGCTCCGTCGAGCGGGCCTCCGGCGAGCGCTCGGCGGACCGAGTCGTCCTCGCGTGCGGCCAGGATCAGCGGCAGCGTCGGCGTTCCCTCGCGCAGGTCGGTGCCGGCGATCTTCCCTGTCTCGATCGTCTCGCCGGAGCAATCGAGGATGTCGTCGGCGATCTGGAAGGCGATCCCGAGCGCGAGGCCGAACTCGCCGAGGCTGCGGTCGCCGCCGCTTCCGAGCAGGCAGGCGGCCTCGAACAGCTTCCCGGTCTTGAGCGCGCACCGCTCGAGGTAGGCCTCGACGGTGGTCTCGGGGTCGTGCGTCTGCGCCCGCTGGAGCGCCTCGCCGCGGGCGAGGGAAAGGGTCGCGACCGCCAGGAACCGCACCGCCTCCTGGTCGCCGGTGGCGGCCAGCTCCGCAAACGCGCGCGCGAACAGGTAATCGCCCGCCGCCCGCGCGGCGGCAGGGCCGTGACTCGCCCAGGCAGCCGCGCGGCCACGCCGGTACTCGGCCCGGTCGATCAGGTCGTCGTGCACGAGCGTCGCCGTGTGCACGAGCTCGACGGCGGCGCCGGCCGCGAGCGGCGCCTCGCCCTGGGGCGCGGCGAGGAAGACGAGCAGCGGCCGTAGCCGCTTGCCGCCGGCCGCGAGCGCTTCCGACCCGACCATCGAGACGATCCCCGGGCACGCCTCGACCGCCTCGGTCAGGCGCTCGTCGAGGCCCTCGAGGTACTCGTCCAGGCCGGGGCTCTCGCGGATCGTGGCGAGACTCATGCAGCCTCCCCGGCGTGCAGGGCGACGATGCCGCCGGCGAAGAGGCGATAGCGCACCTCGCCGAAGCCGGCCGAGCGCATCAGCGTCGCGAGGTCCTCCGGGCCCGGGAAGCGGCGCACGCTCGCGGGGAGGTACGTGTACGCGTCACCTCCTGGCAGCACCTTCCCGAGCAGCGGCACGATCCGGTCGAACCAGACGCGGTAGAACAGCGCCAGCCGCCCGCTCGGCTCGGTGATCTCCAGCACGGCCACCTGCCCGCCCGGCCGCAGCACCCGCTGCAGCTCGGCGAGCCCGCCCTCGAGGTCGGCGAGGTTGCGGACACCGAAGCCGACCGTGGCGGCGTCGAACGAGCCGTCCTCGAACGGGAGTGCGAGCGCGTCGCCCTTGACCCACGTGATCTGGCCCGACTTCTTCCTCGCACGCGTGAGCATCCGCTCCGAGAAGTCGAGGCCCGTCACGCGGCCGCCGGCACGCAGGCACGCGATCGCGAGGTCGCCGGTTCCGCAGCAGGAGTCGAGCACCCGGTCGCCGGGGCGGACGACGGCCGCCGCGGCCTCGGCCCGCCAGCGGCGGTCGAGCCCGGCGGTCATCACGCGGTTCATCGCGTCGTAGACCGGCGCGATCCGGTCGAACATCGCACGGACGCCCTCGGCCGGGAGCGTTCCGGCCCGCGTGGTCATTCCTGTCCCCACCGACGCACGGCCTGGTGCTCGAGCCCGAGCTGGTCGAGCACGCGCGTGGCGATGAAGTCCACGAGGTCGTTCACCGACTCGGCGCCGTGGTAGAAGCCCGGCGCGAGGAAGAGCACCGTGGCTCCCGCCTGCTTTACGCGGAGCATGGTCTCGATGTGGATGAGCGAGAGAGGCGTCTCGCGGGGGCAGAGGACGAGCTTCCGCTCTTCCTTGAGCGCGACGCTCGCCGCTCGCTGGATCAGGTTCGACATCGCGCCCGAGGCGATCGTGCCGAGCGTGCCCATCGAGCACGGGCAGATCACATAGGCGTCCACCTTCGCCGATCCGCTCGCGTAGGGGGCGTGCCAGTCACGCTCGTCGTAGATGGTCACCGCGTCGCGCACGGGCTCGATCAGGCGCGCGAGCGTCTCGTCGGGGGAGAGGCGGGCATCGCCGTAGAGCTCGGTTGCGACCACCTCTGTCCCCGCACGCGACGCGCACAGGCCGATCTCGCAGCCCGCATCTGCGAGCCCTTCGAGGATCCGCCCGGCATACGGCGCTCCCGAGGCGCCCGTGATCCCCAGGAACACGTGCATGCGCTAGCCCCCCTTCGACGCTTCGAGGAACGCGGCGAGCTTCTGCAGGTCGGCCTCTCCGAGCGCCTGGAACGACGGCATCGGCGAGCCCGCGTTGACACAGCTCGGGCACTTGAGGTGGTCGATCTGGAACTGGATGCCCTTCCCCTTGGCGCCCTCGGCGGAGAGGTCTGGCGCGCCGAGGTTCGACCCGCCGGAGCCGAGGTAGGTGTGGCAGTTCGTGCAGCCGGACTCGGCGAAGAGCTTCGCACCCGCCACGGCGGCGGCGTTGTTCTGGAACCCCTGCTTCTTGGCCCAGCTCGGGACGGCGGCCTCGATCTCGCTCGCGATCGCCTCCTTCGCCGTTGCGCCCTTGTAGGTGAGCTCGCCCATCGCGAGCACCACCAGGGCCGCAGCCACGAGCACGACCGGCCTCCGCGACAGCCGCCGCTCGGTGCTGCGGTCGATGAACGGCAGCGCCAGGAGGAGGATCAGGCAGATCGTCGGGATCCCGACCGTGGCCAGGATGACCGTGTCGGGCCACTTGAAGATCCGGAGCAGGTAGAAGAGGAAGTAGAAGTACCAGTCGGGTCGCGGCACGAACGTCCGCGTGCCGGGGTCTGCCTCCGGGCCGATCAGCGAGCCGAGGATCGAGGTGTACTTCCAGACGATCGAGAGGCCGACGATCACGCACACGACGACGAGGCTCATCACCGTGTCGTGGAACATCGCGTAGGGGAAGAACGGCTTCCCCTCCTTCTGGACGTCCTCCTTGTAGCGCTTGAAGCCTGCCCGACGCTCGTCCACGCTGCTCATTCGGTCGGCCTCCCGGGCAGGCCCGCGCGCGGCCGGGGCTGGACGAGTCCGGCGCGGGAAGGCGGAGGCTCCGGCTCGCGCTCGCGGCCTGCGGCCTCGTCCGACCACGGGGGCGAGGAAACGCCGAGACGCACGACGAGGTAGAGGTGGAGCCCGATCAGCGCCATCAGCGCGCCCGGTATGACGAGCATGTGCAGCGAGTAGAAGCGGGCGAGCGTGTCCGGCCCGATCTCGGCCCCGCCGCGTAAGAGCGAGGCGAGGAACGGCCCGACGAACGGCGCCGTCCCGTTGATGTTGATCGCGACCACCGTCGCCCAGTAGGCGGTCTGGTCGAACGGGAGCAGGTAGCCGGTCAGCCCCTCGAAGAGGCCGGTCGCGAGCAGGAGCACGCCCACGATCCAGTTCAGCTCGCGCGGGTACTTGTAGGCGCCGAACAGGAACACGCGACCCATGTGCAGGAACATCAGGATGATGAAGACGCTCGCACCCCAGCGGTGCATCCCCCGCACCAGCCAGCCGAGCGTGACGTCGTTCGTGATGTGCTGGACCGAGCTGTGCGCTTCCGCGGGAGAGGGCTTGTAGTACATCGCCAGGATCACACCGGTCACGAGCTGGACGATGAATGCGGTCAGCGTCGCCGAGCCGAGCGTGTGGAACCAGTTCGTGTCACCCGGGACCTTGCGGAAGAGGAAGTACTTGACCCCGCCGACGATCCCCGAGCGCTCCTCGAGCCAGTCGAGCGGGTACATGACCGCCTGCTTCGTCTTGCTCGGGGGCTTGCGCGCCATCAGTGCGGAGGCTGGAGCGGGTAGAGCCAGGCCTCGGGGCCGTCGACGTGCTGCCCGGGGCCGGTGAGAACGTACTTCGTGATCTGCGCGTTGGCGCCCGTGCCCTCGACGTGCGAGACGCTGTACAGGCTCTGGAGGACGAGGCGGCCGTCGACGATCGAGAACTCGAAGCGGTTGAGCGCGTGCGTCGGCGGGCCGGCGATCCGGTTCCCCTCCTGGTCGTAGGCGCCGCCGTGGCACGGGCAGATGAAGCCGGCCGCGGGCAGCGACGGGACGAGCGTCACCGGCCCGTGCTTCGTCGGGACCTTCTTCTGCTCCTTGTCGAAGGTCGGCCCGCCCGGCTGGACGGGGCAGCCGAGGTGCACGCAGCGGTTCGAGATGCACGTGAAGCTCGGCTCGCCGTCCTTCGGGCCGTTGTAGCGGATGAACGCGGAGCGGTGGCCGATCGTGCCCGTGTGGGGATCGGACTGGAACGTGGCGATCATGTACTGGCCCTCCGGGAAGTTCTCGATCGGGCCGAGGTCGACGTCGTGGCCGTGCTGCTTCAGGAACGCATTCAGCACCGAGGCGGCGAGCACCGGGGCGGTGACGATCAGGCCGATCAGGGCGCCGATCGCGATCGTGGCCGTCTCGAGGAAGACGTTGCGCGGGAAGCGCTCGGCCGGCTCCTCCCCGGCGGCCGGCGTGGCCTCAGCCTCGGCCGCTTCGGCCTCGGGAGCGCGATGCCCCGACGCGACGTCGCGGGCCCAGAGGAAGCCGAAGATCGCGAAGAGCGCCGCGCCGACCGCGACCGCAACCCAGCTGACGACGAGCCCGACGAGAAGACAGACAACCCCGACGGCTAGGCCGATGGGCCACAGGCTCGGCGTGGGCTGATCCCGCTGCCCATCCCCTTCTGGGGGTTCCACCCGGCGCGCCTCCCCTTTCCTAGTTTGATCCCGCGTGTTTTGCGGCGTCGATTCAATCGTCGCAGGTCTGCGCCGTCAACGACGTAACAGTTGGCGCAACGCGTCCGCCGACCCATCCTGCGCGGCGCCCGGCACTCCGAGCCCGTATTCCGCCCAGCGCTCGTCGACCAGGCGCCGGATTTCCTCGCTCATCCGGATCTCGTCCGGCCACGGGCGCGCGCCCTCCGAAGGGCCCTTGTGCGTTGCGTCGATCCCGATCTTGCCGCCGTAGAACTGCATCGACGGCGCGTGGTCGAGGTGGTCGAGCGGCCCCTCCGAGAGGAGGACGTCCCGCTTCGGGTCGACGTTGGCGCAGACGCGGAAGAAGACCTCCTCGTAGTCGTGGACGTCGACCCACTCGTCCACCACGACGACCGCCTTCGTGAGGCTGAGCAGGCCGAGCCCCCACACGGCGTGCATCACCTTCTGCGCCTGGCCGGGGAAGCTCTTGCGGATCGAGACCAGGCAGCAGTTGTGGAACGCGCCCGCCACGGGCAGGTCGTAGTCGACGAGCTCCGGGACGCTCATCCGGATCGCGGGCAGGAAGAGGCGCTCGGTCGCCTTGCCGAGCCACGCGTCCTCGGCGGGCGGCTTCCCGACGACGATCGACGGATAGATCGCGTCACGCCGCATCGTGACGGCGTCCACGTGGAAGACGGGGAACGGCTCGGGCGCCGTGTAGTAGCCGGTGTGGTCACCGAACGGGCCCTCCTCGGTGAGCTCGTCCTTGAGGATGTGGCCCTCGAGCACGATCTCGGCGTTCGCAGGAACCTCGAGGTCGACGGTCGTCGCCTGCACCAGCTCGACCGGCTCGCCGCGCAGGAAACCGGCCAGCATCAGCTCGTCCACGTGCTTCGGGAGCGGCGCGCTCGCCGCGTACGCCGTGATCGGGTCGAGGCCGAGCGCGACGGCGACCTCCATCCGGCCGTCGGTCATCAGGTAGTCGGCGCGGCCGTCCTTGTGGATCTGCCAGTGCATCGCCGTCGTGCGCCCGTCGAGCACCTGCATCCGGTACATGCCCACGTTGCGGCCGCCCGTGCGCGGGTCCTTCGTGATCACCGCGGGCAGGGTGATGAACGGCGCCGCGTCGCCCGGCCAGCAGGTCTGGACCGGGAGCGCACCGAGATCGACCTCGTCGCCCGTGAGTACGACCTCCTGCGCGGGGCCGCTGCGGGCGGTCTTCGGCTGCGAGTCCGCGATCGACTTCAGCTTCTTCAGCCCCCGCACCTTCTCGGCGAGGCCCTGCGGCGGCTGCATCTCGAGCACGTCGCCGAGCTTCGCGCCCGCCTCGTCCAGGGTCTCGACGCCGAGCGCGAGGCACATCCGCCGCTCGGTGCCGAACTGGTTGATCAGGAGCGGGTGGCTAGCGCCTATGACACTCTCGAAGAGGAGCGCGGGCCCACCCGCCTTGACCACGCGGTCGGTGATCTCGGTGATCTCGAGGTGCGGGTCGACCTCTGCCTGCACGCGAACGAGCTCTCCCTCGCGCTCGAGCAGCGCGATCCAGTCGCGGAGGTCGCGTGTTGGCGCCACGAATGTGAGTCTATGCAGCAGAGACTCGATGCAGGTCTACGTCACTGGAGCCGCGGGCTTCATCGGCTCGCACGTCACCCGCGAGCTGCGCGCGCGGGGCGCCGAGGTGCGGGACGACTTCGTCGAGCTCGGCGACCGCGTGGGGCTCGAGCGCGCGATGGCCGGCTGCGACGCGGTCGTCCACGTCGCCGCGTTGTACAGCTTCGACGACCCGGCCGAGGAGCTCGAGCGGGTGAACGTCGAAGGGACGCGCAACGTGCTCGACGCCTGCGCGGCACAGGGCGTGCGGCGGCTCGTCCACACGAGCTCGGCCGGCACGTGCGGGCCCGTGCCCGGGCGGCCGGCGACCGAGGACGACGCGCCGCTCGACTGGGAGCTCTCCGTCCCGTACAAGCGGACGAAGCTCGCAGCGGAGCGGCTCGTGCTCGAGGCGGCGCGCGGCGGCCTCGACGCGGTCGTCGTCAACCCGACGACGCCTGTCGGCGACGGTGACCTGCGGCCGACTCCGACCGGCCGGATGATCCGCGGCGCCGCGGGAGGCCGCTACCGCGCCTTCCTCGACATCGGGCTGAACGTCGTGGACGTGCGCGATGTCGCCCGCGGCCACGCGCTCGCGTTGGAGCGCGGCCGGAGCGGCGAGCGCTACCTCCTCGGCGGCGCCGACCTCACGCTGGAGGAGCTGTTCGCGGCCGTGTGCGCCCTCGCCGGGCGGCCGCGGCCCCGTCTACGCGTCCCGTACGTGCTCGTGCGGGCGGGAGCCTGGGCAGGCGCGATCAACCGGCATGAGGCGCGGCTGGCCCGCCTGCCCGCGTACTTCTCGTCCGCGAAGGCAGAGCGCGAGCTCGGCTACCGGCCGGGCCCGGTCGAGCCCGCTCTCGCGCGCGCCGTCGAGGAGGCGCTCATTGGTGGCGGTGGCGCAGCCAGTGGGTGAGCTGGCCCAGCGCGATGACGCCGACGAAGATCAGGCCCACGACGAGCATCGCCGTGATCACCTTCTTGCCCTCCTCGGCGGCCGTCTCGACCGCGAGCGGGACCATCAGCGCCAGAAGCGGCATCGGCGCGACTCTACTCCACCCGCCGCCGGTGAGCCTCGAGGGCCCGCACGACCGGCTCGGCACCGTCGGCCGTCCAGCCGGACCGCGCTGCCGGCCCCTCGCCGAGCGTGGACGCGGTCGCGGCCCAGGCCTCGCCGTCGCCGGCAAGGCCGTCGGCGCGTAGCTGTGCGCAGAGCGAGATGAGCGCGGCGAGATCGGCCACCGCCTCGACCGTCCCGGACTCCGCGACGCGCACCAGGCCGTGCGCGTAGAGGTAGTCGCCGAGGAGCAGCGCGGTGTCGTCGTCCTGGGGCGCGAACAGCCGCGAGCGGCCGTAGTGGAGCAGGTAGCCCTCGTAGATCGTCTCGAGGCCGAGGCAGTACCGCTCAGCCGCGAGCGTCGAGAAGACCGGCTCGAGCTCGCGCTCGTCCTCCGGGCGCAGCGCATCCGCCCAGAGGGCGCTCTCGGCGGCGGCGTCCCGGGCGATCGTCTCCCACGGTCCGGCCGCTACGACCAGCTCGCGAGCTCCTTCGTCCAGTAGGAGACGACGAGGTCCGCGCCGGCGCGCACGATCGCCGTCAGCGACTCGACCGCCGCCTGCCGCTCGTCGATCCAACCGCGCGCCCCGGCCGCCTTGAGCATCGCGTACTCGCCCGAGACGTTGTAGGCGCCGACCGGAAGGTCGAACCGCTCGCGGGCCGCGCGGATCACGTCGAGGTTCGGCAGCGCCGGCTTGACGATCAGCGCATCCGCGCCCTCGCGCACGTCCAGCTCGCACTCCCGCAGCGCCTCGCGCACGTTCGCGGGATCCATCTGGTAGCCGCGCCGGTCGCCGAACGCGGGCGCCGACTCGGCCGCTTCGCGGAACGGCCCGTAGAACGCGGAGGCGTACTTCGCCGCGTAGGAGACGATCGGCGTCTGCTCGAGCCCCACGTCGTCGAGCGCCGAGCGGATCGCGCCCACCCGTCCGTCCATCATGTCGCTCGGGCAGACGGCGTCGGCTCCGGCCTCGACGTGGCTGATCGCCGTCCGGGCGAGCAGGTCGAGGGTGGCGTCGTTGTCGATCTCCTCGCCGTCGAGCACACCGCAGTGGCCGTGCGAGGTGTACTCGCACAGACAGACGTCGGTCAGCAGGAGAAGCCCCGGCGACGCCTCTCGGAGCGCCCTTAGCGCGCGCTGGACGACCCCGTCCTCGTCCCAGGCCCCGGAACCCTCGGCGTCCTTCTCGTCCGGGATGCCGAACAGGAGGACGGCGCGCACGCCGAGCCGCTCGAGCTCGTGCGCCTCGCCCTCCAGGTCCTCGACCGCATGCCGCCCGAGCGCCGGCAGGTCCGGGTTCTGCTCGTTCGTCGGCCCGACGAAGAGCGGGAAGACGAAGTCCTCCAGATCCAGGCGCGTCTCGCGCACGAGCGAGCGCAGCCGGTCGCTTCGCCGGAAGCGCCGCAACCGCGTCGTGGGGAACGCATTCACGCCAACAATCTACGCGCTCCCAGGCGCGCCAGCCCGCCGAAGACCGCGCCGAGAGCGATCAGCCAGGCCGCCTGCCGGACGACCTCGTCCCACGGGTGCAGCTCCCAGAGAGCGGCGCTGAAGAACTGGTAGGCGTGCGTGAACGGGAGCGCAGCGCTCGCCCAGCCGGCAGGCGGGACGATCTCGGAGGGGATCAGCCCGAGGAAGACGATCGGCATCACGACCAGCAGCGCGACGAGCGACGCGGTTCGGGCTTCACGCGTCAGTGCGCCGATCAGCGCTCCGAGCGCGCCGAGCGACCCGCCCGCGAGCACGAGGCCGAGCACGAGCAGCGGCAGGCGTGCCCACGGCTCGCCGCCGGTCACGTTCCCGACCTCGATCACCACCCCGAACGCGAGCGCGATCGCGAGGCCGAGCACGAGCGCGAGCCCCGCCGCCAGCACCACCTTCGCCCACACGAGCTGGCCGAGGCCGACGAGCCCGCGCGCGAGCCGGCCGATTACGTTCTCGTCCCGCTCGGCCGCGAGCGACCCTGCCGCGAACATCAGGGTCAGGAACGTGATCGTCACCGCGAGCGTGTAGGCCTGGACCTGGGCCGAGAGCACCTGCGTCCGCCCGCGCGAGTGCGTGTACGAGATCTCGATCGGGTGGGCGACCGCGCGCATCGCGCCGCCGGTGTCGGCGAGCCCGAGCCGCGCGTCCTGGATGAAGTCCTCGAGGCCCCGCACCTCCGGGGTCTGCGGCATCCGCTCGAGCAGCTTCTGCGAGCGCTCGAGGCCGAGCACGTTGAACTGCCGCCCGAGGATCACGCCGTTCCCGCCCTTGAGGATCAGGTCGACGTACTTGAGGTTGCTGCCGATGTAGGCCCGCTGGAGCTGGCGGTTCAGCGAGTACACGAGCGCCTGCACCTGCTGGTTCACGCGCGAGGAGATCGTCCCGCGCGAGAGCTCGACCTCGAGCTTCGGGCTCTGCACCATCCCCTTGAGCGTCGCCACGAACCCGGGCGGGACCGTCACGGCCGCCACGATCTTGCCGTCGCGCAGCTGCCGGTCGGCGTCGTCGGGCGAGAGGCGTACGAGGTCGACGTTCTTGCTCACCTCGCCGATCGTGCGGTCGACGTGGAAGCGGTGGCCGCCGATCACGACCGTCTCCGGCAGGTTGTCCTCGTCAACGAGCGCGACCCGCGGCTTGGAGCTCCCGTAGCTCGCGACGAGGACGAGGAGCGCGGCGATCGCGACCGGGTACGCGAGCAGGATCGTGAGCAGCAGCGGCGAACGAATCAGCACGAGCGCGTCCTTGCGGAGGACGAGAAAAGCCCGATTCATGCGAACAGAGTGTCCGCCTGCGTTCGGTCGTACTCGTCGGCCGGGCCGGAGAAGACGACCCGCCCGTCGCGGAGCGCCGCCACGTGGCTCGCGTGGCGCTCGATCTCCTCGAGGTTCTGCGTCGCCAACACGAGGGCGCCGCCCGCCTCTCGCAGCGCGCCCACGCGCTCCCAGAGCCGGCGGCGCTGCTCGGGGTCGAGCGCGGCCGTCGGCTCGTCCAGGAGCAGGACGTCCGGCTTGCCGAGGAACGCGATCGCGAGGTTGAGACGCTGGCGGTTGCCGACCGAGAGATTCGCGCTCGGCGAGCGCTTTGTCGGGAGGTCGAACTCGGCGAGCAGGCGAGCCGCCGCCTCCTCGGGATCCGGCTCGGACTCCAGCCGCGCGAACAGCTCGAGGTTCTCGCGCGCGGAGAGCCGGCCGTACTGCGCCGGCCGCTGCGGCGCCCAGCCGACCTTGACCCCCTTGCGGCGCTCGATACGACCGACGCTCGTCTCGAGCGCCCCGGCCAGGAGCGCGAGCAGCGTCGACTTCCCGGCACCGTTGGGTCCGGCGAGCGCGACCCCGTCGCCCTCGCGTACCTCGAGCTCGACCGGCTCGAGCGCGGTCGTCTGGCCGAACCTCCGGCCGACCCCGCGGGCGGCGAGCAACGGCTGGGCCGAGCTCACCGGCTGGCCGCTGCGGGCGGGTCTTCGGAGGGCGGCGGGACGGACGTCACCGTCGGCGCCTCCTCGACCTCGACCTCGACCGGAACCTTCCCGCCTTCCCGCCACGGCTCGAACACGACGCGCTCGCCGAAGAACTCCCAGATCGCGCGCCCGGCCGCCAGCAACGGCAGCGCGATCAGCGCGCCCGCGAGCCCGTAGACCTCGCCGCCCGCGAGCAGCCCGAAGATCACCAGGAGCGGGTGGAGCCGGAGCGCGCTCCCCATCACGTTCGGCACGACGACGTGGCCCTCGACCTGGTGGATCCCGAGGAACAGCAGCGCCACCCAGACGGCGCCCAGCGGGTGCACGACGAGCGCGTACACGATCGGTGGGATCGCTCCGAGCCACGGGCCGAGGTAGGGGATGACCTCCGTCAGCGCAACCCACCCCCCGAACAGGACCGCGTACCGGTCGGCCCCGGGCACCAGCCCGGTCATGCCGAGGATCCACATCCCCAACCCGGCGCTCGTCCCGATGATCAGGGAGAGCAGGACCTGCCCGCGCACGTAGCTCGCCAGCGACCGCTCGATCCGCGGCAGGAGCGCGGGCGAGCCCGGCTGCGGTGGGAAGCGCCGGTCGACGGCCCGCCCCAGGCGTGGCATGTCTAACAGGATGTAGATCGAGACGACGATCACCAGCACGAGGCTGAAGAGGAACTTGATCGTGCTGATCGCCGCGCCCTCGACGAAGTCGAGCGCCTTCCCCGTGTACTTGGAGACGTCCTTCTTCTGGATCTTGTCGACGAGGTCGTGGCCCTGCTTGCGGATCTTGATCGAGCTCAACCGATGGGTGTTGAGCCAGTGCTGGAGGCGGTCGACGTCGCGGTCGGCATGCGTTTGCTGGCCCCGTCCGTGCTCGACCGTAAAGTAGTCGTTCACGCGGGTCGCGCTCGTCTTCGCCTGGTTGATCACCACCGTGCCGAGCGCGGCGGCCGCGGCCAGGACGATGACGGCGAACGCCAGATACACGATCGCGACTCCGAAGCCTCGCGGGATCTTCGCGCGCGTGAACGCCCGCACCAGCGGGTTGAGCAGGAACGCGATCAGCGCCGCGACGAGGAACAGGAAGACGACGTGACGCGCCGCCCCCAGCACCACCCACAGAAACAGCAGGAGGAGCGGGAGACCAACGAGCTGAATCCAGCGCGGGATCTGGATGGTCGCGGCCCCGGCAGGAGGCCCGGTCATGAGCGGCATCGTACCGCGCGCGTCGTACCGCTCCGGGGCGTGCGCCCGCCGGCCTGGGACTGGGACTTCGAGTCGGACGGGGCGCTCGCTCTCCAACCGCGGCGTGACGAATCTGCACCCGCGTTGCAGCCCGAGGCCGCCTTCGTTACCGTGCCGCGGATGCCGTCACCCTCCGGGCACGCAATTGCCATGCGACGACGGCGGGCGGATGCGGCCGCAGCGCGCCGAAAACGGCGCCTCGTCGGCCTCCTCCTCCTGACGACGGTCGCGCTGATCACGCTGTTCCTGACGGCGTTCTCGCCGCACGGCAGCGCGCCGCCCGTGCAGACCGTCGCGCCCGCTCCGTCGACGCGGCTCCTGCCCTCCGGGCCGCCGCAGCCGCAGGTCGTCGCGATGCGCGGCCCGCTCCGGCTGGAGCTCCCGATCGCGCAGGACCGCGTCACCGCCATCGCGTATCACGCCTCCGGTGACGGGGCGCTCGCGCTCGAGCCCGTCGGGCACCAGGCCAACCAGGGCCTGTTCGGCCGCGTGGCGAAGAAGCTCTTCGGCGGCGGCGACAGCGGCCTGCGCTACTACGTGCTCGAGGGCGGCACGGGACCGGGCACGGCCGCGCTGGACGTCGGCGCCGTGCCGGGCACCGACGTCTACTCACCCGTCGACGGGACGATCGTCGGGATCACGCCCTACGTCCTCGACGGCAGGTCCTACGGGGCGAGGATCGACATCCAGCCGAGCGGGAACCCGTCGCTCGTCGTCTCGCTGACGCACTTACGCCCCGACCCGAGCCTGACCGTCGGCTCGTCGGTGGCGTCGACCACCTCGAAGATCGGCACCGTCGTCAACTTCGCCGGCGTAGAAGGCCAGGCGCTCGCCCGCTTCACCCAGGACGCCGGGAATCACGTCGCCGTCTCGGTTCACCCGCCCGCCGCGCTGGCCTACCCGTAGCGATTGAGCGCACTGGCTTACCCCTGAGGATTCTCTTCATCGCGGACGTCTTCGGCGCCCCGGGCCGGGCGGCCGTCGAGGAGCGGTTGCCGAAGCTCAAGGAAGAGCTCGCGATCGGCTTCTGCATCGTCAACGCCGAGAACGTCGCCGACGGGGCGGGCGTGACGCCGCGGCTCGCCGACCGGCTGCTCCGCGCCGGCGCCGACGTTCTCACGCTCGGCAACCACGTCTGGCGGCGGCGCGAGATCGCGCAGTACCTCGAGAGCTCGGACCGCGTCATCCGCCCGGCCAATTTGTCCACGAGAGCTCCCGGGCGAGGGCTCGTCGTCGCCGAGGCTGCGGACGGAACGCCGGTCGCGGTCGCAAACGTGCAGGGGATCCTCTTCATGGACACGCCCGTGAGCCCGTTCGAGGTGCTCGAGACGCTGGTCGACGAGGCGCGCTCGCGGGCCAAGATCGTCGTCGTCGACTTCCACGCCGAGGCGACGAGCGAGAAGGTCGCGGCCGCGCGACTGCTCGACGGCCGCGCGACCGCCGTGATCGGCACCCACACCCACGTGCAGACGAACGACGCCCGCGTCCAGCCCGGAGGGACGGCCGCGATCACCGACGCGGGGATGACCGGGCCGCACGACTCGGTGATCGGCGTCAAGGCCGAGCTCGCGATCCAGCGGATGCGGACGGGGATGCCGGTCCGGTTCGAGCCGGCCGGCGGCGGCGTGCGGATCGAGGGCGTGATCGTCGAGTGCGACGCCGAGGGCCGGGCCCTCAGCTGCGAGGCTCTGCGGGTTCCGGTCTCCTGACGAGCAGCACGGCGAGCAGCGCCAGCAGCGTCAGGTCGCGGGCCACCACCGCCCAGGACGGGAACGCCTTCAGATGCAGGGCGAGGTCCCAGTAGCGGATCGGGAACCAGAGCTGGGTGAGCAGCAGCGCAAGGCCAAGCAGGGCCGAGGCGACGAGCCCGCGGCGGCCGCGCACAAGCGGTACGAGCGGGATCAGCCAGATCATGAACTGCGGAGAGAGCACCTTTCCGAACGCGGCGAACGCCGTGACCGAGGCGGCCGCGTAGCGGACTAGGCGGTCCGGGCTCTGCGGCCCGAGCGCTGCCGCGGCCCAGATCGCGAGCAGCGCGGCGATCAGGAGGACGCTCTCGGCTGCGGCGAGCGCATCCGGCAACGAGCCGGAGAGGTTCTGCGAGCCGTGGCTCGTCACCACGGTCAGGCTCAGCCCGCCGACCTGGTGGGCAGCGAGCAACACCGCCGAGCCGAGGCTCTCGATCTGGAGTGGCCGGCCGGCCTGGCGCGTGATGCTGTCCCAGAGCCCGTGCGGCGCGACGGCCAGGAACGGCAGGACGATCACGGCCGCAGCTCCCGCGGTCCAGGCCAGGCAGAGCAGCGCCTCGCGCCTGCCCCGCGAGCGCCAGACGTAGGCAAGCGCAGGCGGGACGAGCACGACCGGAAACACCTTCACCGCGAACCCCACGCCGAGGACCGCGAACCCGAGCCGCTGCCGTCCGGCGACGATCGCGGCCAGCCCGGCGACCGCCAGCGCCGCCGGCCAGAGGTCGAAGCGGTAGATCACGACCGAGCCGAGCACGAGGGGCGCGAGCGCGAAAAAGCCGAGCGCGCCGGCCATGTGGCGCGGGGACGCCCTCAGCGTCCGCAGGGCGTAGGCCATCGCCAGGATCGCGCCGCCGGCGCACAGCCCCATCAGCACCTGGAACCAGGTCTCGTAGCGGTCGAGCCTGGGGTGCCCGATCGCCGGGAGGACGAAGGCCGGGAGGGCGCCCGGCGGATACTCGACCCGGAAGTCGCGGTAGGGGACGTCGCCGTCCATCATCGCTATCCCGTAGCGGTGGTATTCGACCGTGTCCCGGATCAGCCGGTGCTGGTAGAAGCCGACGTGGAGGAGCGCGAACGAGACGAGCAGGGCGGCGAGCGCCGCGTAGACGAGGTGCACCGGCTTCAGGACGCGTGGGCTCCGCCGACGCGCCCCTCCGCGCCGGTGCCGGCGCGCGGCGCCTGCAGCCGTGCGGGTGCGGGCTCCCTGGCGCGCTCGGCCGCCGGCGCGAGCAGGGCGAAGGCGGCGAAGGGGAAGAACCAGGGCAGGTAGAGGTAGAACCAGTGCGTCAGCACGATCTCGAAGCCGAGAAGCAGGGCGGCGGTCAGGGCCGCGAGCTGGAACGGCGACTTCCGGCGCGGGAGGAAGTACGCGGCGACGGCGCCGACAACGAGCGCGACCTCGAGCACGCGCTGGAGCACGTGCAGGTCGGGAAGGCCGGCGTGGTACTGCCGCCAGTCCCAGATCGAGAACGGCGAGTCGCGCCCGATCTGCCAGCCGAGGGTGCGGTCCCAGAACACGTGCGCGGCGTGGATCGGGTTGGGCTCGAGCAGGAGGATCGAGAAGGCGACGAGCGTCGCGGCGAGGAAGGCAGCCACGAACGCGAGCTTCGCACGGAGCTGACCGAGCGCGTCCGGGTACGAGGCCCAGAGCGGGGCAAGCAGGAGCGACGCGAACTTCGTCCAGCCCGAGAGCGCAACGCCCGCCCCGCGCGCCCAGGGCGAGGTGACGAGCCAGAAGCCCCAGATGAGGAACAGCGGCGGCAGCGCGTCGTTCGTGTTCGAGTTCGAGACGTACTGCGTGAACGGGTAGGCGACCCAGGCGAACGCGAGCGTCACCGCGAGGCGCGTGCCGCCGAAGCGGAGCCCGACGAGCGCGAGGCCGAACAGGCAGAGGAAGTCGAACAGGACCGAGCTCACGTGCGCGGCGGGTAGGTCGTCCCACTTGCCGCTCCAGCCCTTGATCAGGTAGCCGGGCAAGTACGCCTCGTAGGCGACGGGCCCGTAGGTGTCGCCCTGGGGGTCGGCCGACTCGCAGCGAGCGTTCGTCTGCACCCAGTCCCTGATCTCGCCCTCGGAGTCGGCCGGGCCGCAGGGCTTGACGGCGTTCTCGACCGGGAAGTGCCCGTACGGCGACTGGCCGTGCGCGATCCGGGCGGCGCCGATCACCCCCGAGTAGCCGACGTCGATCACGTTCGAGGAGCCCGCGTTCAGCCCGACGCGAAAGCCCGCGGTGAAGACCGTCGCGACCGCGAGCACCCAGACCGGCCACACGGGCGGCGAGGTCGTCCCGAGCCTACCGCGCCACGCGCTCCAGACCATGCGGACGAGGAGGTAGGCGAGCGGCGGGTACGCAAGCGGCACGCTCATGAAGATGTGGCCCTTGTTGAAGTACCAGAGCGAGACCGAGAACGAGAGCAGCACCAGCAGGTCGAGGTTCCGGACGCTCAGCGGCCGGCGCAGGTCGGCGAGCCCGAAGAAGAAGAGCGCGCAGAACGCGAGCCAGAGCGCCACGCTGTTGATCTCCTTGCCGCCGAACGCGCCGGGCGAGCCGCGCGCCATCTTCCAGGCGACCTGCGGGCCCGTCCAGGCTGTGAGGATCGCCCCGCTGTGGTCGTCGACAGAGCCCGCCGCGACTTCGCCCGCGGCGCCCCACCAGACCTTGACCGTCCAGACGCCGTTCCTGTAGGTGGTCTCGACCGTGCGCCCGCTGTGCGGGTATCGGTCGAGCCAGGAGGCGACCTTCTTGTCGGCGAGGAAGATGCGGGTCGCCTCCGCCTTGGGCAGGCGCGGCTCGGGAGGCTGCGCGCTGTTCGTCCCGGCGGCGGCGAGCGCCGGAGCCGCGAGCGCCACCACGACGGAGGCGAGGGCGAGGGCGCGGCCCATGCGCCCCAGCCTAGCGCCCGTCACCGACTGAAAGACCAGAGCTTGTTGCCGATGAAGTTGAGCGGGGTGACGACGAGGATCGCGATCGCCTGGGCGAGCACCTTGTCCACGCCGAGGCCGACGAGCGCTGCGAGGAGCGCGAGGTTCGCCGCGAAGGCGAGCACGGCCACGACGAGGAAGCGAAGGCCCTGCCCTGCGAAGTGGCCGCGCTGCGCGCGAAACGTCCAGAGGCGGTTCCAGAGGTAGTTGTTCGTGACGGCGACGAGAAACGAGCAGGTCGCGGCCTCCGCGTAGTGGAACCCGGCCCCTTTCAGGAGCGCGGTGTAGACGACGAGGTTGACGACGTACCCGCTCGCGCCGACGACCGCGAACTTGGCAAGCTGCACCCAGTTCTGCGGACGGCGCAGCGCCCGTCTGGCGCGCGTGCGCGTGCGGGAGAGGGATGCGGCGGGCGAGTTGGCCATCGGCGCGCGAGCGTAGCAACCGTCCGCTACCGGACCCGGAAGCCGTCCTCCCCGGCAGGCTCCTCCGGCACGACCTCGAGGTCGTCCACCCGCGCCCCCGCCGGCCCGCGTCGGCACCACCCGACCATCGACTCGACCCTGTCCTCGTCGCCCTCGAACACGGCCTCGACGCTCCCGTCCGGGAGGTTCGCGACCCAGCCCGTCACGCCCAGCGACTCCGCCCGCGCGCGGGCCTCGGCCCGGAAGAAGACGCCTTGGACGCGCCCTCGTGCGCGGACCCGCATTCGGGTCGTCACCCGGCGAAACCCTCCTCGCCGACCAGCGGCACGAAGCGGCACGGCACGGAGTGGACGACCGCCGGGCCCTCGGGGCTGCGGACGATCACCTCGAGCCGCTGCGCTCGCTGCCCGCCGACCGGGACGACGAGCCGGCCGCCCCCGCGAAGCTGCTCGTAGAGCGTCTCCGGCAGGCCCGGCGCGGCGGCCGCGACGGCGATCCCGTCGAACGGCGCGCGCTCGGGCACGCCGAGGGTGCCGTCCCCGACCATGACCTCGACCGCGCCGTACCCGGCCTCCGCGAGATTGGCACGCGCCTGCTCCGCGAGCTCCGGGATCCGCTCGATCGTCACCACCTCCCCGCCGAGCTCGGCCAGCACCGCGGCCTGGTAGCCGGAGCCGGTGCCGACGTCGAGCACGCGGTGGCCGTCGCGGACCTCGAGCGCCTCGCAGATCCGGGCGACCATGTACGGCTGGGAGATCGTCTGCCCGTGCCCAATCGGGAGCGCGGCGTCCTCGAACGCCCGCGAGCGCTCGTCCTCCGGGACGAAGAGCTCGCGGGGCACGCGCTCCATCGCGCCGAGCACGCGCTCGTCGACGATGTCGCGCCTGCGCAGCTGCAGCTCGACCATCTCCCGCCGCGCCCCGGCGGCGTCAGGCTGCATCGAAGTGCTCGAGCGCGAGCGGCGCGAGGTCGACGATCCGCTGCGGCACCGGCTGCTCGAGCCCGACCGTCAGGACCGGCACCTCCGAGTCGCCCGCCTCGAGCGAGCCGTGGCTCCCGCCGCCGAGGTGGCTGTGGCCGGCGAGGTCGGTGAACTCGAGGCCGATCGGGGGCGAGACGATCACCTCACCCGCGTTCGGGTTCGCGAGCGCGCACCAGGAACGCTCGAGCGCGTCCGGCTGATCCAGGATCGCGGCGTCGCCGCTCGTGCGCCAGCCGCCGTCCTCGGGGGCAAAGCGCAGCTCCTCGCCCTCGCGGCGAGCGACGGCCTCGTCGCCCTCACGGTAGAGCGCGACCTCGGCGGCGTCGCTGCCGTCGAGCCTTCGCGCGAGCGCCGCGGCGTCCTCGCGGCAGCCCGGCAGCCGGTAGACCATCCCGGCCCGGTTCGACGCCGTCACGACCACGTTGTCAACGCTCGCGAAGCTGGCCTGCAGGGAGGCGACGCGCTCGACCGGCGTCTGCCCGTGGTCGGAGCAGACGACGACCGCGTAGCGCTCGAGGAACTCGTCCGGGCCGCCGGCCGCCTCGATCAGCGCGCCGATCGCCGCGTCGCTGCGGGCCAGTGCCTCCCCGGTCGCCTCCGGCCCCCGCGCGTGCGAGGCAAAGTCGTAGTCGGGCAGGTAGTAGAGGAGGAAGTCGAACCCGTCCCGGGTCACGAGCCAGCGCCCGACCGCGGCCGCGTAGGCGTCGACCGACCCGCCCGACCGCCCGAAGACCGCGACCGGCGCCCCCGTCACGTCCGACTCGTACAGGTTGAAGAAGAAGAAGCGCTTCGGGCCGAAGGCCGGCCGGGTGAGCCACGGCAGGAGTGGCCGGTGCCGCGTGCGCCCTCGGTAGCACGTGACGTTCACCGCCGCCGCGGTCAGGCCCTCGTCCTCGAGCGCCTCGTAAACCGTGACGGCCTCCGGCCGGAGGTGTCGCTCGTTCATGTTGAAGATCGCATCCACGATCGAGCGCCGCGTACCTGCTGCGCGGATCGCCGCAAACGAGGAGCCGTACTCGACGACCCGCCGCTCGCCACGGTGGTACCAGACGAGGTGCGGTATCCCGTGGACGTCCGGCTGCTCGCCGGTGGCGAGCGACGAGAGGCAGACCGGGGTCAGCGACGGGAACGGGCTCACTCCGCGGCCATAGCCCCCGTGCGCAGCGAGAAACGCGAGGGCCGGAGCCGCCTCGCTCTCGACCGCGTCCTCGAACACCGCCGGCGTGAGGCCGTCGATGACGACGAGGATCAGCTTCCTGCGCTCGGCCACTCAGTCGCGGGCCAGGCTGCGCAGTCCGGCGTAGCGCTCGGGCTGCTGCCGTCGCGCCCGCACCGCGAGAATCAACACCGCGATCGCCTCGAGATAGCCGACGATCGGGACGAAGGCGAGCGCGGCGAGCGCGAGCGCGACGACGGTGACGAGCACGGCCGTCCCCATCCTCGTCCCGCCGCGCTGCAGTGCGCCTGCGATGACCGTCGCCGCCGCGACCGCGCCGAGCACGCCTCCCGCCGCGCCCGCCACGGCGCCGGCCCAGCCGTCGGTGAAGTACCCGACCGCCGCTCCGAGGGCGCCGGCGGCGACGGCGACCGCGATCAGGAGCGCCTTGCGCGGCGCGATCAGGCCCGAGAGGAGCGTCCCGATCGCGATTCCGAGGCCGAGCGTGACCCCGATCCAGTACACCGCCCACATCTCGACGAGAGTCTAGACGCGTGTTCCGTCCGCTTTACGGAGCCGCCTCGAGCCGGCGAATCACGGCCAGCCCGAACTCGGCAGCGCGGGCGCCGTCGACGAGGCGGTGGTCGAACGTGACGGCGATGGTTCCCACGGGCCGGGCGACGATCTCGCCGTCGCGTACGACCGGGCGCTCTGCGACGCGGCCGATGCTGAGGATCGCAGCCTCCGGATGGTTGACGATCGGCGTCGTGAACAGGCCGCCGAGCTTGCCGGCGCTCGTGACGGTGAACGTCGAGCCTCTGAGCTCCTCGGGCGTGAGCGTCCCCGCGCGGGCGGCGGCTGCGAGGCGCTCGACCTCGGCCGCGAGCTCGTCGACGGAGGCGGTGTCGCACCCGCGGACGACCGGGACGACGAGGCCCTGGTCGGTCTGGACTGCGACGCCGATGTCGTAGCGGTCGAGGTAGACGATCTCCTCGTCCTCGAGCCGCGCGTTCAGCTCCGGGAACTCCTTCAGGCTCTCGGCGACGGCCTTGAGCGTGATCGGCACGAGCCGGCCGAGGTCGACGTCGCCGAAGTCGCACTCCTCGACCCACGTGACCGGCGGCACCTCGCGGTGCGCGCGGGCCATGTGCTCGGCGACGAGCCGTCGGACGCCGCGCAACCGCTCACGCCGGCCTCCATCGGCCACGGCCGGGGTCTGACCCCGCCCGCCGGCCGCGGCGCGCACGTCTTCTTCGGTCATGCGCCCTTGCGGGCCTGTCCCCTCGAGCCCGTGGAGGTCCACGCCGAGCTCTTGGGCAAGCCGTCTGACGAGCGGCGTCGCCCGGACGCGTCCTGGTTGGTCAATGTCCGGGGTCTGACCCCGGGTCGCCGGTTCCGCTCCCGTCGACACGTCCACGGCGGCGCCGTCGCCGCCGATCACGACCAGGACGGTGCCGACCGGGACGACGTCGCCCTCGGCAACCAGGATCCGCGCGACGACGCCCGCCGCCGGTGACGGGATCTCGACCGTCGTCTTGTCGGTCTGGATCTCTACCAGCGGGTCGTCCTCGGCGACCTCCTGGCCCTCGGTGACGAGCCACCGCGCGACCTCGCCCTCCGTCAGCCCTTCGCCCAGGTCGGGCAGCTTGAACTCGTACGCCATCGGGCCGGACCCTAGACGAGCGCGTCGTCCCGGAGCACTGCGTGGACGCCCTGGACGCCGTTCACGACCTGGGTCACGCGCAGGTCGACGACCACGCTCGCGAGCGCGACCGCATTCCCACCGGTGAGACCGAGCTCTCGCCCCATCACGCCCAGGATTCCCGCGAGTGCAAAGCTCGCCGCCGCACCGAGCTCCTCGTCGAAGCCGAGCGCGACCCAGGCGCCGTCGATCCGCGCGAGCGGCCACTTGAGCGGCAGGTCATCGCGTAGCGAAAGCGTCACCTGCGCGCGCACAGGAGTCTCGATCGCCGTCCCCGAGACCTCGCCGTCGCCCTGGGCCGCATGCCCGTCTCCGGCCGAGAACAACGCACCGTCGACGGGGATCGGCAGGAACAGCGTCGCCCCGGCCACGAGCTCCTTGCAGTCCATGTTCCCGCCGAACCGGCGCGGCGGCCGGGTCGGGTGGGTGCCCGGCTCCGGCGGCGGCATCCCCATAACGCCGAGGAACGGCACCAGCCTCACGCCGAGCCCGAGCGCGCGGCCGACACCGTCGGCGAGCACCCAGTGCACCGAGTGGTCCTCACCCGTGTGCGTCACGCCCCAGTCGCCGGGCTCGACCGAATCGATCCGCACGGCCAGCGTCTGCCCCGCCCTCGCACCGCGCACCGCGATCGGCCCGGCCAGCGCGTGGCCGACGTCGAGCTCCGGCCTCGGCCGAGGAAACGGCTCGCCCGGGCTGACGTCCCACGCGTGGTTCGGGACCGAGAACGAGACCGAGTCGCCGGGCTCGACCTCCACGACCGGCTCGAGCTCACGCGAGAAGTAGCCGTGCAGAGAGCGCGGCTCGAGCGGCAGCTCGTGAACCGCCACCTAGAACTCGAGCAGGCGGCGCGCCGCGTCGACCACGCGCTCGACCGACGGCATGTACGCGTCCTCGATCTGCCAGTACGGGTACGGGACGTCGTATCCGGTCACGCGCACGACCGGAGCCCGCAGGTCGAGCATCGCCTTCTCCGCGAGCACCGCTGCGAGCTCGGCGCCGTACCCCGCGGTCCGCGGCGCCTCCTGGACGATCACGACCCGCCCCGTCTTCGCCGCGGCGGCCAGCAGCGCCTCCTCGTCCAGAGGCTTCAACGTCCGGATGTCGAGCAGCTCGACGGAGGCCTCGTCCTCGAGCGCGGCGGCCGCCTGGTCCGCCAGGGGCACCATTGCCCCGTAGGCGACGAGCGTCAGGTCCGACCCCTCCCGCACGACTCGCGCCTGCCCGAGCGGAACGACGTGCTCGCCCTTTGGGACCTCGCCGCGCATCGTCCGGTAGTGCAACTTCGGCTCGAGCACCACCACCGGGTCGGGATCGCGGATCGCCGCCGCCAGGATCCCCTTCGCGTCTGCCGGCGTCGAGGGGATCGCGACCTTCACGCCGGGCGTGTGCGCGTAGTACGCCTCGGGCGAGTCGTCGTGCAGCTCGGGCGCGCGCACGCCGCCGCCGTAGGGCATCCGCACGACGAGCGGGAACGCCATCTTCCCGCCCGTCCGCCAGCGGTAGCGGCCCACGTGGGTGATGAGCTGGTCGAGGCACGGGTACGAGAACGCGTCGTACTGCATCTCGCAGACCGGCCGCCAGCCCGCCATGCAGAGCCCGACCGCCGACCCGAGAATCCCGGCCTCCGCGAGCGGCGTGTCCACGCAGCGCTCGGGCCCGAAGCGGTCGCGCAGCCCGGCGGTCGCCCGAAAGACGCCGCCCGCACGGCCGACGTCCTCGCCCATGACCATCACGTCCGGGTCGCGCTCGAGCTCGACGTGGAACGCGTCGTTGATCGCCTCGACGAGCGTGAGCTCAGCCACCGAGCCCCCCAAGTAACAGACTGTTACTAACCGAGGTCCGATTCATTTCGCCTGGCTCCCGAGGATCCGACGCAACTCGGCCAGGTCGTGCTCGAACGACGCGGGCGGATCTGCGAACGCGTGCGAGAAGAGCAGCTCCGGGTCGGGCGGCGGCTCGGCCTCGGCCTCCGCGATCCCGGCCCGCATCAGCTCCGCAGCCTCGGCCCGCACCGCCTCCGCCGCCTCGTCCGAGAGGAGCCCGAGGCGGCGCAGGTAGGCCTCGTAGCGGCCGAGGCACTCGTGCTGCTTCTCCTCCTCGACCCGGGCGAGGTCGATGTAGGCGGCGGGGTCGTCGGCCGTCGCGTGGGGCGCGGTGCGGTACGTCACCGCCTCGATGAAGGTCGGCCCCTCGCCCGCCCGTGCGCGCGCGACCGCCTCGCGCGTAGCCTCGTAGACGGCGAGCACGTCCGCCCCGTCCACGCGCAGCCCCGGGATGCCGTAGCCGGCCGCCTTGTCGGCCAGTGTCTCGGCCGCGGTCTGGGCCTCGAGCGGCGTCGAGATCGCCCACTGGTTGTTGTTGCAGAAGAGGACGAGCGGTGCGCGCATCACCGCGGCGAGGTTCGCGCCTTCGTGGAACGACCCCTCGGAGGTCGCGCCGTCGCCGAAGAACGCGATCGCGCAGGCCGGCTCGCCGCGCAGCTTCTTCCCCCACGCGAGCCCGGCAGCGTGCGGCACGTGGGTCCCGATCGGCACGCAGATCGAGGCGACGTTCCAGTGGGCCGGGTTCCACCACCCGGCCGGATGGCCGCGCCACCAGGAGAGGATCGTCGAGGCCGGCATCCCGCGCAGGAGCCCGATCGCCGACTCGCGGTAGCTCGGGAAGATCCAGTCCTCGCGCGCGAGCGCGTGGACCGCTCCGGCCTGCATCGCCTCGTGGTTCCAGAAGATCGCGTAGGTGCCGATGCGGCCCTGGCGGTGGTAGACGACCGAGCGCTCGTCGTACGTGCGAAGGAGGACGAGCCAGCGGTGGAGCTCGAGGAGGTCGGTTTCGGAGAGGCCTTCGACCTCGCCATCGGGGACAGCCTCGCCGTCGCCGATCACGCGCCGGAGGTCTCGCTCGGCCGGAAGCACCTGGGCCATGACGGCGCGAATCTAGCCGAACCTACGGGACCGGGCGACCACCGCGACGACCACGACCGCGGCGGTCGCCGCGACGACCCCGACGAGCTCCAGCCCGATGCCCCCGCCCACCGGCGTCCCGGCGGCCAACAGGACGAGCGCCCCGAGCAGGCCCGCCCCTGCACACGCCAGGCCGATGGTCACGAGTCTCCACCCCGCGACCTCCGACTCCGCCCAGGCGGCGACCCGCGGCTCGATCGACCACCACGCGAGCTCGGCCGTGAACAGGAAGGCGATCGCGTAGAGCGGGATCCACGGATCCGCCTGCCGGGGGCCCGCGGCGAGTCGCACCGCCTGCTCGGCTCCGAGCAGGGCGATGCCAAACGCGAGCGCAGCGCTCCACCTGAACACGAGCCCGACCGCCAGGCCGGCCAGCCCGAGCGCGCCGAGCCCGACGGCCAGCCAGCCGTCGAGCCACCCCTGGCCGACGGACGAAAGCGCGAGCGCAGCGCCCACCGAGAGGGCGCCCGCCGCCGTCGTCAGACGCGCGAGAAGCGGGCGTGGCGCTTGAATGCCCTCACCTCCTCGAGCTCGGCCTCCAGCGAGGCGCCGTCTCTCCACTCGACGACCGGCACCCCGAGGCGCAGGTAGCGGGCGCGGAGCTCGTCGCGGCGGAGCAGCCACAGACGCCGGGCGAGCTCGTCCTCGGGCTCGTCCTCGCCGGCCGCCGCGTACTGGATCGGCGAGATCTCGATCAGCGCGAGGTCGAAGCCGCGGGCGCGCAGGTCGAGCAGCGAGCGCACGCCGCGCTCGTCGAGGAGCGGCGAGAGCGCGATCACGAGCGCGCTGGGCGGCAGCGTCCGCACCGGCAGCAGGTGGAGGTCCTTCCACGCGTAGCTGAGGAAGATCTCGGCGTCCAGCAGCGAGTCGAGCACCCGGTAGAGCTGGACGACGCCGCTCGAGACGGTCAGCCAGTTGATGACCCCGCCGAACGAGACGAGGCCGACGCGGTCCTTCTCGCGCAGGTAGTGGACGGCGAGCGAGGCCGCCGCGCTGACGGTCTCGTCGAGCGTGCTCCGGTAGCCGGCCCTCGCCTCGAAGAACGTGTCCAGGAAGATGACGACGTCCGAGTTGCGCTCCGGATGCGTCTCGGTGACCCACGTCTCGTTGCGCCTCGCCGTCGCGCGCCAGTTGATCCGCCGCAGGCTGTCCCCGGGGACGAAGGGCCGAACGTCCGCGAACTCGATCCCCTGGCCGCGGGCGCGCGGCACCTGGTTGCCGGCGAACGCCTGCGTCTCGAGCGGGCGGAGCAGGCGGCGCAGGCTCTCGCCGCGCGGATAGACCTTCAGCGGGCGACGCTGCTCGAGCGTCCACTCGTGCACGAGCAGGCCGAACGCGTCCTGAGAGCGAAAGACGAGGTCGCCGACGAGATAGGCGCCCCAGCGCTCACAGCGGATCGTGCAGTCGAGCGTCCGGCGGTCGTTCCAGTCGAGGCCGACGAGGACTGGGTTCGGCGTCTCGGCGACCAGGCCCTGCGGTAGGTCGAGCAGCACCTCCAGCCGGCCGATCGGGCGCTCGTTCCAGAGCTCGAGCTCGCCCTCGACGGTCTCTCCCTCGAGCTGCCGCTCGCGGTCGAGGTCGAGCTCCCACCTGACGCGCGGGGCCTCCGCGAGCGAGAGCCCGACGACGAGCACGGCAGCGAACGGGGCGGCCAGCGCGACCAGCTCGGGCCGCCCGAGCACGAGCGCGCCGAGGAGGCCGAGGCCCGCCAGCGCCGTGTAGGCGCCGAGCTTCGGGGTCGCCGTGCGGGTCATTCGGCCGCGGGCTCGGCCTCTGGCTGGGACTCCGCCTCGGCCCTGGGCGTCGGGACGCGCGCGAGCAGGTCGGCCACGATGTCGTCGGGCCGCAGGCGCTGGACCCACAGCTCGGGCCGCAGAGCAAGCCGGTGCGCGAGCGCCGGGACCGCGACCGACTTGACGTCCTCCGGGATCACGTAGTCGCGGCCCTCGAGCGCGGCGCGGCAGCGCGAGAGCTTCAGCAGCGCGAGTGAGCCGCGCGGGCTCGCGCCCACCTGGATCCCCGAGGCAGTGCGCGTGGCGGCCACGAGGTCGACCATGTAGAGACCGACGCTGCGGTCGACGTGCACCTCCTCGATCGCCCGCTGCATCTCGAGCAGCTCGTCCCTCCCGACGACCGGCGAGAGCTCGACCTCGTCGGCGGCCCGCTGGATCCTGCGCTCGAGCACGTCCCACTCCTCCTCGCGGGCCGGGTAGCCGACCCCGATCCGGAGCAGGAAGCGGTCGAGCTGCGCCTCCGGCAGCGGATACGTGCCCTCGTACTCGATCGGGTTCTGGGTCGCGAGGACGAGGAACGGCGGCCCGAGCGGCCGCGTCTCGCCCTCGATCGTGACCTGCCGCTCCTGCATCGCCTCGAGCAGCGCGGCCTGCGTCTTCGGGGGCGCGCGGTTGATCTCGTCCGCGAGGAGAAGGTTCGTGAAGATCGGCCCGGGCCGGAACTCGAAGTCGGCGTCGCGCTGGTTGAAGATCGACGAGCCGGTCACGTCCGAGGGCATCAGGTCGGGCGTGAACTGGATCCGCGTGAAGCCGATGCTCGTCACCTGCGCGAACGCCCGGGCGATCAGCGTCTTGGCGAGGCCCGGGAAGTCCTCGATCAGCACGTGCCCGTCGGCCAGGAGCCCGAGCAGCACGAGCTCGAGCGCGTCGCGCTTGCCGACGACCGCCCGCTCGACCTCGGCCAGGATGCTCTCGGCCCGCTCAGCGAGCTGTTCGATCGTCACGTCAGGGACTCCAAGCGCTCGACGGCCCGCTGCACCGTTGCGCGGTCGACGTCGGCCCGGTAGCGGTTCACGGGCGGAGGGCGGTCCGGCCGCACGAGTCCCCAGAGCTCCTCACCGAGCGCCTCCTCGACCTCGGGGCCGCCGGCGTCGAGCCGGAGGCCGCGGCAGTCGGCCAGCCGCTGCTCGGTGATCTCGCGCAGGATCGGGCGGAGCCGGAAGTGGAAGTCGAAGGAGGTCGTGGTCCCCATGGTCAGCAGGCGCTCCGTCCGCTCCAGGTCGGGCGGCCGCACAGGCGCCGGGGCCTCGACCTCGAGCGCCTCGGCGATCCCAGACTCGTTCGAGGTCGGGAACGCCTCCCGGATCGCGAGCACCGCGG
>Ga0335084_10000377_pt1 | contig 37128 bp, 22 predicted proteins | sample Lox_Sample_44_FD_206721 | JGI IMG/M metagenome (GOLD analysis project Ga0335084, IMG submission 206721) | Soil microbial communities from Loxahatchee National Wildlife Refuge, Florida, United States - Lox_Sample_4.4 | ecosystem: Environmental > Terrestrial > Soil > Wetlands | place: USA...
ATCGAGAAGCTGCTGGTCGTCGACGCCGCCTACCGCTGCATCGGCCTCATCACCGTCAAGGACATCGAGAAGGCGCAGGCCTTTCCCAACGCCTGCAAGGACGAGAAGGGCCGGCTGCGCACGGCCGCGGCCGTGGGCGTGGGCGCCGACGGACTGCGCCGCGTCGAGGCTCTCCTCGAGGCCGAAGTCGACATCGTCGTCGTGGACACGGCCCACGGCCATTCGCGCGGGGTGCTGAAGGCGGTGCAGGACGTCAAGCGCCTCAGCAACGCGTGCCAGGTCGTGGCCGGCAACATCGCGACCGGCGAGGGTGCAAGAGCGCTCATCGACTCCGGTGCCGACGCGATCAAGGTCGGCATCGGCCCCGGCTCCATTTGCACGACCCGCATCGTGGCCGGCGTCGGCGTGCCGCAGCTGACGGCGGTTCTCGATGCCGTGGAGGTGGCGCGCCAAAAGAACGTGCCGGTCATCTCCGACGGCGGCATCCGATATTCCGGCGATCTCGCCAAGGCTATCGCCGCCGGCGCCGATTGCGTCATGATCGGCTCGCTGCTGGCGGGAACCGACGAGAGTCCAGGCGAGGTGTTTCTCTACGAGGGTCGCTCCTACAAGTCCTATCGCGGCATGGGTTCGCTCGGCGCCATGGCGCGCGGATCGGCCGACCGCTACTTCCAGCAGGAAGTCTCGGACTCCTTGAAGCTGGTGCCGGAGGGAGTGGAGGGACGCGTTCCCTACAAGGGGCCGGTGGCAAACGTCATTCACCAGCTGGTCGGTGGCCTGCGAGCGGCCATGGGCTATACCGGCAACGCGACGATCACGGACATGCAGCGCAAGTGCAGCTTCCAGCGCATCACCTCCGCCGGCTGGCGCGAGAGCCATGTGCATGACGTCACGGTGACCCGCGAGGCACCCAATTATCGACGCGAGATGTGACGCACGCCGCCGGCCGACGGCGCAACCTCCACTGAGATCGACAGGATGACTCCGGGTGCGCGCCTGCAGGCGGCGATCGAGCTGCTGGCCGCCATCCACGAGGGCAGCGCTCCGGCGGATCGGGCGGCAGCCGCCTATTTCCGTGGCCGTCGCTACATCGGCGGCCAGGACCGGCGCGACATCATCGACCGCGTCTACGCGGTCCTGCGCCACCGCGCCCGGCTGGAATGGTGGCTGGCGCGCGCGGCAGGCGAGGGACCGACTACCGACCGATGGCGCATGATCGCTGCCCTGGCGCTGCTCGAAGGCTGGCCGGCCGATCGCATCGCCGGTGCCTTCGACGGCGGCCAGTATCGGCCGGCGCCGCTCGACCGGCGCGAGCGCGAGGTTGCGCAGAAGCTCGCGGGCAAGCGCATCGATCATCCGGAGCAGCCGGATTGGGTGCGGCTGGAATATCCGCACTGGCTCGACCACCAGCTGCGCAATCTCCTCGGCCCGCGCTTCGAGGCGGAAATGGCGGCGCTCGGCGTCGAGGCGCCCCTCGACCTGCGCGTCAACACGCTGAAGGCGACGCGGGCTGACGCCGTCGCCGCGCTCGCCGAGTCCCGCGTTGCCGCGGAGCCGACACTGCTCTCGCCGATCGGGCTGCGCGTGCGGGGGCGGCCGCCGCTGGCCACGCTGCCCTGCTTCCGCGACGGCCTGATCGAGGTGCAGGACGAGGGATCGCAGATCGTGGCGCTGCTGGCCGATGCGCGGCCGGGCATGCGCGTGGTCGATTTCTGCGCCGGCGCCGGCGGCAAGACCCTGGCCATGGCGGCGGCCATGGGCAACAAGGGGCACATCGTCGCCTGCGACGTGCTGCGCGGCCGCGTCGACCGCGCGGCGACGCGCCTCGCACGCGCCGGCGTCCACAACGTGGAGCGCCGCGGCCTCTCGACCGAGCGCGATCCCTGGGTCAAGCGTCATGCCCGCAGCTTCGACCGTGTGCTGGTCGATGCGCCCTGCAGCGGCGTCGGCACCTGGCGCCGCAACCCCGACGCCAAGTGGCGGTTCGGGCGCGAGGACCTGACAGCGGTAATCGAGCTGCAGCGCCGCATCCTTGACAGCGCCGCCCGGCTTGTTAAGCCGGGCGGGCGGCTCATCTATGCCACCTGCTCCTTGTTGCCGTTGGAGAACGCTGCCCAAGTGACGTCGTTCGTCAAAGACCATCCGGAATTCACCCAGCGCCCGGTCGCCGAGGTGTGGGCGGACACGATCGGGCGGATGCCCGAGAGCGTCCCAGCGCCCGCCGCCGACCGGTCGCTGCAATTGACCCCGGCCGCGCATGAAACCGACGGCTTCTTCGTCGCCGTCCTCGAGCGCTCGGCCGACGTCGCCAGGGACGCCGCCGCGTGAGCGCCACCTGCCGCATCCGCCGCGCCGTGCCCGGCGACGCCCGCGGCATCGCCCGCGTGCATGTCGAGACCTGGCGCTCGGCCTACGCCGGCATCCTGCCCGACCGCGTCATGGTGCAGATGTCGGTGGACGACAAGGCCGCGGCCTGGCGCCAGCTGATCCAGCGCCAGGATGCCGTCGATGCCGTGATCGTCGCCGAGGTCGACGACGGCAGCATCGTCGGCTTCGCCAGCTGCGGAGCAGCCGGGCCGGAGGGCATGCCCGATTTCGACGGCGAGATCCACACGCTCTACGTGCTGCCGGACTGGCAGGAGCGGGGCATCGGCCGCGCCCTTCTGTGCGGCTGCCTGCGCCTGTTGAACGCAGCCGAGATCGCAGCGGCTTATCTCTGGGTGCTGGCCGACAATCCCTCGCGCTTCTTCTACCAGGCGATGGGCGGCAAGCGCATCAGCGAGCGCGACGAGCGGCTGTGGGGCACTGTCGTCCACGAGGTCGCCTATGGCTGGCCGGACTTGTCCATGCTGCCGAAATCCTGCGAGGGCTTGCGCGATGATCGCGGCTAGCCCGCGCCCCCGCGTACAACTCATCCCTCATGTGACTGGTGCGCCTCCTCCATGACCGACCGCATCCTCATCCTCGATTTCGGCTCGCAGGTTACCCAGCTGATCGCGCGGCGCGTGCGCGAGCAGGGGGTCTACAGCGAGATCTGGCCCTTCAACGCGGAGCCCCAGCGGATCAGGGAATTCGCGCCGAAGGCGATCATCCTCTCGGGCGGTCCCGCCTCGGTGACCGAGGGCGCGTCGCCGCGCGCGCCGCAGATCGTGTTCGAGATGGGCGTGCCGCTGCTCGGCATCTGCTACGGCCAGCAGGCGATGTGCGCGCAGCTCGGCGGCGAGGTGCAGGGCTCCGACCATCGCGAATTCGGCCGCGCCTTCCTCGAAGTCACCGGCGACTGCGTGCTGTTCGAGGGGCTATGGAAGCCGGGCGACCGCGAGCAGGTGTGGATGAGCCATGGCGACCGCGTCGTGCGGCTGCCGCCGGGCTTCCGCGCGGTCGGCGTCAGCGACGGCGCGCCCTTCGCCGTCTGTGCCGACGATAAGCGGCGCTACTACGGCGTGATGTTCCATCCGGAGGTCGTGCACACGCCGCAGGGCGGCAGGCTGCTCGGCAACTTCGTACGCCATGTCGCGGGCTGCGCCGGCGACTGGACCATGGCCGCCTTCAAGGCCCAGGCGATCGAGCGCATCCGCCGTCAGGTGGGCAAGGGGCGCGTGATCTGCGGCCTCTCCGGCGGCGTCGATTCGGCGGTCGCCGCCGTGCTCATCCATGAGGCGATCGGCGATCAGCTGCACTGCATCTTCGTCGACCACGGCCTGCTGCGTCATGCCGAGGGCGACCAGGTCGTCGCGCTGTTCCGCGACCACTACAACATTCCGCTGGTGCATCGGGACGCCGCCGATCTCTTCCTGGGCCGCCTGGCCGGCGTCGTCGATCCCGAAGGCAAGCGCAAGATCATCGGCGCGCTCTTCATCGACGTGTTCGAGCAGGAGGCCAGGAAGCTCGGCGGCGCCGATTTCCTCGCGCAGGGCACCCTCTATCCCGACGTCATCGAGTCCGTGTCTTTCACCGGCGGCCCCAGCGTCACCATCAAGTCGCATCACAATGTCGGCGGGTTGCCGGAGCGCATGCGGCTGAGGCTGGTCGAGCCGCTGCGCGAGCTGTTCAAAGACGAAGTGCGCGCCCTCGGCCGCGAACTCGGCCTGCCCGAGCGCATGATCCGGCGCCATCCGTTCCCCGGCCCCGGCCTCGCCATCCGCGTGCCCGGCGAGATCACGCCGGAGAAGCTCGCCATCCTGCGCAAGGCCGACGTCATCTATCTCGAGGAGATCGAGCAGGCCGGCCTCTACGACGCCATCTGGCAGGCTTTCGCCGTGCTGTTGCCGGTGCGCACTGTCGGCGTCATGGGCGATGCCCGCACTTACGATCACGTCTGCGCCCTGCGCGCCGTGACCTCGAGCGACGGCATGACCGCCGACTACTTCCCGTTCCCGCACGACTTCCTCGGCCGCGTCGCCACCCGCATCATCAACGAGGTGCGCGGCATCAACCGCGTCGTCTACGACGTCACCTCGAAGCCGCCGGGTACGATCGAGTGGGAATGAAACGAAGTGGTTCCAGATGTTTCGGACACTATCGGAAACACGGATTAATTAGCTGATATGAAATACTTTTCCTGCTAAGGTCTATCGTCATCTATCGGTGTCTAGCGCCTCAATCTGACGGTATTCCTGACGGTATCGATTTCTCTTGCCTCAACCTTCAATCTGGAGATACCGTCAGCTAATAAATGGCCATGACGGTATTTTTTATCGACCTAAGCGTCGGAAAGTGCTAGAGAAATGCCGGTTCTAGGTGGCCAGAAATTGGCTGACGGTATTTTTTGACTGATCCGCCGGTTTTTGGACCGGGAGGAGACAGGCGATGCTGACGGACACTGCTCTTAAGAACCTGAAAATACAGGATAATCCATACAAGGTGGCGGACCGTGACGGTATGTATGTTGTCGTCGCGACTTCAGGTACGGTGACCTTCCGATACGACTATCGGCTAAACGGTCGCCGCGAGACATTGACCATCGGGCGATATGGGCCATCGGGGTTATCGCTTGCACGCGCCCGCGAGAAGTGCATCGACGCGCGACGGGCGATCGCAGAAGGGCGGTCGCCGGCACAAGAAAAGCAGCGAGAGAAGCGCCGCATCAAGGAGGCCAAGTGCTTTGGTGAATTTGGCGAACGGTGGCTCAAAGAGGCCAGGATGGCAGACAGTACGCGGGCGATGAGGCGGGCGATCTTTGAGCGCGATATTCTACCGCCTTTGCGAAACCGGCTTCTGACGGAAATTGCGTCGGGTGACGTTCGGGCGCTATGCGCAAAGGTGAAGGATCGTGGTGCTCCTGCGACGGCAGTCCACGTCCGCGACATCATCAAGCTCGTCTATAGTTTCGCAATCCTGCACGGCGAGAAAGTGCCGAATCCGGCCGGTGAGGTTGGACCGGCGTCGATCGCGACATTCGTGCCTAAGGATCGGTCTCTGTCGCCCAGTGAGATCCGGATAATGCTGAAGCAGATCGAACATGTTGCGACGCTGCCGACCATCCGGCTCGGAATGAAGCTCTTTCTGTTGACGATGGTTCGAAAGAGCGAGCTGCAAGACGCCACTTGGGATGAGGTCGACTTCGAAAACGCGGTCTGGTCGATCCCGAAGGAGCGGATGAAACGCTCCAAACCACACAATGTCTATCTTTCGCAGCAAGTCCTCGACATTCTAATTGCCCTGAAAACCTGCGCTGGCAACTCGCGCTATCTGCTGCCATCCCGCTACGACGCGGACGCCCCGATGTCGCGCGCGACCTTCAATCGCATCACGTATGCTGTAGTCGATCGGGCCAAGAAGGAGGGGCTGCCTTTGGAGCCTTTCACGGTCCACGATCTCCGTCGCACCGGCTCAACGCTGCTCAACGAGCTTGGCTTCAACAGCGACTGGATCGAGAAGTGCCTCGCTCACGAGGATGGCCGGTCGTCGCGTGGCATCTACAATAAGGCTGAGTATGAGCATCAGCGCCGCCACATGATGCAAGAATGGGCCGATATGATCGATGCCTGGGTCGATGGACGCAAGCACACACCGACGCTCTACCCGCCGTCGATGGAGTTGATGGTCGCTGAACCTACTGTCTGACCGGGCGGATTTTGCGTTGTCTAACGTCAGGGATTGGCGCGCGTTTCAGTTGAAAGGAATCGGACGCAAGGCGGCGTTCTTCGATCCATGCTTCGATCTCGGCTAGATCCCAGACCACGCAGCGGGGCGTGAGATGAAAGCGCCTTGGAAACTCGCCTCGTTGCTCCATCTCATAGATGGTCGAATCGGCGAGCGGCACGATCTCCCGCAAATGCGCCCGGCGGATCGTGCGCCGAATAGGGTGAGACTCGACGTGTGGAAGTCCGGGAAGCCCGTCCTTGGAGTCCTCTCGTCGCTCACCGGGATTGGCTGAGTGCTGCTGACGCTTGATCATGTCCCTGTCCAAATTCCCGCGGCCTCGCGCTGGATGTCCGGACCAAGGATCGCTCATAACGCCAGATTTTCTTGCAGCCTTTATGTACGACGATGCGCCTTTGAATGCGGCTGTGGTGCATAATCGCCAAATCGATTGGGCAGATTTGGGGGCGATCCGGTCATAACAAGGTGTAATGGAACGGCAATGATCGCAGAACTCATAACCTGAAGATCAGAGGTTCAAATCCTCTCCCCGCAACCAAGTAAACGCCGCCAGCACAATGAGTTGGCGGCGTTTCCTTTAGACATTCGCGCTCCAGATTCCCGCTCAGCTACCAAATAGCTGCCACCGGTCGGCGACCATTGTACGGCGCAAAATCCCCATCCGGTTGATCATGCAGCCAGATCGTAGATCTTATGGAGCCCACCCAGCACCAGCTTCGCAATGATGTTGCCACTGACTTGCTTTGGATAGCTCGCGGCGGCGCACGGGGCGCGGCGCGTGTGGCCCCCGTAGTTGAAATAGCCGGCATACTTAGGCCAACACGCGCGTCGTAGATGGCGCTCGCTGATGATGAACATCAGATCCAAACACTCGCTTCCGGCCGACCGGACCCATCGCTCGGTGCTCGGTGTTGGTACCGCTCACAACCACCGGCACGAGTTCGGGCAGTGCCGCCGACAGGGCCCTACGCTGCGAGCTCCGCAGGGTCGAGGTGGCGGAGTCGCGGATCAACGTGACGTTGGATCCCGCTGCGCCCAGCGAACCCGGCCACTCCGCTCGATTGAACGAGCACGGCGAAGGACTGACCACGATCGAGCTGCCGTTCGACATCGTTCGTCGCGACCGCGGCGCCCAAGTCCTGGCCACCAGCGGTTCGATGCCGTCGTGTGACGAAACGGATATTGGCTGCTCTAACTACCCTCCCGCCCGCCGGAGCCGGACCCCCCGCCTGCTCTTCGAGATACTCCGCCGTAGCGTAAAGATCAGCGCAAGAGCATCCCAATCGAGGCAAAATCGAGCAAGCCTCTTCGCTGACATCTCGCTTAAGTGTTCCATCGTGATTTTTTCCGACGAAGGAGAGACGCTGTGCGTGGGAATGGCGCGACTGAGAAAGTCATTGCTGGTGAGCTTGATCAACTCCGCCGAACGATGCCGGATCTGATGCATCAGGATCCTCTTTCGACCGAAGTCCGTGAATGGCTCGACAGGGCACATAATGCCGTGAGGAAAATTGATGAAGTGGAGGGCATCGTCTTACGCGTGCATCAACGACACCTTCTCGACCCAGTGCGGAAGCGCGTTGCCAGTGCCGAGATTGCGGAGACGGTCGAGCGCGCGGCAAGGACGAGTTCGGTCATACAACGGTTAGGAATCCCCGAGCTGCTCGCACAGCATTAGCCCCGATGCCATGCCCATCGGAAGCAAGGTGGGCATAGGCATCGAGCGCCTCCCATCCGTGACCATTTGGCAGCGGGTGCCATCCTGAAGCTCGAGAGGAGAGAAGAGCTATGTCTGCCGTCAATCAAGACAAGGCGGAAAAGTCCATCGGTCATACCCTGCAGGACGTCGTCGGCGCATTCGTGGCGCTGACGGCCGTCATCGGCAACGGCTTCCTGAGGGTCGTTCGCTGGCTCTACGATGAGTGGAGGCTGAATGCGACGATCCGCAACCTAGCTCAGCTCGATGACCGCCTCCTGGATGATATCGGGATTAAGCGCAGCTCCCTCCATTTGAGGGACGAGGAACTGATGAAGCTCGTACGTCGAAGCCGAGTAGGGATGCGGGCGAGCTGGTATGAAGTTCGCGGTCGCTAATCATGAGCACCCGGTAGCGTCATAAGGCAACGGTTGGCCGCATGACCGACAACGTAGTCCGTCTGCCCGTTCATCCTAAGCCCCGCCCCGTAGAAGACCCACACTGGTACGAAACAGCCATGCGCCAAGCCTGGGACCGCGCCCTCGCTGACTTAGCGGCGGGACTAAGGGCGGATGAAAGGCCGTGTGATTCTGAGTCACCCATTGGGTGAGGGCGGCATACATTCGGTAGTCACACGTCTTCTGTACTCCCGCCGCGGCAGGAGCGCCAAGCACGTCAAGCACGCCAAGATCGGCGCAAGGGCATCCCGATCGAGGCAAGATCGCACAAGCACTTCTTGCTGACACCGCCCAAGTGTCAATGTCGTGACTTCCTTAGCGCAAAACGGACAGCAAGCCATGCAGCAGAATGGCCTAACCAAGTCTTCGCATAGGGCGCTACGCCTCACCCGTAGTCAGGAAGCTTTTCGTCGCTTCAGCGTTTGTCGTCGGTGGAGTGCTCCAGATGTTCGTGCTCCTACACATCGGCCTCATCCTGGAATCGGGATTGGTGCGCTTCATCGCCACAATCGTGTCGCGGTAAGGGCAATGGTCAAGAAGTTGTTCGCGGCGGCTGTATTTGCCATTCTATGGTGCGGGACGGCCTTTGCCGATGACATCGGCACGCAACTTAAGGGCGACGAAATCACGAGAGAGTTGATCGGTCACAAGTTTAGGGCGGTTTCTCCTAAGAGAGGCATGGAATGGCGAGGCATCTACAATGCCGATGGAACTGTAAGATACGGCGGCAGGATCGGTGCCTGGAGATTGTACGGCGATTTGCTTTGTGGCCACGCGACGGGCCAACCGGAGATTTGCGTCACGGTCTACAAGCTAGGGGACGGCAAGTTCCAATTCATGCACACCGACGGAAGCAAAGGCGTGCTCGTCACCTTGGCGTGATTGGCACCGGCTTACGGAACGCCTCGGCGTCGGAGTATTCCAGGAAATCGAATCGAGCGAAGCCCGGGTGCCGTAATCTGGTTGCCCTATAGGTGATTAATATAAAGCCGCCTTAGCAGGCTGCTGAAAAACTCGGAACGGGTACAGGGACGAGCAACAATCGAATCTAGGAAGGCCCGACATTGAATCAATCTTGCGTGATGGGCCTCGCTCTTGAATCAATGTTGCTCGCCACTGTGCACCAAGACCATTTTTCAGCAGCCTGTTAGGGCGCGAGATTTCCATCCGGCTGATCATGCAGCCAGATTGTAGATGTGATGGAGCCCACCGAACACCGGCGTCACAATGATGTTGCCACGGGTACAGTGGGCGGCGGCGCGCGAGACACGCGTTGACCAATCGATCGGTGTGACCTCCAGCAGTTGAAATGGCCGACACACTCTGCCAACACATGCCGCAGATGGCGCTCGCCGAAGATAAGCACGAGGTCAAGACACTCGGTTCTGGCTGAATTGACCAGCGCTCGGAAATGGCGCTGGCGCGCGGCGATCTGAAGGGGATTCGGATCTGCGTGATGCCGAGGTGGTGCAACCGCCGATCGAACATGCCCCCGTAGCGGCTGTCACGGTCATGGATGAGGAAGCGCGGCGGTTCACGGTCCTAGCAGCGGCACCCGACGATCTCCACCCATTCCGCTGTGGGGTGGCGAGTTACCTGGACATGCAGGAACGTGACCCATAGCTAAGCCCAGAAGTTGCAGCGAGAATTGTGCAGCGCCGCCGAGGGTGCGCGCAAGGTCGATCGCGCCGTTCAGGATGTGCGGACCTGGGACGAGCACCATGCCGAGACAGAGCGCGATGAACGATTGCGCATCCGACACGTGGAACCGCACAGCGTCGGCACCGACGGTCGCGGCGCAAAGCGGCGGAATGAACGGATTGCCGCCCAGCGTCGCCAGCCAGCGGTGGAGCAGCGCGTCCATGCCGGCGCTGAACGCGATCAGAAGCCGGCCGCCGCGCAACATGGCAGTGCACCCGCTCCATGGGATCGGCGGCCGTAAACGGCAGAGCGCCGGTGAGCATCTGGTAGAAGGTGACGCCAAGGGCGTAGAGGTCGCTGCGGGAGTCGATCGACCGGTTCATGCGCCCGGCCTGCTCGGGGGCCATGTAGGCGAGCGTGCCGGCGATGGCCTCGGGCGGCTCGGGCGACTGGCGCTCGCGGGAGAGGCGCGAGGCGATGCCGAACCCGGTGAGCCGCACCTCTCCGCCCGCGCCGTTCACCAGAATATTGGCCGGCTTGATGTCCTTGTGGACGAGGCTACGCTGGTGGACCTTGTCCACCGCCGACGCGATGCTGGCCGCAAGGCGCAGGAAGCTTCCCACGTCCATGGGGGCGACGAGCTGCCGCTCGAGCGGCTCGCCGCCCGGATCCTCGGGCACCAGCATAGTCCGACCGCTGTCGCGCACAAGCGCCAGCGGGCCGGTGGTTAGCCCCAACTGAGAACTCGCCATAGACCGGTAGGTCCCATGGACGATCGGGGCTCGGTAGCGTCGATCGGTCGAACGATGGATGAAGAGAATTGGTCGGGTATAGATGATCGGTCGCCAAGGCCTCTCGCTAACGCGCATCTTCCGTCGTATCCGAACATTCAACTGATTCGCGCAGGCGTGCGATCGTTAGCGCGCGGCTCGAGAATGACCACGTTCCACGAGGCGGGCGCCAGGGTCATCCGGATGCGGCCGCCGTCGACGACGACGTCCTCGAGTGGGCTCGGCCTGACCCGGTCGGGCGCTTCCTTGCCGTTGCATGCCTTGAGGTCAGCATCGTGCAGCTGCTGCGCATCGACGACGCGAAGAATTTCGTACCCGCGTGCATCGATTGACACCTGCATCGGCCGGTGGAGATCGCGGTTGAGCGCGAACAGTGACAGGCCGCGCGACCCGTTGTCGACGGCGGCGATCTTCAGGTACGGGACGGACTCGATCGGAAAGGTGAGTTCCTGCGTGCCCAAGGGGTCGCAATACGAGGTGGAATAGGTGTCGCTTTCGACCCGCGGCGTGAGAACGCGCCCACGGCCGAGCCGGCTCATCTGCGCGAAGGGATAAAAGATGGTCTGGCGCCAGGCCGGCCCGCCGGTCTCGGTCATGATCGGCGCGATGGCGTTGACGAGCTGAGCCAGGCAGGCCGCCTTGACCCGGTCGGCGTGGTTGAGCAGGGAAATGCAGGCGCCGCCGAAGGCGAGTGCGTCGGCCACGTTGTAGACTTCCTCCAGGATCGGCGGGGCGATGGGCCAACCCTCCTCGACGCGGCCGGCGCGCGAGCGGCGCGTCCGGTACCACACGTTCCACTCGTCGAAGCTCAGCATCAGGCGGCGCGTCGAGCGCCGGCGCGCTGCAACCGCATCGGCGATGGCGACGACCTCCTCGATGAACCTGTCCATGAGATCGGACGAGGCGAGGAAGGCCTCCGTGTCGCCAGCATAGTTGTTGAGATAGGTGTGCAGCGAGATGTACTCGACGTGCTCAAAGGTATGCTCGAGCACCTCGTCCTCCCAACGGCCGAAGGTCGGCACGTGGCGTCCGGAGGAGCCGCAGGCGGCAAGTTCGATGCCCGGGTCGATCCAGCGCATCATCTTGGCAGCTTCCCTCGCGACGAGGCCGTATTGCTGGGCGGTCTTATATTCTATCTGTGACGGGCGATCCATCTCGTTGCCGAGGCACCAGAACTTGACCCCGTGCGGCCGCTCGTAGCCGTGCGCGCGCCGCAGGTCGGAATAGTAGGTGCCGCCCGGATGGTTGCAGTACTCGACGAGATTGCGCGCGGCTTCGCCTGAGCGCGTGCCCAGGTTGACGGCGAGCATGGGCTCGACGCTCGCGGCGCGGCACCAGTCGATGAACTCGTTGGTGCCGAAACTGTTGGGCTCGGTCGAGAACCAGGCAAGATCGAGCCGCCGCGGCCGCTTGTCCGCCGGGCCGACGCCGTCCTCCCAGTTGTAGCCGGAGACGAAATTGCCGCCCGGGTAGCGCATGATCGTCGGACCCAGCTCGCGCACGAGCTCGAGAACGTCGCGCCGGAAGCCGCGTTCGTCGGCCGTCGGATGGCCGGGCTCGTAGATGCCACCGTAGATGCAGCGGCCGAGGTGCTCGACGAAGGCGCCGAACAGGCGCCGGTCGGTGGTGCCGATCGCGAAGTCGCGATCGAGAAGGACGCTGGCTTGCCTCATCGAGCTGTTCTCCAGATGCACCGGGCTACGGCAGGCGGGGAAGGCTTCGTGCGTCATGAGGCAAGGCCGGTTGCCGGCTCAGAGCGTGCGGCGACAGGACGGCGTCCTTGAGCTGACGCGAATACGGATGTTGCGGGGCGGAGAGGACCGTGCGTGCAGCGCCCCTTTCGACGATCTTGCCCTTCTGCATTATGATGATCTCGTCGCTGATGTAGTAGGCGGTCGTGAGATCGTGCGTGATATAAATCGTCGAGATGCGCAGCTCATCGCGCAACGAGCGAAACAGGTTTGCGATGGACATGCGCAGCGATGCGTCCACCATCGACACGGGCTCGTCGGCGACGATCAGGGCGGGACCGGCGAGGAGAGCGCGTGCGATGGCGACGCGCTGGAGCTGACCGCCCGAGAGTTCGTGCGGAAAGCGCCTCTTGATCTCGCCGAGGGACAGGCCGACCTGGCGCAGCGCCTCGTCGCTCCGGTGCTCGACGGTTGCCATGTCGGCGGCGCCCCCATAGCGCCGCGTCGTGATGTAGAGATAGCGGTCGAGGTGCTTCAGTGGGTTGAACACCTCGAAGGGGTTCTGGAAGATCGGTTGCACCTGGCGCATGAAGGCGAGGCGCGCCGCGCTGTCGCGAATGCTCTTGAGATCCGTCCCGCAAAACACGATGGCGCCGGCGCTCGGCTCGACGATTTTCAGGATCATGCGCGCCAAGGTCGTCTTGCCGCTGCCCGACTCGCCGGTGATCGTGAGGATGACGGGCCTCTCGGCGGCGACCCGGAAGCTGACATCGGCCACCGCCTCGATGCGCCGTGCCGCGAAAAGGCCGCCGCGCGTGAACGTTTTGGAGACATGCGCAAGCTCGATGAGGGCGCCGCTCATGGGCGCGCCTCCGGGGTGACCGCGAAGCAGGCGACGCGGTGGTCGGGGCCATGGACTGTGAACGGCGGAACCTCGCGACGGCAGACGTCCATCGCCAGCGGGCAGCGAGGATGAAAGCGGCAGCCGGGCGGCGGGTCGGCGAGATTGGGTGGCGAACCCTCAAGACCGCGTCGCGGGGTGTCGTCGCCGATGCGCAGCAGGCTCGAGATCAGGTGCCGTGTGTACGGGTGGCGCGGCCGCGCGAGAATCTCCTCGCTGCGGCCTTCCTCGACGAGGCGCCCCGCATGCATGATGCCGAGCCTGTCGCTGAGATAGGCGTGCACGCCCATGTCGTGCGTCACGAGCAGCACAGACGAGCCCATCTCCTTCTGACTGCTGCGGATCATCGCCAGTACATCCTTCTGAACGATGACGTCCACAGCCGTCGTCGGCTCGTCGGCAATAATCAACTCGGGCCGGCAGATGGTCGCAAGGGCGATCGAGATGCGCTGGCGCATGCCGCCCGATAGCTCGTGCGGGTAGGCCACGAGCACGTTCGGTTCGAGCTGCATGCGCGCAAGGTGAGCCCTCACGGCGGCATCGAAGCCCCGGCGCGACAATTCCATGTGACGGAAGGCGAAATCCTCGAAGCTGCTGCGCACTCGCCGGACCGGATTGAGCACGCTCATCGAGCCTTGCATGATGTACGAGAGATGGCGCCAGCGTACCCGCGACACCTCCGGCGGCGGTGCGCAGTGGAGACCCTGCGTGCCCGGCAGGAAGCTGAACGCGATGGTGCCGCCGACGATCTGCAGCGGCGGTCGTACCGCGCCGGTGAGCGTCTTGGTCAGGGTCGTCTTGCCAGCGCCAGATTCGCCGGCGAGACCGTAGATCTCGTCGCGCCGCACCTCGAAGGTGACGTCGTCGACCGCTCTCACTAGGCGCTTCACGCCGAAATGGTCGGTGCGGTAATAGGCCTTGAGGCCTTCGACAGACACGACCGGCATGCGCGGCGCCGTCTCCTGCGCAATGGGTGTGGAGCGGATGGCGAGCGGCGCGCTCATGCGCTTCCTCCGCTCATGCGGCTCCACCGGCTCCTCGGATCGATGTACTCGTTCATCGAAAGGGCGAGACAGAAAAGGCCGACGAAGGTCATGACGACGACGGCGACCGGAAAGGCGATCCACCACCACACGCCGGCGACCATGGCGCTGTGCTGATTGGCCCAGAAGATCATGCCACCAATCGTCGGCGTATTGTTGTCGGTGAAGCCGAGGACCGAAAGCGTCACCTCGAGGCCGATCGACCAGTTGATGTTGTTCATGGTGGTCGAGAAGACGATCGGCATGACATGGGGCATGTGCTCGCGCATCAGGATTTCGCGCGTGGTCATGCCGGAGAAGATGCCGGTCTGCGTGAACTCGCGCCTCTTGAGGCTCATGACGACGGAGCGGATGAGCCGCGCGTCATAGGCCCAGCCGAGGAACGACATGATCAGGGCCAGCATGGCCCAGGTCATGCTGTCGCGCATGACGAAGTAGAACAGCATCAGGAGCGGGAACAGCGGGATGATGATGAAGGTGTCGTTGAGCGACATCAGAACGCGGTCGATCCAGCCGCCCTTGTAGCCGGAGATGAGTCCGATGACGAGCGACAAAATGCGGCTAAGGAACGCGACGGCAATGCCGAACAGGAGCGTGTTGCGGACCGCGACGGTCAGCTGCCAGAACACGTCCTGGCCGCGCGAGGTCGTCCCGAAGACATGCGCACGCGAAGGCGGGACGTCCGGCGCTACGACATAGACGTCGAGCGGCGGATACGGCGAGGCGAAGGACAGCGCCGCGAGGATCGCGACGACACCCAGGAGGATGACGCCGAGCCGAAACTCGGTGCTGTAGCGCAGGAGGTGGCGCAGGATACGGGCAAGCGTCATTTGAGCTCCACGCGCGGGTCGAGCAGCGGATACGAGATGTCGATGACGAGCACCCCCACGGAGACGCTGACGATCGACATCGTCGTGACCCCCAGCACCAGTCCGTAATCGCCGGCATAGACGGCGTCGACGAGAAGCGCGCCGACGCCCGGGTAGCCGAACACCCTCTCGGTGATGATCGCCCCGTTGAAGATGCCGCCGAGCGCCATGGCGAGCCCGGTGAACTGGGGCAGGAGCGCGTTGCGCATGACGTAGGACCAGAGAATGCGGCGGCGCTCGACACCTGCAAGCTCGGCGTAGACGACGTAGTCCTCGGCGACGATGTTCGAGACGAGCGAGCGCATGCCGAGGAACCAGCCGCCAAGTCCGACGAGAATGAGCGACAGGGCGGGCAGGATCGAGTGCCTGGCGACGCTGCCGAGAAAGGCCGCGTTGAAGCCCTGCGGCAGGTTCATGGCGGCGCCGCCTGAAATCGGCAGCACCGGCCATACGAAGCCGAATATAATGAGCAGCACGAGCGCGACGATGTAGTACGGGATCGGATGCAGCCCTATGGCGATGATCCCGAGCGCCTTGAGGCTGCGGCTCCTCTGGTAATAGCCGGCAAGCCCGCCGAGCAGGTTGCCGAGCGCGAAGGTGATCAGGGTCGAGACGGCGAGTAGCCCGATCGTCCATGGCAGCGCGCGGGCGATGAGGGCGCCGACCGGCGTCGGGAACGCGGACAGGGACGGCCCGAAGTCAGCTGTCGCGACGCGCCGCCAGAAGATCAGGTATTGCTCGATCGGCGTGCCCGTCAGGCCGTAGAGCTCGCGCAGCGACCGACGCATCGCATCGATCGCCTCCGGCGACGAGTTGCCGAAGGACGTCGCCAGCGCGATCGACTGCTCGATCGGATCGATCGGCGTCGCGCGCGTGATCACGTAGGCGAGGTTGATGCCGATGAAGACCACGAGCAGGAACTGCCCAAAGCGTTTGGCAAAATACTGAAGATAACCTCGCATTGGATGTGTCGCGCCGCCTCAGCCCTTCGGCTTCAGCTTCACGAGCATGTACCGCGAGTTCCCCCAGTTTGGGACCGGATTCGCGTACGGGTTGTCGGCGGACGGGTATCCCGTCCAGTAGGTCTCGTCCATGGCCGTGAACACGTTGTAGGACATGAGCGGGATGGTCGGCATCTCGCGCGCGACGAGCTTGATGTATTCCTTGCCGAGCCCGATGCCCTTCGGATCGTCGAAGGCGACGCTGCGGATCTGCTCGATGATCCGGTCGAGATCGGGATTCGACCAGCGCTGCCAGTTGCGCGGCGGTTGCGGCGAGCCGGGCGGCGCCACGAACTGGGAATGCCAGCTGTCGAGGAAAAACGACAGGTCCTGATGCCCGCCCCAGGTCTCGACGCTCCAGGAAATCATGGTGTCGAAGTCGCCGGCCGAGCGCCGCGTCGGCAGCGTGCCCTGAGCCGTGTCGATCTTGGCGTCGATGCCGAACTGCCGCCATTGCTGCACGATCATCGAGCCGGCGCGCGCCATCACCGGCCGCGCCTCGCCCTCGACCACGACGCGCACCGAGAAGGACTTACCGTCGGGCGTGTCCCAGCTGTTACCGCGTTTCGTGAAGCCTGCCCTCTCCAGGAGCTCCTGCGCAGCCTGCGGGTCGGGCTTCCACCAGCCCATGCCGAAGGTCTTGGCGATCTCCTTGGGGTCGGTCGGGATCTGCTCGCCCATGGACGGGCGCAGCATCTCGGCGATCTGCTGGCCGATTGTGGGGTCGTACGGCTTGATCTTGCGCTTGCCGGTATCGATCTCGAAGGCCTTCAGCCAGTCCTGCATCGGACCATGATAGGTCTCCTGGTGCGCGCCGGTCGGTGGCACGCCGATCGCCGAGATCGTGGCGGCGCCGCGGTAGGACGCCATCGCCACGGCCTTGATGTCGATGAGGAGCGCCAGCGCCCAGCGTACGTCGCGGTTCTTGAACAGCTCGTTCTGCGTGTTGAAGATCACCGCCACCAGGGTCGGATCGGGATGGGCAAAGGGGAAGCCCTTGAACCATCCGTGCGAGGTCTTCGACTGGCGGGCGAGGGCGAACATGCCCTCGGGAGCGACGTCGTGGATGATGTCGAGCTCGTGCTTCATCTGCGCGATGACGCGCTTGTCCGGGGGACCCGCGTCGACATAGGCGAGATATCTGGGTCCGGGCTTGCCGAAGCGGCCGAGCGACGTGCGCTGCCAGTCGTCGCGCAGTTTCCAGATGTACCACTTGCCGTCGGGATCGTAGCTGTTGAGCACGTAGGCGCCGAGTGAAACCGGCTTGTTGAAGTCGAACTTGAGCGGGTCCTCGACCTTCTCGAACACGTGCTTGGGCATGATCCAGACGGCGTCCCACCGCACCGTGAAGAGGGCATGGAAGCGCGAGTTCGGTTTCTTCAGCTTGAAGACGACCGTGTACGGATCGGGCATCTCCATTTTGGCAACGTTGAGTGCCAGCGGCGCGCTCCAGCGCATGGCGCCGTTCTTGATCTGGGTCTCCACGGTATAGATGACGTCGGCCGCCGTGAACTCGACGCCGTCGCTCCAGTAGATGCCGCGGCGCAGCTTCGCCGTCATCTCGGTGAAGTCGTCGTTGTAGATTGGCTTCTCGGCGGCGAGCGAGTTATCCCACACGCCGTCGATGCCATGCTCCGGGTCGATGTACCAGAGGGTGTCGAGCGCGACCTGCTGTAGCCCGTTCGACTGGCTGCCGGCGTTGATCGCCCAGATGTTGAACCAGCCGGCGTTCTCGACCGTCCCCTCGGGATTCTCGAGGATCAGCGTCTCGTTGCGCGGCAGATTGCTCGGCGCGCCCTGCGCCGCTGCAGGGCCGCTCACCGTCAGGAAGGCTAGGGCGATAGCCGCCGCTACCAGGAACGACGAACGGGTGCTCTGCATGGAGCGTTCTCCTCGTACTTGCAGTCAGCGGATTCGTTTCGCTTCCCGGACTTCCCGCCTCACACCACCGGCAGCGGGCCGGCGTGCTCGGCGGGAGCGGTCTCGTCCCGGCCCGGAGGCAGGGTGAACTGAAAGACGGCCCCCCGAGGTTCATTCGCGGTGGCCCACAGCCGTCCCCCGTGCGCCTCGATGATCGACCGGCAGATGGCCAGGCCGATGCCCATGCCGTCGGGCTTGGTCGTGTAGAAGGCCTCGAACAGGCGGTCCACACTTGCTGGGTCCGGCCCCGGGCCCGAATCCCGCACGGCGACGAGCACGCCGCCCGAGGCATCTCTCCCGACGCTGATCAGCAATTCCCGCGCCCCCTCGTCGATGCTGCTCATGGCTTCGATGGCGTTCATGATCAGGTTGAGGATCATCTGCTGCAGCTGAATGCGGTCGGCTTCGATGAACAGCGAACCCTCCGCGAGTTGCGTCTGCAGAGAGACGCCATGCCTCAGCATTTCGCTTCGGGTCAGGACAATGACATCACGGATGGCTTCGTTGAGGTCGAACCGACTCTTGCGTGGCGGCGCCTTTTTGATCAGGGAACGGATCCGGCCGATGACGTCGCCGGCTCGTGTACCGTTGTCGACGATCCGGCCGAGGGCCTGCCGCACCTCCTCCAGATCGGGCGGGTGGCCCCCCAGCCAGCGCAGGGCCGCCGCGGCGTTGGTGACCGCCGCGGCGATCGGCTGGTTGACCTCATGGGCAATCGAGGCGGTCAGCTGCCCCATGGTTGCCACGCGATTGACGTGCGCCAGCTCTGCCTGCGCCGCGCGCAAGGCTTCGGAGGCCAACATATGGTCAGTGAGGTCGTGGGCGATCACGAGCGCGGCTTCCACCCGCACGGAGTTCGGCCGCAGAGGCGAGTAGGTCACGGCCACGTAGACCCGGCCGCGAGAATCGGTAAACCAGTCCGTGTAGCTGACTTCTTCTCCCGCGAAACACCGGTCGTAATTCGGCTTGATATTCTGCTCAAAAATCTCGGTCCCCACCAGATCGGCGACGTGCTTGCCGACGACCCTCTCGGCCGGCATTCCCCAAGTCCGCTGGAAAACCGGGTTCACTCGTTGATACCGGTAGTCCCTACCAACGACGCAGATCGCGTCAGGCGAATACTCGAACACCTGCCCGGTCAGATACTCCGCCCGCTTGCGCTCGGTGATGTCCTCGCACACGATCAAGACGACGGGCCGCTTCTTGAGCAACATAGCTCTGGCCGTTTCGCGGACCCACAGCACCTCACCGTCCCGGCTGACTTTGCGCAGCTCCCAGCTCATGGCCCGGCCAAGTTGTTCGAGGCAAATAGCCGTATTCCTCAGGGCAGCCTGTCGATCCGCCTCGTGAAACAGGTCCTGCACGGGACGGCCGATCAACTCGTCGGCCGTGTAGCCGAGCTGTTCGGCACCAAAGGGATTCACGGACATGATGGCGCCGGTCGCGTCCACCATGAAGAACATGGTCGGATTGTTCTCAAAGACCGCCTTCCATTGCTCTTCGCTATCCCGCAGCGCCTCTTCCGCCCGCTTGCGCTCGGTCAGGTCGAGCACGAAAGCGACGCCCTGGTTTCCGCCTTCTGCGAAGGATGCCGCGCCGATGAGCACGGGGACGCGGCTGCCATCCTTCCGGAAATACTCCCGCTCGAACGGCTGCGCGATTCCGGTCCTCTTCAGCTCTTCAATGGTCTGTGCGCCGCGGTCGCGCCATTCCGGCGGCGTCAGGTCCGCCCAGTGCACGCGACCCGACACGATATCTTCACGGTCGTGTCCCACGATGCGGAGAAAGGCGTCATTGGCCTCAAGGATCTGGCTTTCGAGCTCCCATGTGAAGATTCCGATGATGTTGGCGTCGACCAAGCGCCGGATCTTCGCTTCCCGCTCTTCAAGGTCGCGGTACAAACGCGTATTCTCCAGCGCGATCGCCGCCTGCGAGGCGAGCAGCTTCAGCACCGCGATCCGGGCTGGCGCGAACGCGCGCGGGGCGAGGTTGTTTTCGAGGTAGAGCACCCCTGTGAGTTTGCCCTGGTTGAGCAACGGCAGGCAGAGAATTGAACGGACGTTGTGCTGACGAATGTACGGATCCGCGGAATACGGGCTCTGAGCCGCGGCATCGTCGAGAATCACACTCTCGTTTGTGCGCACGACATAGTGGAGGACCGATTCCGGCAGCGCGGCTGCGGTCACGGGCTCGTCGCGCAACTCCACGGCGATCGTATCGCCGGTCGCGGCTTCCGCCGCGATCCGCGGCTCGGCCCCTTGCGAAAGAATGAGAAGCCCGTGTTCGGCACCCGCCTGCTCGATCGCACTGCGCATGAGCGTGCCGATCAGTTTTTCGAGGACGATCTCGCTCGAGACGGCTTGCGACACCTTGATCACGGTTGCGAGGTCAAGGTGTTCGACCGGCGCCCCGATCGTACTTGTCGGAGCAGGCGCTGGCTCTTCCTGGTGCAGGTGCGGATAGAGCTGATCGAGTTGCCGCACCTTGCCATCGGCTCCCCAGCGGGCATAGCAGTCGCGAGCCTTCCGCAGGTAGGTCACGGCGAAGTCGTCGAACCCGCGAGCGCGATAGAAGGTGGAAGCGCGCTCATAGGCTATCGCCGCGTTTTGGACAAAGCCGTTGTCGCGGGCCGAGCGGATGGCCTGCTCGTAGAGCCGCTCGGCCTCGAGCTCGCGGGCTTCGAGGCGGGCGATCTCGGCGCCGACCAACGCGGCGCGGTTCTCAAAGTTCTCGGGGCAGTTCTCGGCCCAGACCTGGAGGTGGCGGTGGTGGGCGGCCAGGGCCTCCATGTGGCGGGTCCGCTCCGCAGCGGTGGCTGCGTCGCCGAGCGCGGCCCGCGCCAGCGCGGCGTAGAAATGGTAGTCCGCCCGCTCGAAGAGGGCTGATGACGTCCAGAGGAGGCGGTCCGCCTGCGCCGCCGCCGCGATGGCGGCGGCGTGATCGCCGACGAGGACGCGCGCCTGCAGCTTGCGGATCCAGTACCAGCAGGCGGCGAGCGTGAAGTGCGGACCCGACTCCAGGTGCCGCTCAAATCGCTCCTCGTTGAATCCGGCGTCATCAAGGCGGCCGAATTCCGGCGTCAAACCGCGCAGCGTCCGGATCAGCTGGAGCTGCGCGGTGATCCTGTCGACAGTCAGACTGCCCCGCGCCTGCCGCGCGAAGTCGAGCCCAGCTTCCGCCTCGCGCTGCACCTCGCCGAGCGGATCGCCGCTCGCCAGAAGATGCGTCACGAGGTGGTGGCGGCCAAAGGTAGCGAAGTTGAAGTCGCCGCTCTGCTGCGCCGCGTCTATGGCGTGTCGCACCAGCAGGCGGCCCGTCCGGACATGCCGCTTCAAGGGATGCAGAACGCTCCCGAAGCCCAGGTAGACGCGGGCCTTGTAGCGGTCCAGCCCGCACTTCTCCACCAAATCGAGGCCGAGCTGGCCGAAGCGATACCCCGCCTCGTAGTCGCTGAAATACTGCTCCGACACGGTGCCCACCACGATGTAAGCGAGGCACGAGGCGTCGCAGTTGCCATGCTCGAGGCTGAGATTCACCATGCGGCCGATGGCGAGGGAGCGCAGGTTCTCGTCGGTGTACCATGGCACCACGAGCGACGTGAGGACGTCCATCGTCCCGCACGCGACCGGATCGGCCATCCGGGGCAGGTCGAGCAGCGCCTCAATCGGGCGCTCCCCCATCTGCCGCCACATCCGCTCGTATTCCTGCCGGACCTCCTCTGGCGTCGGGTGCGCCGACCACGCGATACCGACGCGCCGCAGGTAGTCGAGGACCACCTCGAAGTAGCGTTCGCTCCGGTCCAAAGTCGTGGAGAGCTCCACCTGCAGCCGGGTGACGGCGGCCAGATCGGGGAGGCTGGCGGCACTGCGTGCCAGCTCGGCAAGGCGCGCCTCCGCCGCCCCCTGCTCTCCGGTCAGGAACTCGCACTCGGCACGGTGCAAAGCCAGCGCGAAGCTAAGCGCATAATGCCGCTCCCAGCGGTCATCGGCCAGCAATGCCTCGCCCGCTATGAAGTGGGCCAGCGCCATGGCATAGGCTGTCGCCGCCTTGGCGCGCCGGCCCGCTCTGAGGCTCAGCTCGGCGACCTTCTCCCGCTCCGCCGCCGCGGTGATCAGGGCGACGCCGCGGCTGAGCTGGCTCACGATTTCGAAGACGTTCTCCTCGATCGCCTCCGGCGGCGTGTGCGCGGCGAGTAGCCGGCCGATCCGCAGGTGCTCGACGGCCCGCTCGCCCGCGGGGATGAGCGCATAGGCCGCCTCCTGGACGCGGTCATGCAGGAATCGGTAGGCCCCCTCCCGCCGGAATACCAGCCCGGCCGACACAGCCTCTGAGAGCGCGGCGTTCAGCGCCACTTCGCTCCCGCCATGCACCAGGCTCAGGGTGGTGATCGCCGCGCCGTTGCCCAGGCAGGCCAGCTGCCGCAGCGCCGCCCGCGTCACCTCGGACAGGCGGCTGAGCTTGCCGAGCATCAGCACCACCACATTGTCGGTGAATCCCTTGGCCTGGAGGCCCTCGAGGTCCCACGCCCATCGTGCCTTATTACGATCAAAGGCGAGCAGGCCCTCCTCGGCGAGCGCGCTGAGGAGCTGGGTGGTGAAGAAGGGATTGCCGCCGGTCTTTTCGTGCACCAGCCGGGCCAGAGGCTCGGCGCGGTCCCGCTCGACATGCAGGGCATTGGCGAGGAGCCGGCCCACATCGTCGAGCCCGAGCGGCGCCAGCACGAACTCCTGCACCGGCGCGCCCGCCTGGCGGAGCGCGGCCAACCGTCGCATCAGCGGGTGCGCGGACGTGACCTCGTTGTCACGATAGGCGCCGATCAGCAGCAAGTGCTCCAGATCGGATCGGGTCAATAGATCCTCGAGCAGATCGAGCGTCGCCGCGTCCAACCATTGCAAATCGTCGAGGAACAGCGCCAGCGGATGTTCGGGCCGCGCAAAGACGCCGACAAAGCGCCGGACCACCAGCTGGAAGCGGCCCTGCGCGTCCTGCAGCGGAAGCTCCGGGACCAGTGCCTGGTCTCCGATGATGAGCTTCAGCTCAGGCACCAGATCGACCATGAGCTGTCCATTCGGGCCCAGCGCTTCGCGCAGGGCGTCGCGCCACCGTGCCAGATCGGCCTCGCTCTTGGCGAGAAGACCCCGGATCAGGCTCTGAAAGGCTTGCGCGAGGGTCGAATACGGGATGTCGCGCTTGTATTGATCGAACTTGCCGGATGCGAAGAGGCCGCGAGACGGCACCAGCACCTTGTGCAGCTCGTTGACGACAGAGGACTTGCCGATGCCGGAATATCCCGAGACCAGCACCAGCTCCGGTGTGCCGCCCCCGACCACGCGATCGAAGGCGGCGAGCAAGAGTTCGATCTCGCGCTCTCGCCCGTACAGTTTCTCGGGAATTAGAAGCCGGTCTGGCGTGTCGTGTTCGCCGAGCGGGAAGTCGTCGATGCTGCGCTGAGCCTCCCATTCGGCCAGACAGCGCCGGAGGTCGTGCTCCAGGCCGGCCGCGGTCTGGTAACGCTCCTCGGCCGTCTTGGCGAGCAGCTTCATGATGATCGCCGAAACGGCGCCGCGCACCTCCTTCCGCCGCCCGGCGGGCGGCACCGGCCGCCGGGCAACATGGCAGTGCACCCACTCCATCGGATCGGCAGCCGTAAACGGCAGCGTGCCGGTGAGCATCTGGTAGAAGGTGACGCCGAGGGCGTAGAGGTCGCTGCGGGAGTCGATCGACCGGTTCATGCGCCCGGTCTGCTCGGGGGCCATATAGGCGAGGGTGCCGACGATGGTCTCGGGCGGCTCGGGCGCCTGCCGCTCGCGGGACAGGCGCGAAGCGAGGCCGAAGCCGGTGAGCCGCACCTCTCCGTTCGCGCCGTTCACCAGGATATTGGCCGGCTTGATGTCCTTGTGGACGAGGCCGCGCTGGTGGACCTTGTCCAGAGCAGAGGCGATGCTGATAGCGATGCGCAGGAACGGACCCACCTCCATGGGGGCTCCGAGCCGCCGCTCGAGCGGCTCACCGCCCGGATCCTCGAGCACCAGCATGGTGCGACCGCCTTCCCGCCTAAGCTCCAGCGGCCGCACCGCCCATGCACCATCCAGCTCATCCTTCAATGCGTATTCGTGGGCGAGGCGATCGAGGCTCGATGGTGTCGGGCGCTCTGCGGCAGGTAGCACAACCAGCACGGAGTCATGGCTGCCGTCGGCGCCCAGGCCTCGGCAGAAGACGCGTTCGCCGTCCTCCGACAAGACCTGAAGGCCGCCAGTTCCCTCAGCGCCCAACCGAGAGGATAGGTCCAATTGCCGCACTCCGCCGTCCTCCCACGAAACCTGGAGACCGGCATCTACTCAGCACCGAGCCAAGAAATGAGTCCAATTGTGCCATTCCGCTGGCGGCGCGTCACCGGTGCCGTGCGCGCCGAAGCCCGACGAGGAAGGGCTACACACGCTTCCCCATGTCCCGCGCGCCCGAGGGGTCGGAGGTTCTAAGAATCATTCTCATTCCTGCGCGCTCATTGCGATCTCAGCCCGTGCGTGCCCGGCCCGATCACGATGCGCTGACCACGTCGACGGGTACGGTGAATTGAAAGATGGCGCCACGGGGCACATTCGCGCTCGCCCACAATCGTCCGCCATGTACCTCGATGATCGAACGGCAGATCGACAGTCCCAGCCCCAAACCGCTCGGTTTGGTCGTGTAGAAGGCCTCGAACAGGTGCTCGAGAGTCGCTGGCGCCAGTCCCAGACCCGTATCCCGCACCGCGACGAGCACGCCACCGGACTCGGCCATCCCGGTGCTGATCAGCAACTCTCGCTCCCCCTCGCTGATGCCGCTCATCGCTTCGATGGCGTTGATGATCAAATTTACGATCACTTGTTGCAGTTGGACCCGATCCCCGTGAATGAGCGGCAAGCCGTCCGCGAGGTCCGTCTGCACCGAGACGCCATTCTTCACCGCTTCGCCACGGGTGATCTCAACCACCTCGCGGATTGCATCATTGATATCCAAACGATCCTTCTGCAGCGACGCTCTTTTGATAAGGGAACGAACTCGGCCGATGACCTCGCCCGCTCGATTGCCGTCCTTGACGATGCGAGCGAGGGCCTGGCGTGCCTCCTCCAGATCCGGCGGTCGACCACCCAGCCAGCGCAGCGCCGCCTGCGCGTTGGTGACCGTCGCGGCGATGGGCTGGTTCACTTCATGGGCAATCGACGCCGTGAGCTGCCCCATCGTTGCGACGCGGTTCGCGTGCGCCAACTGCATCTGCATCTCACTTATTGCCTCTGCGGCGCGCTTGCCGTCGGTGACATCTTCGCATGCAACCAGGACGACGGGTCGGTTCTTGGCCAACATAGCTCTGGCTGTCTCGCGAACCCAGAGCACCTCGCCATCCTTGCGGATCTTGCGCAGCTCCCAGCTCATGGTTTGGCCGAATTGGTCGAGGCAAATAGCCGTATTCCTCTGGGCAGCCTCTCGGTCCGCCTCGTGAACCAGGGTCTGGACAGGACGTCCGATCAATTCCTCGGCCGTGTAGCCGAGCTGTTCGGCACCGAAGGGATTTACTGACATGATGGCGCCGGTAGCGTCCACCATGAAGTACATGGTCGGATTGTTCTCAAAGACCGCCTTCCATTGCTCCTCGCTCTCACGGAGCGCCTCTTCGGCCCGCTTGCGCTGGGACAGGTCGAGGACGAAAGAGACGGCCTGGGTGTGCGTTTCGTCGAATGTGGCACTGGCGACCAGCACCGGTACCCGGCTGCCATCCTTGCGGATATATTCCTTTTCGAAGGGCTCACAGCTTCCCGTCGCACGTATTTCAGCAACAACATTTCTGCTTAGAGGTAGCCATTCGGCCGGCGTGAGCTCCATCCAGCGGAGCCGCCCCGACGCGAGATCGTCCCGGCCGTAGCCCACAATCTTGAGAAAGGCGTCATTAGCTTCAAGGATCTCGCCGTCCAGGGTCACGATCAAGACGCCGATGATATTGGCATCGACCAGTCGCCGGATCTTGGCTTCGCGTTGTTCGAGATCGCGGTACAAACGGGCATTCTCCAAGGAGACCGCGGCTTGCGAGGCGAGCAGCTTCACCACCGGAAGCCGGGCCGGCACGAAAACGCGAGGGGTCAGGTTGTTCTCGAGGTAGAGCACCCCTATCAGTTGCCCCTGGTTGACCAGGGGCAGGCAGAGAATTGAACGGGCGTGGTGCTGACGGATGTACGGATCCGCGGAAAACGGGCTTTGAGCCGCGGCATCATCGAGAATCACACTCTCGTTTGTGTGCACGACATAGTGGAGGACCGATTCCGGCAGCGCGACCGCGGTTACGGGCTCGTTGCGCAACTGCACAACGACCGCGTCGCCGCCAATCGTGGCTTCCGCCGCGATCCGCGGCTCGGCGCCCCACGACAGAACCAGCACGCCGCGCTCGGCGCCTGCATGCTGGATCGCGGTGCGCATGAGCGTGTCCAGCAGCTTGTCCAGGACGATCTCGCCCGAGACGGTTTGGGACAGCTCGATCACAGTCCCGAGGTCCATCTGTTCGACCGGCACCCCGATCGTGCTCATCGGACCGGCAACGGGCGGCCCATCCTTGAGCTGCGGATATGATTGATCGAGCTGCCTTACCTTCCCATCAGCGCCCCAGAGGACATAGCAGTAACGAGCATTTCGCAGATACGCATGGGAAATGGTCTGGAAGCCACCTGCGGCGTGGAACCGAGCGGCCGATTCGTTGGCGATCGCCTCATCGTGGATGAAGCCGTTGTCGCGGGCCGAAGCGATAGCCTGTTCGTAAAGGCGCATGGCCTCCATGTCCCGACGCTCGAGACGCGCCAGCTCAGCCGAGACGAGCGCGTGGCGGCCCTTGAAGTTGTCCGGGCAGTTCTCCGCCCAGATCGCCAGCTGCGCGTGGTGCCGACGCAGCGCGTCCAGCTGCCCTGGCTGGTCTTGCACAGGCGTCGACTCGTACGGCGCCGCATGCGCAAGGGCCGCGTAGAAATGATAGTCCGCGATCTCGAGGTGCGATGGGATCGTCCACAGGAACGGCTCGACCTTGGCCGCTGCCGCCATGGCCCCCACCTCGTCACCGGCGAAGACACGTCCCTGCAACTTGCGCACCCAGTACCAGCCTACCGCCACCGTGAGGCCCGGGTCCTGGTCCAGTCGGCGCTCGAACTGCGACTCTGCGAACTCCGGGCCGTCGAATGAAGCCAGCCTGGGAGTGAGGCCGCGCAGCGCCATAATCAGCCGCAGCTGCCCCGTGATGATGTCGACGATGAGACCGAAGTGCAGCTGGCGGGTGAACTCGAGCAGGCGCTCGGCCTCTTGCTGCACTTTGGCGAGCGGCGCTCCGGCGGCCAGGAAGGCCGAAATCAGGTTGCAGGCGCTGTAGGCCGCAAAGGTGAGATCGCCGATCTCGTTCGCCGCGTTCAGCGCCCGCCGCACCAGCTCGGGGCCAGACCTGGCGTGCTGCATCCATGGAATGACGACATGCGAGAAATCCAGGTACACGCGCGCGCGGAAGCGCGTGAGGCCGCGTTTCTCCACCAGGTCGAGGCCGAGCTGGCCGAATTGGAACGCGGCAGAGTAGTTGTCGAAGTGCGGTCCCAGAAGCAGGCCGAGCCAGACATAGGCCAGGCACGACCCGTGGGTGTTCCCATGCTCCATGCTGACGTTCACCATGCGAGCGACGATCAGACAGAACAGGTTCTCGTCCGTGAACAACGCGGGCGGAAGGAGTGCGGTCAAGACGTTCATCTGTGCCTGCCAGCCTGGATCCTCCATAAACGGCAGATCGATCAGCGCGTGAATCGGCCGCGAACGAAGCTGCTGCCAAATTCGCTCGAACTCCTGACGCATCTCGTCGCGCGCGGGATGAGGCGGCCAGGCAACTCCGACTGACAGTAGGTAATCGAGTCCGACTTCCACGCTTCGCTCGGAGTGCCCGAGCGTCATCAGGAGATCGATCCGCAGGCACGTAACAGCGGCCTGCTCGCCAGAGCCGACCGCACGGCGGGCAAGCAACGCCAAGCGCTGCTCCGCGTTGATACGATCACCGGTGAGGAACTCGCACTCGGCCCCCTGCAGCTCCAGGGCGAAGGCGAGCTCGTGCCGCCGCTCCCAGCTGTCCCGAGCCAGTAGCGCACAGCCCATCGCAAAGTACTTCAGTGCCGCTGCGTAGGCCGTCGATTGCTTGGCACGCCGACCAGCGATGAGATTGAGTTCGGCGAGCCGCTCCCGCTCGCCAGGCAACGTGATCAGTTCGGCGCCACGGTCAAACTGGTTCACGATCTCGAAGATCGCCTCTTCGCGCTCCTCTGGAGGAATATGCGCCGCAAGCAGCCTTCCAATCCGAAGATGCGTTTCGGCGCGTGATGCTGGCGGGATCAGCGAATAGGCGGCTTCCTGCACCCGGTCGTGCACGAACTTGTAGGCGCCATCGAGGCGCTCGGTCAGCTCCTGAAGAACGGACTCCCACAGAGCCGCATGGACCTGCGCCTCCGAGGCCCCGAGAACAGTGGAAAGCATCGTGATCTCGGCGATGTTTCCGAGACAAGCCAGCTGCTGTAATGCGGTCTGGGTTTCGATGGGCAGACGACTCAACTTCCCAACCATAAGGTCCGCCACATTGTCGGTGTAACCCATAGTGTGGACGCGATCGAGGTCCCAGCACCATTGCGCATCGTCATGATCGAAGGTGAGCAAACCTTCTTCGGCAAGCGCTGAAATGAACTGAATGGCGAAAAACGGATTGCCACCCGTCTTCTCGTGCACCAGCTGCGCCAGCGGGGCGGCGCGTCCTGGCTCGCAGCGAAGCGCATCCGCAACTAGCTGCCTGATGTGGTCAGGGGCGAGGGGCGCAAGCGTGATCTCCCCTATCTTGGCGCCGGCGGTCTTGATTGCTTCAAGCCTGCGTATCAGCGGGTGGGCGGGCGTGACCTCATTGTCACGATAGGCGCCGATCAGCAGCAAGTGCTCCAGATCGGACCGGGTCAATAGATCCTCGAGCAGATCGAGCGTCGCCGCGTCCAACCATTGCAAATCGTCGAGGAACAGCGCCAGCGGATGTTCGGGCCGCGCGAAGACGCCGATGAAGCGCCGCAAGACCAGCTGGAACCGCTGCTGCGCCTGTTGCGGCGGAAGCTCCGGGACCGGTGCCGGGTCTCCGATGATGAGCTTCAGCTCGGGCACGAGATCGACCATAAGCTGTCCGTTCGGGCCCAGCGCTTCGCGCAGGGCATCGCGCCACGGTGCCAGATCGGCCGCGCTCTTCGCGAGAATGCCCCGGATCAGGCTCTGAAAGGCCTGCGCGAGCGTCGAATACGGGATGTCGCGCTTGTATTGATCGAACTTGCCGAATGCGAAGAGGCCGCGAGACGGCACCAGCACCCTGTGCAGCTCGTTGACGACCGACGACTTGCCGATGCCGGAATAGCCGGACACCAGCACCAGCTCCGGCGTGCCACTCTTGACCACGCGATCAAAGGCGGCGAGCAAGGTGTCGATCTCGCGCTCTCGCCCGTACAGTTTCTCGGGAATGAGGAGCCGATCGGGCGTGTCGTACTCGCCGAGCGGGAAGTCGTCGATGCGGCGCCGAGCCTCCCATTCGGCCAGGCAGCGCCGGAGGTCGCGCTCGAGGCCGGCCGCGGTCTGGTAGCGCTCCTCGGCCGTCTTGGCGAGCAGCTTCATGATGATCGCCGAGACGGCGCCGGGCACTTCCTTCCGCCGCCCGGCGGGTGGCACCGGCCGCCGCGCAACATGGCAGTGCACCCACTCCATCGGATCGGCAGCCGTAAACGGCAGAGCGCCGGTGAGCATCTGGTAAAAGGTGACACCGAGGGCGTAGAGGTCGCTGCGGGAGTCGATCGACCGGTTCATACGCCCGGTCTGCTCGGGCGCCATGTAGGCGAGCGTGCCGGCGATGGCCTCGGGCGGCTCGGGCGACTGCCGCTCGCGGGAGAGGCGCGAGGCGATGCCGAACCCGGTGAGCCGCACCTCTCCGCCCGCGCCGTTCACCAGAATATTGGCCGGCTTGATGTCCTTGTGGACGAGGCCGCGCTGATGGACCTTGTCTACCGCCGCGGCGATGCTGGCCGCAAGGCGCAGGAAGCTTCCCACGTCCATGGGGGCGCCGCGCTGCCGCTCGAGCGGCTCGCCGCCCGGATCCTCGAGCACCAGCATGGTGCGACCGCTGTCGCGCACGAGCTCCAGCGGCCGCACGGCCCACGCACCAACCAACTCGTCCTTCAACTCGTATTCGTGGGCGAGGCGATCGAGGCTCGATGGTGTCGGGCGCTCTGCGGCAGGTAGTACAACCAGCACGGAGCCATGACTGCCGTCGGCGCCCAGGCGCCATCCTCGGCAGAAGACGCGTTCGCCGTCCTCCGACAAGACCTGAAGGCCGTCGTCTCCTTGAGCGCCGAACCGAAACGATAGCTCCAATTACCGTGCTCCGCTAGCAAGCTGGCCGTTCGCGGTCAGTCTGGTCAACCAGCCGCGGATTGTGCCATCGCCAACGTTGTATGACCATGTCGTTGGGGGCACCGAGCGAATCCAGCCGGCCCGGCGGGTTTCGAATGCCCACCGGGGCTGCCGGCTGATCACCAAAGGCTCGCCACCGTCGGCCGGCACCGTCGGCGGCGCAACGGCGGCCTCGACCGGTTTCGTAGCACGATGGAATTGTGTGGCGGCAAGTCCGAGGCCGCCGGCCTGCAATCAGCACGACGCCGGCAATGATGAGTTGCTTGCGCATCTTTGTGCCCCGATCTCAGCAACTGAACGGGCATCAGAAGGCGCCGCGCCCGTGCTTGTGAATCCTGCCACCGAACCGATGCGGCAGGTGTGGACCGACCTGCATTGCAGCCATGCCGAACCAATGCTGGCGAACCTCGGGTGTGTAATCCTTTATCGACCTGGGCTGTTGCTGTGTTGTCAGGCACAGTACCGAAGAGTATTCGCCATCGTGAAGGATTTCCTACCTTGCCGAGAACCATGTGGGTGGCCGTCGCAATAGGTTCGCCAGTTCCGAGATTATGCGCTCGCATCTGCACTACTTCACGATTTGCGCCTTGGAACGATCGATTGTCAGAGCCACCGCCGACATCACCAGTACACCATAGGCGATCGGCTCGTAGGCGGGATCGAGACCGATCGTCGCGAGCCCCACCCGCAACACCGTGATCGTCAGCGCACCGATAAACGTCCGCCCGAGCCCGCCTACGCCACCGGTGATCGATGTGCCGCCGATCACAACGGCAGCGATGCTCGGAAGCAGCAGGCTGTCCGCGATGGTCGGGCTTCCGCTGGAGTCGCGCGCCACCATCGCCATTCCGGCCAGCCCGGAGAACAGTCCGGCCAGGGCGAAGCCAAGGATCTTCACCCGCCCGACACGGATGCCGGAGAGCAGCGCGACTCTCTCGGCCATGCCGATCGCGTAGATATAGCGGCCGAGCGGCAGCCGGCGCAGGGCGACGGCGAGAACCATAAGGGCGGCCAGTGCAAAACTGAATGAATTCGGGACACCGGCGCTGTTGCTCTCGAGCCACCCGACGGCGGAATAGCCGGCCGCGACCGGAATGGTGGTCTGCGCAATGATCAGCGCCAGGCCCGACCACACGCCCAGCCCGGCGAGCGTAACGATAAAAGACGGCATCTGCGCGCGCGCGTGGATAAGGCCCTGGACGCTACCGATGAGTGTGGTGAGCGCCAGCACCCCGACGAGGGTGCCCGGACCAATCGCCGGAAGGGCGAGGGCGATCAGCACCGAGGCAAGCGAGGCAACTGCGGCCATCGACAGATCGATGCCGCCCAGCAGGATCACCACCGTCTGCCCCGTGGCCAGGATCAATATGACGCTGGATTCATCGGCCAGTACGTTGAGCGAGTAAAGTGACAGAAATGACGGCTCGATCGCTCCTACCGCGCTCAACAGGCTGATCAGAACCGCAAGCGGCGCGAATCGCCTCGCCGCCGGGCCGATGCGCGAGCGCACCTCGCGGTCTTCCGGCGGGATCGGCGGACTTCCATCTGTCGGGGGAGCAGGTGTCATGGCTGGTCGCACTTCCTACCGGCTGGGCCCGACAGCGCGGAAATGTCTGTCCACGCGGGCGCCGTCAGACCATTCGCTCGAGGACCTGCAGTCGGGACGGCTTCGCCGCAGTCGCGGGAAAGCGACCAGAAATGACCCCGTCCTTCATGACGACAATGCTGTGGCTCAGGGCCATGACCTCATCGACCGTATCGGCGACCAGAAGGACGCCGAGGCCCTCTCGGGCGAGTTCGCGGATCAGGGCGAACATCTCGGCCTTGACGCCGATGTCGAGCCCGCGCATCGGGTGGTCGAGGATCAGGAGTTTCAGCTTTCGCCCGATCAGCCATTTGGCAAGCACGACCTTCTGCTGATTGCCACCACTGAGATCATGCGCCGGCGTGTCCGCCGCCGGCGTACTGATGCGCAGCCGCTGGATCCAGCTTTTGACGAGCTGCTCCTCCCCGGCTAGGTCGATGAAAGGGCCGCGCCGGAGCTCATCGAGATGCGCCAGCGTCATGTTCTCGCGCACGCCGAGGCCGCCGACGATACCCTCCAGACGCCGCTCGGCCGGCACATAGCCGATGCCGAGCCGCACCGCATCGGCGGGCTCGCGCAGCCGCACCGCTCGTCCGTCGAGTACGATCTCGCCAGTATCGGCCCGCTCGGCCCCGAACAGCGTGCGGCACAGGCTCTCGCCGCCGGAGCCCGCCAACGCGGCAATGCCGAGCACTTCGCCGGCATGAAGCTCGAAGCTCACACCCTGGTAGCTGTTCTGGCGACTGAGTGCACGGACGCTCAACCTGACCTTGCGTCCGTGCGTCGACAAAGGGGCCTGCTGCTGGTATGCTGCGTCGAGCTCGCGGCCGAGCATGAGCCGCTCCAGATCGGCGATGTTGCACATGGCGCGGTCGCGCGTTGAAACGCAGCGGCCATTGACCATAACGCAGATGCGATCGGACACGCGTAGCACCTCATCGAGACGGTGCGACACGAACACGACGGAAGCGCGTAAGCGCAGGCGTTCGATCTGCCCGAGGACGGTCTCGGTGCCGTGGGCGTCCAGCATCGAGGTCGGTTCGTCGAAGAGAATGATTGGCTCGTGCCGGGTGCGCTCCTCGATGGCCAGCGCCCTTGCGATCTCGACTAGCTGCCGCTCGCCAAACGAGAGTGTGGCTGTCAGAGCGGACGGCGATATCCCGGCTCCCAGCTTGTCGAGCTGTGTCACTGCCAGCGCATAGAGCGTGCGCCAGTCGTAGAAGCCGGCACGCAGTGCCCGACGTTCATGACCAAGCAGGATATTCTCGGCGACGGTCACATTGGGCAGGACCGCTTGTTCCTGGAACACGATGCCGATGCCGGAAGCAGCCGCTGCGGCGACGTTCACCGAGCTGACCGGCGTGCCGCGGACGATGATGCGCCCGCGGTCGGCGCGAAGAACTCCGGCAAGCACTTTGAGCAGCGTGGACTTGCCAGCGCCGTTCTCGCCGATCAGCCCGATCACCTCGCGTGGGCGGACGTCAATCGAGACATCGTCGAGGGCACAGACGCCGGCAAAGCTCTTGCTCAATCCCTCGACGCGCAGTACGGGCTCCGTCACTTCACGATCCTCAAGCGGCTGCGCAGAGGCCACGTGGTGACGAGGACGGCCAATAGGATGAGCGCGCCCTGCACCGCCTTCTGCGCATAGGGACTGATGCCGACGAAGATCATTCCATTCGTGAGCACCGCAAGTGTCAGGGTCCCGACGACGGATTGCAGGACTCCACCGCGGCCGCCGCCGAGCGACGTTCCGCCGATGACAACGGCGGTGATGGTCGCGAACATTTGCCCGACGCCGACTTCGACGTGGCCGAGCCCGATGCGCGCCGATTCCAGCGCCCCACCGAGACCGCTGAGAAGCCCAGCGAACGCAAAGGCAAGCACCTTGTAGCGATCAACAGGAAGGCCCAAGAGACGAGCCAGATCCTCGCCGCCACCGATCACCATGCTGTACCGTCCAAACCGAGTGTAGCTCTGCAGCGCATATCCGAGCAGCACAACGGTGACGGCGACTAGAAAAAGGTTCGGAACTGCAAGGCCGCGCCCGAGGCCAAAGGCGCGCAGCATGGGATCCTTGATCAAGGGCGGCTGATCGCCCGAGAGCAGCATCGCGATGCCCGCGCTGAGCGACCAGACGCCGAGAGTGACCATGAAGGACGGCACGCGCAGGCACGTGGTCACGAGGCCGCTCAACAAGCCGAGGCCGGCCCCCGCAAAGATCGCCAGCACGAGGCCGAGCACGCCGAGATCGAGGCCGGTTCGGCTGTTGAGAGCGCACATGGCGAACGTGAGAGAACTCACTGCCATGACGCCTTCGATTGACAGGTCGATCGACCCCTGCAGAATGATGAATGTCGACCCGACCGCCAGAATAAGCGGAATGGCGGAACGGTCGGCGATCGTCCAGAGGTTCTCCACTGTCGCAAACCCGGGCTCGGCGAGGCCGAAGCCGAGGCATAAGACGATCAGTGCGAGCAAAGGAGCCCACGACCGCAGCTCCGGCCCCGCGGCTGCCGGCCTTGACCCAACAGGACCTTGATGGCCGGTGGGCGTCATGCGTCAAGGATGGATGGCTCGCGTTCAGAATGCCTTGCCGGTGCTGCGGTTCCATAGCTTGTCGCATTGCCAGTCGGCGACATAGGCTGAGGGCTGCGGCTCACGAAGATATTGCGCGGCATTGTCGCGAGTGATGACCACGAGCTTCAGGTAGAATTCGCGTTTCTCTTTGGGCCATGATGCGGGCAACGGCACTTGGCCGGTGAGTACGCATGTTCCCATCGCAAGGCCGATGCTGCCTTGGTAGTAGGCGTCGCTCGAAACCGTCGCTACCATCTCGCCTTTCTCAACTGCGGCAATCGCCTCCGGAATGCCGTCGACCCCGACGACCGGGATCTTGCCGGCGAGGCCAGCCGCACGCAGCGCCTCAAGCGCACCCAACGCCATATCGTCATTGGCAGCCCAGACGCCGTTGATCCGGTCCCCGTATTTCGTGAGCCAAGTTTGCACAATCGGGAAAGCCGCGGTCCGGTCCCAGTTGGCTGTCTGCTGATCGAGGAGCCTGACGCCCGGCGTATTCTGGAGAACCTGCTGCAATCCGGCAAAGCGCTTGCGCGCCGGATCCGTGTCCAGTCGGCCTTGCAGTGCCACCACTCCGCCCGTGTGGCCGATGGCATCGACAAGATGCCTCGAGATCGCTACGCCAGCCCCGAGGCTGTCGACGGCTATGTGGGCAATCCAGTGATCGTTCCCATCAAACGGGTGCAGGCCCTCGTTGTGGGCCCAGTGGGTGACGATCCAGGCACCGGACCGGTTGGCCGCGTCGACCATCGGCTTGACGACCAGATCGGCATTTGGTTCGACGTTGAAGATCGTGCACCGGGGGTTGGTGGCCATCAGCAGCCGCATCAGCGATATCTGCTTGTCGGAGTCGCCCTGATTGAGCTGCAGGACGTAGTCCTTAAGTCCCGCCCATGCGGCAAACAATCTGCCCCCCTTATCCAGATCGGCGTGATAAGGCTGTGCGATCTCGCGCATTGAATTGACCACCCGAATATCCGATTTGTCGCATATGGGTTCCGCGGCGGTCGCTGGTGCGGCCACGATCACGATAACGGCGACGCAGGCGGTTATCATGGCCGGACAGCTCATCGCGCGTTTCACGTGGTTTCCTCCCTGTTGCGGACTCGCCGGCGCGAGGGGTGGTGGCCGCAGGCCGCCGAGCCGTAGACCTCCCCGCCGTGCCGATGGTTCTTAGTCCGCTCGATAAATCGAATTTAACATAGGGGCCCACAGCGAGCTTGAACAGCAACTTTGCCATAGGACGCGGTATGACGATGTCTTTTCCTGGCGGATTTTGTTGCAGAAGTCGGTTGCCGCTGTCGTTGAACAGTGATTCCGCCGCTCTCTAGCTGTGGAGTCTCATGAGGTTGGGCTCGGCCAGGCACACGCGGCTGATGGGCGTTTGTGCCTTCAAGCCAGCATGTGGCCTGTGCCAGTTATAGCGGTGCAGCCAGTGAGGCATGTCGGCAGTTTGTTGATCTGAGTTGTGATAGGCGGTCGCGTAGACCCATTCCCGCAGCGCGGTTTGGATGAAGCGCTCTGCCTTTCCGTTGGTACGTGACGTGTAGGGTTTTGTGCGCAAGTGGCGGATTCCAGCTGCCGCGCAAGCTTGGCGGAAGAGGTGGCTTCGATAGCAGTTGCCGTTGTCAGTCATGATGCGCTCGACAGTGACGCCGTGGCGAGCGAACCACCCAAGGGCTCTGCCAAGAAGAGCACCCGCGGTTTCCTTGCGTTCGTCCGCCAAGATCTCGGTGTAGGCGAGGCGTGAGGCGTCATCGATGCAGACATGCAGGAACTCCCAGCCGATGCCGCGGTGGCGATTGATGACGCCCGTACGCCGCCCTGTGATGCGATGACCGACGGCGCCGATCCGACCGAGCTGTGAAACGGCACCGACGATTGACCCCCCTCGCCGGCTCATGGAAGCACTTGATCTGACAGGCGGATTCAAAATTTCGCCGGGATTACGATCGACGCCGATCGTGATCCCCACCCAGACGACGCGATGCTGAGTCGAATCAAGGACTTAGCGAGCATCACGGTGGGGTCAAAGTTCAGCGCTTATTCACATGCCGACCTCGCCCACCGCTTCGAGCGGTCCGAGAGCGAGCTGCTGCAAGGGGTCGTCCGCCAGGCGGGGCTTGCCCGCGAGATCGCCGGCGGCCTTGCCACCTCGGCCTCCGAGCGATTGGCGGGACGACCGGGCGATGCCGTCGCGATCGCCCGCAGGGCAAAGCGCTTCGAAGAGAAGGCCGATCGCATCGCCGTCGACCTGCGGGCCGCGGCGGAGCGTTTCCGCGCCCGAGACCGCACGCGGCTGCTGATCGACACGCTCGAGGATTCGATCGACGACCTCGAGGAAGCCGCCTTCTTTCTCTCGCTCTTGCCCGCGGA
>Ga0335084_10000378_pt1 | contig 37108 bp, 28 predicted proteins | sample Lox_Sample_44_FD_206721 | JGI IMG/M metagenome (GOLD analysis project Ga0335084, IMG submission 206721) | Soil microbial communities from Loxahatchee National Wildlife Refuge, Florida, United States - Lox_Sample_4.4 | ecosystem: Environmental > Terrestrial > Soil > Wetlands | place: USA...
GACAGAGACATAGATAGTGTATGGCTTTGAATTCCGTATACGGAATGCGGTATTCCGTGTCAAGCGGCAGCGCAGCACCGCCCCCGAGCTGGCCGCTTTTCAATTGAGAATCAGGAGGCTGCCTTAATCGAGGCAGTGGGGGCTGCTACCGCCGCGGAGGTACCCCGGGCCGATCGACGATCTGGAAGAACACTTCATCCTGCCGGACCATGCCGAGCTCGAAGCGCGCGCGCTCTTCCACCGCCTCGAGCCCCTGCTTCAGGTCCCGCACTTCGGCGTCGAGCGCCGCGTTGCGCGCCTGGAGCGCGTCGTTCTTCGCCCGCTGCGCGCCGAGCTGCCGGTCGGACTCCCACACCCGCGCCCAGCCGCCCTTCCCGAGCCAGAGCGGATACTGGATCGCGAGCAGCAGACCGGCGAGAGCGAAGGTGACCGCGCGCATCTAGCGAAGCTGGTAGAAGGCGTCCCGCCCGGGATAGCTGACCGCGTCGCCGAGGTCCTCCTCGATGCGCAGCAGCTGGTTGTACTTCGCTACGCGGTCGGACCGCGACAGCGACCCGGTCTTGATCTGCAGCGCATTGGTGCCCACCGCGATGTCCGCGATCGTCGTGTCCTCGGTCTCGCCCGAACGGTGCGAGATCACCGCGGTGTAGCCCGAGCGCTTCGCGAGCTCGATCGCCGCGAACGTCTCGGTGAGCGTGCCGATCTGGTTGACCTTGATCAGAATCGAATTCGCCACGCCGAGCTTGATGCCTTCCTTCAGCAGCCGGGTGTTGGTGACGAAGAGATCGTCGCCGACGAGCTGCACCCGCTTCCCGAGCGACTGCGTGAGCACCTGCCAGCCGTCCCAGTCGGCCTCCGCCATCCCGTCCTCGATGCTCACGATCGGGAAGCGGTCGGCGAGCGTCTGCAGATAGTCGCTGAACTCCTTCGACGACAGCTCGAGCTTCTCCGAGGCGAGCCGGTACTTGCCGCGCTCGTAGAACTCCGAGCTCGCGCAGTCGAGCCCCAGCGCAACGTCGCCACCGGGCATGTAGCCCGCCGACTGGATCGCTTCCGTGATGAGCTCGAGCGCCGCAGCGTTCGAGGGCAGGTTCGGCGCGAACCCGCCCTCGTCGCCGACCGTGGTCGACAGCCCCTTGGCGTCGAGCAGCTTCTTGAGCGAATGGAAGACCTCGGCGCCGCACCGCAGCGCCTCGCGGAAGCTCTGGGCGCTGATCGGGATGATCATGAACTCCTGCACGTCGAGGCTGTTGTTCGCGTGCGCCCCGCCGTTGATGACGTTCATCATCGGCACCGGCATCTGCATCGCGCCCGAGCCGCCGAAGTAGCGATAGAGGGGCAGCCCCGATTCCTCGGCCGCGGCCTTGGCAACGGCCATCGACACGGCGAGCAGGGCGTTCGCGCCGAGCCGGGCCTTGTTCTCGGTCCCGTCGAGGTCGATCAGCGTCCGGTCGATGAAGCTCTGCTCCGAGGCGTCGAGGCCCATGATCGATTCGGAGATCTCGGTGTTGATGTGCTCGACCGCCTTCAGCACGCCTTTGCCGCCGTAACGGGTCTTGTCACCGTCCCGCAGTTCAAGCGCTTCACGGGAACCGGTCGAAGCTCCGGAGGGCACGGCCGCACGTCCGATCACGCCCGACTCGAGCAGCACGTCGGCCTCCACCGTCGGGTTGCCCCGCGAATCGAGGATCTCCCGCGCGACGACATCGACGATGGAGCTCATCCGGCCTGCACCCTGTTCTCGCCCATCACGTCCCCCTCCTCCGCGCTCGCGTGCGCGCGCCTCACAGCGACTGCTCCGCGAACCCGCGCCGCTTCACGAGCGAATCGATCTCCTTGAGCGTCGCGAGCAGCGGCTTCATCAGTCTTAACGGCCAGGCGTTGGGACCGTCCGATAGGGCCTTGGCGGGGTCGGGGTGCGTTTCCATGAATAACCCGGCGATACCCGTGGCCACTGCCGCCCGCGCGAGCACCGGGACGAACTCCCGCTGGCCACCGCTCGAGCTGCCCTGCCCGCCCGGCAGCTGGACCGAATGCGTCGCGTCGAACACGACCGGGCAGCCGGTCTCCCGCATGATCGAAAGCGACCGCATGTCGGAGACGAGATTGTTGTAACCGAACGAAACGCCGCGCTCGCAGACGAGGATGTTGTCGGCCGCGGCAGGGTCGCGGGGATGGGCGGCGCGCGCCGCCTCCTTCGCCTTGTCGACCACGTTCTTCATGTCGCCCGGCGCGAGGAACTGCCCCTTCTTGATGTTCACCGGCCGGCCGGCGCTCGCAACCGCGTGGATGAAATCGGTCTGGCGGCACAGGAAGGCCGGCGTCTGCAGGACGTCGACCGTCGCCGCGACCCGCGGCACTTCCTCGATCTCGTGGACGTCGGTGAGCACCGGGACGCCGATCGTCTTCTTCACCTCGGCCAGGATCTCGAGCCCCTTGTCCATGCCGAGGCCGCGGAAGGACTTCCCCGAGCTCCGGTTCGCCTTGTCGTAGGACGACTTGTAGATGAACGGGACGCCGAGCTCGCGGCAGATGTCTCTCAGCTCGCCGGCGGTATCGAGCGCGAGCTGGCGGGACTCGACGACGCAGGGTCCGGCGATGAGGAAGATGGGGCGGTCAAGTCCAGCCTCGAACCCGCAGAGCTTCATGCTGCAGCCACGGCCGGCTTCGCCTGCTCCGCCCGGTGCGCGATCGCCGCCTCGACGAAGCTCTTGAACAGCGGATGCCCGCCGCGGGGGGTGGAAGTGAATTCCGGATGGAACTGGCAGCCCACGAACCAGGGATGATCGGGCAGCTCGATCAGCTCGACCAGCGACTCGGACTTCGTCCGGGCGGCGACCTTCAGGCCCACCGCCTCGAGCCGCGGCAGGTAATGGTTGTTGACTTCGTAGCGGTGGCGATGCCGTTCGTTGACGACGTCGCTCTTGTAGATCCGGTGGACGAGGGTGCCAGGGACCACGTCGGCGGGTTGCGCGCCGAGGCGCATCGTGCCGCCGAGGTCGGAGCGCTCGTCCCGCCGCTCGACGCGGCCGTCGGCGTTCATCCACTCGGTGATCAGCGCGATCACGGGATGCGGCGTGGCGGGGTCGAACTCGGTGCTGTTCGCCCCCTCCAGGGCGGCCTTGTGGCGGGCGAACTCGATGACGGCGAGCTGCATGCCCAGACAGATGCCGAGATAGGGGATCCGCTGCTCGCGGGCGTACTGGATCGCGCGGATCTTGCCCTCGACGCCGCGCTTGCCGAAGCCGCCGGGGACGAGGATCGCGTCGGCGCCCTTCAACGCGCCGACGCCGTCGCGCTCGATCGATTCCGAATCGATGTAGCGGATGTCGATCTTGCTTCGGGTATGGATCCCGGCATGGATGAGCGCCTCGCTCAGCGACTTGTAGGACTCGGTGAGATCGACGTACTTGCCCACGAGCGCGATCGTGACCTGATGCTGCGGGTGCTCGAGCGCATAGACGAGCTTGTCCCAGGGCGAGAGGTCCGCCGGCCGCGCCAGGATGTCGAGCTTGTGACAGACGATCTCGTCGAGCATCTGCTGGTGGAGCATGCTCGGGATCTTGTAGATCGAGTCGGCGTCCCAGACCGAGATCACCGCCTCGACCGCGACGTTCGTGAAGAGGGCGATCTTGCGCCGCTCCTCGTCCGGGACCGGCTTCTCGCAGCGGCAGAGCAGCGCATCGGCCTGGATTCCGATCTCGCGGAGCTCCTTCACCGAGTGCTGCGTCGGCTTGGTCTTGATCTCGCCGGCCGACTTGATATAGGGCACCAGCGTGAGGTGGATGTAGCAGGTGTTCCGCTGACCGAGCTCCAGGCGCATCTGGCGCACCGCCTCGAGGAACGGGAGCGACTCGATGTCGCCGACCGTGCCGCCGATCTCGACGATCGCGACGTCGGCCCCCTGCGCCCCGCGCGCGATGAAGCTCTTGATTTCGTCGGTGATGTGCGGGATGACCTGGACCGTGCGGCCGAGGTAGTCACCCCGACGCTCCTTCTTGATGACGCTCTCGTAGATCTGACCGGTGGTGAAGTTGTTCCACCGCTTCATCTTGGCGCTCTGGAAGCGCTCGTAGTGCCCGAGATCCAGGTCGGTCTCGGCGCCGTCCTCGGTGACGAACACCTCCCCGTGCTGGAAGGGGCTCATCGTGCCCGGGTCGACGTTGATGTAGGGATCTAGCTTGAGGAGGGTGACTTTGATGCCGCGGGATTCGAGGATCGCGGCGAGGGACGCGGCGGCTATGCCCTTCCCCAGGGAGGAAACCACCCCGCCCGAAACGAACACATACTTGGTCATCGAGGAACCGGGAATCGGGTTGCCGGATGATAGCCCAATTCCCCCGGCCCCTCAACGCGGAGGAGCGGCGAAATCGCGTCGCCGCCTCAAGAAACCGCCTCGCAGCGCCAAGCATGCGCCTCGCGGTGCCAAGAAAGCGCGGCGCGCCGTCAGCCGAGCTTCGGAGTGCCGTCCGCGACCGCAGCCAGCGGCTGCAGCGTCTGCGCCTCGGTACCGAACCCGCTCGCCCCGAGCACCGATTGCGCCGCCGGCAGGGCGACGCCCGCGAGCGTTCCCGCCTTGCCGTACTGATACGCCAGGTCGCCGCCCAGGGCAGCGCTGTCGGACCCGCCCAGGTGCGCGTCGAGCAACTCGCTCATCATCGTCCAGCGCGACAGGTTCCGGTTGGCCTCGCGCGCGTGGTCGAATTGCGCGACCAGCGCGCCGAAGTCGAACCATTCGACCTTGTCGTCGAGGAGCGGATCGGCGGACGACTGGCTGTAGCCCTGCATCGCTTCGGCGATGACCTGCATCGTCTGCACCATCTGGTGCTGCGGGTCGGAGTACCACTCGCCGAGGGTGATCCGCTCGCCGTCGCCGACCTCGACCACCAGATCCCCGCCGGAGCGGCGCAGCGCGAGGTCCTGGTAACGGATGCCGCCACCGAGCGACAGCACGGCATCGTCGGTGCCACGCACCACGTCCCGGCCGTCGCCGCGGTTGAACGCGACGATGTCGCGCCCGCCGCCAAGGGTCACCCGGTCATTGCCCGTGCCGCCGATCATCAGCGAATTGCCCGCGCCGTCGTAGAGATCGTCGTTGCCGCCGCGCCCGTTCAGCAGGTTGGCGCCGAACGCGTCGTAGAGCTTGTCGTTGCCGGCCTCGCCCTCGACGACGTCATTGCCGAGCCAGCCGTCCAGCGTGTCATTGCCGCCGTCGCCCGAGACGAGGTCGTCCCCGGCGCCGGCGTTGACGATGTCGTCGCCGGCGCCGCCACGCAGCACGTCATTCCCGGCCGACGACCAGATGATGTCGTTGCCGCTGCCGCCTTCGACGAGCACGTCGCCGTAGGCGAACGCCCGACTGGTGAGGTCGACCAGGTCGTTGCCCCCGCCCGCGAGGATCGTCTCGATGCTCGCCATCCGCGGGCCGCTGCCGGCGGAGCGGCTGAGCAGGTCGTCGAGCAGGATGGCGTCGTTGCCCCCGGTGCCGAGCAGGGTGTCGGCACCGCTGCCGCCGTCGAAGACATCGAAGCTGCGGTTGCGGCCGTTCAGCAACTCCGACTCGAGCGAACCCGGCGCGCCGGGACTGCCGACGTTCACACGGCGGGTTCCGCCACCCCAGACGTCGTCGCGAGCGTAGACGAACGTGTCATCGCCCGCGCCACCCACCAACATGTCGGCGCCCTGACGGCCGCTCAGCGTGTCATCGCCGGCGCCGCCGATCAGCGTGTCATCGCGGGAGGTGCCGGTGAGGACCCGTCCGGGCACGGCGGAAACGGTGATCAGGAAATCATCGAAGGCCGAGCTGCCCGCCGCGTCGGTCGCGGTGATGCGGACGAGATAGGAGCCCACGTCGACCCGCTCCGCCGTGCCGCTGAACGTGCCGGTGGCCGCGTTGAAGTCGAGCCAGGCCGGAAGCGCCTCGCCGGTCGCGAGCGTCGCGTGGAGATCGAGGTCGTCGCCGGGATCGACGTCGGAGAACGTTCCGGCCGGGATGTCGAACAGCAGCGGCTGGCCTTCGCTGGTCGCGAGATCCGGGAGGCTCGCCGCGAGGGTCGGCGCGTCGTTCGTGTTCTCGACCGCGAGCTCGAAGACGTCTTCGGCCGTGGCACCGGCGCCGTCGATCGCGAGCAGGTGGATGCGGTAACTCCCGACGTCGTCGTTCGCCGGCGTGCCCGTGAACCGGCCGGTGGCGCCGTCGAAGCGCAGCCAGGCGGGAAGCGCTGCGCCCTTGTCGAGGGTCGCGAGGAATTTGATCTGGTCGCCGGCATCGACGTCGCGGAACGTTCCGGCGGGGACGGTGAAGTCGAACGGCGCATCCTCGTCGACGCTCAGCGTGCCGACCGAGGTCATCAGCACCGGCGCGTCGTTCGTGTTCGCGACGACGAGGTCGAACGTGTCGCTCGCCGTTGCGCCGCTCGTGTCAGTGGCGGTCACCGTCACGCTCACCGTGCCGACGTCCTCGTTGAGCGGGGTACCCGAGAACGTCCGCGTCGCGGCGTCGAACTTGAGCCATCCCGGGAGCCGGGAGCTGTCGGCGAGCGCTGCCGAATAGCCGAGCGTATCGCCCGCGTTCGCATCCTCGAACGTGCCATCGGGCACCTGGAAATCGAACGGCGTGTCCTCGCGGACCACCTGGTCGCTGATCGGGCGGTTGAGGCCCGGCGGGGTGTTCGAAGGCTGGAACATGCGCTTCAGCGCGTCGACGTCCCAGTGCGTGCCGTCGTCGAACGTCACCTCTTCGACCATGAGGCCCGCGTCGGGAATCCACTGGATGTCCAGCCGGTCGTCGGTTCCGCGCAGCTTCAACGTGAGCCGGTCCACCGACGCCTGGACCGATACGTCCGCCGCGGTGATGCCGGCCTTCATGAGGACGCGGTCGAAGTTCCCGGGCGTAGTGTCCTGGTCCACGATCAGGTCCTGGCCGCTGCCCTTGCCGAACGTGTAGACGTCGTCGCCCTTGCCGCCGATCATGCGGTCGTTTCCGCCGGCCCCGTCGAACCGGTCGACCACGTTCGTGCCCCACATCACATCCGCGCCGTCGCTCCCCACGAGGTCGAAGCCTCGATCGATGAGCTGAGCGTAGGTGAGCTCGCCGTCGGTGAACATGACGCGCTCGATCGCGCCGGTGCCGTAGGCGTCGAGCGGGTTGAAGCCGCTGACCTGAACGCCGTCACCGCCCCCGAGGTCCAGGAAGAGCGCACTTCCGGCGAGCGAGAGCCGCGCCGCGCTCTCGGTGACCGAGAGCGCGAGCGTATCGGTTCCAGCCGTCCCATCGTCCTCGACGATGTCGATCCCGCCGCCGGCCGCGATCGAGTACTCGTCGCCGCCGTCGCCACCGCGCATCACGTCGTTGCCGGCACCACCGACCAGTTCATCGGCGAGCCCGGCACCGATCAGGATGTCGCGCCCGCCGCCGCCCACGATCCGGTTCATGAACCCTTCGGCGCCGAACAGGATCTCGCTGTCCTGCCCCCCGACGTACTCGACGCGCAGCCCCGCGAAATCGACGGTCTCGACGGTGACGGTGGCGCCGGCATAGCGCTTCACCTCGATGCGCTCGATCAGCCCGCGCGGGTCCGGCCCGAGCGCGATCTTGTCGCCGAGGCTCCCGTAGGCGAGATACAGCTCGCTGTTGTCGGCCAGGAGCCGGATGCTCTCACGCGACACGGCGAGCTCGGGCGAGGCGCCCTCGATCGACTGGATCTCCACCACGTCATAGCCGCTCTCGTCGTGGATCTCGTCGAGGCCGCTTCCCGGCCCGACCAGGTACCGATCGTTCCCGGCCCCTCCGTCGAGCACGTCATCGCCCTCGTCCCCCATGAGAACGTCGTCGCCCGCATCCCCAAACAGCGCGTCCTTGCCCTGATCGCCGCGCAGATAATCCGCGCCATCGCCGCCGTGCAGTACCACCGCCGCCGTCCCGAACGCGGTGATCTGGTCGTCACCGTCTCCGCCGTAGGCGACGTCGGCGCCCTGCGCCGAGATCCGGTCGTTGCCCGCGCCGCCGTCGATCAGGTCGGCGCCGGGGCCCGCCATGATCACGTCGTCTCCGTCGCCCCCGAGGAGGAAGGTGTTCCCGGCACTTCCGTACAGCGTGTCATTCCCCGCGCCACCATCCAGGTAGTCGTCGCCGCCGTCCGCCAGGTCCACCTGCTTGCGCCCGCCGGCCGCCAGCAGGTCGTTGCCCTCTCCGCCCACCACGGTGTCGGCACCCAAATTCCCGAAGAGCTGGTCTTTGCCGGACTCGCCATAGATGAAGTCGTCGCCGAGGCCGCCCCATACCCAGTCGTCGCCGGCTCCGCCGTAGATGACATCGGCCGCGCTCGAGGCGGGGTCGTTCACCGCCGCGTTGGAGGCCGAGTAGATCGCCGGCGAGCCGTCCGCGCGCAGCGTGAACACCCAGCCGTCGTCCATCGGAATGTAGTCGGCGTCGCCCATCAGAAAATCATTGCCGGCGCCGCCGACCAGAACGTCCCGCCCGCCGCCGCCGGTCAGAACATCCGAGGACGCGCTCCCGACCAGAACATCATCGCCCTCGCCCCCCGCCAGCCAGTCGCCTTTCGCCGGATCGGCAGTCGAGGTCGGGTCGTGGATCGCATCGTCGAGGCCGACGAGGCGATCGCCATAGAGCCGGTCGCTGCCGCCGCCCCCGATCAGAACGTCCGACCCGCTGCCGCCGATCACGACGTCATTGCCCTCCGAACCGTTGCCGTCTCCCCACAGCCAATCGTTGCCGTCGCCGCCGTCGATCAGGTCGTCGCCGCCGTAGCCGTACGCGTAGTCCCCCCCGCCGTTGGCGTCGATCCGGTCGTTCTCGCTCCAGCCCTCGAGCGGGTTCGCTTCGTCGTCGCCGGTCACGGTAAACTTGATCACCGGGTCGCGCTTCTCCGCCAGGAGACCGACCTCGAAGTCGCCTTCGGCGAACTCCTCGAGCGTCACGGAGGAGCCGTTCGCGAAGGCGATCGAGGCGCTCGCGCCGCGGGTGAGCGAGGCCGAACCCTCCACGCTCTTCCACCCGCCCCGGCCGTCGTCGATGAAGAACGGCGCGAGCGGCGTACCGTCGACCACGATCCGGTTGGTGCCCTGCTGGTCATGAAGAATGTCGTTTGCTCCGCCGGCGGCGACCTGGTACACGTCTGAACCCTCGCCGCCGAGGAGGTAGTCGTCGCCCTCGCCTCCGGCAAGGATGTCGTTGCCGTTCCCGCCGAACAGCACATCCTTCCCGGCGCCGCCTACCAGCGTGTCCGCGCCGGTCGCACCGACCAGCAGATCGTCCGAGGCGCCGTACCCGCTCGCATCCTGCCGCTCCCCGAAGTCGGAGCCGTCGACCAGCATGCGGTCGAAGGCGCGCGACTGGATGAGGTCGGCGCGATCGGTTTGCATCAGTTTGTTGAGTTGCTCGACCAGCACCTCGGTCTGGGCCATGTCGGTCGCGGACCCGTCCGCGATCCCCTGCCCCGCGCCGTCGACCAGTTCGACGCCGCCGAACTCGTGCTCGAGCGCCATCAGCAGCCGCTGGGCGCGATGGCGGTCCTCGTCGTCCGTGGCGAGCCAGTCGTACACCGACTCGAGGACGTTGCCGACGAGGCTGTCAGTCCCCAGCGCGCTCTGCAGCTGACCGGAGAACGACAGCGATGACGTCTGCACGTCAACGACCTTGCCGACCTGGGCCGTCCGGCGCGGCAGCGTATAGAGGTCCTCCGCAGTGTCGACGTAGTTCACGATGCGGCTCGCATAGTCCTCGGCCAATGCCCCGAACCGCTCCTCGAGCGCCGAGAGCACGCCGCCGATGCGCAGTCCGTTGAACGTCGTCGCCTGAAGGCCTGTCGCCACCGAAAGCAACGATGCGAAACCACCGCCGACGCCATGGCCAGTGAGCGTCACGTCGCCGTCGTTCAGTACCAGCCCGGTTGCCGCCTCGGCCTGTGCGCGAGCCTGGGTCACGAAGTCGAGCGCGGCGTTGAAAACGCTAGCGCCGGTCTCGGTCACGGACGAAAGGCTGGTGAAGACCGAGCGGAGCTCGGCCGCCCCCTCGTATGCGATCACGAGCTCACCCGTCGCCCGGTTCAGGTACGCGACTGCGTGGAGCCCATCCTTCGACATCTCGCTGAGACGGGTGAATCCCGGCGGCAGGCGGCGCAGGAAATCGTCCGCCGCGTCGTAGACATCGACGCTGAAGGCCGCAAGCTGGGCTGCGTTGAGCTCGGACATGGTCGCGATTCCGGGTGCAGGGGCCTGCCCCGGGCGAGGAACGCGGTTTCCACCCTGCGGCGTTCTGCAATGCCGCACGGCATCCGGTCCCACGGCCCCGAACGGCCCCTTCGATGCCAGGAAGCGCTCAGCAAGTGCGATGCCAGCGACCGGGCCCAAAAACCCCGCCGACCGTGAAATTGTTCCGTGCAATCCGGGGGGGCCGGCCCGCGCGTCCCCCGGGTCAGACGCCCATCTCCGCGGTCTTGATGGACTCCGTCCGGATCTCCTCGGTCAGCTGCGCCTTGTAGCCCGAGAACTCGGGCGCGGTCTTGACCGTGTAGTGGCGCGGGTGCGGCAGGTCGATCCGCACGTCGCTCTTGATCCGGCCCGGCCGCGCGGTCATCACGGCGACGCGGTTCGCCATGAAGATCGCCTCGTCGATGTCGTGCGTGACGAAGAGCACGGTCTTCCGGTCGGCCTCCCAGATGCCGAGGAGCAGCTCCTGCATCAGCGCGCGGGTCTGGTTGTCGAGCGCGCCGAACGGCTCGTCGAGCAGCAGGATCTTCGGGTCGTTGGCGAGCGCGCGTGCGAGGGCGGTCCGCTGCTGCATCCCGCCGGAGAGCATCTTCGGGTAGTGGTCCTCGAAGCCACGCAGTCCGACGCGCGCGACGTATTCCGCGGCGACCCGGTCCTGCTCGGCCTGCGAGCTGCCCTTCTCGCGCAGCCCGAAGCAGATGTTCTGCCGGACGGTCAGCCAGGGGAACAGCGTGTAGGACTGGAACACCATCCCGCGGTCCGGCCCGGGGCTCGCGACCGGCTGACCGTCGAGGAGCACTCGCCCGGTCGTGGGCTGGTCGAGGCCGGCGACGATCCGCAGCAGGGTCGATTTGCCGCAGCCCGAGGGGCCGAGGATGGCGATGAAGTCGTTGTCCGCCACCGCGAGGTCGGTGCGCTCGAGCGCGTGCGTAGGCGGACCGCGCCCGACGCCTGGGAAAACCCGCGAGACCTCCTCGACGACGAGTTTCAACACGCCGCGCGCGTCCCTAGAACGCCCACGGGAAGGCGCGGCGGTTCGTCCACTTGAAGGCAAGATCCGACGCGAGCCCGATCACCCCGATCATCACCATGCCGAAGATCATCTGGCCGGTGTCGAGGAGCCGCTGGCTGTCCATGATTGCGTGCCCGATGCCGCTCTCCGCTCCCACCAACTCTGCCACGATCACGTAGGTCCACGCCCAGCCGAGGACCAGGCGAAGCGACTCCGCGATCTGCGGTGCCGCGCCGGGCAGCATGACCCGCTTCACGATGCCGCCCGCGTCCGCCCCGAGCGTCGCCGCAGCCTCGATCAGGTCGCGCCGCGTCGCTCCGACGGTGACCGCGACCATCAGCGCGATCTGGAACACCGAGCCGATGAAGATCACCGCGAGCTTCATCGTCTCGCCGACGCCCGCCCAGAGGATGAGGAGCGGGATGAAAGCCGATGCGGGAATGTACCGGCAGAACGAGATGAACGGCTCGAGGAAGGCCTCGATCGGCTTGAACGCGCCCATCGCGATGCCGATCGGCACGGCGACGATCGCCGCGAGCACGAACCCGCCGACCACGCGGAACACCGTGATCCCGACGTCGTGGATGAACCCGAACTCCGCGAACAGGTTGTACCCGGTCGCGAGCGTCGCGGTCGGGCTCTTCAGGAACATCGCACCCACCAAGCCGCTGGAGGTGATTGCCGCCCAGACCGCGACGAACAACACGAAGAAGGCAACGCCGAGCGCGACCCGCGCGCGATTGGAAACCGGCTTGAGGGGTTGCATGGTTCGTGCGCGCACCCGCCCGGAGCGCCGGTCCGCCGGGCGCGAGAATCGCGCGCCTACTGGAATCGCAGGTCGACCATCTCCTTCGCCGACGGCTCCTTGTCGATCACGCGGTTCGACTTCAGGACTCTCACCGCGAACTCGATGAACGGCGCGGAGTCCTTCGCGTAGTAAGCCTTGTTCGCCGCCCGGTCGGCCCAGGCGATGAACGCTGCCGACCCGCCGAACTGCTCGCCGGTCTGCTTCACGACTGCTCCCATCGTTTCGAACGACTTCTGCGGCTCGCGCTTGATCATGTCGAGCGCCTCGAAGAAGCTGTCGGCCACCGCCTTCACGGCCTTGGGATTCTTCTCGATGAGATCCTTGCGGAAGACGAGCGTGTCGACCACGACCGGGTATTCCTTGGTGGTCACCAGGATCTTCCCGGCGTCGGGCTTCGCCCGCACGGTCGAGAGATAGGGCTCGTAGGTAACCGCGGCGTCGTTCTGTCCGGTCACGAACGACTGCGCGGCGGGCTGCGCGCCCATCGTCTGGCGGATCACGTCGCGGATCGAGAGCCCATTTTTCTCCAGGATGTAGGACAACATGAAGTGCTGGACGGTCCCGGGCCCGTCGACCGCCACCGTCTTGCCCTTCAACTCCTTGATGGACGCGATGTTCGCGCGCACCGCGATGCCGTCGCCACCGTTCGACTTGTCGATCAGCAGCACCTGCACCGTCGGGATCCCGGCGGAGGTCCAGACGATGTGCTGGTCCACCGTGGTCGCTGCCGCATTGAGCGCACCCGCGGCGAGCGCCGCCGAGCGCTGCACGGGCGGGATGAAACGGATCTCCACGTCGACGCCGTTCTTCTTGAAGATGCCCGCCTTGTCGGCGAGGGAGAGCGGCGCGAACCCGGTCCAGCCGCTCATCCCGAGCACGACTTTCTCCTGCGCCGCCGCCGCGCCGGCAAGCACGAGCGACGCGCCGAGCGCGACGACGAACGTTCTCATGACGGACTCCCCTTTGTTGACCGGTCGATTCGACCGTTCGATTCTAGCGGCTGATGGCATGATTGCAACGGTGACGAAGCGACGTCCGGAGGCCGCATGAGGGTGCACGCGCCCACGATCCTTGCCCGCTCCCGGGTCGACCACGTGGGAAGCCTCCTGCGGCCCGAGCCGCTAAAGGCCGCCTTCCGCAATCGCGCCGAAGGCCGGACCGCGCCGGGCGAGCTCCGCGCCGCGCAGGATGCCGCGATCCGCGCGGTGATCGCGGCGCAGGAGGCGCGCGGGCTGCCGGCGGTCACCGACGGCGAGTTCCGGCGCCTGAACTGGCAGGTCAGCTTCTCCGAGGTCGAGGGCTGGGATCTCTGGGGCGGTTCGTGGCGGAACTTCCTGCAGTATCCCGGCAATCGCGCGCCCGGCGAGCGTCCGCTCCGGAAAGGTGAGGATGCGGTCGTCTCGTTCCGCACGCCGGCGACCGCGCGCCTGCGGCTGGTGCAGAGCTTTCCGCTCGACGAATTTCGCTTCGCGCGGTCGGTCGCATCGGGCCCGGTCAAGATCACGCTCATGGGCCCCGACCGCGTGCGCCAGATGTGCGACCTCGAGCGCTCGCGCGCGGTCTACCCCGATGCGGAGGCATTCCTCGCTGACGTCGTGGCGATCCAGAAACAGATGGTGAGCGAGCTCGTCGCGGCCGGGTGCGAGTATCTGCAGATCGACGAGCCGAGCTACACCGGGTACGTCGACCCGCCGACCCTCGAGCGCATGCGCGCAGCCGGCGAGGACCCGTTGCGGAGCCTCGAACGCGCCGTCGCCGCGGACAATGCCGTCATCGCAGGGTTGAAGGGACGCGCCGTCTTCGGTCTGCACGTGTGTCGGGGAAACCGCGCCAGCATGTGGCATCGCGAGGGCGAATACGACCGCATCGCCGAAACGCTCTTCGGCCACCTCGAGTACGACCGGCTGCTGCTCGAATACGACACCGAGCGCGCCGGCAGTTTCGCGCCCCTGCGCTTCGTCAGGAAGGACGCGATCGCGGTGCTCGGGCTGATTACCACCAAGACCGGTCGCGTCGAAACGGTGGATGAACTCAGCCGCCGGATCGACGAGGCGAGCCGGCACCTCCCGCTCGAGAACCTCGCGCTCAGCCCGCAGTGCGGCTTCGCCTCCGGGATCGCCGGGAATCTCCTCACCGAGGAGGCGCAATGGCGTAAGCTCGACGTGATGCTCGAGACTGCGCGACGCGTCTGGGGAACGGGATGACCATCGCGGGAAGCGCGAAGGTCGAGATTGGTGCCGCGCCGCTGACGCTCGCTGCCTTGCGCGCGATCGCGCGGGATCGGACGCCGATCGCCCTCGCTCCGGCCGCGCGCGCTGCGATCGCGGAGTCGGCGAGCGCCGTCGAACGCATCGTCGCAAGCGGCAGGCCGGCGTACGGCATCAATACCGGGTTCGGGCGGTTATCGCAGACGCGGATCGCCGCAGGCGACCTCGAGCAGCTCCAGACCAACATCGTCCTCTCGCACGCGGCGGGGACCGGACCGCCCCTCGACGACGCGGTCGTGCGGCTCGTGCTCGCGCTCAAAGTCGCGAGCCTCGCCCGTGGCGCCTCCGGCGTGCGTCCCGAGCTCGTCGAGCTGCTCGTCGCGCTCTACGAACGGGCGGTCTACCCGGTCATCCCCGCGAAGGGCTCGGTCGGCGCATCCGGCGATCTCGCGCCGCTCGCGCATCTCGCGCTCGCGGTCCTCGGCATCGGCGACGTACGCGTCGGCGAGCGGACCGTCCCGGCGCGCGACGCGCTCGCCCGTGCCGGACTCGCCCCGCTGAAGCTGGCCCCGAAAGAGGGTCTCGCGCTGCTGAACGGGACGCAGGTATCGACCGCGCTCGGACTCGCCGGGCTCCTCGCGGCTGAGGACGCCTTCGCTGCGGCGATCGTCGCCGGCAGCCTGTCGGTGGATGCCGCCGCCGGCAGCGACACCCCGTTCGATCCGCGCATCCACGCGCTCCGCGGGCACGCCGGGCAGCGCGAGGTGGCCGCGCGCTATCTCGCGTTGCTCGCCGACAGCGAGATCCGGCGCTCGCATCTCGAGAACGATCCGCGCGTGCAGGATCCGTACAGCCTCCGCTGCCAGCCGCAGGTGATGGGCGCCTGCCTCGACCACGTCCGCTTCGCCGCCCGCGCATTCGAGACCGAGGCGAACAGTGTCACCGACAACCCGCTCGTGTTCGCCGACTCCGGCGAGGTGCTGTCGGGCGGGAACTTCCACGCCGAGCCGGTCGCCCTGGCGGCCGACGCGCTCGCCGTCGCGATCGCCGAGATCGGCGCGCTCTCGGAGCGACGCATCGCGCTCCTGATCGATACCACTCTGTCCGGCCTCCCGCCCTTTCTCGTCGAGCACGGCGGCGTCAACTCGGGCTTCATGGTCGCGCAGGTGACTGCGGCCGCGCTCGCGAGCGAGAACAAGACCCTCGCCCATCCGGCGAGCGTCGACAGCCTGCCCACCTCCGCGAACCAGGAGGATCACGTCAGCATGGCGACCTTCGCGGCGCGCCGGCTCGGGGAGATGGCGACGAACACCGCCGGCATCGTCGCGATCGAGCTCCTCGCCGCCGCGCAGGGCATAGACTTCCGCGCACCGCTCGCGACCGCGCCCCGGTTGCGCGACGCGCATGCACTCATCCGCCGGGAAGTGGCCTTCTACGACCACGACCGCTATTTCGCGCCCGACATCGACGCGATCCGGCGGCTGGTCGAGGCCGGCGCGTTCCACCGGTTCGTCCCCGGGCTGCTGCCCTCGATGCAGGACTCGGGCTGATGGACCTCTTCCGCTTCCGGCGCGGCACGAGCCCCCTGCTCGTCTCGGTGCCGCACGCCGGCACCTACCTGCCGCCGGAGCTGCGCGCGCGATTGACCGGCACAGCGCTCGAGCTACCCGACACCGACTGGCACGTCGACCGGCTCTACGATTTTCTCGACGACCTCGGCGCGTCGGTGCTCGTCGCCACGCATTCGCGCTACGTGATCGACCTCAACCGGCCGCCGGACAACGCCAACCTCTACCCCGGCCAGGACACCACCGGGCTGGTCCCGATCGACACGGTCGCTCGCGCCGAGGTGTACCTGCCCGGCGAAGTGCCGGGTGAGGGCGAGGTCGCCGCGCGGCGCGCGCAGTACTGGCAGCCGTACCACGATCGGCTCGAGCGGGAGCTCGAACGCATCCGGGCAGCGCACGGCTACGCCTTGCTCTGGGACGCGCACTCGATCCCCTCGGAGGTGCCGCGATTTTTCCCGGGCCGGCTGCCGGATCTGAACGTCGGCACGAACGGCGGTGCGTCCTGCGGAGCGGCGATGGAAGCGGTGGTCTCCGCGGTCGCGGAGCGGGCGTCCGGCTATACGGCGGTGCTCAATGGCCGCTTCAAGGGCGGGTACATCACGCGCCACTACGGCCGGCCGGCCGAGCGGACGCACGCGATCCAGCTCGAGCTCTCACAGCGGACCTACATGAACGAGCCGCCGCCGTTCGAGTTCCGCGAGGAGCTCGCGGCCAAGGTCAGGCCGACGCTGCGGACGATGCTCGAGACCTACCTCCGGGCGGCCGCCGGGTCCGCGTAGCGAGCCCGCTCGAAGCGTCCGTCCGGCAGGGCGCCCTACGTGCCCTGCAGCGCGACGCGGAACTCGCAGGCGGTCTTCGCCTTGACTTCCTCGAGCGTCACGCCGGGATGGAGCTCCCTCAGCACGAGTCCGACCCACGACTCGACCTCGAACACGCAGAGGTCGGTGATGATCAGGTTCACGACGCCCTTGCCGGTAACCGGCAAGGTACAGGACCTGAGTACCTTCGACGCGCCGTCCTTCGAGGTGTGCTCCATCAGCACGATCACGCGCTTCACGCCCGAAACGAGATCCATGGCGCCGCCCGGGCCCTTCACCATCTTGCCCGGCACCATCCAGTTGGCGAGATCGCCGTTCTCCGCGACCTCCAGCCCGCCGAGGATGGAGAGGTCGATGTGCCCGCCGCGGATCATCGCGAAAGAGTCGGCGCTCGAGAAGAAGCTCGACCCCGGTATCGTCGTGATGGTCTGCTTGCCGGCGTTGATGAGGTCCGGGTCGACCCGGTCGTCGGCCGGGAACGGCCCGATGCCGAGGAGCCCGTTCTCCGACTGCAGCGTGACCTTGACCCCTGGAGGAATGAAGTTGGCGACGAGCGTCGGGATGCCGATGCCGAGGTTCACGTAATAGCCGTCGCGGAGTTCCTTCGCGGCGCGCCTGGCCATCAGCTCGCGGATCGGGGTTTCCTTCTTCGACGCGGACGCGCCCGCGACGGTGCGGAATTCGATGCGCTTCTCGTAGCGCGGCCCCTGGACGATGCGGTCCACGTAGATGCCGGGGAGATGGACCTGGTCGGGGTCGAGCTCGCCGACCTCCACGAGCTGTTCCACTTCGGCGACGGTCGTCTTGCCGCAGCTCGCGATCATCGGATTGAAGTTGCGCGCCGTCTTGTTGAACATTAGGTTGCCGGACTTGTCGCCCTTCCAAGCCTTGACGATCGACAGATCGGCGTGGATCGCCCGCTCCAGCACATACTCCTTCCCGTCGAAGGTCCTGGTCTCCTTGCCTTCGGCGAGCTTGGTGCCGAACGCGGTGCGGGTATAGAAACCGGGGATTCCGGCGCCGCCGGCGCGCAGCTTCTCGGCGAGCGTGCCCTGCGGCGTCAGTTCGAGCTCGAGCTCGGCCGCCAGCACCTGGCGTTCGAACTCCTTGTTCTCGCCCACGTAGGAGGCGATCACCTTCCTGACCTGACGCGTCTTGAGCAGCAGGCCCATGCCGAAATCGTCGACGCCAGCGTTGTTGCCGACGATCGTCAGGCCCTTGACGCCGCTGTCGACGAGCGCCTGGATGAGGTTCTCGGGAATGCCGCACAGGCCGAAGCCCCCGGCGGCGATGGTGATGTTGTCCCGGACCAGCCCTTCGAGGGCGGACGCGGCGGTTGGATACACCTTCTGCACTTGAATGCTCCTTCGACGGAAACGCTGCGAAACCCCAAGGCCCCGGGCGAGGCCCGGCCCGTTCGGGATTGTCCCCTACACATGATCGTCGCCGCGACGGGATCGGTGGCGGGCGCTCATTATAATTGCGTCGCTTCCTTCACCCGCTACGTCCTTCAGGAGAACGCGAACCGTGGAACGCGAGTCGATGCAGTACGACGTGGTGGTCGTCGGCGGCGGCCCCTCCGGGCTCGCGTGCGCGATTCGGCTGAAGCAGCTCGCTCTGGCCGGCGGCCGGGAGGTCTCGGTCTGCGTGCTCGAGAAGGGCTCGGAGATCGGCGCCCACATCCTCTCGGGCGCGGTGCTCGACCCGCGCGCGCTCGCCGAGCTGTTTCCGGGCTGGAAGGAGCTCGGCGCGCCGCTCAACACGCCCGCCGCGGAAGACCGGTTCCTCTTCCTCACCGAGTCGAAAGCCTGGAAGCTGCCGACGCCGCCGCAGATGGCGAACCACGGCAATTACATCATCAGCCTCGGGAACCTCTGCCGCTGGCTCGCGAGCCAGGCCGAAGGGCTCGGCGTCGAGATCTACGCGGGCTTCGCGGCGGCCGAGGTGCTGTACGACGAGAAGGGCCGCGTGCGCGGCGTAGCGACGGGCGACATGGGGATCGGCAAGGACGGCTCGAAGACCGAAGCGTTTCAGCCGGGCATCGAGCTGCACGCGCGCCAAACGGTATTCGCGGAGGGCTGTCGCGGCTCGCTCACGAAGACGCTGTTCGAGCGCTTCCCGCTGCGCGACGGCGTCGACCCGCAGACCTACGGGCTCGGGATCAAGGAGCTGTGGGAGGTCGAGCCGGCGAAGCACCGGCCCGGCCTCGTCATCCACACCACTGGCTGGCCGCTCGACAGCAGGACGTACGGCGGGTCGTTCCTCTATCACCTCGAGGGGAACCAGGTCGCGGTCGGTTTCGTCGTCGGGCTCGACTACGAAAACCCGTATCTCTCGCCGTTCGAGGAGTTCCAGCGCTTCAAGACGCACCCGGAGATCCGCGGCTTCTTCGAAGGCGGGCGGCGGATCGCGTACGGTGCGCGCGCGATCAGCGAGGGCGGTATCCAGTCGCTGCCCAAGCTCACGTTCCCCGGCGGTCTCCTCATCGGCGACACGGCGGGCCTCCTCAACGTGCCGAAGATCAAAGGCACCCACACCGCGATGAAGTCGGGGATGACCGCCGCCGAGGCCCTGTTCGACGCGCTCGCCGACGAAAGCGTGGTCGAGGTGAAGCGCTACCCCGAACGGCTCAAGGAGACCTGGGTTTGGGACGAGCTCTACCGGGTGCGCAACATCCGGCCGTCGTTCCGGTGGGGCTTGTGGGGCGGGATCGCCTACTCGGCCATCGACACCTACGTCTTTCAGGGAAAGGCGCCGTGGACCCTTCGCAACCACGCCGACCATACGGCCCTCAAACCAGCGAGCCAGTTCCGGGCGATCACCTACCCGAAGCCCGACGGGAAGCTCACCTTCGACCGGCTCTCCTCGGTGTTCATTTCCAACACCAACCACGAGGAGAACCAGCCCTCGCACCTGCAGCTCAGGGACCCGTCGGTCCCGATCAAGGTCAATCTGGCGACCTACGACGCGCCGGAGCAGCGGTATTGCCCCGCAGGGGTCTACGAGATCGTCAGGGATTCCGGCGGAGCGGCCCCCCGGCTTCAAATCAACGCCCAGAACTGCGTCCACTGCAAGACCTGCGATATCAAGGATCCGCTGCAGAACATCAATTGGGTGGTGCCCCAGGGTGGTGGCGGTCCCAACTACCCGAATATGTAGCGCATCCGATTTGATGTTTTACTTTCAGTTACTTCTCTAAGTATCTATTATATATGTTTTAATTCAAGTGATCTTTTCTAGGTTGTAATAGATCGAACGTTCGTGCTATTTTCATCGCATGAGAAAGGGCGACCGGACCCGAGCGCTGATCCTGAACCACGCGCTTGCCCTCGCGGGCGAGGTCGGCCTCGAGGGCCTGAGCATCGGATCGCTCGCCGGCCGCCTCGGTCTCTCGAAGAGCGGTCTCTTCGCCCATTTCGGCTCCAAGGCAGACCTCCAGCTCGCCACCCTCCGGCATACCCAGGAGCGGTTCGAGCAGACGGTCTTCCGCCCGGCGCTTGCCTCCCCCCGCGGGCTTCCCCGGCTGCGCGTGCTGTTCGAGAACTGGCTCGGCTGGATCGATCGCATCGACCGTCCCGGCGGCTGCGTGATCCTCGCCGCTTCGGTCGAGTACGACGATCGGCCCGGCCAGGTCCGCGATGCTCTCGTCGCCGGGCAGCGCGAACTGCGTGGGGCGCTCGCCAAGGCGGTGCGGCTTGCCGTCGAGGAAGGGCATCTGCGACCGGACACCGACCCGTGGCAGGTCGTGTTCGAGCTGATGGGAATCGTCCTCGCGGCCCACCACGATCGCGGGCTGCTCGACGATCCGCGCGTACCCGAGCGAGCCCGCAAGGCGTTCGACCGCCTGATCGCCGCACACGCGCCGGCCCAGCGAGTCGGTGAGCCCGCATGACCGCCGTGCAGATCGCAGATCCCGGGCGGTATGCGGAATCGTGGCCCCTCCTCCACGCCCACTCCCTGACGATCCGCGCGCTCCAGCCGGAGCACGCCGACCTGGAAGTGCGGTTCGGACTCGCGCTGTCGCCCCAGAGCCGCTACGAGCGCTTCCTCGGCGGCGGTGTGAAACTTTCCCCGGAGCTGCTTGCCCGCCTGGTGAATGTCGACCTCTCGCGCGACGCAGCCTTGATCGCGACCGTGGCGTTCGCCGGCAGCGAAACCCCAATCGGGGTCGGGCGCTACGTGCGCGTCGCCGACGAGCCCGCTGCCGAGATCGCCGTGACGGTTGCCGACGCGTCCGCCTGCTGCTCGAGCGGGTGATCGACGCCGCCCGCCGGAACGGCCTGCGGCGCCTGACCGGGGACGTGCTCGCAGCCAACGCGCCGATGCTGGCACTCGCGCGCCGGTTCGGCTTTCGCATCGAGCCTCACCCCGAAGGCGGGGGGCTGCGGCGCGTCGTCAAGGACCTCGACGACGACCAGACCGCGGCTCTGGCAATGCCTGCGTCGGTCCCCGCGACCGAAGCCTGAAACCGCCCGATCGGCGCCGAATCGACGCCGGGGCGTTGCCTGGCCATCGCCGGATCAGTCCGGGTTGACCGACGGCGCTCGATGACCAGCCACGGGCCTCGCCGTAGGTATACATTTAGCCCGGCCCCGAACCGGGAGGACGCATGGACAGCTATCTCGGCAGTGCGGAGCGGCGGCGCATCCTCCGCGCAGGTGCAGGCTCGGTTCTCGGTGCGCTCGCGGGCGGCCTCCTCGGATCTTCGCGCGCCGCCACCGCGCAACCGCTGACTGGCCCGGTACCCGAAGTGGATCGCGTAGCGATCCGGGTTGTCACGGACTCGTATCTGCACCTCTTCGAGCAGAGCCGCAAGATCGGCGACGTGCAGGTGCAGCGGGTGGGACAGATTCTGCCCAAGGACAAATCCAACCCGCGCGTCCTGCTGAACGAATGGGGTCTGTCGCTGCACCTCGAGTCCGCGCAGGGCGCCGAAACGCGGCAGGTCCTGATCGACTTCGGCTGGTCTCCGCAGACCCTGCTGTACAACATGGACATCCTGCGCATCGATCCCGCGCAGTTCGATGCGCTGATCCTGTCGCACGGGCACTACGACCACTTCGGCGGGCTCGTCGGCTTCCTGCAGGCGAACCGAGCCAAGCTGAAGCCGGGCCTCCCGTTCTATCTCGGCGGCGAGGAGTGTTTCTGCACCCGCGAGGCCGGGATCGGGGACGCGAGCGGCAACTTCGGCTACCTCGACCGGAGGGCAATCGACGATGCCGGGCTCAAGCTGCTGTTCGCGGAGCGTCCGACCGTGATCGGCGGCCACGCGTTCACGACCGGGATGATCCCGCGCGAGAGCTTCGAGCGAGTGCTGTCGCCCACGCGGATGACCGTCGGCATCCGCGACGGCGTGGGGTGCTTCCCGGATCAGCTCGCGCCCGAGAAGCGCAACATGACCGTCGCGCCCGACGACTTCCAGCACGAACAGGCCACCGCGTTCAACGTGAAGGGCAAGGGGCTCGTCGTGATGACCTCATGCGGGCACCGGGGCGTCGTCAACTCGGCGCGCACCGCCATGAAGATCTCGGGCGTGACCAAGGTCCACGCGATCCTCGGCGGCTTCCATCTCGCGCCGCACCCGCCGGACTACCAGCGCCAGACGGCGCTCGCGATCAAGGAGCTGAACCCTGACTACCTGATCCCGATGCACTGCAGCGGCGAGGTCTTCATCTCCATCGCGATGCAGGAAATGGGCGACAAGGTGATCCGGTCATCGACCGGGACACGCTTCGTCTTCGGCGCCTAGCTTAGCTAGAACTGCTCTTCGGCGAGCGCCAGCACGCCCGGGGCGCCCTCGACGATCGCATCGCGCAGGCCGCGCGACTGCGAGAGGAAGTGATCGGCAAAGAAGCGCGCGGTGGCGATCTTGGCGTTCAGGAATGCCGCATCGCCCACGCCGCGCGCGAGCTGCGCGTGCGCGGCAACGGCCGCACGCGCCATCTGCCAGCCGCCGCACACGATCCCCATCAGCTTCAGGAACGGCACCGCTCCGGCGTGCACCGCCTTCGCGTCGCTCGCGTAGGTCGCCACGATCCAGTCGACGGACTCGGCGGCCGCCTTCGCTCCAGCCGCAAGGCGCAAGCGGATCGCGGCGAAATCGCTGCCCGGAAGCCCCGCAAGGACGCCGTCGAACGCGCGAATCGCCGCCAGGACCGCCTTCGCGGTCGCGCCCGACTCGCGCGCGAGCTTGCGGCCGATCAGGTCGTTCGCCTGGATGCCGGTGGTGCCCTCGTAGATGGTGGTGATCCGGGCATCGCGCAGGAACTGCGCCGCGCCGGTCTCCTCGATGAACCCCATCCCGCCGTGCACCTGGATGCCGAGCGAGGCGACGTCGATCGATGTCTCGGTCGACCAGCCCTTCACGATCGGAATCATGAAGTCGACGAACGCCTGTGCGCGAGCGCGCTCGTCCTTGTCGGGGTGGTGGTGCGCCTTGTCCAGCGCCCCGGCCACGACGTACGCGAGCGCACGCGCCGCCTCGGCCTGCGCCTTCATCGACATGAGCATCCGCCGTACGTCCGGGTGCCGGATGATCGGTACGGCCTTGGAGCCGGAACCGCCGAGCTCGCGGCTCTGGATGCGCTCTTTCGCGTAGGCGAGCGCCTTCTGGTACGCGGCCTCCGCGACCGCGACCCCCTCCATGCCCACGGCGAATCGGGCCGCGTTCATCATGATGAACATGTACTCGAGGCCGCGGTTCTCCTCGCCGATCAGGTATCCGATCGCGCCTTCCTTGTCGCCGTAGGCGAGGACCGCCGTCGGGCTCGCGTGGATCCCGAGCTTGTGCTCGATCGAGACGCAGCGCACGTCGTTGCGCTTGCCGAGCGTGCCGTCCTTGTTCACCAGGAACTTCGGCACGAGGAAGAGCGAGATCCCCCGCACGCCCTCGGGCGCATCGGGAGTGCGCGCGAGCACGAGGTGGACGATGTTCTCGGCCATGTCGTGCTCGCCGTAGGTGATGAAGATCTTCTGGCCGTAGATCCGGTAGTGATCCCCTTCGGGGACGGCCTTGCTCTTGACGAGCGCGAGATCCGAGCCCGCCTGCGGCTCGGTGAGATTCATCGTTCCGGTCCAGGCCCCTTCCACCATCTTGGGCAGGAAGGTCGCCTTCTGCGCGTCCGAGCCGCGCAGCAGGAGCGCTTCGATCGCTCCGCCGGTAAGGAGCGGGCAGAGCGAGAACGACAGGTTCGCCGACTTCCACATCTCCATCACCGGCGCCGCGACGAGCTTCGGCAGCCCCTGGCCCCCGAACTGCGTCGGGAACTGGACCGCGTTCCAGCCGCCTTCCACGAACTGCCGGTACGCGTCCTTGAAGCCCTTCGGGGTGGTGACCTCCCCGTCCTTCCAGATCGAGCCCTCTTCGTCGCCCGGCCGGTTGAGCGGCGCGAGCACACCCGCGGCGAACTTCGCGTTCTCTTCGAGGATCTGCTCAACCAGCTCGGCCGAGAGCTCCTCGTTCCCCGGCAGCTTCGCGATCTCGTCGAAGCCCGCGAGCTCGCGCAGGACAAACTGCATGTCGGGGATCGGGGCGGCGTAGCTCATCCGAGTTCCTTGACGAGTTCGGGCACGATCTTGAAGAGATCGCCGACGATCCCGTAGTCCGCGACCTGGAAGATCGGTGCCTCCTCGTCCTTGTTGATCGCGACGATCACCCGGCTGTCCTTCATCCCGGCGAGGTGCTGGATCGCGCCCGAGATGCCGACCGCGATGTAGAGATCCGGCGCGACGATCTTGCCGGTCTGCCCGACCTGCCAGTCGTTCGGCACGAATCCGGCATCCACCGCGGCACGGCTCGCACCCATCGCCGCGTTCAGCCTGTCGGCGACCGGCTCCAGGAGCTTGAAGTTCTCGCCCGACCCCATCCCGCGGCCGCCCGAGACGATCACCCGCGCCGCGGTCAGCTCCGGTCGCTCGCTCTTGGTGATCTCGCGCCCCACCAGGCTCGACAGCCCGGTCTCGGCCGCGGCCGGGACCGCTTCGATCGTCGCCGAACCGCCCGCCCCCGGGACCGCATCGAACCCGGTCGAGCGAACGGTGACGACCTTGACCGGGTCCTTCGACTGCACCGTCGCGAGGGCGTTGCCGGCGTAGATCGGCCGCACGAAGGTGTCGGGGCTCTTGACCGCACTGATGTCGGACACCTGCCCCACGTCGAGGAGCGCCGCGACCCGCGGCATGAAGTTCTTGCCGAAGGTCGTCGCCGGCGCCAGCACGTGGCTGTAGTCCTTCGCGAGCCCGGTCACCAGCGCAGCGAGGTTCTCGGCGAGCTGGTCCTTGTACTGCGCCGAATCGGCGAGGAGCACCTTGGCTACGCCCTGCGCCTGGCTCGCGGCCTGCGCGACGCCTTGCGCGCCCTGGCCGGCGACGAGCACGTGCACCTCGCCGCCGATCTGCTTCGCGGCACCGAGCGTGTGCAGCGTCGAGGGCTTGAGGGTTGCGTTGTCGTGCTCGGCGATGACCAGAATCGTCATGGCTAGATCACCTTCGCCTCGTTCCTGAGCTTCTCGACCAGCGCTTTCGCGTCGGCCACCTTGATCCCGCTCTTGCGCTTCGCCGGCTCCTCGACCTTGAGCACCGCGATCCGCGGCGCGACGTCGACGCCGAGCGCGTCGGGTTTCAGCGTCTCGAGCGGCTTCTTCTTCGCCTTCATGATGTTCGGCAGCGTGACGTAGCGCGGCTCGTTCAGGCGCAGGTCGGCCGTGACGACCGCCGGCAGCTTGATCGCCACCGTCTCCAGGCCCCCGTCGACTTCGCGCGTCACCTGCGCTCCCCCGCCCTCCAGCTTCACCTTGGACGCGAAGGTCGCCTGCGGCCAGCCGAGGAGCGCCGCGAGCATCTGCCCGGTCTGGTTGTTGTCGTCGTCGATTGCCTGCTTGCCCGTGATCACGAGCTGCGGGCTCTCCTTCGCGATGATCGCCTTGAGGAGCTTCGCCACCGCGAGCGGCTGCAGGTCGGCGCTCGTCTCGACCAGGATCGCGCGGTCGGCGCCGAGCGCAAGCGCGGTGCGCAAGGTCTCCTGGCAGGCCTGGACGCCGCAGGAGACCGCGACGATCTCGGTGGCCGCGCCCGCCTCCTTCAGCCGGACCGATTCTTCGACGGCGATCTCGTCGAACGGATTCATCGCCATCTTCACGTTCGCAAGCTCGACCCCGGTGCCGTCGGCCTTCACCCGCACCTTGACGTTGGCGTCGACCACGCGCTTGATCGGGACGAGGACTTTCATTGCCGGGCTTTCCTGGGAGGGGGGTAGTGATTTTAGCCGAAAGGGCCGGCCCGCTTGCGTCCCCGGGACGTCGTCCTTACCCTTGCCGCCACAAGGAGCCCCGATGGACCGTCCCCTCTCGCACGTCCGCGTCCTCGATCTCACCCGCGTGCTTGCCGGGCCCTGGGCGGCGCAGAACCTCGCCGACCTCGGCGCCGAGGTGATCAAGGTCGAGCGGCCCAAGACCGGCGACGACACCCGCAGCTGGGGCCCGCCATGGCTGAAGGGCGCGGACGGTGCCGACACGCGCGAGGCGGCGTACTTCCTCTCGGTGAACCGCGGCAAGAAGTCGGTGACGGTCGATCTCTCGAAGCCGCAAGGCCAGCGGCTCGTGCGCGATCTCGCGGCGAAGAGCGACGTGCTGATCGAGAACTACAAGGTCGGCGACCTCGCCCGCTACGGCCTCGCCTACGACGACGTGCGGCAGGTCAACCCGCGGATCATCTACTGCTCGGTCACCGGGTTCGGCCAGGACGGGCCCTACGCGCAGCGCCCCGGCTACGACTTCGTCTTCCAGGGGATGTGCGGCCTGATGAGCATCACCGGCGAGCGCGACGAGCTGCCCGGCGGCGGGCCGCAGAAGGTCGGGATCGCGGTGACCGACGTGCTCACCGGCATGTACGCGAGCCTCGCGATCACCGCCGCGATCGCGTACCGGCAGCTGACCGGGGTCGGCCAGTACATCGACATGGCGCTGCTCGATACGCTGGTGGCGTTCAACGCCAACCAGATCCTCAACTTCTGGTGCTCGGGCGAGATTCCGAAACGGTACGGGAACGCGCACGCCAACATCGTGCCCTACGAGGTATTCCCCTCGGCCGACGGCCACATCATCCTCGCGGTCGGCAACGATTCCCAGTTCGCGAGCTTTTGCCGCGTCGCCGGCCGCCCGGAGCTCGCCGAGGACCCGCGCTTCCGGACCAACCCGGAGCGCGTGAAGCATCGCCCGGTGCTGGTGCCGATCGTCCAGGAGATCGTGAGAGCGCGCACGAGCCACGACTGGATCGAGAGCCTCGAGGCGGCGAGCGTGCCCTGCGGCCCGATCAACAACATGCGGGAGGTCTTCGAGAACCCCCAGGTCCGTCACCGCGGCATGCGGGTCGAGATCCCGCACCCGTCGGGCATCCCCTGCCCCACGGTCGCGAGCCCCATGCGGTTCTCCGCCACGCCGGTGGACCACTCGGTTCCGCCGCCCCTCCTCGGCCAGCACACCCGCGAGGTGCTCGGCGGCGTGCTCGGGTTGAGCGCCGCCGAGATCGATGCGCTCGCCGAAGGCGGAATCATCTAGGACTGGCGGCGCAAGCGGTTCTCCCGCATCATTCGCGCCGGCCGCGGCGACGGCGCGGCGGCACCCGCGATACCCGAGGACGATGAGCTCCCCTGCCTTCCAGTTCGATCCCGAATCGGCGCGTTTCGGCGCCTCCCGCTCGCAAAAGCGCATCGAGGACGCGCGCCTCGTCGCCGGACGGGGTCTCTTCAGCGACGACCGCACGCTGCCCGGCGAGCTCTGGCTCGTCGTCGTTCGCTCGCCGCATGCGCATGCGCGCATCGTTTCCATCGACGCATCGGCGGCGAGCACCGCCCCCGGCGTCGTGGCGGTCTGGTCGAATGCCGACCTGAAAGCCGACGGCGTCGGCGCGATTCCCCATCCGCCGCTCTTCAAGCGTGCTGACGGCTCGCCGATGGCGATCGCGCCACGCTATCCGCTCGCCGACGATGCCGCGCGATACGTCGGCCAGCCGGTGGCCGCGGTCGTGGCGGCGACGCGCCGCCAGGCGCAGGACGCCGCCGAGCAGGTGGCGGTCGAGTACGAGGAACTGCCGTGCGTGACGGACGCGCGCCGCGCGGTCGAGCCGGGTGCGCCGCAGATCTGGCCGGACGCGCCCGGGAACCTCTGCGCCGAGTCGCGCTTCGGCGATCCGGCGGCAGTCGACGCCGCGATCGCGGGCGCAGCGCACGTCGTGAAGGTCTCGCTCCACAATCAGCGGCTCGCTGCCTTCCCGCTCGAACCGCGCGCCGCGATCGCGACGCACGCCGACGGCCGCACGACGCTGTACACCCAGACGCAGCAGCCGACCGGCACGCGCGATCTGCTCGGCGCGACGTTCGGGGCGAAGCCGGACGCCTTCCGCGTCGTCAACGGCGACATCGGCGGCGGTTTCGGCATGAAGACTGGCCTCATGCCGGAGGACGCGCTGATCTGCTACGCGGCGCGCAAGCTCGGGCGTCCGGTACGGTGGCGCGCCGACCGCAGCGAGGATTTCCTGGCGGCGCACATGGGCCGCGACCAGCACTTCGACGCCACGCTCGCGCTCGACGCCGAGGGCCGCATCCTCGCCCTGCGTACGCGGGTCCTCGGCAACTTCGGCGGCTACGCGGTGGGGTCGACGGCAATGATCCCGCTGATGGTCGGTCCGAAGGTCGTGCCCTCGGTGTACCGGGTGCCGGCGATCGATCTCCACATCCGCGGCGTCACGACCAACACGATGTCGACCGGCGCCTATCGCGGAGCGGGTCGGCCGGAGTCGATCTTCCTGATGGAGCGCCTGCTCGGCAAGGCGGCTCACGCGACCGGGCTCGGCCCGGTCGAGATCCGGCGGCGGAACTTCATCCCGCCGGACGCCATGCCGCACCGGACCGCGGTCGGCGAGGTGTACGACTCGGGCGAGTTCGCGAAGATCATGGATCAGGCGCTGGTGCGCGCCGACTGGGACGGCTTCGCCGCGCGGCAGGCGGAGTCCGCGCGCCGGGGCAAGCTGCGCGGCCGGGGGCTGTCGACATATCTCGAGTGGACCGGCGCGCTGCTGACCGAAACCGCGGACGTCCGGATCGGCTCTGACGGCACGGTCACCGTCTTCTCCGGGACGCAGGCGATGGGCCAGGGGCTCGAGACGACCTACGTGCAGCTCGTCGCGGAAGTCCTCGAGATCGACGGTGCGCGCATCCGGATCGTCCAGGGCGACACCGATCAGGCGAACGGCGTCGGCAGCGTCGGCTCGCGCTCGGCCTTCATCGGCGGCTCCGCGATCGTGATGGCCGGGCACAAGGTGGTCGACGATGGCAGGAACCTCGCCGCGCAGGCGCTCGAGGCGGCGGCCGCCGATGTCGAGTACCAGGCGGGAAAGTTCCGGATCGCCGGCACCGACCGCGCCATCGATCTCTTCGAGCTCGCCGGCCGCCAGCCGGGCAAGCACATCCGGTGCTCCGCCACCGCCAATCCGTCCGGCCCGTCGTGGCCGAACGGCGCCCAGGTGTGCGAGGTGGAGATCGACCCGGAGACCGGCGTGGTCGAGGTGGTCCGCCACACCACCGTCGACGACGTCGGCCGCATCATCAACCGCACGATCGTCACCGGACAGATCCACGGCGGCATCGCGCAGGGCGTCGGCCAGGCGCTCTACGAAGGCGTGCGATACGACCGCGAGAGCGGCCAGCTCGTCACCGGCTCGCTCATGGACTACGGGATCCCGCGCGCCGATCAGCTGCCGACGCCCGACTCGGATTTCGACGAGACGGTGCCGTGCCGGACGAACCTGCTCGGGGTGAAGGGTTGCGGCGAGCTCGGCACGATCGGCGCGGTGCCGGCGACGGTGCACGCCGTGCTCGACGCGCTCGGCGTCGAGGACCTGGAGATGCCGCTCACCGCGGAGAAGGTCTGGCGCGCGCTGGCTGCGCGCGGTAGAACGACGACCGGCTAGCGGTTCTTCCAGTCCGGCGGCCGCTTGGCGAGGAACGCGTCGATGCCTCCGGCCGCGTCCTCGAGCATCATGTTGCACGCCATGCCCTCGGAGGCGAGGGCATACGCGTCGGCGAGCCCCTTCTCCACCTGCTCGTAGAAGAACGCCTTGCCGAGCTTCACGACGGCCGGGCTGTGCGACGCGACCTTGCGTGCCAGGGCGCCAACGGCCCGGTCCAGCTCGGCGAGCGGGACGACGCGATTGACGAGCCCCCAGCGCTCGGCGGTCGCCGCGTCGATCAGGTCGCCGGTGAAGAGCATCTCGAGTGCGTGCTTCCGCGCGAGGTTGCGCGCGACGCCCACGCCGGGCGTGGTGCAGAAGATCCCGCTCGCGATTCCCGGCAGGGCGAACCGCGCGACGTCCGCGGCGACGGCGAGGTCGCACATCGACACGAGCTGGCACCCCGCCGCGACCGCCACGCCCTGCACGCGCGCGATCACCGGCTGCGGCAGCCGGATGAGGGTCAGCATCACCCGGCTGCACTGCGCGAACAGGGCCGACTGCCAGCCTTTGTCCGCGCTTTCACCCGCGCGCGCGCGCATCTCCCGCAGGTCGTGACCGGCGCAGAAGTGGTTGCCTGCGCCGGCGATGATCACCGCGCGGATCGAGGAGTCGGCGGCCAGGCGATCGAGCTCGCTCTGGAGCGCCGCGAGCATGGCGGTCGACAGCGGATTCAGCCGGTCCCCGCGATTGAGGGTCAGCGTGGCGATGGCCTCGGCGTCGCTTCTCAGGACGTAGGGAGCCTCGACTTCGGCCTTCGATGGCGCGTTCATTCCGCGAGCTCCTTCACTCGATCGCCGCGGCGGACTTCGCCTGCTGGCGCAGGGCGAACTTCTGGATCTTGCCGGTCGAGGTCTTCGGCAAGGTCCCGAAGACCACCGCCCGCGGCGCCTTGAACCGCGCCAGGTTCTCGCGGCAGTGCTCGATGATCTCCTCGGCGGTCGCGCTCGCACCCGGCTTCAGCTCGACGAATGCGCACGGCGTCTCGCCCCATTTCGGGTCGGGCTTCGCCACCACCGCCGCCGCCAGCACCGCTGGGTGCCGATAGAGCACGTCCTCGACCTCGATCGACGAGATGTTCTCGCCGCCCGAGATGATGATGTCCTTCGCCCGGTCCTTGATCTTGATGTAGCCGTCGGGCTGCAGCACCGCGAGATCGCCCGAGTGGAACCATCCGCCGGCGAAGGCTTCCTGCGTCGCCTTCGGGTTCTTGAGGTAGCCCTTCATGGTGATGTTGCCGCGGAACATGATCTCGCCCATCGTCTCGCCGTCCGCCGGGACCTGCCGCATTGTCTGCGGATCCATCACCGTGCAGCCCTCCTCGAGGACGTAGCGCACGCCCTGGCGGCCGTTGCGCTCGGCCCGGTCGCGCACGTCGAGCGCGCCCCACTCGTCGTGCTTCGCACAGACGGTGGCCGGGCCGTACGTCTCGGTGAGGCCGTAGACGTGCGTGAGCTCGAAGCCGATGCGCTCCATCCCCTCGATCATCGCCTGCGGCGGAGCGGCCCCGGCAACGAACGCCGACACCCTGTGGGCAATCCCTTCGCGCAGCTTGGGATCAGCGTTGATGAGCGAGCTGTGGACGATGGGGGCGCCGCAGTAGTGCGTCACCCGATGCTCCCGGATCAGCCTGAAGATCGGTCCCGGCTCGACCCGGCGCAGGCAGACGTTCGTCCCCGCGTTGGCCGCCATGCTCCACGGGAAGCACCAGCCGTTGCAGTGGAACATCGGCAGCGTCCACAGGTAGACGGCGTGCCGCGGCATGCTCCAGGTGAGGACGTTCCCGACCCCGTTCAGGTAGGCCCCGCGGTGCGAATACACGACCCCCTTGGGGTTACCGGTGGTGCCCGAGGTGTAGTTGAGCGAGATCGACTGCCACTCGTCGGCCGGCGGCCGCCACGCGTAAGCCGGGTCCCCCTCCGCGAGGAACCCCTCGTAGTCGATGCGTCCGAGCCGCTCGCCGGGGCCGGCGTACTCGGGATCGTCCACGTCGATCACGATCGGCTTCTGACTGGTCCGTTCGAGCGCGGCGGCGATCGTGCCCGAGAATTCGCGGTCGGTGATCACCGCCTTCGCCTCGCCGTGGTCAAGCATGAAGGCGATCGCCTCGGCGTCGAGCCGGGTATTGAGCGTGTTCAGCACCGCGCCGGCCATCGGCACGCCGAAGTGGCACTCGTACATCTCGGGGATGTTGGGCAGCATCGCGGCGACCGTGTCGCCGCGGCCGATGCCCCGCTTTGCGAGTGCCGACGCGAGGCGCAGGCAGCGCGTGTAGGTCTCTTTCCAGGTGTACCGCCGTGCGCCGTGGATCACCGCCGGGCGGTCGGGATAGACCGACGCGCTCCACTGGATGAACGTCAGCGGCGTGAGCGGCGCGTAGTTGGCAGGGTTCCGATCGAGGTCGAGCTCGTATGGATTGGGCCGTGACATGGCGCACCTCCTCCGTACCCCCTGCCCGCAAGCCGCCGCCGGACGGCGGCGACTTGCCCGTGCGCGGGGAGTGCGAGGGGGTGTGCCCCCTCGCATCGTTGATCCAAGTATATGTCAGGCGGCTGCGAGCTCGGGCTCCCAGACCAGCTTCCCCCTGGTTTCCTTCGCGATCGACTCGAGCAGGCGGGCGTGCTCGGCGAGCTCCTCCGGGCTCGCCCGCCGGACCATGATCCGCGGGCGCTCGCTGGAGGGCGTAGCGGGCGCATCGAGCGCTGGCGCCGGCATCTCCAGCCCGATCGCGAGGCTCTCCTGCCCGCGCGTCATCGCGAGATAGCACTCGGCGAGCAGCGTGGCATCGAGCAGCGCGCCGTGCAGCGTGCGATGCGAGTTGTCGATCTGGTAGCGTTCGCAGAGCGCGTCGAGCGAATTCTTCTTCCCCGGGTGCAGCTCGCGCGCAGTCGCCAGCGTGTCGACGACGCCGGCGACGTGGACCGCGACCGGCTCGAGCCCGAGTTTCTCGAGCTCCATGTTGAGGAACTCCACGTCGAAGGCGGCGTTGTGGATCACGATCTCCGCGCCGCGCAGGTACTCGAGGAGCTCGCCGGCGATCTCGGCGAAGCGCGGCTTGTCCTGCAGGAATTCGTTGGTGATGCCGTGCACCCGCAGGGCGCCCTCCTCCACCGCCCGCTCGGGGTTCACGTAACGGTGGAAGTGATTGCCGGTGAAGCGCCGGGCCACCAGTTCGACGCAGCCGATCTCGATGATCCGGTCGCCGAGCCGCGCATTGAGCCCGGTCGTCTCGGTGTCCAGGATGACTTGCCGCACTCGGTTCCGTCAGGTCTCAAGGGACGCCACGCCGCGGTTCGCAAGCGCGTCCGCGCGCTCGTTCTCCGGATGGCCGGCGTGGCCGCGCACCCAGTGCCACCGGACCTCGTGCCGGCCGGCGAGCTCGTCGAGCTCGCGCCACAGATCCACGTTCTTCACCGGTTTGCGGTCGGCGGTCTTCCACCCGCGACGCTTCCACGCCGCGAGCCATTCGGTGATGCCCTTCTTCACGTATTCCGAATCGGTGTAGACCTCGACGCGGGATGAGCGCTTCAGCGTCGCGAGCGCGCGGATGACCGCAGTGAGCTCCATCCGGTTGTTGGTGGTCGCGGGGTGGCCGCCGAAGAGCTCACGCTCGTGGTCACCCGATCGGAGCAACGCCCCCCAGCCGCCCGGGCCGGGGTTGCCCTTGCACGCGCCGTCGGTGTAGATGCGGACGACCTCACCCACCGGCGCCTTGCGTGTCCTTGTCCGCGCCGGAGACGAGCCGTAGCCGGGCCGGTTCGCGGCGCCGGCGCGGTTCCGCCGGCACCGTCGCCGGCTCGCGCCGCGCGACCGGCGCGAGCGCCCGCGCCGTCGTGCGGCCGTTCTTCCAGCTCGGCGTGACGAGGCGCATCCCGCGGACGCGCTTCACCGCGCGCACGACGTACACACCGCCGCAGATCGGCCACCAGCGGTCGCCGGCCTTCTCCATGAAAGCGAACCGGTGCAGCCAGCGCGCCTGGCTGACGGGCGGGGCGTAGCAGCCGAAGCGCCCGCCGTTCAGCTCGAACCCGAGGAGCTTCAGCCAGTCGCGCAGGCGAAGGAGCCCGATGAAGTCGCCGCACCAGGGGTGCTCGGGCCGCTTCCGCCCGACCCAGCGCTTGAGGCCCCACAGGCTGAGCGGATTGAAGCCCGCGATCACGATCTGTCCCTCGGGCATCAGCACCCGCTCCGCTTCGCGCAGGATCTGGTGCGGATCGGCGCTGAACTCGAGCACGTGCGGCAGCACCACGAGGTCCATGCTCTGCGACGCGAGCGGCAGATGGCGCGGGTCGGCGGTAACGCCGCAGCCCGCCTCGTCACTGACGCAGAAGCGGTACGAGATGCGGCTCGCGCGCAGGAAGTCGATCGACGACAGCCCGATCTGCGCCGCGTTGAAGCCGAAGATGTCTTCGATGGCGCTGTCGAACTGCCCGCGCTCCCACTCGAGGACGTAGGCGCCCTTCGGCGTCTCGTACCATGCGGCGAGCGTCGACTCCTGCGGCGTCGGTAACGGCGATCGGTCCATGTTGCGTGCGCGCCTCGCACCTCGCGCGGTTGCTCGGAAACGACTGAATCGGGGCGTATTATCGCCAAAACCGGCGCCCCCCATCGGTGCGTCCGATGTGCCGGTGTCGGAGCAACGACGCGCCGCGAGGCTGCCCGCTCCTCGCGCTGCCCCGAGCGCCACCTTGTTCCTGCAAACCGGCCGTTCTCCTTGACCCTCCGCGCGGGCGGCCCGTACTATCCGCGCCAGCCCACCGGGGGGTCAGTGAGGACGACCACGAGAACGCAGCTGCTCGCCGCAGCATTGCTTGCCGTCGCCGGTCAGGCAGCGCTCGCGGTCGACCCCCTCCTTCAGGACGACCCCGCCTTCTCCGTCCCGCCCCCGAACTCGCCCCTGCTGGGGATCGAGCCGGTGGGGAGCACCGAGGGCGTCGAGGTCCGCGACGTCCGGGATCTGGGCCCCAAGCCGCCGCCCGAGGCACCGCCGGGAGATCTCTGGGTCCGCATCCGCGCCGGCTTCTCGATGCCGGATCTGGTGAGCCCGGTCGTCGTGCAGCGGCAGGCGTGGTACGCGCAGCGCCCCGAGCAGCTGCGGATCTTCGTCGAACGCAGCCGCAAGTACCTCTTCCACATCGTCGAGGCGCTCGAGCGGCGCGGCATGCCGACGGAGCTCGCGCTGCTGCCGATGGTCGAGAGCGCCTACAATCCGATGGCGTACTCGCGCGCCCACGCCTCGGGGCTCTGGCAGTTCATCCCCTCCACCGGCCGCAACTACAACCTCGACCAGAACTTCTGGTACGACGCCCGGCGCGACATCCTCGCCTCGACCAACGCCGCGCTCGACTACCTGCAGTCGCTCTACGACATGTTCGGCGACTGGCACCTCGCTCTCGCGGCGTACAACATGGGCGAGAACGGCGTGCAACGCGCGATCGACCGCAACCGGGCGAAGAAGCAGCCGACCGACTACCCGTCGCTCGTGCTGCCGCGCGAGACGCGCGCTTACGTCCCGTCGTTCCAGGCGCTGAAGAACATCGTGGCCAACCCCGCCGCGGCGGGCGTCACGCTCGACCCGATTCCGAATGCGCCGTACTTCGTCACCGTGTTGCTGACGCGCGACATCGACCTCCGCGTCGCCGCCAAGCTCGCGGAGATGCCGGTCGAGGAGCTGGTCGAGCTCAACCCGGGAAACAACCGCCCCGTGGTCGCCGCCGAGCACGCGCCGCAGCTGATCCTGCCGGTAGATCGCGCCGAAGTGTTCATGCAGAACGTCGAGCAACACGACAAGCCACTTTCCTCTTGGCAGATCCACACGTTCAAGGCGGGCGAGAAGCTCGACAAGCTTGCCACCGAGCACGGCCTGAGCCTCGAGCGCCTCAAGGCGATCAACGGTCTCGGGCCGAAGGGGACGGTGGTCGTCGGACAGCAGCTCGTCCTGCCGCAGAAGGGCTCGTCGGCCGGCGCGGAGCCGCTGCCGTTCACCCCGACCGCCGCTGTGCGCACCGCGAGCTACGTGGTCAAGCGCGGCGACAGCTGGGCCGGCATCGCCGCCGCGTTCGGCGTCGCGATCAGCGACCTGAAGCGCGTGAATGAGGGCGCGCAGCTCGTTCCCGGCGAGCAGCTCGTGGTCGAGATGCGGCCGAAGCAGGTGGTCAAGAAGCGCGCGAAGCACCCGGTCGCGAAGAAGGCCCAGCCCGCCTCCGGCCGCTCGACGGCGAAGACCACTCCGGTTCGCCCGGCGGCACCCGCCCAGGTCGCGCGTCCCTCGTCCTCGTCCTGACGCGAGGCGTCGGGACGAAGCAGCTGGAACACGCTGCACAGTGTCCCCTTGTCGCCGCGTCCCCCCTAGTAGATCCCCAGGCTAGCTGCGCCCGCCTCCTCGGCGAGGAAGCAGCTCACCACCTGCGTCTGCGACAGCGGCACTGCGGCAGGGTATTCGCGCCTGCAGCGCGCCATCGCGTGCGGGCATCGCGGGTGGAAGTGGCAGCCGGCGGGCGGCGCCGACGGCGACGGTAGCTCGCCCTTGACGAAGAGCCGCTCGCCTCCGCCGTCGATCGTCGGCACCGCGGCGAGGAGCGCCTGCGTGTACGGATGCCGCGGCGCGCCGAGCACCTCGCCGACGGTGCCGCGCTCCACGATCCGGCCGAGATACATCACCGCGATCTCGTCGGCGAGATACTCGACCACCGCCAGGTTGTGCGTGATGAAGAGGTAGGCGAGCCCGAGCTCGCGCTGCAGGCGCTTCAGCAGGTTCAGGATCTGTGCCTGGACCGAGACGTCGAGGGCGCTCGTCGGCTCGTCGCACACCACCAGCTTCGGATTCACGGTCAGCGCGCGCGCGATCGCGATCCGCTGGCGCTGCCCGCCGGAGAACTCGTGCGGATACCGGAACGCCGTCTCGGCCGGCAGGCCGACCTGCCCGAGGAGCTCGACGATCCGGCGCTCGCGCTCGCTCCGCGACCCGAGGATGCCGAGCGAGCTCATGCCCTCCATCAGGATGTCCTGCACCCGCATCCGCGGGTTGAGCGAAGCGTACGGATCCTGGAAGACGATCTGGAACTCGGCTCGCCGCCGCCGTAGCCGCTCGCCGCGCAGGGCGGTCAGCGCCGTCCCCTCGAAGTCCACCTCCCCTGCGCTCGGACGAACGAGCTGCAGGATGCCCTTGCCCGCGGTCGTCTTGCCGCAACCCGACTCGCCGACGAGCGCGAGCGTGCGCCCCGGCCGGATCGCGAGCGAAACGCCGTCGACCGCCCGTACGTAGCCGACCGTCCGCTTGAAGAGCCCCCGCCGGACCGGGAAGTGAACCTTGAGTTCGCGCACCTCGAGGAGCGCTCGGGCCGGCCGGCCGGCCTCGACCGCCATCTCGCCCGGCGCCGGCGCGACCGCGATCGCCCCGGCGCGCTCCGTTTCGCGCAGATGGCAGCGGACCAGGTGGCCGTCGGCGACGCGCGTCCAGCCGG
>Ga0335084_10000380_pt1 | contig 37070 bp, 33 predicted proteins | sample Lox_Sample_44_FD_206721 | JGI IMG/M metagenome (GOLD analysis project Ga0335084, IMG submission 206721) | Soil microbial communities from Loxahatchee National Wildlife Refuge, Florida, United States - Lox_Sample_4.4 | ecosystem: Environmental > Terrestrial > Soil > Wetlands | place: USA...
AGGATGAGAGTCGCCCACAGATTTCCCGACTCTCTCGACACCGTGGAAAACAACGCCGCCGCGAAGGCCAGCACCAATCCCACAATCGCCAGCAGAAATCGCACCCACACCTCGGGAATATCGACGTGGAGCAGATGGGACAAGCGTTGAACGCCCGAGGTGCGTGTAACCGGGGGAGATTTGGCGGCGGACATGGTGATGGTTCCGAGGTTAGCACCGGGAGCGGGGAGCTTCAATCCGGTTCGCGGTCGCGAGACAGGCGCCGCAGCCACCCCGCGGCTTTTGCCGTGGCCGCACTGGCAGTGCGATCCAGGCGCGGAAACCGCTGGCGCAGCTTGGTCAGCAAATGGTGTGCCCAGACATATTCGGAGGAGAGAATGGCCAGGCCAATCAGCAGGAAGAGGATGCCTTGCAGGATTGGGAGGAATAGGCCGACGATCCCCAACAAGATGAAGCCCCAGCCGACCAGCAGAACCAAAATCCGTTTGAGGTGAGAATTCATCCGATGCGGGCCGCCATCTGAATACCCTATCAGGCGGGCGGTGCAACCGAAAATGGCAACCTGGCTGCTTTCAAGACAAGAACTCAGAAACGGCGCGGTTGAACTCTTCCGGCGTTTCTTCATACGGCAAGTGCCCGACTCCATTCATCGTTAGCAAATGACAATCACGAATGCGCTTCTGTAATGGATAGGCCGAAGCAGGATTGACCGCAGCATCCTGGTCGCCCCAGATCAGTAGCGTGGGAATGTGCGCAATCCGTGGCAGCAGTGACTCCAACTCTTTCAAATCGTGGTTCCACGAGCGCAGCACGCCCAGTACGTACTCGAACGATCCCGCTTGCCGCAGCGGCGCCAGGTAGCCTTCGCGCGTTCCCGGCCGGATGCGACGGGTATCGCCGTACAGGCGCCGGAAGTAAAAATCTTGCAGGATTTGCAGGTGGAGCATGACTTGCGGAAACAGCGGCGCAATGGGAGGACTAGTCAAGAACAGTGACAAGAGCTTGCCCTGCGCCGACCACGGGTTGACCGGCGCGACCAATATCAAATTCCGCACTCGCTCTGGGGCCAGTGCGGCCACCGTCATCGCAAGCGCGCCGCCATGCGAGGTCCCCAACAGATCGCAGGACGCGAGGCCGGCGCCGTCCATGAAACGCAGCAGTCTTGCGGCGCCAGCTCGCTGAGAACAATCCATGCCTGCAGGCCGGCCGGAAAAGCCCGCCCCGGGTAAATCCACGGCATAGACCGTGGCCTGCCGCGCGAGAACCGGTATGGTATGCCTCCAGGAGAAGGAGTACCCCATGAGTCCGTGCACCAGGAGGACTGCGGGGCCGGAACCTGCCCGCTGATAGCGCCAGCGCACGCCGTCTAACACGGTTTGCAAGTCTTCGACAGCAATGTCCTGCTGCTGGCTTGCGGCGTCCAGCGGGGCGTTCATGGCGATTTTGATGTTGTCGTGGGGCAACTTTTTTCTGGCTGCGACACTCTATTTAATTGATATCGCCTCTGTCGCTTCTGTGGAGGGAGGGCTGCGGCCCTCCCTATTTTTGCCAGGTCTGGACCCACGCCCGGTGCGTGTGTTATTCCCGCGACTTGCGCCGCTTCTTCCCCAGCAACTTCTTGAGCACGCGGATTCCCTTGTCCACGTGCTTCTCCTGCAGCGGAAACGGAGGCAGGAAGCGCAACACAGTGTCTTGCGTGCTGTTGAACAGCACTCCTTCCGCCAGCGCCTGCTCCACGATCGGCCGGGCTGGTATGTCCAGCTGCAAGCCTTGAATCAGGCCACGGCCCCGCGCTTCCTGAGCCGCGGCGTAGCCTTCCACCAGCCGTTGCAATTGCTGCTGCAAGTACCCACCTACCCGCATGACATTCTCCAGCAGGTTTTCTTCTTCGACGATGGCCAGGTATTCCAGCGCGACCCGGCAGGCGAGGGGCCCTCCGCCGAAAGTGGTTCCGTGCTGGCCGACCGAGATAGCGGAGGCAAATTCTTCCTTCGCCAGAAAAGCTCCTAGCGGGAGGCCGGCGGCGATCGGCTTGGCGATGGCTACGATGTCGGGCGTGACGCCGAGGCCCTGGAAGGCGAAGATCGTCCCGGTGCGGCCCAGCCCGCATTGGATCTCGTCGAAGATCAGCGCCGCGTGATGCCGATCCGCCAGGACCCGGCATTCCCTCAGGAACTCGATTGAGCACTCTCGGATTCCGCCCTCTCCGAAGATGGGTTCCAGCACAATGGCGCAAGTGTTGTCGTTGACCGCGGCACGGAGAGCTTCGGTATCGTTTTGTGCTACGAACTTCACATCCTCGAGCAGCGGTTCGAAACCTTTGCGGTATTTGTCTTGTCCAGTCAGGGACATCGCCCCAAAAGTGCGGCCGTGGTATGAGCCTTGCAACGCAACCAACTGGCTTTTCGTCTCGCCTCCGGCACGGTGTCCGGCCAAACGGGCCAGCTTGATAGAGCCTTCGATCGCTTCCGTGCCGCTGTTGGAGAAAAAGGCCCGTTGCAAACCCGAAAGGCTGCAGAGCTTTTCGGCCAATCGACCCTGGTACTCGTTGTAGTAGAGGTTCGAAAGATGGATCGCCTTCGCCGCCTGCTCACGGATAGCTTTGACGATCCGCGGGTGAGCGTGCCCGAGGGCGTTCACACCCAGCCCGGCCACGAAATCCAGGTATCGCTTGCCTTCCAGATCGAAGACCAACACTCCCTTGCCGCGCTGGACAACCAAGGGGTAGCGACTGTAGGTCTGCAGCAGGAACTGGCGCTCACGCGCGACGACTTCTTCAGTGGCGGTCATAGGGAGAAAACCGATTTTACCTGATGTTGGCTGGCGGGGCAGATTTTGCTGTGCAATGCGCTTGTAAACAACAAGTTACAAAATTTCACAGGCATGATTCCAGAAATGGTATCTTTGCTGCAAAAGGTGCTCTACAATGTTGGAAGTTGCTGTGTTGAATGCAACTTACGGACTCAACCATGCCTCCAACCATGGCAGTCGACGTGCAATCCCAGCCTCGGGAAAGTCCCAACTTGCGGCTGGTGACGCCGACGCCATCCATGAACAAGGATTTCCAAGTCCGCTTCAGCGCGATCGTTTTGGCCCTCCTGACCGCGGCGGCGGTGATCTACGCAGGATACAACTTTCAGGCGGAACGCAGCTTCCAGGTGCCTTACGACGGAGTCTGGTGGGTGGAGCGCGACGGAGCTCTGGTGGCGCAGCGGGTGGAGAGCGACGGCCCCGGAACCCGGGCGGGCATCAAAGTCGGCGACCAACTCACGGCCATTGACCAACACGCTGTGACCGCCACGGCGGCCTTGACTCACCAGCTGTACCGCGTTGGTGCCTGGTCGAAGGCGACGTATTCGTTGGTGCGGCAGTCGGTCCCCGTCGACGTCGTGGTGATCCCCATTCCGGCGGAGCGGTCGCAATACAATTGGCTGCGGCTTATTGGCTTGATCTACCTGGGCGTGGGGCTCTACGTTCTTCTGCGGCGGTGGACCGCGCCGGGCTCGACGCACTTCTACATCTTTTGCCTGGTTTCGTTCATTTTCTACGCTTTCCACTACACCGGGAAACTCAACCAGTTTGACTGGACGATTCTGTGGGCAAATGTTTGCGCCTGGCTGCTGCAGCCGGCTTTGTTCCTGCACTTCGTGCTCACTTTTCCGGAAAAGCGGCGGTTCGTTAACGAGCATCGCTGGGTGATTCCCGCCGTTTATGTGCCGGGAGCGGTGCTGCTGGGCGTTCAGGTGGTGGCAATCACGTGGTTGCGGGCGAGCGGGATCTTGCTCTATAACCTCAACCGCCTGCAGATGGGTTATCTGGCGGTGCTCTTCATCACCGCCGCGGTGGTGCTGGTCTACAGCTACCGCCGGGCCGGCACACCGATTCTTCGCCAGCAATTGAAATGGATCACGCGAGGAACCATTCTGGCGATCACGCCCTTCACCCTCTTTTACATCGTGCCTTATCTGTTGGGTGTGCTGCCTGCCAACTCCATGAAGGTCTCGGTCCTGTCGCTGGGGATTCTGCCGCTGACCTTCGGCTATGCCATCTTCCGTTACCGCTTGATGGACGTGGACCTGATCTTCAAGCGCGGCATGGTGTACACGCTGGCGGCGGCGGCCATCGCCGGTGCATATTTTGCCGTGGTGGCTGGAGTGGCGGAACTGGTTCACGCGCGGGTGCCGAGTTCTGGCCCGCTAGGACTGGTGCTGGCCATCGTGGTCACCGCGCTGTTGTTCGATCCGGTCCGCAAGTGGATTCAGGACGGAATTGACCAGTTCTTTTATCGCACTCGCTACGACTACCGCAGGACGCTGATCGAGTTTGGCCGGGAGCTCAGCGCAGAGACGGATCTGGACGAAATGCTCAGTTCCGTGGTGGACCGTCTGTCACGCACCTTGCTGGTGGACCGCATGGCAATTTTCCTCTCGGCCAACGAGCCGCCCCACCGGTTTGTGCTGGCCAAGTCCTTCGGCATGGCCCAGACCAGCGGTCTCGACCTGAGCTTCCTGAGCCTGCCGAGGCCGGAAATCGGGGCCGGGCACCTGTTTTTCGACAACACCCACCAGGTCCCGCGCGAAACCCCCAGTGCCCAGCAAACCATCGCCAAGTTGGACCTGAACTACTACATCCCCTGCCGCGCTCAGAAGCAAACGGTGGCTGTGCTGGGCCTGGGCAAGACGGTCGAAGGAGATTTTCTGTCCAGTGAGGACGTCGAATTGCTGGAAACCCTGGCCGGTTATCTGGGGATTGCCATTCAGAACGCTCGTTTGTACGCCTCTCTGGAGCAGAAGGTTGTCGAGTACGAGCGTTTGAAGGACTTCAACGAGAACATCGTCGAATCGATCAACGTGGGCGTGCTGGCGGTGGACCTGGCCGACCGCATCGAATCCTGGAACTCGCAGATGGAAGTGATGTACGCATTGCCGCGGTGGCAGGCCTTGACGCGGCCTCTGGGCGAGGTTTTCCCCGCCAAGTTCGTGGAAGAGTTTTACCGCGTCCGCCAGAACGCAGGCATTCACAACCTCTACAAGTTTCGCCTGGGTACGCCGAGCGGAGAAAACCGGATCGTCAATGTGGCGATCGCGCCGCTGGTCACCCGGAAGTTCAATGTAATCGGCCGTCTCATCATCATGGATGACATCACCCAGCGCGTCGAACTCGAAGCCCAGCTTTCGCAGGCCGACAAACTGTCCTCCATCGGTCTACTCGCCGCGGGGGTAGCGCACGAAGTGAACACTCCGCTGGCGGTCATCTCCTCCTATGCCCAGATGCTGGCCAAGCAGCTTCAGGGGGACATACAGAAGGGAGCGCTGCTCGAGAAGATTACGCGGCAAACCTTCCGCGCTTCCGAAATCGTCAACAACCTATTGAATTTCTCGCGCACCAGCGGTACGGAGTTCACCAAGGTCGACGTCAACCGGATCATCCACGATACCCTGGCCTTGCTTGAACACCAGTTCAAGACCTCGAAGATTCGTGTGCAGGATGAGCTGGGCGCGCACGTACCCCCCATCCATGGCAATGCAGGACGGCTGCAGCAGGTTTTCCTGAATCTGTTCCTGAATGCCAAGGACGCGATGGCCAGCGGAGGGACCTTGCGCATCACCACCTCCAACGGGGACGGGGTGAGTGTCGTGGTGTCCGACACCGGCTCAGGCATCGCACAGGAACACATCCATCGCATTTACGACCCGTTCTTCACTACCAAAGTCTCGCGCGAAGGTCAGCCGCGGGGCACGGGGCTGGGCTTATCGGTGACCTACGGGATCATTCAGGAACATGCCGGAAAGATTCGCGTAGAGAGCCGAACTGGGGAAGGCACAACGTTCTACCTCGACTTCCCCCTGGCGAGGGAGGCAGCCAATGTCTGAGGCCGCCGTCATCACCCGCCCGGTGAACGGTAGTTCGCCTTCCTCCGCGGGCTCGGTGTTGATCGTCGACGATGAGGCTGCGATCCGCGAGTCGTTGGAGACCTTGTTGGAAATGGAAGGTTACCTGGTCGAATCCGCCGCCAGCGGCGAAGACGGGTTGACGCGCATCGGCGAACACAGCTTCGATCTGGTGTTGCTTGACCTGGCCCTGCCGGACCGCAACGGCATGGAGCTTTTGGCTGAAATCCACGCCCAAGACCCCGATCTCTCCATCATCATGATCACGGCCTATGGAACGGTGGAGAATGCCGTCAAGGCAATGCAGGTGGGGGCCGCCAATTTCATCCAGAAGCCGTGGGACAACGAGAAGCTTCTGGCCGATGTGCGCGCTGCGATTGCTCGCCGGCGGGCGGAAGAAGAAAACGTCCAGCTCAAGCGCGCCCTCAAGCAGCGCTACAACTTTGAGAACATCGTGGGCAAGAGCGAGGCCATGTTGAAGATCTTTGACCTGGTGGCACAGGTGGCTCCCAGCCGCTCCACGGTGCTGTTGCAAGGCGAGAGCGGGACTGGCAAAGAACTGATCGCGAAAGCCATCCACCTAAACTCCCCGCGCCGCGACCAGCCGTTTGTCCCGGTCAATACCGGATCCATGCCGCCGGACTTGCTTGAATCCACCCTCTTCGGCCACGTCAAGGGCGCCTTTACCAGCGCGGTTGCGTCCAAGAAGGGCCTGTTTGAGATCGCGGACCGGGGTACGCTATTCCTGGACGAGATCGGCAACATGAGCCTGGACACCCAAAGCAAGATTCTGCGTGTGCTTCAAGATCGAAAATTCATGCATCTGGGTGGCGTACACGAGATCCAGGTGGATGTCCGGATTATCGCTGCGACCAACGTCGATCTGAAACAGCAGGTTCGCGACGGCAAGTTCCGTGATGACCTGTTTTATCGCTTGAATGTCATCACCATTGACCTGCCGCCCTTGCGTCAACGCAAGGAGGACATCCCCATGTTGGCGGCGTTCTTCCTCGACAAGTACTCCAAGGAGAACGACCGTATGGCGCAGCGCATCCTGGCGGAAGCTCTGCGCCCACTGGTCTCCTATTCCTGGCCGGGTAACGTGCGGGAACTGGAAAACGTCATCGAACGTGCTGTAGTCCTCTCGACTGAGGCGGCGATCGGCCCCGACCTGTTGCCCGACGAGATCGCCGGCCGGTCGGCGGCCTTCTCCCTGCTCGAGCATCGCGCTGACGCTTCTCTGTTTGACATCATGGAAGACTGTGAACGCAGCATCATTCTCGACATGCTCGAGAAGTGCAACTGGAACCAGACCGATGCCGCAGAACGCTTTCACGTCCCGCTTTCCACGCTCAACCAGAAGATCAAACGCCTGAATATTGAGATCAAGAAGAAGGGGCGAGAGTAGCGGACGGTTACTTCTTCGGGACCGAGCTAGTCTTCGCAGGGGGTTGAATGCTGGAGCCAAAACCTGGAGGCGGAATCGACGCGGGTTTGGAGCCGCCAGTCGTCGGCTGATAGCCATCAGTAACCTTGCTGGGCTTGGGCTGGTAGCCCTCCTTGATCTGCTTGGGATCAGTCATTGTGCACCCCTGCTTCTTTATAGAACTCAATTGCAGCAATCTGGTCAGCCATGATTAGGGCCCCGCAGTTGCCTGCCGCGCTTCTAAATTGATTGTCCTCCAGTTTGAAGACTTTTTCCAGATAAATATCCTTGGGATCGTCTCCAGCAAACGAGCTTGCACCGAAGTAGCCGTAGATCACCGAACCATCCTTCAGTGTCACTACCGCCCAAAGAGGCTCTTGCCTCGAGAAGTGCCAATCCCAGGCACTCTTGATGTAATTCACAGTCCGGAAACCCAACCGCCTGAGAAGCCTGGCCAGCACGTCGGTCTGAGATAGCTTGGCTGAAACAATGCCCAGAACTACCGGTGAGACAAACAGCGCCAGGAAAATCACGGCTGACGAGGCAAGGGGATGGCGTGAGAAATAGTCGTCGAGCGCAAAGTAAACAAAGAGCGCAAACCAAATTGAATTATTGATGCAACTCAGGGTGAAAAACTCTAAGAACCTGTTGTCCGCCTGTTTGGCCCTTCTTGGCAAGAACATGGACAATACGGCGGACCAGACAAACCCTGGCATCAGAAAAGCAGCGGTGAGCAGAAGCGCGGTACCACTGTCCAACTGCATCGGAGTGCTCTTGCATTCACGAAGGTAGCACATGCCTGGAGAGTCAACAAAGCAAATGCTCCGTTCTTCTGGCTGGGTGTGTTTGCTATAGTTGCGTATGTCGGCGTGAGGGCGATGAACCTGCTCGTTCTCAGGATGGCGCATGGAACTGATTTCTCCCACGGAAATCGCCAAAGAAAAGGTGGAGGCGGTACAGGATTACTCCGTCCTGGCGGGGAGGTCGATCGCCAACCTGTTCCGCGTTCCGCGCTATTTTGCCGACATGGTCCAGCAAGCCGATCTGATTGGATTCGGATCGTTGCCCATCGTCGTGCTTACCGGCCTTTCGATCGGTGCGGAACTGGCCTTGAACAGCGCCAACACGCTGCAAAGATTTGGCTCCTTGTCCCTTATCGGTCAACTGGTGTCGGTCGGGATGGTACGAGAGCTGGGCCCGATCATCACCGGGCTGATGGTGGCGGGGCGGAATTCCTCCGGCATGGCCAGCGAACTGGGTTCGATGATTGTGACCGAGCAAATCGATGCCATGCGGGCGCTGGGCACCGACCCGATGAAGAAACTGGTGACCCCGCGAGTGGTCTCCACCGTGTTCATGCTCTTCTTCCTGACTATCATCTCGGATTTGCTGGGACTGTTCGGCGGCGCCCTTATCTCGACGTTCTTGTACGGAATGGATTGGCGACAGTACTGGAGCACGGCCTGGCAGGTCCTGGTCTTTCAGGACGTCTTTATGGGCTTGGTGAAGCCCGTCCTCTTCGGGTTCATCATTTCAACCGTAGGCTGCTACTACGGGATGACGGCCCGGGGTGGGACGCAGGGAGTAGGACGCGCAACCACGCAGGCGGTGGTTGCTTCTTCGGTCTTGATCCTGGTGACGGACTTGGTTGTCACCAAATTGCTCATGACGGTTTTTGCCTACCACTGAACCATGGCCGCACCTCCCGCCGCAACCGAACAGCGTCTTCAATCCACACAGGATCCCACTTCTTCCGCCGTCGTGTTCGAGGATGTTTCCATCGCTTTTGAAGACAAGCCGGTGCTCGATGAGATTTCGTTTCAGCTGGCCAAGGGAGAGACTAAGGCAATCTTCGGGGTTGCGGGATCCGGCAAGAGCACGATTCTTAAGCTAGCTTTGGGCCTGATTAGACCCGATTCCGGTCACATTCATGTGTTGGGAGAAGACGTAACTGCGATGCGCGAGGAAGAACTGTTCGATCTGCGGAGAAAGATCGGAATGGTCTTTCAGGAAAGCGCGCTGTTCGATTCGCTTACCGTACGTGAGAATGTCGCATTCCGTCTGCTTGAAGAAGGCAACGTTTCCGAAGGAGACGTGGAAAAACCGGTGCGCGAGTCATTGAGCTTCGTGGAACTGGAGAACACGGTGGACATGTTTCCCTCGGAGCTCTCGGGTGGCATGCGGCGCCGGGTGGCTATCGCCCGCGCCATTATTACCCATCCTGAAATTCTGCTTTACGATTCCCCGACCGGCGGACTTGATCCGGTCACGTCCACGACGATTATTGAATTGATTGTGAAACAGCGCGACGTGTACAAGACTAGTTCGCTACTGGTCAGCCACCGCCTGCAAGATGCCTTCATGATGGCGACACACTATTTCGACCGCAAGACCAATCAAATGCAGCCGCTCCCGCCAGGCATGCGCGGGGAAGTGCCCATGGGGTTCCTCGTACTGAAAGATGGGAAAATCATCTTCGACGGCGATGTGCACGAACTGGCGAAGTCGAAGGATGAGTACATCAAGGAATACATATCCTGACAAAAAATAAAGGCCGCACTGGCGTGCGGCCCATGCTCCGACCCTGAACTAGGCGGCCTTGTTCGCCGGCGCCATCTTGCGAAGCGCAGCCATGCGCTCCTGGGTCTGCTTCAAGCGCTCCGGGCCTCCCACCGAGGTGTTGATCAGCTTCTCGACATTGCCGAAGATGGCGGGATTCTTGGTCTTTTCCCGCAGGTCCTTCAGGAAGGGCTCGATCTTCCCGAAGAATACAAACATTTCTCCGGAAAAACTGGGCTCGAGGAAAAGGTCGCGGTTCAGCGTGCCATGAAGCACGAGGGAGGAGGCCAGTTCCCAATATCCACCCGCCTGACGCATCCAGGCGTTCTCCTGAGTGCCCAGGGCAGTCGCTACCTTCACAATGTCGTCGGTCGATTCCGGCCAGAAGCCCAGCCACCAGTTCCGGGCCTTGCGGAGCTCGGCCTCACGACGGAGGTCATAGAGTTTGAGGATCAGATCAGCATCAGCGGTCGTCGGTTTGTCAGCCATGCTATTTCTCCTATCAAATGTTCAGGGACTTGTTGAGAACCAAACTTCGTTGAATAGTAACAGGCTAATGGATGAACACCGGGTTGCCACGATTCAAAATCTCTTCCTCACAGCCGGCTAAGAACCCACTGCCGAAGCCTCAACCGGCGCAGGCCGCTCATAGTCGCACTCCTTATTCGGACAAGCAATCACGGGCCCGGACTTGAGGTATTTCTCCACCAGATAATCATGGCCGCAGCTGGGACATTTCTCTGCAATCGGTTTGTTCGCTGAAGTGAACTTGCACTTGGGGTAGTTGGAACACCCGTAAAACGTGTTGCCCTTGCGCGCACGTTTCTCTACCAGCTCACCATCCCCGCAGAGCGGACACTTCACTCCGATGAAATTCTGCTTCACGTACTTGCAATCGGGATAGCCGCTGCAAGCGGTAAATTCTCCGTAACGGCCGTGGCGGATCATCAGGTTCCGTCCGCACTTGGGACAAGGCTCGTCCAGCGGGATGTCAGGAACCTTCTTGCCCTGGTCCAGACGCCGAGTGGTCTTGCAGTCCGGATACCCGGTGCAGGCCATGAACTGGCCGAAGCGGCCGCGCTTCAGCACCATGACCCGGCCGCAGTTCTCGCAATACTCTTCCTGCGTGGTCTCCTGCAAGTCGGCCGAATCCAGATCCGGCAAGTTGATCGGGTTCTCTTTGGTAAAGGTGCAGCTATTCGGGTCCTCCTTGTCGTACGAACTGCAGGCGTAGAAGGAGCCGTGCTTCCCCCACTTGATGACCAGAGGTGAACCGCAGCGCTCGCACTTCTCCTCCGTGGGCTTCTCCATACGCTTGATGTTTTCCATGTGCTTCTCGGCGTATCGGAGGTCCTTCTCGAACTTCTTGTAAAACTCGCCCAGGGTGTCGGTCCACTTTTCCTTGCCTTCTTCGATTTCGTCGAGCTCTTCTTCCAGGCGCGCGGTGTACTGAACGTCGAAGATATCGGGAAAGTTTTCCACTAGCAGATCGGTGACCACCAGTCCGATCTCCGTCGGCACAAACTTGCCACCGAGCTTTTGCACGTACTGGCGCTCTTGGATGGTGCTGAGGATGGCGGAATAGGTGGACGGCCGTCCGATGCCACGCTCTTCGAGTTCCTTGACCAGCGAGGCTTCGTTGTAGCGCGGCGGAGGCTCGGTGAAATGCTGTTCCGGCTTCAGTTCCTTGAGTGTCAGCTTCTGGCCGGCCTCGAGCGGTGGCAGCTTGTGCTTCAGTTCCTCGTCTTCTTCGTCCTTGCCTTCCTTCGACTCTTCGTAAACCTTGAGGAAGCCATCGAACTTCATCACCGAGCCGGTCACACGGAACCAGAAGGTATCCGCGCCGGACTTGGCATCGATATCCACCGTGGTCTGGTCGAAGACCGCCGGCATGATTTGCGAGGCGACAAAGCGTTGCCAGATCAATTTGTAAACTTTGAACTCATCTTCTTTCAGATACTGCTTGATCTGGTCGGGATGGCGCATGGCCGAAGTCGGGCGGATAGCTTCGTGCGCGGCCTGGGCTTCCTTCTTCTCTTTATAGGTGTTGGGCGATTGCGGCAGATAGGCGTCGCCATACTGACTCTTGATGTACTCCCGCACCTCAGTCAACGCTTCATTCGACACGCGGGTCGAATCAGTACGCATATAGGTGATGAGGCCGACCAGACCTTCTTCGCCCAGTTCCACGCCTTCATAGAGCCGCTGGGCGATCATCATGGTGCGCTTCACGCTGAAGCGCAGCTTACGCGAGGAATCCTGCTGCAGCTTGCTGGTGGTGAAGGGCGGAGTGGCGTTGCGGCGGCGCTCCTTGCGATCCACGGAGCGGACCAGCCAGTCTGCTTGCTCCAGTGCCGCACGGATTTTCTCCGCTTCCTCGCTGTTAGGGACCTCAAGCTTCTCCTCCCCTTTGCCGAGAAACCGGGCATCGAACGCAGGAGGCTTGGCGCCCGCGAGGTGGGCATCGATCGTCCAGTATTCTTTCTTCTCGAACGCCTTGATCTCGCGCTCACGTTCGACGATGAGCCGCAAGGCGACCGTCTGGACGCGTCCGGCAGACAGACCGCGGCGAACCTTGTCCCAGAGCAGAGGTGAAACCTGGTAACCGACGAGGCGATCAAGGACGCGGCGCGCCTGCTGCGCGTCCACCAGGTGCTGGTCGATATCACGCGGCTGCTCAAATGCCGCCCGTACTGCGCGCTGTGTGATCTCGTTAAAAGTCACGCGGCGGATGCGTTCGCCCTCCGCGTCTTTATCTTTCTTTTTCTTTGCTTTCTTCTTGCCTTTGCCGTCTCCAAGTTCATCGGCCAAGTGGGCCGCGATAGCCTCGCCTTCGCGGTCCGGGTCAGGCGCCAGAAAGATGGTATCCGCTGATGAGGCGAGCTTCTTCAGCTTGCTGAGGACCTTTTCTTTGCCGGGAATAACGATGTATTCGGTTTCGAAGTCGTTGTCGGTATCGACCCCCAAGGTGCTCTTGGGCAGATCTTTCACGTGGCCGAGGGAAGCCTCGACCGTGAAGCCCTTGCCCAGATATTTCTGGATGGTCTTTGCCTTGGCAGGCGATTCGACGATGACTAAACCTTTGCTCAAAATGGTCCTCAGTGGGTAATTGCTTTCGAAACTAGCACGAATGGCAAGCTGGCAACAAGTTGCGGCTTGCGGCTCTCAGCTTTCAGCTTTCAGCTCTCAGCTTGTGAATCAGCGATGCAAGCATCCGCTTTACCTCTATCACTTCATCCGAAAGCCGCTGATAATCCAGTGACTTCAGTAACTCAAGATCGCGTGCCAGCAAGAGATGATATTCAAGTTCGCTGGCTGAGCCGATGGCAATCTGCAGAAATCGACCGAACTCGCAGTCTCCTCTACGGCAAGATCCCTCAGCGATGTTCGCGCCGATGGAGGCTGATGCTCTCCGCATCTGGCTGGTCAATCCGTACGCCTCGTCCCTCGGGAAGGGCTTGCTGGATCGATATACGTCCAGAGTCAAAACATGCGCCTTCTCCCAAACCCTGAGGTTTCTAAAACTCTGCAAGGTGACCTCCTATCTCACTTGCGTTGGCTGAAAGCTGTCGGCTGATAGCTGCCAGCTAAGAGCAGCTAAAAGCTTCTTACAAAATTCTTCCCCGGCAACTGCTTCACCCTGCCGGCGAGCTCGAGTTCGAAGAGTGCTGCAAAGATTTCGGAAGAGGACATATGGGGCTCCAAACCTTCCACGATCTCGTCGATGTGAGTGGCTTCGTCCGCCTTAAGCAGCGCAAAGATCTTCTTTTCGTGAGGAGACAACTCGCTTTCGCCAAATAAAGATGCAGTTTGGCCTTCCGGCGATTCATGGCCTCCCTCGGGCATCAGCGTAAGTCGTACTTCCGTTGGGAGTTCCTCCCAAACGTCTTCCCATGTGGCCACCAGCTTGGCCCCTTGTTTGATGAGCGTGTTGGGCCCCCACGAGTTCTTGTTGGTCACGTTCCCCGGAACCGCAAACACCTCGCGGTTCTGCTCCAGCGCGCAGCGTGCGGTAATGCGGGTCCCGCTGTATTCGGCAGCCTCGACGACGAGAACCCCCAGGGAAATGCCGCTGATGATCCGATTGCGGATGGGAAAATTTTGCGGTGCGGGGAACGTCCCCATGGGGAATTCCGAGATGACGGCTCCCCCGAGAGCGAGCATCTGTTCCATCAGCCGTGTGTTTTCCCTGGGATAGGGCACATCGACGCCAGTGCCAAACACGGCCACTGTCTTGCCTTTGGCGGCGACCGCGCCGCGGTGCCCGGCAGTATCGACGCCACGCGCCATGCCGCTGAAAATCACCAACCCTCGGGCCGCCAAGTCGCAGCCCAGTCGCTCCGCCATTCCAGAGCCATAAGGTGTGGGATGACGGGTGCCGATCACTGCGACCCCCGGCTGCGAGATCACAGATTCATTGCCGCGCACGTAGAGAACCAGCGGCGGATCGTAGATCTGCTTCAGTTGCGAGGGGTATCCGGCATCGTCGAGCGAGATTACCCGCACTCCTGCGGCCGTCACCCGCGCCAGTTCGTCCTGCGCGAGTTCGAGTGAGCGGCCAGTCCCCAGCGACTGGGCGGAAGTCGCCTGGATTCCTGTCGCTTCCAGTTCGGTCAGGGACGCCAGAAAAACTGCCTGGATGTTGCCAAAAAAATCCACCAGGCGCCGTGCTTTTGTGGGCCCGAGCCCTGGCGTCAATGTCAGCGCAAGCCACTGCAATGCAGGTGTTTCTGTGGTTCTGTTGGGTGCGGCTGCAGCTTCGGCCACGGCAACCTCCATCAATCGTCTGGCGGCATCTATGGCATGAGTCGAAAAGCAGTGTCAAGGCAGGATGACCAATCGGGTCTGTTAAAATCGAGCCATTCCCGACATGAAACCTCTGAGAATCTCCGCCATTTCATACTTGAACACGGCGCCCCTCATGTGGGACTTCGAACATGGAGACGCGGGCTCGGCCTTCGACATCTCCTACACCCTTCCTTCACAGTGTGCGTCCAGCTTGCAGGAAGGGTCGGCAGACATCGGCATCATTCCCGCGGCGGCGTATACCAGCATTCCAGATCTCGTGATTCTTCCCGGGGTGGCCATCGCGTCACGGCGTGCAGTGCGATCGATCCTGTTGGTCAGCAAGGTCCCGCTGGAAGAGATCCGGACCGTGGCCCTGGATACGTCGTCGATGACTTCGGTCGCGCTGACTAAGGTCCTGTTTGCGAAGTGGTGGGGTGGGGAGAGGACTTTTTCGCCGATGGCTCCGGACATCGAGCAGATGCTGAAGGAGCACGACGCTGGGCTGGTGATTGGCGATCCGGCGCTGCGAGTTGATCGCTCGCGATTTATCACCTACGACTTGGCCGAAGAATGGATCCGCTTCACCGGCAAGCCGTTCGTGTTCGCCTTCTGGGCAGTGCGGCAGGCGGCACTGCAGGATGCTCCTCGCGGGTTGGATCTGGTGGCGGTCTTTCAGGAGTCCCGTGACAGCGGGCTTCTGCCAGATAACCTTGCCACCATCGCACGCGATTGGGCGCCGCGCCTGGGCCTGAGCGAAGATGCCATCAAGCGCTACCTCACCCAGAACATCCACTATTATCTCGACCCGGAATGCCTGGAAGGGCTGCGCCTTTTCTACCGGTATGCGCGGGAAGGCGGGGCGCTACCGGCGGTCGCGCAGTTGCAGTTCCTGGATGTGGCCGAGGCGGCGGCTAGCTAAAGTTCTCCTGACGACGGGGCACGGAGGATCAAAGAGTTCTTTGCGTTCTTTGCGAGCACCTTGCGCGCTTTGCGGTCAAAGGCTTCTGACCGCAAAGGACGCGAAGGGCTCGCAAAGGTCGCCAAGAAAGTCCGACCGGAAGCGATGCAGTTGGCTCCCGGGTTCGGTGTCCGCTAGAATCATTTGCAAGGAAATGTCTCTGACCACACAGCAGGCCGTTGATCTGTTCCGCTCCGACGACCTGATCGGTATCGGTATGGAGGCCAATGCGGTCCGCCGCCGGCTCCACCCCGAGGGTGTGGTCACTTACATCATCGACCGCAACATCAACTACACGAACTACTGCACCGAGTATTGCACCTTCTGCGCTTTTTACCGGCCGCTGAAGGGACCGAAGGCTAAGGAAGGCTACATCCTCGATTTCGAGACCATCTACGAAAAGATTCGGGAAACGGTCGAACTGGGTGGTACCGGTGTGCTGATGCAGGGCGGCCTGCACCCGGACCTCAAGATTGATTGGCACGAGCAGATGTTGCGCGGCATCAAGCAGCGCTTCCCGAAGATTCACCTGCATTGCTACTCGGCCTCGGAGATCATCGCCATTGCCGAATACAGCAGCCTGAGCATTCGTGACACCATTGCTCGCTTGCGAGATGCAGGCCTCGATTCAATCCCCGGCGGCGGCGCGGAGATTCTGGACGACGAAGTCCGCTACAAGATCGCCCGCCTGAAGTGCCTGACCGACGACTGGCTCAACGTGCATCGCACGGCGCACCAGCTGGGAATGCGCACCACCGCGACCATGATGTTCGGCGTGGGAGAGAGCTACGAACACCGTGCCAACCATCTACAGCGGCTCTACGATTTGCAGGAGGAGACCGGCGGGTTCACGGCGTTCATCCCCTGGACCTTCCAGCCGGCGAACACCGCGTTAGGTGGCAGGCATTGGGATGAGGCTACTGCAGTCGAGTACCTGAAGACATTGGCGATCTCGCGGCTCTACCTTTCGAACTTCCTGAATGTGCAATCCAGCTGGGTGACGCAAGGACTCAAGGTGTGCCAGCTGGGGCTGCAGTTCGGCGGCAACGATGTAGGATCGGTGATGCTGGAAGAAAACGTGGTACGGGCCGCAGGCGTCACCAACTGCACTACAGAAGAAGAGTTGCGGCGAATTATCCGTGACGCAGGATTCAGACCTGCCCAAAGAGACACGCTGTACCGGACTTACTTCCTGAATTAGCCGCAACACGAAAAAGGGGCCCAAAACAATGGGCCCTTCCTGCAACAAATCTGGGTTCTACGGACGGCAAATCGGAGCGTTCGGATGGTGCTTGCAGAAATCCGAGATCGGTCCAGCCGAACTCACCGAACACAACGCCGTCAACAGCAACAACAAAACCGCTACGATTCTGAGCTTCATGTGTTCCTCCTGATTGAGGTTCCCGCCGGTCGTGGCACCAGCCCTCGGCGGGTTGAGTTTTGGTGCCGGTAATCTACGTCAGAAGAGCACCCTGTTTTCGAGCAGGGGGATAGATACATTGATAAGCACTATGAGTGACGGTATGGTTGGGAGGCCTGTGAACTAGCGATCAAAAAACAACGGCCCCGAAAACCGGGGCCGGGTCGAAGCTTACAGCACTCCGTCAATGTCACCTGTATTGTGCGCCTTCCTGATACCGCAATCAAGTTACTTCTGGAGGCAACCGGCCGCCCCGTCTCGACCGTTCCCGTTTTGACAGGAATCCCGCTCACCTGGGAATGGACCTGGCGGGAGTCGAACCCGCACCTGCAACGTTGACGGAGTGCTGTGCTGCCGTTACACCACAGGCCCACGATTTCAAAGTATCTGTAAGCCTTGCGGAAAAGCATGGTCAGTTGTCACACGGCAGCTCGTGCACTCCCGATTCGACACCCTGCTTCAGGTAGAATGGAGGTTCCGGATTGGTCCAGTGCTGGCGTCTGAGGACTTCACTTCTGCGAGGCATGTCTCTCTCTGTCACAATTCTGACTGTTGCACTGCTCGGCCCCAAGGGCATCGGCCAATACATCCGCCAGCATTTCTTCAACAAGACGTTTCAAGGCCTGTATCACCCCAACGCCTTTGACCTGTGGTTGCTGATTCCCTACTTCATCGTGCTGATAATGCTTGCCAGTTACGGGGCACACCGCTACGTCCTGGTTTATCTGTATTACAAGCACAAGAAGAATCGCACGATCGAGCCAGCCGCCCGCTTCGCCGAACTGCCGCGAGTGACGGTGCAGCTTCCCATCTTCAACGAGCAATTCGTGGTGGAGCGATTGCTGGATGCCGTTTGCCGTTTGGAGTATCCGCTGGACAAGCTGGACGTCCAAGTGCTCGACGACTCCACCGATGAAACCGTGGCGGTGGCACGGGGACTGGTCAACCACTACGCCGCATTGGGATTCCCGATCACCTATCACCATCGCGGCAATCGCCACGGATTCAAGGCAGGCGCGCTGGCGGAAGGACTGCAATCCGCGAAGGGGGAATTTATCGCGATTTTTGACGCCGATTTCGTTCCACCCGCGGACTTCCTGCTCCGCACCATCCATCACTTTACCGACCCCAGGATCGGCATGGTGCAGACGCGATGGACGCACATTAATCGCCGCTATTCATTCCTGACCGAAGTCGAGGCCATTCTCCTCGACGGCCACTTTGTCCTGGAGCACTCGGGCCGGGCGCGCAGCAATGTCTTCTTTAATTTCAACGGCACCGCCGGCGTGTGGCGGCGGCAGGCAATCGAGGAAGCGGGCGGCTGGCAGCACGACACCCTGACCGAAGACACCGACCTCTCCTATCGCGCGCAGCTCAAGGGGTGGAAGTTCATTTACCTGCAGGACGTGGAGTGCCCCGCCGAACTACCCGTCGAGATGACAGCCTTCAAGACGCAGCAGGCCCGGTGGGCCAAAGGGCTGATCCAGACCAGCAAGAAAATTCTGCCCCAAGTGCTGAAGAGTGATCAACGCTTGCACGTTAAACTGGAAGCCTGGTACCACTTGACTGCAAATCTCAGCTACCCCTTGATGATTGCGCTCTCCGTGCTGCTGTTGCCGGCGATGATCATCCGCTTCTATCAGGGCTGGTTTCAGATGCTATACATCGATTTGCCGCTGTTTCTGGCTTCGACGTTTTCGATTTCCAGCTTCTATCTGGTGTCACAGCGGGAACTTTTTCCCGGGAGATGGTTCCGTGCTCTGCTTTACCTGCCCTTTCTGATGGCTCTGGGGATTGGCCTTACGGTCACCAATACGCGAGCTGTGCTGGAAGCGCTGTTCGGGAAGCAGACGGCTTTTGCCCGCACTCCGAAATATCGCGTGGAGTCCAAAAAGGACAGAGTGCGTGCCAGCAACTATCGGCGTGGCCTCGGCTGGGTGCCGTGGGTGGAGTTGTTGATTGGCTGCTACTTTGCGATCACGGTTTACTACGCCATCGATAATGAAAACTACATCACGGTCCCGTTTCTGATTCTGTTCGTCGTCGGCTACTGGTGTACAGGAATGATGTCGTTGCTCCAGGGCCGCTTTTCAGGATTGTCTCTCAGTGCCGAGACCCACACGAAGCCGTTTCCAGTGGGAGTGTAGGTCATGCTCACCCTGGTCCGCGCGTTTTGATATCCTAAGGTATTGTGCGCATGTTGTGGTGGTTCCTTATTCTTGCTTGCAGCGCCGGGGCCGTTCTGTGGGCGGCTTTGGCAGCTTATCTTCGTGTGCGTCGCCACATGAATAGTTCGGCTGCGAAAAGGAACGTGGAACGGGAGGCTGACAGCCTGTAGCGTGAAACGTTAAAGGCGGTAGTCCTGGAGAATACGTCTATGGCAAAGCCGGTCACGCAGATTCTCAACGGCAACGATCAAGCTCTCGCCGCAGTACGACAGACCGCCATCGTAGTGGGCGCGACTTTGCTTGTCGCCATTTGCGCCCGCATCACCTTGCCCTTGCCCTTCACCCCTGTCCCACTGACGCTGCAGAATTTTGGCGTTCTGCTCGTTGGTCTGCTGCTAGGTGCCCGGCGCGGCTTTGCCGCCCTGGCGCTCTATTTGGCCGAAGGCATAGTCGGGCTGCCGGTATTCAGTCCAACCGGCCCCGGTGGGATGGCCCAGTTGATCGGTCCGACCGGCGGCTTCCTGCTGGCCTATCCGTTTGTCGCCGGCATTGCAGGTTGGATCATGGAAAGCGGGCGGAAGAGTTTTGCCCGTGCCGCCAGCGCCAGTCTCGCAGGCGAGGTCGCGCTGTTCACTGGTGGCCTGTGCTGGCTGGCCATCCTGACCCACTCTGTCGCTCAAGCCGTGCGCTTCGGGCTTTACTGGTTTGTCTTCGCAGAAGTCATCAAGATCATGGCGGCGGCCGCGCTGGCGAGCGGCTGGCATCGTGTTCGGAAGGCAGGACAATGAGCCGGAGCAGTTCCCCGTCCGAAAAATCACCGCGCACTCTTGGACCTGAGGCTGCCGGCCCCGTGCCCGCCAGGCCGTCTTCGCAACTCCGCGAAATTACGGTCGCCCATAGTCCCGACTCGGACGATGCCTTCATGTTTTATGGACTGGCCACCAACAAGGTGCGCGCAGCGGGGTTGCGCTTTACCCACACTCTATGTGACATCGAGACGCTAAACCGCAAGGCCCTGGAGGGTATATACGACGTCACGGCTATATCCTTTCACGCCTATCCCTACGTCCAGCAACATTACGCCTTGCTTCCCAGCGGGGGCAGCGTGGGCGACGGCTACGGCCCCATGATTGTCGCGAACCGGGCATTCTCCCTCAGCGAAGTCAAGAGCAAGCGCGTGGCTGTCCCCGGAACCTTGACCACGGCCTATCTCGTTCTCCGGCTTTTTGCTCCCGGCATCGAGACTGAGGTGGTGCCCTTCGATCAAATCATCCCCCAGGTGTTGGAAGGCAAACATGATGCCGGCCTCATCATCCATGAGGGGCAGTTGACCTACGACAAATCCGGACTGCACCGCATCGTGGACCTGGGGCGCTGGTGGCAGAAGGTGACGGGGTTGCCGTTGCCGTTGGGAGGCAATGCCATCCGGCGCAGTCTTGGACCCCAGCTGATGGTCCAGGTAGGCTCCGCGTTGCGCGAAAGCATTCAGTATGCTTTGGACCATCGCGATGAAGCATTGGCGTACGCCATGCAGTTCGCCCGCGACCTCGATCCCCAACTCGCCGACAAGTTTGTTGGCATGTATGTGAACGAGCGCACTCTCGACTATGGCCCCGAGGGACGGGAGGCAGTCCGGCGCCTGCTCGACATGGGGCACAAGGCAGGAATCATTCCACGAGAGTCGAGCGTGGAGTTTGCGGCGTAGAGAGCTTCTAGCCTCTAGCTTCTGGCTCCTAGCTCCTATCTTCTGGCTCCCAGCTTTTACCTGCTAGAAGCCAGCAGCTCGATTCTCTTTGAAAGAAAAACCCGGATCCACGTCTACCGGGACGCCGGCAGCGGCTTTCAGCGTCGCTTTCAATTCTGGGGGTACAACGTCGTATTTCTTGAACCAGTTCTCGGCGCGCTCACGATCTCCGGTCGCTTCCATCACCAGAAGCTCCTTCGCTAGATCGTTCACCGCACCCGGGATTCGCGCAAAATCGATGGCATATCGCCCAGATGGCTGTCGCCGAAGCGCACCGCGTTCGACAAGATAGTTCAATTCCATCATCTGGGCCTGACCATGCGCTTCTTCGGCGCCGAAACGCAGCGTGCGAAACATGCCGCCGACATAGGAGGCATAGAACTCTTCCAGCCGGCTCTTCGGCAGCGCGCCATGTTCGACCAGCCAATTCAGGCCCAGCATTCCAGTCGTATTCGCCTTGGCTTCCTCCAGCCCGCCAAAGATGGGGCCGATGGCTTCGCGAATATCAATCTTCCCTGCTTTGGTGCGCGAGTATGCCGGGCCGAGTCCGTGGGCGATCTCGTGCATGATCGTAGCCAGCAGGTACCCGTCAGCGGTGACTTTTGCGGCCTGCTCCGGCAGCATGACATGCCGGGCGACGGGAATGATGACGTAGTTCACCCGCGCATCCATAAAGTCCTTGAAGAAGAGCTTCTTGCTGCCTCTTTGTTCATGAATCCGCGGATCATTGGGCAGGTTGTCGGCCACCGCCTGGTAGCCGTGGTTGAGGTCAGCGGCGCGAAAGGGAGTGTCCATCACCTCCATGGGAGTTTCAAAGCCGTGCTTGGACGGGCGGTCTTCCGCTACCAAGGGCAGTGCATCCTGAATGTCAGCTTCGTACTTGCGGAACAACGCGACTTTGCTGCTCTCCGCCTCATTGCGCACCATGACTGCCACACCGTAGGTGGCTTTCACGCCCAAGAGTTTGTCGTCGTAGGTTTCATAGGGCGCGAAGATAATGTCGATCTTCGGGTCCTGCAGTTGTAACCATGCCAAATCGCTCTTGTAATAGTCGTCGGAGAGCAGCGCGTCGGCGCGCAAACGGAGAAATTCGGCAAAGCTTTGATCGTCGCTCAGGTCCGCAGCCTCGCGCAGGTCCCTGGCCGCAGGCTCGAGAAACGCGCGATACGCGATGTGATACGGCAGTCCTTCCAACTCTTCGCCATGCCAGCGCACGATCGTGGCCGGGCTGTAGATTTCGTCCTTCTTTTCGGGATGGGCCTTCACGTATTGCTCGACTTGATCGCGAGTCAGACCTTGCGGATAGAAGCCGCGGCCAGCATACATCGGTGTCGTGCCAACAAAGGGTTTGTGTCCATCCAGAAGATCGAAGCGGCAACCGTTGATTCGCAGATAACGGCGCAGCAATTCGTCCTTCTGGTTGTTGCTCCCCGCCAGCGACTCGTACAGGGTCAACCCATCCGGATCAATCTGCCGCCAATAGATCTGCTCCAGGAATCGCGAGGCATCGACCAGTTTGTCGACCAACTTCACTTCTCGAGCAGTCATGCGGACCGACCGGAACGGCACTTGCACTCGGGCAAACCTCGCGACCCGTTTGTCGAGGTCTGGGGCGACTTGCAAGCCCGCAGAAATCGCACCTCTCGCGGCCGAGCCTGTCATCGGTTTACTCCTCTGGGTTATGGGAGGGGAAATCAAGAAAGAAAGCGATAGAGCAAGAAGAAGGCCCTTGGTCATGAATTCTGGATTTTACCAGAGCAGTTCGAAGCCATTTGCGCTTCTTGTCGCAAATAGACAATCAACATCGCTATTATGTTAGGTGATGCCTGAGCAAACGAATTCCAATGGCTCGCAGACGTTGCTCATCGACGCCGATGACACGCTCTGGGAAAACAATATTTACTTTGAGCGCGCCATCGCTAATTTCATCTCGTTTCTCAACCATCATGAGTACTCGCCGGAAGAAGTCCGCGAGGTGCTGAATAACGTCGAGCGGGAGTGCATCGTGACCCATGGCTACGGGTTGCACAGTTTCGCCCATGCCCTGGTGCAGACTTTCGAACGGGTGGCCGTTGAGCCTTTAACTCCCGCGCTTCATGAAACCATCAGCGGGTTCGCCCACACCATCGCCGAGCACCCGGTAGAAATCCTGCGCGGGGTCCCCGAGACCCTGCAATACCTCTCGGAGCGGCATCACCTCATCATGCTGACTAAAGGCGCCATGGCCGAACAGTCGGGCAAAGTTGAGCGTTCCGGGCTGAAGGAATACTTCGCGGCAGTAGAAATTGTGGCGGAGAAGGACGAGTCCACTTACCGTAATGTTGTTTCCAAGTACGAGCTTACCACCGAGTCCACCTGGATGATCGGAAACAGCCCGAAGTCCGACATCAACCCGGCACTGGCCGCCGGGCTCAACGCGGTGTTCGTGCCCCACGACAATACGTGGATCCTGGAACACGACGAGGTGGCAGAGGCCCAGCCGCCAAACCGGTTGCTGGTGGTGGACAGCTTCGCGGCGTTGCAGCAGCATTTCTAGCTGAGAATCGACGCTCGGCCCCGGCCGGCGAATCGTCATTTATATTGATAAGTACTCGACATGCGGCTCCAGGAAAATGTCCCGCTTGCCCCGCTCACTTCGATCCGTGTCGGCGGGCCCGCGCGCTATTTCGTCGAAGCACGCACCTTGGCAGAAGTGTCGGAAGCGGTGGCCTTCTCCTATACCGGAGAGCTTCCTCTCTTTGTGCTGGGCGGCGGCAGCAATCTGGTGATTTCCGATGCGGGCTGGAACGGCGTGGTGCTGAAGGTTGCCATCACCGGGATTGAAGAGCGCAGCCAGGATGGCAAGTCAGTATTTGAGGTCGGCGCCGGAGAAGAATGGGACAAATTCGTGGCCCGGGCCGTAGCCCGCAATTGCGCCGGCATCGAATGCCTGAGCGGCATACCGGGTAGCGTCGGCGGCACTCCGGTGCAGAATGTGGGTGCTTACGGGCAGGAAGTCGCTGAGACCATTGAGTCGGTCCTGGCACTCGATCTCCGAGACAGTCAGGTGCACGAACTCTGCAATGATGCCTGCGGGTTCAGCTATCGCACCAGCATTTTCAATTCGACCCAGCGCGGACGCTACATCATCCTGCGCGTGAACTACGCTTTGAACTCCGGCGGTGAGCCGCGGCTGCAATACGCGGACCTCAAGCGATATTTTGCCGGCTGGAGTGTGCCCCCGACTTTGGCCGAAACGCGGGATGCGGTGCGAAGGATCCGAGCCGGTAAAGGCATGCTAATTTCCCCGGGTGACGACGACTGCCGCAGCGCCGGATCGTTCTTCAAGAATCCGGTGCTGACGGCGGAGCAGTTTCAAGCGCTGACGTCCCTGGCGACAGCCAAGAATTTGCAAATTCCCAGCTACCCCGCGCTCGATGCCTTACGGAAGGTTTCCGCCGCCTGGCTGGTGGAGCACTCCGGTTTCAGCAAGGGGTTGGTGAGCGGCGCGGTTGGCATTTCGCGCAAACATGCGCTGGCCATCATCAATCGAGGCGATGCCACTGCCGCCGACATCGTGGCCTTCAAGGACCAGATTCAGCAGCGGGTGGAAGACATGTGGGGCATACATCTCGAGCCGGAGCCCGTCTTCGTGGGTTTCTAATAGGTCGAAGACGGACGTCCCATCCCGTCCCTCGCTTAGGGGAATCGAGCCTATTCCTTGGGCAGTTTGCGGAAGGGATGCTCAAAGCTGAGATAGAGAAAGATTCCCTTCTCTCCCGCACTAGGGCCGACACCCAAAGGCGCGGCAACCCCAGGAACAATCTGCAACCCGTTCTTGAAGTTATAAGCCCAACGCACCCCAGGACTAAGAAACACGGAACTCGACCACTCCGTCTTGTCGGGAGCTATGACCGATTGTGCACGTGAAAAAACCGTCTCCAGCATCACATTGAAGCGGGGGTTGGCCAACCAGATGAAACTCTGTCCTAGGTTGTAGCCGGTGCTAAAGGCGCGATCACCCACTCATTTTGAGCGTGCGGCACCAGGGTTGCACCTGCATTCCAATGAGTCACCCATTTCTTGCTCAGCACGACGCTCACAGGGAGATTGGTCTGAAATCCGAAACCGCCTGCCCCTCGACCGAATGCGGGGTCGCCGGTCGGACAGACCAGGCTCAGACGCGGCGCAAACGCCACCTTGGCTTTCCCATCCCCCAGCAACTGGTAGCGATAATTCAGAAAGACGTCACCAATGCCCGACCCCGAACCAGCAAAGTCCCCAGCATGGATGCGGGTCAAGGTATAGCTGAACTGGTGGCGGGCATCGCCGGGAACGGGCCACTCCTGGGTGAAGCTATACGCCCAATCGTCGCTGCCCCAAAGCCGGGTGAAGCCGTTGATGTGTTGCACCACTCCGAACTCCTGGTTGTAGGCCTCTTCGATCAGGAAGCTGTTGTCCTGGATGGGCGGCGAGGCATGAGTCTGGGCCAGAGCCACCGCGATCAACGGCCAGGCGGCGGTCAGGGAACGAAGAAGACGGGAAAGAATGGGTATCATTGCGGCCCTCAGCTTAATTGAAATTGAAATTCATTTTCAATTTGACCACGGCGGCACCGGTGCACGCTGCGGCCGGCGTCGCACGGCAATGTGACATCGCCAGTTGGGGGGCCCACGGCATCATACTACCGGTCGGCGAGCCGCGCCGCGTCTCTGAAGATGCGGGCGAACATGGCTCGCGTCAGCTTGCCGGTCTGAGTGTTCTGGTTCGAGGGGTGATAGGACGCCAGCAGGACCTTGCCATCTGGCATTTTGTACCTTGCCGCATGCTGGAAGGCATAAGGCTTTTTGCTGGCCAGCTGGCCACGACGCTTCAGGTAGTTGAGATAGGCATCGAAGCCGATCTTTCCCAGAGCGACCACCACTCTCACATTCTTCAGACCGGCGATTTCGCGATCAAGGTAGGGCGCACAATTGGCCAACTCCTGCGGCAAGGGCTTGTTGTCGGGTGGCGCGCAGCGAACGGCCGCAGTGATGTACAGGTCTCTGAGTTTGAGACCGTCTTCACGATTGGTCGCGTTGGGCTGGTTTGCAAAACCCGTCTCGTACAGTATGGGATACATGAACTTGCCGGATGCGTCTCCGGTGAAGGGCCTGCCGGTACGATTCGATCCGTGGGCACCGGGCGCCAGGCCCAGAATCAATACGCGGGCGTTGGAATCGCCGAAACCAGGAACGGGTTTGCCCCAGTATTCGCAATCGCGATAGGCACGCCGCTTTTCGCGGGCGACCTTCTGCCGATACTCCACCAACCGCGGGCAGAGAGTACAGCCGACGACTTCGCGGTTGAGGATGGTCAGCCAGTCAGACATTGGGTTGGTCGTTGGTCGTTGGTCGTTCGTCGTAAGTCGTTAGCCGCTGGGCAGATAATCCTCTCCGCATGGATCCAGACGACTGCGTCCGAAACGCGGCTTTTGACTCAAGACTACCTCATAACCGCTGCTGGTAGTGTGCTCCGTTGCGGCATGTCGTTTGACGGTCGAGGACGCCCGCCCTCCATCAATCCGAGGACATTCGGGCGCATCTCACCCATGGCCGCTTATGGCCCGCCCGTGCCATCCGGTTGAACCTTCGTGCCATGGCTGTTCAACAGTCGTGCCATTGCGTTCTATGGCGTGCGGGCGCATCTTGTTGGCGCACAGAATTTCACGAGCGCACCATGCTGGAACTGACACAGACACGCGAGACGGGAGAGGCGACCAAGAACCGCCGCCGCATGTTGCTTGCGGTCGCACTCTTGCTGGCCGCGCTCGTGGTGGTGCTGGTGAAGGATCGTACGTATTGGTTTGGCGGGGACGAAGTCTCCGTCGCCGATGACACGTCCGACGCAGGCTCGTCGTCGACTTCCGCAGTTCCAGCCCGCAAAGCACAAACGGCGACGCCGTCTACGCCCGTCCTCAGGGCGAAAGAGGAGAAACATCCCCAGGCTGCGGCCGAACCCGCTGCGGGATCTTCGATAGTTGCTTCTGACCGCGCCGTGCTCCCGCCATTGCAAGTCGAAGTCGTGACCGACCGCACACACCAGGCGATTCAACCGAATGCCGGTCCGGTGAAGGTTGACCTGCAGCCCAGCGCGGTCATGGACACAACCGTAAATGACGTCGCCCCCAGGAGCGTGGTGCAGCGGGCAAGCCTTTCGTACAAAATGCAGTCGCAGCTACCCTACCCTACGCTGGACGCGCGAATGAAGGTGCAGGGCTCGGTGCTGCTGCAGGCCCTCATTGGGGTGGATGGCGTGATCCGGGAATTGCAGGTCATCAGCGGCCCGGCCATTTTGTCGTCAGCGGCGCGGCAAGCAGCCATGCAATGGCGCTTCAAGCCTTACTACGAGAAAGGCCAGGCGGTGGAGACACAAGCCCGAATCACCGTCAACTTCGTCATCAGGGTATGGGACGACAGGGCGCATGGCCAACAGGACGCTCACAAGAAAACCCCGTTCCACGCGAATCCTCAGCCGGCACATCCAGGCGAGTAAAGAACCGCAAAATCGCTATTGTCCTCATTGACCCATAGTTGGTGTCATCACCTTGATTGCGACAGCTGGTCCGGTCAGCAAGCGAATGCGGTGCTCCGCTCCCTACGCCGTTGTTTGATTATTTTGAGTTACGGAACTACACGGAAGGGTTTGTTACGTAAGCATACCTCTGGGTGTTGTCACGGTGACGTATCCACTGGTCGCATCGGGTGGAACGGTTGCCGTTAAACGCGGTATCAGGTCAAGAGAGATTGTGCAGCTACGCTCAAACAAGCTTCCCAGCGAAGGAGCTGCTACGGAGTGATTTCAAAGACAAGGCCGTGGTTGAATTGGCCGCCGGCCCGCGTGGTCCCGAAAAGATTGCCGTTGGCATCGACGGTGATGCCGGCTGGACCTTGTCCATCACTCCAATTGAATTTGTGCACGACCATGTACTTCCACGTGCCGTCCCGCTGCGGCGACAGACGGAACACGACTCCACAGTAGAAACCGCCGCATGACGTGTTTCCACCGCCGGCCGTGCCATAGATGCTCCCGGCTTTATCCATCACCAGCGGATTTTCTGGACCGCATCCCTGGGCACAGTCCGGGAAAGTGTAAAGCTGAGTTTGAGAATAGCCGATGGTCTGTCCCCATTGTCCGGGAGGCTTCGGGCTCAGCTTGAATACGGTTCCGCTGAACGTAGGTCCGCCGACCCCGGTGCTTCCGTAGACGTTGCCCTTGCTATCGACCACGAGTCCGCCGTTGAGCAAGACGCCATCGGTGGGAAAGGCGCCGAACCAGTGCAGGATGCGGTACGCCCAGGTGCCGTCGGGACGAGGCCTCATTTGATAGGCAACTCCACACCCCTGATTGTCGGCGCAAGGAAATGGATAGGGATAAATGCCGCCATGAAATGTCGTGCCATAGAGGTTGCCGGCAGTATCCCAGGCAAGGGGTTCATTTGGCTCAATTCCGTCACTGCACAGTGGCCGGTTGTGGCAAAAGCTGTAAAGCGCTGTGTATGTCCATTCATTTGTTGCAGGAGAGAGCCTGCCGACTGCACCGCCCAAATAATCACCCGGACCGAACGGACCGTAAAGATCACCGGCCTTGTCCAGAATCATGTGCCCGGCCCCATTGTTGAGAATTACGCTGATCGTCCACCCGCCCCCATTAGGACTTAACTCGAAGGTAGTGCCGGAATCGTTCGGCCCACCGCTTACCGTGCTTCCATATAAATTCCCTTTGTCGTCAAGTGTTACACCTGTAGCGGGACCACTGCCCTCGTCACTGCTAAAGTTGAAGTCATGTACTGTTGTTTCGTTCCATGTACCGTCTTGGTTAGGTGATAGCTCGAATACCACTCCACCTTGAAACTTTCCTCCCCCGCCAGTCGTGCCAAACAGATTGCCTTGAGAATCCTGCGCCACGCCCCAACTGGGAGAAAAACCGTCGTCTCCACCGGTGAAGTGGTGCAGAACCTTGAACGTAGCGCACCACCCGGGCGAAATCGAGACGAGCAAGATTAAGGTGCACGCGAAAGTCGTCGCCAGAACCTCCCGGGTTAAGCGGGTCTTCATCCCAGACGCTCTCAGTGGGGTGGAAGGTGGAGTAGCACGGACTATAACACCAACTTTTAATGGATGAAAGGGGCGGAACGAGATGCAGGAAGCCCACATTTCACCCGTCCAAACAAACGGCTTAGTCCAGATCAATCGGCATCATCCCCGTCCGGTCCCGTCGGCGTTTGTCCTTGATGTAGGGGATTCGCAAAGTAGCCAGTGAAGTAATCGGCATTCATGCCTGCCGCCGGTTGAATGTTGGTGAAGGCTCGATATGGGCCCTGGAAGAACTCGGAAAGTGGAACATTGTGGTCGAGATGAGGGGGTACGTCCCCGTTGTCGGGCGCGTTGTAGTCTGCATAATACCCAGGAGTGGAAACAATGTAACCAAGGCCAAAGTTCTTTTCGATAAACCTAATAATGCTCCCGAAATCATGTACATAAGGGTAGACAGCATTTGGGCAATTACCTGGTGAGCAAGCCCCGGAAACAGTTTCCGGTGGGGTATAAGCGGACACGACCAGCAGCGGCACGCGGAAGCCATACGCATAGCCGCAACCCCAAATCTGAGTCGGGTCCGAACAGCTATTTGTCTTCCCCTGACACTGGCGCAACAGCATGCTCGGCGGAGGGGCTACATGGTCATACCAGCCTCCCCAATCATCCCAGACGATGAAGATCGCGGTGTCCTGCCAGTACGTATACGTCTGCGTGCCAACGGTGTTGGTGCAGCCGCTGTTGCCGATCGCATCGACGATATCTGCCACATAAGAGGGCCCTAAACCAAGGTTCTGAGTGGGGCAGGTGATTGGTGGCTGACAGCCCTCGGTTTCAGGGAATAGTTGTATCCCGCAAGCTTTATCCATTCTTGCCTCCGGAGGTGGGCCTGTGATTCAGGCTGTGGGTCGGTATTCAAAGCAAGTAAGAGCGGAGGAACAATCTTATATGACTTTGCTGGAGGTCCGGACGGTTTCTGGCCGGAAGGGGGACTGGTCCGGGATCCCGCTGGAAATCTTTATGGGACGACGACCTTCGGCGGTACGGCCTCCGGAACGGTCTTCAAGATTACTCCGTAGCTGGTGGCCAGCATTTGGCAAATCTCCGGCCCCGCCTACGTGAGAGCCTTCCGCGCGCCCCAGATGTTTGGGACAGATACCAGCACTGCGTTCGCGGCTTCTTGTAAACGCTTGCACTTGATCCCCATCGTCTTCACCCCTAGTTACTTCCGTCCCAAATTGGGCAACAAAATCGCCTTGCGGCGTTTGACGCTCCTCTCTCCATGTCTTTAAACTCAAGATGGCACGCCGATGGGTTCAGGGCGATTGCGAGAGCCTGAACCATCGCCTCACATCGAAAGGCAACAGTGAGCCCCACAGAAACCACGAGCTACACCAAGCGCGAGATTGAAGTTGAAATCCCGGCCGCCGAGGTCACCCGCGAGACGGAGACCTTGATCCAGAAATATCAGAAGCTGGCCCGCCTGCCTGGGTTCCGCCGCGGCCATGTTCCTGCCTCCGTTATCCGGCAGCGCTTTGCCGAAGACATCAAGAGCGAAGTCGTGGACGCCCTAGTCCCGCGGTATCTCCGCCGGGAGACCGACAAACTCGGTCTGCTGCCGGTTTCGCAGCCGCGAGTCACCGACCTGCACATCCACGAAGGCGAACCGCTGCGCTTCAAGGCGAGTTTTGAAGTGCTTCCCGAGATCAAGGTGGAAGGCTACAAAGAACTGCGCGCCGACAAGCCCGCCATTTCCGTGACGGACGAGGAAGTGGAGCAGTCGCTGAAGAGCTTGCAGGAGCAGCATGCCACGTTCGCTTCGATCGAGGGCCGGACACTGGCCGACGGTGACTATGCCCAGGTGTCGCTCGATGGCAAGCCGAAAGACGGCGAGGGCAAGCCGGTGCACATGGACGACGTGCTGGTGGAGATCGCTGGCAAGAGCACGATGCCGGAGTTTACCGAGCACCTTCGAGGCGCCTCCGCGGGCGAGGAGCGCACGTTTGATGTGACCTATCCCCAGGATTTTTCCGACCCGCGGCTGGCCGGAAAGACCCTGACTTACACGGTGAAGGTGCAGGCCCTCAAGCAAAAGACCTTGCCCGAACTGAATGACCAGTTCGCCAAAGAGCTGGGAGAGTTTGCCAACCTGGACGAGGTGCGAAAGAGAATCCGCGAAGGCATGGAAGCCGAGCGCAAGCATACCGCCGAGCGCGAGGCCAAAGACAAGCTGGTGGCAGAACTGGTCAAACGTAACGACTTTGAAATACCGGAGGCTTTGGTGGAACGGCAGATTGACCTCCGGCTGGAGCGCGGACTGCGAGCTCTGGCGGCCCAGGGCATGAAGGCCGAGGACATCAAGAAGATGGACTTGAACCGGCTGCGGGCGGGCCAGCGCGAGCAGGCCCTGCAGGAAGTGAAGGCATCCTTATTACTGGAGAAGATCGCCGACGAAGAAAAAATCGAGGTGGGGGACGAGGAGATTGATCGGGAGGTCGAGGCCCTGGCAAAGCAATCCAAGCAGCCGCCGGAGGCCATCCGGGCGCGTTTGACACGCGATGGGGCGCTGGATAGAATCCGGAATAGAATCCGCAACGATAAGACCCTCGATTTTCTGTATCGTCAGTCCGCGTAGTTGGCCGCTTCCGATCCCCAAGAAGCCCACATTGGTTGGGGCAGGAGTGTGAAAGTCACGAGTATAAGGAGCAGATGATGCTGGTACCGATGGTCATTGAACAGACCGGACGGGGTGAGCGGGCGTACGACATTTATTCCCGGTTGTTGCGTGACAACATCATTTTCATCGGCACGCCGATTGACGACAACATTGCCAACCTGGTGATTGCCCAAATGCTGTTTCTGGCGCAGGAAGATCCCGAGAAAGACATTCAGCTATATATCAATTCGCCCGGCGGTTCGATCACGGCCGGCATGGCCATTTACGACACCATGCAGTACGTCAAGAATGACGTCATGACGTTGTGTGTGGGACAGGCTGCCTCGATGGCGGCTTTGCTTTTGTCCGCCGGCGAAGCCAAGAAACGAATGGCCCTACCCAATTCGAGGATCCTGATCCACCAGCCTTCCATGGGCGGGCTGTCGGGGCAGGCCACGGACATTGACATCCACGCCCGCGAAATCCTGCGTATGCGTGAGATTACCAACCAGTTGTTGGCCAAGCACAGCGGCCAAAAACTGGAAAAGGTAGAAAAGGACGTGGAGCGCGATTTCATCATGAACGCGCAGCAGGCTAAGGAATATGGAATCATCGACGATATCATCTATAAGACCGGGAAAGGGGTATGATCGGCGTTCGCTGGTCAAATCGCCGGGTCTAGGCCTCTGCCCTGCCCGGCTTGGACGGGCTGAGTAAATCGCACCGTGGGCTTCGGCCAAAGGAGTGAGCTGAGTGAAGAACAGAAGTGGCACGGAAGAAATTTTGCGGTGCTCGTTCTGCCATAAGTCGCAGGACGCGGTTGCCAAGCTGATTTCATCGCCCAGCGACTATCCCCGGGCTTATATCTGCGATGAGTGTGTGGCGGTCTGTAACTCCATCCTGGAAGATGATCGCGCCTCAACCCCGCCCGCCAGCACCCCGAGTCAGCTTCCCAAACCACAGGAGGTCAAGACCTTCCTGGATGAGTACGTGATCGGCCAGGAGCAGACCAAGAAGAAGTTGGCGGTGGCGGTCTACAACCACTACAAGCGCATTCACATGAACCGCCAGCGTACCAGCGACGGGATCGAGCTGACCAAGTCCAACATCATGCTCATCGGGCCGACCGGAACAGGCAAGACGCTGCTCGCCCAGACTCTGGCCCGCATGCTGGATGTGCCCTTCGCCATCGTCGACGCCACCACCCTGACCGAAGCCGGCTACGTCGGCGAGGACGTGGAGAACATCATCCTCAAGCTGCTGCAGGCGGCCGACGGCGACGTGGGACGCACCCAGACTGGCATCATCTATATCGATGAAGTGGACAAGATCGGGCGCAAGGATGAGAACCCTTCGATCACTCGCGATGTCTCCGGCGAAGGCGTGCAGCAAGCGCTTCTGAAGATCCTCGAAGGTACGATCGCCAACGTTCCACCGCAGGGTGGGCGCAAACATCCGCACCAGGAATTCACTCCGGTCGACACCACCAATATCCTGTTCATTTGTGGCGGCGCGTTCGTGGGGCTAGAGAAGATTGTCGGCCGCCGGGTGGGCAAGAAATCTCTGGGCTTCAAAGCCGGTGAAGAGGCGGAAACCGAAGAGGCCGCACCCAACCGCAAGCGGAACTTCGAATTGCTCAGCGATGTGCAGCCTGAAGATCTGATCAAGTTCGGGTTGATTCCGGAGTTTGTCGGCCGCATGCCGGTGGTGGGGGTGTTGGAAGACCTCGACGAGTTTGCCCTCATCGAAATCCTGACCCGGCCTAAGAATGCCATCGTCAAGCAGTATCAGCGGCTGTTCGAGTTCGAGAACGTCCGCTTGAAGTTCAGCGATGACGCCCTCCGCGCCGTTGCGCGCCAAGCCATGGCCCGCAAGGTAGGTGCGCGCGGCCTGCGCATGATTCTGGAAGAATTGATGCTGGATCTTATGTTCAACCTGCCCAGCCAGAAGAAGGTGAAAGAGTTCGAGGTAACGCGGGAAATGGTGGACAAGCGCAGCGCCTCGTTCGCCATGATGGAAAAGGCGGGTTAGGAGCAGTCGCCTGCTATGGCCCGGCGGATGGCACGCTTGGGCTATGGGCAAGTAGCTGCGGTGAAGTAAACTGTCCCAGGGTTCTTTTGACTTGCATCAGATGGCAGGGGTATAAGCCGCCAGTTGAGTAGTATGTGTCCGGCTTCAATTTTTTGGGAGATCTAGTGACCACAGCCAAGGAAAAATTCGAAACCAAGAAGTTACCCATGATGCCCATTCGCGATGTGGTCATCTTTCCCTACATGATGACCCCATTTGTGGTGGGCCGGGAGTCGAGCGTGCGCGCCCTGGAAGAGGCCCTGGCCGCCGACAAGAAGATTTTCCTGGCAACCCAGCACGATGCCGGGGTGGACGAACCCAAGCCCAACGAGATCTACCAGGTGGGCACGGTGGTCAACATCGTGCAGAGTCTCAAGCTGCCCGATGGCAACATCAAGGTCCTGGTTGAAGGCATCGAGCGCGGCAAGATTCTGCAGGTAACCGAAACCGAGGGATTCATGCAGGCCTCGGTGCGGTTGGCGCGATACAGCGTCGAGGCCAATCCACAGATCGAAGCTGCGATGCAGCGGGTCACTTCCCTGTTCGAGCAATACGTGAAGCTTTGCCAGTCGCTGAACTACGAGACCATGATCGCGGCTGTGCGCATGGAAGACCCCGCCAAGCTGACCGATACGATTGCCGCCAACCTGCAGCTTTCCATCGAAGAAAAACAGGAACTGCTGGAGATTTTCGATCCTGCCGAGCGCCTGACCCGGATTGGCGATGTACTGGACATTGAGATCGAGAAGTTGAACATGGACCGCACCATCCAGTCTCGCGTGAAGCGTCAGATGGAGCGGGCGCAAAAAGAGTACTACCTCAACGAAAAGATCAAGGCCATTCAGAAAGAACTGGGGCGCGGTGAGAAGAGCGAGTTCGACGAACTCAAGAAGAAGATTGAAGCTTCCGGCATGCCCAAGGAGGTCCGCGACAAGGCCGTCCAGGAGTTGAAGAAGCTTGAAGCTATGCCGCCGATGTCGGCCGAGTCCACGGTCTCGCGCAACTATCTCGACTGGCTGCTCGCGGTTCCGTGGAAGAAGCGTTCCAAAGAGATCCGCAACATCAGCCGCGCCGAAAAAGTCCTGAATGAAGACCATTACGGGCTGGAGAAGATCAAGGAACGCATTCTCGAGTTCCTGGCGGTCCGTCAGTTAGTCAAGAATCCCAAAGGCTCGATCCTGTGTTTCGTCGGGCCGCCGGGAGTGGGCAAGACTTCGCTGGGCATGTCCATCGCCAAGGCGACCGGACGCAAGTTTGTGCGCATGTCGCTGGGCGGCGTTCGGGATGAGGCTGAGATTCGCGGCCATCGCCGCACCTACATCGGCGCTCTGCCGGGGCAGATCATCCAGATGATGAAAAAGGCGGGCACCAAGAATCCGGTCTTCATGCTGGATGAAGTCGACAAGATGTCGATGGACTTCCGCGGCGATCCCTCGGCGGCATTGCTGGAAGTGCTCGATCCCGAACAGAATTACATGTTCGTGGACCACTACCTGGACGTAGAGTACGACCTCTCGCAGGTCTTTTTCATCGCCACCGCCAACGTCATGCACACCATTCCTCCGGCCTTGCAGGACCGCATGGAAGTGCTGCGCCTGCACGGTTACACCGAGCCCGAGAAAGTGGAGATCGCCAAGCAGTTCCTGGTGAAGAAGCAGATGGCGCAGGCGGGGTTGAGCGAGAAGAACCTGAAGTTCGCCGACGAAGCCATCACGACTCTGATCCGTTCCTACACCCGCGAGGCGGGCGTGCGCAATCTTGAACGCGAGATTGGAAACGTGTGCCGCAAAGTCGCTCGCAAGGTGGTCAAGGAAGGCGAGAATTACAGCGTCGCCTTGAATGCGGAGAACGTCAACGATTTCCTGGGCGTGATCAAGTTCCGCGACACCTTGGCACACGAGCGGAGCGAAGTCGGGCTAGTGACCGGTCTGGCATGGACTGAGGTCGGAGGCTCGATCCTGAGCACAGAAGCTACCGTCGTGGATGGTAAGGGCAAATTGACGCTCACCGGGAAACTGGGGGACGTGATGCAGGAATCCGCCCAGGCAGCCATGTCATATGTGCGCTCCCGCGCCCAGCGGCTGGGACTGGCACGGGATTTTTATCGCACTCTTGACATCCACGTGCACGTTCCGGAAGGCGCGATCCCGAAAGACGGCCCCTCGGCCGGCATCACCATCGCCACTGCCATTTCCAGTGCGCTAAGCAAGATTTCCGTAAGGCGCGACATCGCCATGACTGGCGAAATCACGCTGCGCGGCAAGGTGCTGCCCATCGGCGGGCTGAAAGAGAAGTTGCTGGCGGCACATCGCGCCGGCTTGTTCGAAGTCATTCTGCCCCAGGAAAATGAGAAGGACTTGGCGGAAGTCCCCGAGAACCTGCGCAATGAAATGAAGCTGCACTTCGTCGATACCATGGACCAAGTGCTGGCGATTGCGCTGGAGCGCCCGCTCCCCAAGGTAACGGAAGAAGCCGAGCAGCCGATCGCGCCCCTACCTCAGCCCCCGACCGAGGGACCGACCGCACGCCAGTAGGCGGAATCCTCCTTTAACAACGAGTGGCCACTCAAGCCCGGCTTTGGCTTGAGTGGGAATGTTCAGATCCTCTCAATTCTGTCATCCCGACCGGAACAGATCATCGCAAAGCGATGATCTGTGGAGTGGAGGGACCTGCTGTTGTGATGTCAACCGGCTGTGAGCGACGCTGGAAATCGACTCGGAATAGACGACACGAAAATACTAAAGAGGGCAGGAAGACTCTGTCCACCAGTAGAACTGCCCCACTCAAGCCAAAACCGGGCTTTGAGCAGCCATCTGTCCCATGGGAAATTGGTAGAGTCGATCCTCTATAGGTTTGACGTTGTAAACAACGGATTGGGACCCACCAATGGAGTCGTCGCGGATTCTGTTGGCAACGTTTACGGTTCCACGCGAGAGAGGGTGGTGTGGGGGGTGCAGGGGTAATCTATAAGTGGACGCCGTAACGGAGGACCAAAGGGGGACGGGTGGACGGGGGGCCCACTCAAGCCCGGTTTTGTGTCCAGTCCCACGACGTGGTTTACAAAGTGTCCCGGGACATCCTTTACAGTTTCGGTTGGGAAGATTCGTCCGGTAGCCAGCGCTCGACGATCGTCGAGCGCTGGCTACCGAGGTCGAGTTCGCGCACCAGACTCCGGCAGTAATACACCAGGACCCGGTGCTCCATGGTCAACAGCCGGATCCGTTCGCCGCTCAAAGCCCGGCTGATCAGCCAGTGTTCTCCCTTCAGCTTTGGCGCCCTGGTATACATTCTCGATCAGCCAACAAAGTCTAGAAAATCGGCAAAGTCAATTTGACA
>Ga0335084_10000381_pt1 | contig 37038 bp, 32 predicted proteins | sample Lox_Sample_44_FD_206721 | JGI IMG/M metagenome (GOLD analysis project Ga0335084, IMG submission 206721) | Soil microbial communities from Loxahatchee National Wildlife Refuge, Florida, United States - Lox_Sample_4.4 | ecosystem: Environmental > Terrestrial > Soil > Wetlands | place: USA...
CGGGCGACAATGTGCAGCTGGTGATTGAGCTGATCACGCCGGTGGCGATGGAAAAGGGCTTGCGCTTTGCCATCCGCGAAGGCGGGCACACGGTGGGCGCCGGCACCATCAGCGAGATTATTCAGTAGGGACGGTCAGTATCATGAGTATTGAGGTTCTCAAAGACATTCAGTCGCCTGCTCAGAATAACCTCACTTGGATTTTCAAGGTCCGCCTAAATGGCGGGCAGCCGGTTGACTGGAAGGTTGACAGCTTCGACCTAAACACTTGGTTCAGGTTCGTTGGAAATATGTTGCACGGGTGGATGTCATGTTGGGCGGTATTAAGACCAATGGTTTGCCTTGAAGGATGTCAAGGAGTAAGCGATGCCCCGAGAAATTATCACGTTGCAGTGCGGTGATTGCAAAGAGCGGAACTATTCGACCACCAAGAACCGGAAGACCATGACGGAACGCCTGGAGCTGAAGAAATTCTGCCGCGTCTGCCGCAAGCATACGCCGCATAAGGAAGTGAAGTGATTGCAGATTTGAGATTGAAGATTTCAGATTTTTTCAATCTGCAATCTGAAATCCCCAATTTGCAATGAATTCAGGGGCGTAAGCTCAACGGTTAAACTGTCGGTCTCCAAAACCGAACTTGGGGGTTCGAATCCCTCCGCCCCTGCCAGAATTTGAGGGATGAAAAGGCCAGGTCGTGATGGGAGTTGGAACTAAGATGGGGAATTCAATTGCAGCAGCCGGCGATGGTCTCGGCGACCGCATAAAGTCGTGGCCGGAGCGCATCAAGACGTACTACAACGACGTGCGCACTGAGATGAAGAAGGTAACTGCGCCTTCGTTCAAGGAAGTGCAGGCCACCACCGTGGTGGTGATCGTTACGGTTTTCCTGTTCGCTGCGTATTTCTGGGTGGTGGATCTGGTGATCGGGCACGGGATTGACTCGGTGTTTCGGTATTTCAAGCAACACTGAGTTCAGGAAGGAACCGAGTGTTGCAGCCAACGAGCGCAGAATCTATGCAGGACGAAGAAAAAAACGAGAGCGGAGCAGGCGGAGAGAATATCTCACCGGATGCCGCGGGAGCGGTCGAGACCCCGCACAATCCCAATATGAAGTGGTACATCATTCACTCGTATTCGGGATTTGAGCGCAAGGTAAAGGAATCGCTGGAGTCGCGGGTCCAGGCCTTCGGACTGCAGGACAAGATCGGCAAAGTGCTGATCCCCACCGAAGCGGTCACCGAAGTCCGCAATGGCAAGAAGTACACCGTCGAGCGCATGTTCTATCCCGGCTACGTGCTGGTGGAAATGGACATGGATGACCACGTCTGGCACGTGGTGAAATCCACGCCGCGGGTCACCGGATTTGTGGGCACGGGGCAGCAGCCTACGCCGCTCTCCCAAGAGGAAGTGCAGCACATCGTGTACCGGGTGGGCGAGGCCAAGGACAAGCCCAAGCTCAAGGTCAAGTTCGAAAAGGGTGAGACCGTGCGGGTCACCGAGGGTCCGTTCGCCAGCTTTGCCGGCATCGTGGATGACGTCAACGAAGACCGCGAAACCCTGAAAGTGATGGTCACCATCTTCGGGCGATCGACGCCGGTGGAACTCGAGTTCAATCAAGTGGAGAAAGTCGCATAAGAATTCAGTAATTGAGAAATTTGTAATGGGGCAATTGAAAATCAAAAGCTTTTCAAATTACTCAATTGCCCGATTACCAAATTACAAAATGGTTCGAAGGATTTTTTAGATGGCGAAGAAGGCGACAGGTTCGGTAAAGCTTCAGATTGCGGCGGGCAAGGCTACGCCCGCGCCTCCGGTGGGGCCGGCCCTCGGCCAGGCGCAAATCAACATCATGGAGTTCTGCAAGCAGTTCAACGCCCGCACCGGGGCCAAGGAACTGGAAGGCCTGATTATTCCGGTGGTGGTGACGGTTTATAGCGATCGTACGTTCACTTTTATCACCAAGACGCCGCCGGCTTCGGTTCTGCTCAAGCGCGCCGCCGGGATCGCCAAGGGTTCAGGCGCTCCGAATAAAGACAAGGTCGGAAAAGTGACGGCCAAGCAGGTGGAAGACATCGCGCGCCAGAAGATGCCGGACTTGAATGCGGCGTCGGTCGAAGCCGCCATGAAGAGCGTGCGCGGCACGGCGCGCTCCATGGGCATCGAAGTGATTGGGTAAAGGAAATTGAGTAATTGGGAGGTTTGGTAATTGAGTAATTGAAAATCTCGAAATTACTCAATTACACAAATGCCAAATTCAGTTACGTCGTTCACTACGGCCGATCGGAGCACGGTTCGGCGGTGGGAGACAGGAAGAACAAATGAGAAAAGCAGGCAAAAACATCACCAAGGCGCGCGCGGCGGTTGAAGCGCGCCCTTACCTACTCAAAGACGCTGTCCCGCTTCTGCAGAAGGTCAAATTTTCTAAATTTGACGAGACCGTAGAAATCACCATGCGGCTGGGAGTCGATCCCAAGCACGCCGACCAGATGGTGCGCGGCACCGTCGTGCTGCCCCACGGCCTGGGGAAGTCGAAAAGGGTCCTGGTGATCGCCAGCGGCGACAAGATCAAGGAGGCGGAACAGGCGGGCGCCGATTTTGTCGGTGGCGAAGAGATGGTTGACAAGATCAACAAGGAAAACTGGACCGACTTCGACGCGCTGATCGCCACTCCCGATGTGATGAAGTCGGTGGGACGGCTGGGCAAGATCCTGGGGCCCAAGGGCCTGATGCCGAATCCGAAGACCGGCACCGTCACCTTCGATGTGGGCAAGGCTGTGCAGGAAGTGAAGGCCGGCAAAGTCGAGTTTCGTACCGACAAAACGGCTTTGGTGCACGTGCCGGTGGGCAAGATTTCCTTCACCCCGGACAAACTGGTGGAGAACGCTACCGTGGTCATCAGCAGCGTCATCAAGGCCAAGCCCACTGTGGCCAAGGGGAAATACATCAAGGGCTGCTACCTGAGTTCGACCATGGGGCCGGGGATTTCGATTGATACCGCCCATGTGGAAGCGGCGGCTAAAGCGTAACTGCCGACCGTGCGGTCGGCTTGACCGGGTCAGAGACCCGGTCCCACACAGATATCTAAGAGGATCGAACCATGGCGGTTAGCAGAGCAAAGAAGATTGAGCAGGTGGAAAAGCTGGGAGCGGAGCTGAAGGGTGTTTCCAGCCTGATGATCGCGACCTATAGCAAGCTAACGGTGGCGCAGGACTACGAGTTGCGCAAGACCTTGCGCAGTTCCGGAGCCAAGTACCGGGTGGTGAAGAACACCCTGGCCAAGCTGGCCGCCAAGGGGACGGCAGCGGAAGGCGCGTTAAGCGAGCTTTCTGGTGTCACTTCGCTGGCCTACACCAAGGGTGATCCGGTGGCGCTGGCCAAGGCGATTTCGAAGTACGCCAAAGACAACCCGGAATTTACCTTCAAGGCGGGCGTGGTTGAAGGCCGCGTGATCTCGATCAAAGAGATTCAGGCGCTGGCCACCATGCCGTCCCGGGAAGAGATCTACTCCAAGCTGCTGTTCCTGATGAGCGCCCCGGCCCAGCGCCTGGTTACGGTGATGAACGCGGTTGGCAAAGACTTGGCGGTGGTGATCGGGCAAGGCGTGGAGAAGAAGAAGTTCAAGGAAGCCTAGGAGATTGAGCAATCGGGTAATTGAGTAATTAGGCACTTGAAAACCACAGAACCCCTCAAATGGCCCGATTACCAAATTACTCAATTACCAAATTTAGAGAGTTCTAATTCGAAAGACTGGAGACTAGGGAAATGGCGGATCTGCAGCAGTTGGAAGAACAAATCGTGGGCCTGTCGCTACTGGACGCGGCGGCTTTGGTGAAGCGGCTGGAAGAGAAGCTGGGAGTGTCGGCGGCGGCCGCAGCCCCGGTGATGATGGCGGGCGGTGGCGGAGCTGCGGCAGGTGCGGCGCCGGCTGAGGAAAAGACCGAGTTTGCCGTTGTTCTGACCGCGGTTGGAGCCAATAAGATCAATGTAATCAAAGCTGTCCGCGAAGTTACCAGCTTGGGCCTGAAGGAGGCCAAGGACCTGGTGGATGGCGCTCCCAAGACCATTAAAGAGGGTGTCGGCAAGGACGAAGCCGAGACCATCAAGAAGAAGTTCACCGAGGCCGGGGCGACTGTTGAAGTCAAGTAGGCGGTTTGGCAGTGCATAGCAGGCTCTAGGGGTCCTTCGACTTCGTGGCTGCTTCGCGTTGCGAAGCAGCCAACTCCGCTAGGATGACAGGGGCGGGGTGTTTCGGAATGGGCCCTTGCGGCGAGAATTTTCGTTGGTGAACCCTGGGGAGAGGTGATAGCATCTATATATCGTCTGCTTCCCACTTCACGGTTAGGCGACTCTCCACTCCAACGATCCGGGGAAGCGGAGCTGAGTCGCACAAGAGTTGGCAAACTGTTTCGTGAACAGCGGAACGGAAACAGGCCTGAGAACTGGCGCGGAAAGAAAAAATTCAACTGACGCAATGCGCCGCAACTGGCGCCCGCGGGGAGCTATGTCCCCGAGGGCGTATTCGTGTCTGCAGCGCACTCGCTCGGTGACCGTACATAAGCGGGTTGCCGGATCCGGCGATCTGCCCCGACGGGACCCCCGTCCCGTCACCACGCATGTGCCTTTCGCAGCTCAAGGCTGCGCTTGAAAGTTTGGGAGCCTCTGAATGTCGAAGAACAATGCCTACCGTACTCGATTTGATTTTTCAAAAATTCCAGCCACCATCCAGATCCCGAACCTGATCGAGGTTCAGAAGCGCTCCTATGAACGCTTCCTGCAGATGGACCGGCTGCCCAGCGAGCGCGACGACGCCGGCCTGCAGGCCGTGTTTCAGTCGGTGTTCCCCATCAGCGATTTCCGCAACGTGTCGCAGTTGGAGTTTGTGGACTTCGCCATCGGCAACTGGGAATGCAAGTGCGGTCACCTCAAGGGACTGCATCACCTGCGCACCACCTGTAAGAACTGCGGCTCGACCGTCATCACCGATCCTTTTCATCCCGGCGACGTGCTGTGCTCGAAGTGCGGCACCTACAACGCGAATACTCCCGACTTCTGCAACAAGTGCGGGGACCCGGTCGGACTGCAGCTCAAGTATGACGTGAGCGAGTGCGAGGAGCGCGGCATGACCTACTCTGCCCCGCTCAAGGTCACGATGCGCCTTACGATTTTCGAGAAGGACGCCGAAACCGGCAACCGCTCCATCCGCGACATCAAGGAGCAGGAAGTGTTCTTTGGCGACGTTCCCCTGATGACCGACAACGGAACCTTCATCGTGAACGGCACCGAGCGCGTGATCGTCAGCCAGTTGCATCGTTCGCCCGGCGTGTTCTTCGAAACCGCCAACAACCGCACCTACTTCCTGGGCAAGATCATTCCCTACCGCGGTTCGTGGGTGGAATTCGAATACGATCAGAAAAACGTTCTCTATGTCCGCATTGACCGCAAGCGCAAGTTTCTGGGCACGATTTTCCTGCGCGCCCTGGGCCTGCGTTCGGGCGAGGACATTCTGCGCACGTTCTACACCGTGGACCGGCTGGTCATCCGCGACCAGAAGCTTTACTGGACGCTCGATCCCGCCAGCGAGAAGCCGACCAACCTGCTGGGCATGAAGCTGGCCCACAGCATCAAGTCGAAATCCGGTGAGGAGATCGCGCACTCCGGGCGCAAGATAAATGCGGTCACGCTAAAGGAAATCCAGAAGGCAAGAATCAGCGAGATCGAGGTCGACGTCTCCGACCTCGAAGGCGCCTGGGTGGCCAGCGATGTGGTGGATACCACCACCGGCGAAGTCCTGCTTGAGGCCAACTCCGAGCTGACCCCGGACAAGCTGTCGAAGATTCTCGAATCCGGCGTGGTCGAGATCAACCTGTTCTTCCCGGAGCGCGACGATGTGGGCACGGTGATCTGCCAGACCTTGAAACGCGATGCGGTGAAAACGCCGCAAGAGGCGCTGATCGAAATCTACCGCAAGCTGCGCCCCGGCGATCCGCCGACTTTGGACACTGCGACCGCGTTGTTCCATGGCATGTTCTTCGATCCCCGCAAGTATGACTTTTCGCGGGTAGGCCGGCTGAAGTTCAACATCAAGCTGTTCGAGAACCAGGACGCCAGCAAACTCGACAACCGCACGCTCGAGCCGGAGGATTTCTACGGCACCATCCGCTACTTGCTCAAGCTGCGCAAGAACATCGGCACCGTGGATGACATCGATCACCTGGGCAACCGCCGGGTGCGCGCGGTGGGCGAACTGCTGGAAAACCAGTTCCGCATCGGGTTGGTGCGCATGGAACGGGCGATCAAGGAAAAAATGTCCGTGTACCAGGAAATGTCGACCGCCATGCCGCACGACCTGGTCAACGCCAAGCCGGTGATGGCCGCGATCCGCGAATTTTTCGGATCGTCGCAGCTCTCCCAGTTCATGGACCAGACCAACCCGCTGTCAGAGATTACGCACAAGCGGCGTCTCTCGGCCCTGGGGCCGGGTGGTCTGTCGCGGGAGCGTGCCGGATTCGAAGTGCGTGACGTGCACCCCACGCACTACGGACGCATCTGCCCGATTGAAACGCCTGAAGGTCCGAACATCGGCCTGATTTCGTCGCTCAGCTGTTATGCCCGGATCAACGACTACGGCTTCATTGAATCGCCCTACCGGCGGGTCAAGGGCGGACGTGTGCTCGACTACGTGAGCATTGTGAATGCCGGCGACAGCGACCGCAAGGTCGGCGATCACCTGGAAAAGCACGAAGCCGAAAAGCTGAATGCCGAGCTGAAGGAGCGCAAGAAGCGGCCAGCCGAGCTGGAGCCGTTTTCCTTCTATCTTTCGGCGTGGGAGGAAGACCGCCACACCATCGCCCAGGCCAACGTGGAACTGGACGACAAAGGTAAGATCGTCGGCGACCTGGTCAATGCCCGCAAGGCCGGTAACTTCGTGCTGGTCAGCCGCGACGAGGTCGACTATATCGACGTCAGCCCGAAGCAGCTGGTATCCGTGGCGGCCTCACTGGTGCCGTTCCTCGAGCACGACGACGCCAACCGCGCCCTGATGGGCGCCAACATGCAGCGCCAGTCGGTGCCTTTGCTGCGCGCCGAAGCGCCGATTGTCGGCACTGGAATGGAAGGCGTCACGGCCCGCGATTCCGGAGCTGTGATTCTGGCCAAGCGCAACGGCATCATCGACTCGGTGGACTCGGAGCGCATTATCGTGCGCGTCGAGGGCGAGCATCATCCCGGGCAGCTTTCGCGCGAGGTGGGCAGCGACATTTACCAGCTCACCAAGTTCAAGCGCTCCAACCAGAACACCTGCATCAATCAGAAGCCGATTGTGCAGAAGGGGCAGCGGGTCACCAAAGGCCAAGTGATTGCCGACGGCCCCTGCACCGATCATGGCGAGCTGGCCCTGGGACGGAACGTCCTCGTGGCCTTCATGCCATGGCGCGGCTACAACTTCGAAGACGCGATCCTGGTCTCCGAAAAACTGGTGAAAGAGGACTACTACACCTCGGTGCACATCGAGGAGTACGAGATCGAGGCCCGCGACACCAAACTGGGTCCAGAAGAAGTCACGCGCGACATTCCCAACGTTTCGGAATCGATGCTGCGCAATCTGGACGAAGCCGGCGTTATTCGCATCGGGGCTTCCATCAAGCAGGGCGACATTCTGGTGGGCAAAGTCACGCCCAAGGGCGAGACCCAGCTCACGCCGGAAGAAAAGCTGCTGCGGGCCATCTTCGGCGAAAAAGCGGGCGACGTGCGCGACGCTTCGCTCTACTGTCCGCCGGGGATCGAAGGCGTGATCGTGGACGTGAAGATTTTCTCCCGCAAGGGCCAGGAAAAGGACGAGCGCGCCAAGTTCATCGAAGGCACGCAGATCGCGAAACTGGAAAAGAACCTTTCGGATGAAATCCGGATTCTGACCGACGAGCGCCTGAAGCGCCTGGAAAACATTCTGGGCGGCAAGGAAGTGCAGGCCGACCTGCACGATGAGCGCACCAACAAGCGCCTGCTGACCAAGGACACCATTCTTGATCGCGACACGATCGAGCGCATTTCTACCCGCAACCTGAAGCGCATCAAGTACGCCGACAAGGATCCGCGAGTGAATGAGCAGATTGACGAGATCGAGGAGATGACCTCGCGTCAGATCGACGTGCTCAAGAAGATCGTCAACGAGAAAAAGGACAAGCTGACCAAGGGCGACGAACTGCCACCGGGCGTGATCAAGCTGGTGAAGGTGTACATCGCCATGAAGCGCAAGCTGAGCGTGGGCGACAAGATGGCCGGCCGTCACGGCAACAAAGGCGTGATTGCCCGCATCCTGCCCGACGAGGACATGCCTTACCTCGAGGACGGCACGCCGATGGAAATCGTGCTCAATCCGCTGGGCGTTCCTTCCCGTATGAACGTGGGCCAGATTCTCGAAACCCACCTGGGATGGGCCGGGCACGAGCTGGGCACAAAGATCTCGGCCATGCTGGCGGAGAACAGCAAAGAAGAAGCGGTCCGGCGCGAGCTCAAGGCGCTGTTCAAGGACACGACCCTGGCGGATACCATTGCCGACCTCAGCGATGAGGAGTTGATGGCGGTGGCTCCAACGCTGACCAAGGGCGTGTATATGGGGTCGCCGGTGTTCGACGGTTCGCGCGAAGGCGAGATCAAGGCATTGCTCAAGCAGTCGGGCTTACCGGAGTCGGGCAAGACCTACTTGTACGACGGCATGACCGGCGACAAGTTCGAACAGCCCGTCACCGTCGGCTACATCTACATGCTGAAACTTTCGCACCTGGTGGACGACAAGATCCACGCGCGGTCGATCGGGCCGTACTCGCTGATCACCCAGCAACCCTTGGGTGGAAAAGCCCAGTTCGGCGGTCAGCGCTTCGGAGAAATGGAAGTGTGGGCCCTCGAAGCCTACGGCGCGGCTTTCATCCTGCAGGAACTGCTAACCGCGAAGTCCGACGACGTGTATGGCCGCACCAAGATTTACGAGGCCATCGTCAAGGGCGAAGCGGCCATGGAGCCGGGCGTGCCGGAATCGTTCAACGTGCTGATCCGCGAGTTGCAGTCGCTCTGTCTCGATGTCGAGCTGATCAAGGCCGGAGAGAAGAAGCCGGTTTTGAGCGCGGCCGCGGATTAAGAATCAGTCGTCGGTCGTCAGTCGTCGGCGACCTCGGCTGGCGGCGAAGTGGAATTGAAGCAACGGATTTCAGAAATTGAAATAAAGGCCGGCGGTCTGGCTCTTGGGCCGCCGAGTCTTAGGAGGTTTTCGCTGGTTAAGGCCAACCACCAATGGCCAACGACCAACGACCGATTTCAAGAGCCGCGCAGCGGCGGCGTACGACCGCGGGAAAGCGGAGGACCACCTTGTATCGTTCAAGCCCCTTTGACATGGCAAATCCCATCGCTGATTTCGATGCCATTCGGATCAGCCTGGCCTCACCGGAAAAAATCCGCAGCTGGTCGCATGGCGAAGTGACCAAGCCCGAAACCATCAACTACCGGACCTTCAAGCCGGAGCGTGATGGCCTGTTTTGCGCGCGCATTTTCGGTCCGGTAACGGATTGGGAGTGCCTGTGCGGCAAGTACAAGCGGATGAAGCATCGCGGAGTGATCTGCGACAAGTGTGGCGTGGAAGTAACTCTCTCGAAAGTACGGCGCGAGCGCCTGGGCCACATCGAGCTGGCCTCTCCCTGCTCGCATGTGTGGTTCTTCAAGGGACTGCCCAGCCGCATCGGGCACCTGCTCGATATCTCGCTGCGCGATCTGGAATCGGTCCTGTACTTCGAGGCTTACGTGGTGGTCGAGCCTGGAGATGCTCCGGTAAAGGATCACGAAGTCATCAAGGACGAAGCCAAGTACCGTGAACTGGACCAGCAATACCGTCCCGCGGGCTTCAAGGCCATGATGGGCGCCGAAGCCATCAAGGAACTGCTGAAGCGCGTCGAAGTGGAAGCCCTGTCCGGCGAACTGCGCGAGAAGATGAAGCATGAGAGCTCGCTGCAGAAGCGGCTCAAGTATGCCAAGCGGCTTAAAGTTGTCGAGGCCTTCCGCAAGAGCGGCAACAAACCCAACTGGATGATCCTGGATGTAATTCCGGTCATTCCACCGGAGCTGCGCCCCCTGGTTCCATTGGATGGCGGCCGTTTTGCTACTTCCGATCTGAACGACCTCTATCGCCGCGTCATCAACCGCAACAACCGGTTGAAGAAGCTGATGGACCTGCACGCTCCCGAAGTCATCGTGCGCAACGAAAAGCGCATGCTGCAGGAAGCGGTGGACGCGCTCTTCGACAACGGCCGCCGTGGCCGCGTGCTGCGTGGCGCCAACAACCGCCCGCTGAAGTCTTTGTCCGACACGCTCAAGGGCAAGCAGGGACGCTTCCGCCAGAACCTGCTGGGCAAGCGCGTGGACTACTCGGGACGTTCCGTCATTGTGGTCGGTCCTGAACTCAAGCTGCATCAGTGTGGGCTTCCGAAGAAAATGGCTTTGGAATTGTTCAAGCCGTTCATCTATCACCGGCTGGAACAGACCGGGCACTGCACCACCATCAAGCAAGCCAAGGAGATGGTGGAGCAGCAGGAACCCATCGTCTGGGACATCCTGGAAGAGGTCATTAAAGACCATCCGGTGATGTTGAACCGCGCTCCCACGCTTCACCGTCTCGGCATTCAGGCCTTCGAGCCGGTGCTGGTGGAAGGCAAAGCCATCAAGATCCACCCCCTGGTTTGCACGGCGTTCAACGCCGACTTCGACGGCGATCAGATGGCGGTCCACATTCCGCTTTCGCCAGAGGCCCAGGTCGAAGCCAGCGTGCTGATGCTTTCATCGCACAACATTCTGTCTCCCGCATCGGGCCAACCCATTACGGTTCCGACGCAGGACATGGTGCTGGGCATCTATTACCTGACCAAGGGCAAGCCGGGCGCCAAGGGTGAAGGCCGCGCCTTTGCCAACGTGGAAGAGGTCTTGCTGGCCCTCGACGCCGGTGAAGTCGAAACCCTCACCCCGATCCGCCTGCGCTACACGGGTGAAGTCATTGACCTGATGACCGCGTACGACGATCAGGAGATCATCCACACCGAGCCGGTGAACTCGGAGCGCGGGTTCCTGCCTACGACCGTCGGCCGGGCCATCCTGAACGATCACCTTCCCGAAGGCATGCCGTTCATCAACGGCCTGCTGAAGAAGAAAGGTATCGGCCAGCTGGTCACTTACTGCTACCTGCGCTTTGGCCTGGAGGTCACGGTCAAGATGCTGGACGAGGTGAAAGACCTCGGGTTCCGCTATGCCACCAAGGCGGGACTGTCGATCGGGATCGATGACATGGTCATCCCGGACAACAAGAAGACCCTGGTGAAGGACGCGGAGAAACTGGGCGTCGCAGTCCAGCAGCAGTACCTCGACGGCGCCATCACCAACGGCGAACGCTACAACAAGGTCATTGAAATCTGGTCGGCGATTACGGAAAAGGTCGCGGACGAGATGTTCGGACAGATGCAGCAGCGCGACAAGGAAGGCGCGCTGAATCCGATTTACGTCATGGCCGATTCCGGCGCTCGCGGATCGAAGCAGCAGATTCGCCAGCTCTCCGGCATGCGCGGACTGATGGCTAAGCCTTCGGGCGAAATCATCGAGACCCCGATCACGGCCAACTTCCGTGAAGGGCTGACCGTGCTCGAGTACTTCATCTCGACTCACGGCGCCCGCAAAGGTCTGGCTGACACGGCGCTGAAGACGGCCGATTCAGGCTACCTGACGCGGCGTCTGGTGGACGTGGCCCAGGACGTCATCATCAGCGAATATGATTGCGGGACCGTCGACGGCATTTACGTCGAAGGTATCGTCGAAGCTGGCGAGATTATCGAACCGTTGCGCGACCGGATTGTGGGCCGCGTGTCGCTCGAAAAGATCAAAGACTATGACGGCGCGGTGATCGTAGACATCAACAACGAAATTACCGAAGATCTGGCCAGCGCGATTCAGGCAGCCGGTATCGAACGGGTGAAGATCCGCTCGGTGCTGACTTGCGAATCGAAGCGCGGAGTCTGCGTGATGTGCTACGGACGCAACCTGGCTTCGGGCCGGCTGGTCGAACTGGGCGAAGCCACCGGAGTGATCGCGGCTCAGTCCATCGGCGAGCCTGGCACCCAGCTCACCATGCGTACCTTCCACATCGGCGGCACGGCGTCGCGGGTATCGGAGCAGTCGCGATTGGATGCCAAGAGCAACGGCACGGTGCGCTTCATCGGACTGCAGACGGTCAAAGCCAAGTCGGGTGACCTGGTGGTCATGAATCGCCAGGGCTCGATCGCGGTAGTCGACGACAAGGGCCGTGAACGCGAGCGCTACGCGGTCGTGTACGGCGCCAAACTGAAGGTCAACGAAGGCGACCAGGTCGCGCTCGGACAGGTGATGGTCGAGTGGGATCCGTACACCTTCTCTATCTTGACCGAAATCGGCGGCACGGTGCAGTTCAAAGACTTGCAGGAAGGGGTCACGCTGCACGAAGAAGTGGACGAAGTGACGGGACTGTCGCGACACGTGGTGGCGGATTCGCCCGACGAAAAGCGCCAGCCGGCCATCGTGATCAAGGGCAAGGCCAGCAAGCGCTATCTGATGCCCTCACGCGCCCACCTCATGGTGCAGGACGGCGATACCGCTCATCCGGGCGACGTGTTGGCCAAGATCCCGCGCGAGACCACCAAGACGAAAGACATCACGGGTGGTCTGCCCCGCGTGGTCGAACTGTTCGAAGCCCGCAAGCCGCGCGAGACCGCGGTCATCAGCGAAATCGATGGCACGGTCAAATTCGGTGAGGTTTCGAAGGGCCAGCGCAAGATGTATGTGGTCGCCGACAACGGCACCGAAAAGGAATACTCCGTACCGCGCGGGGTTCATATCAACGTGCAGGAAGGCGAAAGGGTCAAGGCGGGTGAACCGCTGATGGACGGCCCGCTGAACCCGCACGATATTCTCGCCGTGCTGGGCGAGAAACAGCTGCAGTCCTACCTGGTCAACGAAATCCAGGAGGTCTACCGGCTGCAGGGTGTGAACATCTCGGACAAGCACATCGAGGTGATTGTGCGTCAGATGATGCGCTGGGTGAAGGTCGAGGATGTGGGTGACACCCAGTTCCTGCTGGAGCAGCAAGTGGACAAATTCCGCTTCCGCGAGGAAAATGAACGCGTCATCGCCCAGGGCGGCAAACCGGCCACAGGCAGGCCGTTGCTGCTGGGGATCACCAAGGCGTCACTGTCCACCGAGTCGTTTATCTCGGCGGCGTCGTTCCAGGAGACCACCCGGGTCCTGACCGAAGCATCGATTCAGGGCGCAGTGGACCACCTGCGAGGACTGAAGGAAAACGTCATCGTGGGACGGTTGATCCCGGCCGGCACCGGCATGGAGTATTACCGCAACGTGCGGCTCTCACCAGAGATGGAGGAGGCCGCGGCCAAGGTGCAAGAAGAAGTTTCGCAGGCCTACGAGGAAGCGGAGCGGGCGCTCGAACTGATGCGTACGGAGGGCGAGACCGAGGAACTGACGGCCGAATAAGGTCAGGGAGGCAGGGGCGGCCGGGTGCGCCCCCCGCTTTCCCGCTTAGGCTCTCCAGTTCTGCGGCCTTGAGTCAATCCCATGCACGCTAACCCACAGCGATTGCAAGATCAGGAACGTAGCAGCACTTCGCAGTTGCATGCCATGCCCCGGCACAATACTCTGGGGCCATTCATGTTGCGTTTCCTGCGCCTGCTTCGCCTCGCCTTTTGGCGCGCGTTTCAGCATGACGCGTTCGCCACCGCCAAAGCGGCGGCGTATTCTTCCATTCTCACTTTTTTCCCCAGCCTGTTGGTCATCGGATCGGTGCTGGCCACTTCGCGCAGCACCCAAGCCTACCTGCGCGAGATTTCCGACGCGCTGGCCAAGATCCTTCCCGCGGGCGGCGCCACCGCGCTGGCGTATCTGCGAGGCACAACCCAGCGTTCCGTGGGCGTGCTGGTCACTGCTTCGCTGATCACCCTGTGGACCGGGTCCGGCGTCATGATCTCGTGGATGGAAGGCTTTCGCCGCTGCTATGAGCTGCCCAAGAGCTGGGGACTGGTGAAAGAGCGGCTGATCGCCTTCTCGCTGGTCATTCTTGCCGGTATTCCGCTGACCTTCTCCACTATCCTGGTGGCCTTTGGCAATCGCATTGAAACCCAGATCCTGTTTCAGCTCGGACACGAATTCGGTTTTTTTATCCTGCTCATGTGGACTGCCATCCGCTGGACGATCGCCGGACTCACCAGCATCGCGGTGATGGCGCTGATCTATCACAACGCGGTGCCGCGCACTCAGCCCTGGCATAGTGTGTTGCCGGGGGCGACGCTGGCGTCAGCGCTGTGGTTTTTTGCCACCACCCTGTTTGGCTGGTATCTGCAACGCTACGCCGACTACAGCATTCTCTACGGTTCCCTGGGCGTGGGCATCGCCTTGCTGGTGTGGATGTACATGATCTCGCTGGTGGTGCTGGTGGGCTCCGAGTTCAACGCCATGCTGTTTCCGCGGGCCCGGCTGGGGATCGAACTGATCGAGTCAAATGCGCATTTGAGAAGACCCAGCCGTTCGACGTAGGCGCGAGCGTCCCCCTCGTGCGAAACTATTCAATATTGGTAACTTGCAGGATTGAATCTGGGGAGTGCAGGCGGCACTCGCGGCGGTCTCTGTACGCACGGCGTGTCAGTCTGGAATTCGCATGGCTTAGATGGAAGACGCACGAGCGGGGCGCTCGCGCCTGCATTGAGAATGGGGAGAACTTGAAACCAGGGAAGCCGGATCTCGTATCGGGTGATTGGTCGGCGGAGCCCGCCATCGCGGCCAGGCGCCGTGCCAAGATTATTTGTACTATCGGTCCGTCGTGCAACACCGAAGCCCGGCTGCGCGAAATGATGCGGCTGGGCATGGATGTAGCGCGGCTGAACTTCTCCCACGGCACTCATCCCGAGCACGCGCGTAACATTGCCCGCTTGCGGCGCGCCGCCAAACAGGAGAACCGCACCATCTGTATCCTGCAGGACCTGCAGGGTCCCAAGATACGTACGGGAGCCCTCAAAGACCACGAACCCGTGGTATTGCAGACCGGGTCGCTGGTTACCATTACGCCTCGAGACATCTCCGGCACGTCGTCCCTGATCTGCACTACATTTCCGGGGCTGGCGCAGGAAGTGCGGCCGGGTTCGCGCATACTGCTTTCCGACGGCCTGATCGAACTGCGGGTAACGCAGGTACGAAACAGCGATGTGGAATGCCAGGTGGTCAATGGCGGACTGCTGGGCGAGCACCAGGGCATTAACCTGCCGGGCGCGGCGCTTTCGATCCCGGCGCTGACCAGCAAAGACCGCGCCGATCTTGAGTTTGGGCTGAAGCACGGCGTGGACATGGTCGCGTTGTCCTTCGTGCGCTCGGCCGGGGACGTGCGCAGCGTAAAGCAGATCATGGTCGAGCGGGGCCGCGATGCGCCGGTGATCGCCAAGCTGGAAAAGCCACAGGCGTTGAAGCAGCTGGAGGAGATTTTCGAAGCAGCGGATGGAGTGATGGTGGCGCGCGGCGATCTGGGGGTGGAGATGCCGGCGGAGAAAGTCCCGGTGATCCAGAAATATGTCATCCGGCGCGCCACGGACTGGCGCAAGCCCGTGATTATCGCCACCCAGATGCTGGAGTCCATGATCGAGAATCCGCGGCCTACGCGCGCCGAGGCCAGCGATGTGGCCAACGCAGTGTTCGACGGCACGGATGCGATCATGCTTTCGGCGGAGACCGCGACTGGACTCTATCCCCGCGAAAGCGTGGCCATGATGGCAAGGATCGTGGTGGAGGCGGAAAGCAATATGGCAGAGTTCACCCACCCGCGACGCCGCCAGCAGCGCCGTTTGTCGATTGCAGAAGCGATTTGCGAGTCCATCGCGCACGCCGCCGAAGACCTGCACATGGGCGCGATCGCGGTATTCACGGAGAGCGGCAATACCGCGCTACTGATATCGAAATACCGGCCGCTGGCGGAGATCTATGCGTTTTGCCGCACTCCGGCAGTATGCAATCGACTGAACCTCTTGTGGGGCGTGCAGCCGGTGGTACGGGAGCGGGCGCTGACCGCGGAGCAGATGCTGTCCGCGGCGGAACAGGAATTGCTGCGCCGCGGCCGGGTGAAGACGGGCGACGTTCTGGGGGTGGTGGCAGGAACGCAGATGGCATCGGGGTCAACCAACTTCATGCGCCTGCACCTGGTGACGGCGGAAGAAGAGCGCAGAATTTCGCAGCCCGGACCGCGGCGCAGGACGAGGGGGAAGGGGCGCCGCTAGCGCCTAACAGTTTTCCGACCGTCGATCGCTGAGGCCCTTGCTTGCGCTAGCATGCGGTTGAACTTGAAGAAAGCCTCGAGTTCCAAAGACCCAGTTGTGAGTTACTCAGTTCGCAGTTCTCAGTTGGTTTGCAATGACAGGCGCCTATCAGGGTTTTAGGGACACATCGCTCAATCCTCCGGTTCGCGGATTTCTTCATGGTCCGGAACATGGCGCCGGCAATGGGCTGGTGCTGGCGCACGGAGCCGGATCAAATTCCAACTCTTCTCTCTTGACTGCTCTGGCTGGAGCGTTCGTCGGCGCCGGCTTTGCCGTGCTGCGTTGCGATCTTCCGTTCCGGCAGAATCGGCCGTATGGTCCGCCGCGGCCAGGAGACGCTGAGCGCGATCGCGAGGGCCTCAGGAGCGCGGTTGCGGCCCTGCGGAAGCAGGGCTGCGGGCGAATGTTCCTGGGCGGGCATTCCTACGGGGGACGGCAGGCGACGATGCTGTGCGCGGACCAGCCTGACCTGGTGCAGGGACTTCTGCTGCTGTCCTATCCCTTGCATCCGCCGCGCAAGCCGGCGCAGCTGCGGGTGCAGCATTTGCCTCGGTTGCAGATCCCGGCTTTGTTCGTGCACGGGACACGGGATCCCTTTGGATTCGTCGAAGAAATGGAGACGGCCGTGAAGATGATTCCGGCAAAGACGAAATTATTGACCTTGGATGGGGTGGGGCATGATCTGGGATTCAAGGGGAAGGCAATGCGCGACGAGGTGGTGCCCGAAGTTGTGAATGCGTTTGTTGACTTTTTCGGTTTAATTTACCCAGCCGGACTTTGAGCCGCCGTTCTTCTTCTCTTCCTCAGGCGGGATGTAATTGCCTTGTTCGTCGAACTCCACCGTGCGATTGTGCTTGCGCATGTAAACCTCAAACTTCCGGGCGGCGCGGCGCCGCTTCCAGCGGTAGTACTGGTTGCGCAGGCCGAAATAGCGCTCTGTTATCCCCATACTGGGGGCGCGTCCGCGGGGCACAAACTTCACGTAGATGTATCCGAAGAACAAGCCGCCCAGGTGGGCGACGTAGGCCACGTTGCCGCCACCCTGGATGGCGAAGGCCAGGGTCACGACAATCAGGATGGCTACGAAATACTTTGCCTTGAGCGAGAAGGGGAACGGGATCAGCAGGATTTCGTTTTCACCGAAGACCATGCCGAACGCGATCAGGACAGCAAACACTCCGCCGGACGCGCCCACGGTCGGGATCGTGGGATTGCCCAGGACGTGGCTATAGGAGAGCGCAGTGGTGGTCAGGGCCGCGCCTATGACTCCGAATGAATAGAGCTCCACGAAGCGGCGCGTGCCCCATGCCCCCTCGAAGGCCGAGCCAAACATCCAGATGCCCAGCATGTTGCCAAACCAGTGCCAGAATTCAAAATGCAGGAAGCTGTAAGTCACCAATTGCCAGATGGCGCCGTGGACAACGGCCTGAGGCTCGAGCGCCAGGTAGTCACGCACCCAGCGCGCAACGTCAATCAGAGTCATGCCGAAGAGTTCAAGCAGCAGGAAGACGGCGGTGTTGATCGCGAGCAGCCAGGTGACCGCGCGGGTGAAAGGCGGCAGGCTCAGCGTCATTTCTCGGCTTCGCGGCACAATTGGCTCCGGTCGTGCTCGGTTAAATCGGTCTCTGACAATCAGCGGGATGCAGCTATTACTGTCTCATCTTTCGGGCTGGGGCACCACTGGCAGACTGCGATGCCCTTTACCATCGACGGCGCGTGCCGCGAAAATCACATTATCCTTCGACAGCGGGATCGTGGTGCGGGTCACATTTCCCACTGCCTGGGCGTGTTCCCATTCCGGGCTTGTTGTACCGCGCCATAAGACTTCGTAGGAGGCGCTGCCCGGAGACGCCTCCCAGGTCAGGGTCGAGTCGTTTTCCAGGTCCTTGGTTTCCAGACGCACCCGGATGGGCGGAGCAGGCGCCGACGCCAGAGACGCCAGGGTTGCCGCATTGACCCGCGCCACATTCGCAACATAATCAAAATTGACGAACTTGGGAAGGTCGCCGTATTCGATGCCGTTTTCCGTACGAACGTTCTGGTGCTGGTGGTTGTAATCTTCGCGGTACTCGGTGAAGCGAACCGCCGCGTAACCCTGCTGGTTGAAGGAATAGTGATCTCCGCCGCGCAGGTAGCGGTCCAGACGGAAGACCAGCAACGGCTTGGCCGCGGTCTGGTAGGTGCGGCCGACCTCAGCAATGTAACGGGCGAGCTGGCGGGAGGTGGAATCGCTCTCCCCACCCAGATTGCGCACCCGGCGCAATTCGGCTTCGCTGGCGGCAGCCGGCACGCCTTCCGAGAATACGCGCACGACGCCAGGGTCTTGCTGCGAACTACGATCGCCCCCGACGATGTCGTTGTTCAGCACGGCTTCGATGTCCCAATTCTGGTCCTTTGCCATTTTTGCGAAATGATGGCTGCCGTTCAGGCCCTGCTCTTCGCCGGCCACGGTCAGGAAAATAATCGTTGCGGGAAACTTCATCTGGCTGAGGACACGGGCGCATTCCAGGCTGACGGCAGTGCCGCTGCCGTCGTCGTTGGCGCCGGGGGCGACACCGCTTACATCGAGGGTATCGCTATTACGCGAATCGTAGTGACCGGTGACCAGCACGATGCGTTTGGCGCCTTCCGGGTCGGCACCCTTCAGCACCGCATAAACATTGGTGATAACCGTGGGTTTCGGAATCCGGTCCGCAGGGCTTTCGGTAAAGCTGTCGGTCTTGACTTCGAGGCAGCCACCGCAGGCACGGGAGTAGCTTTCGAATTCGGCCCTGATCCATTCCCGCGCCGCGCCGATGCCGTGGCCGGCCCTGATCGAATCCGGGTCCTGGGCCGAGAGCGTGAGGCGGGTCTGGAAGCTCACCAGCTTCTCGATATTGGCCTGGATCCGCTGCGCCGAGATCTGGGTCAGGGCCGCCGCGATTTGAGGATCTGCGGGCGGCCTGGGTTCGAGGCTGGCTTGCGCCAGGGTGCGGTAGGGTACGGACCCGAACAATACGGTCAGCAGCGCGAGAATCGAAGAAATTCGGGAAGCAAACATGATGTCCACAGAGTAAGCTTGTGGGCGTACTCTTTTCCGGTCACCAGCACTTGACCTCTGGCCCCGGAGAAACTAAATATTAACAGGAGCACTCTATCAGGACACCCGTCCAGCCCGGAGGCCAGCATGATTTATTGTCCCGAATGCGAGACCAACCTCGACATCGACGAAGAGGAGGTTGACGAAGGCGAAATCGTTTCCTGCCCCGAGTGCGGCAGCGACTTCGAAATTGTTACCGTAAATCCCATCGAGTTGAAGCCGGTGGAAGAGGCCGTCCTCGACGAGGAAGAACTAGAGGAAATGGGGGACGGAGACGATTCCTAGCTCCCGCTGCATCCCGGCATCTTCCGCGCGGATCTGCCTCAGGTTCCTGATCATCGCCCTTGGCTTCGCCATCTCGGTGCCCGCCAGCCAGGCCGCTGCGGTGGGTCAGCGACCCGACCAACCTTACGCGCTGATTTTTGGGACCGTCTGGGGGCCGGACAATCGTCCACTATATGGCGTAAAGGTGAAGGTCCGCCGGGCTGACCAGAAGAAAGCCCACTGGGAGCTCTATTCCGATCACAACGGCGAGTTTGCCCTGCGGGTGCCTCCGGGGCCGGCTGACTACCTGGTCTGGGCCGACTTGAAGGGCTTTAAGTCACCGGCTGGCAAGGAGTTACACCAGGACGCCGAGGTCAAGGTACACGTGGACAATGATGAGCGGCAGGACCTGGGTTTGCATCTAAAGCAGTAGGTTTGCGGGAGGCTATCCTTATGAGAAAGCACGGCGTGGTAGCTCTGATGATCCTTGCGCTGGCTTTTGCCATCGCCACTCTGCCGGCTTCTGCTAAGGACAAGAGCGGAGATGCCGGGAGACTGTTGACCGGGAGAGTCGTTAACAACGCCGACGCCCCCCTTCCTGATTCCGTGGTTTATCTGGCCAATACCCGCACGCGCGCAGTAAAGACGTTCATTGTGGGCAAAGATGGCATGTATCGCTTTCCGGCGCTATCGCCCAACGTGGACTATGAAGTTTACGCCCAATACAAAGACGCCAAGAGCGACACCAAGACGGTGAGCCAGTTCGATACCCGCCCGACGGTAAATATCAATCTGAAGATTGGCACGAAATAGCCTCGCAATTTAGGCGCGAGTGTCCACCTTCGTGCGTCCCTGTAATTGCCTCCCGGTTCCGCCAATGGACTGCCAACCCTTGCACCAACTGGACGCTCGCGCCTACATTGGCAATTGCTCCTCCAGGGCTGGATTGAGTAGCATTCTGCTTGTAAGTCAGGTATGAGCCGATCCGATCCCACGGGCGCGTTGTTTCTGGGGACAGGAGCGGGAGTCTGGATTTTCTTCAAGGGCTTCCGTGTATTTCGCGAATTCAAGATCGTCGCCGACACACCGCGCATGCCCATCCGCAGCATCCCCATGGGCCTGGTGCAGGTGCGGGGGCGAGCCCTGTCCGATCAACTGATCCCCAGTCCCGTCACCCGCACTCCCTGCTGTCTCTATCAGGTCAAGATTGAACACTACGAAACCGGCGAGCATGGTGGATGGAAGCACTACCGCACCGACATGGACGGGGGCAAGTTCTACGTCCAGGACCAGACCGGGAAGGTGCTGGTTGACTCCTACTCCGCGGAATACGATCTGCCGGAGAGCCCACCCCGGATTGTGGATGGCGCCCACATTGCGCCTCTGATGGGAACCGGCGCGAGCGACGAGGAGTTGCTGCAGTACGTCCACCGGGCAGGCGCAAACGCTCTCGCCTCCAAGATGGAGCACTGGCTGGATAAGAAGGGCCCGCTGGACGACCCCAGGCGCGAACAGGGGCGTCAGACCCTGCTCGAGATGGTCCGCCTGATACCGCAGGCGACGTCGGGAAGAGGAAGGATTCCCGTCGATCTGATCGACAAGATCGCCGCGGCACAACCGCTGGCCGATCCTGAAAAGGAGCAGAAGCGGCAGATGTTTCTGCAGCACATTCGGGAAACTGGCGGCTTGCCCATTCCCCAGTCCTCAGAACAAGCCAGCGGGCGTTACCGCTTGCGCGAATCTCTGATTTTGCCGGGGCAGGAGTATCACGTGACCGGAACCTGCGTAGAGAATCCGGAAGCGCATGACGCCCATGACCGCAACATGATTGTACGAGGAGAGAATGAGCAGACCTTCCTTATCTCCTGGAAGCCGGAGCAGGCGGTACAGCACGATCTGCGTAAGCGGGCGGTGGGCATGGTGTTTGGCGGGGCGGCGCTGACCCTGTTTTGTCTGGCCCTGCTGCTGTGGCACTTGAACTTGTACTAGGAAGCACGGCTGCGGCGAATGGGGTCCGCTAGAGGGGTCCTTCGACTGCGTAGCTGCGTCGCAAGCGAAGCAGCTACTTCGCTCAGGATGACCGAGGGGTGAAGATGGGCATTAGCATTGTTGCAGCGGCGGCCGTGTTCTTCGTTGTGGCGGGAGTGCTGCTTTACCTGATCATCATGTACAACGAACTGGTCCGGCTGCGGAACGATAATGACCGTGCCTGGGCGAATATTGATGTCCTGCTCAAACAGCGCCGGGACGAGATTCCGAACCTAGTGGAGACGGTGAAAGGCTACATGCAGCACGAACGCCAGACGCTGGAGTCGGTCACGCAGGCGCGCGCGGCGTCAATGAGTGCGGCCAGCATCGGGCAGAAGGCCCAGGCCGACCTGATGATGACCGGCGCACTGCGCGGCCTGTTCGCGGTGGCGGAGAACTATCCTGAGCTGAAGGCGAATGAGAATTTCCTGAAGTTGCAGAACCGGATTTCTGAACTGGAGGAACGCATCGCTGACCGGCGCGAGTTTTTTAACGACGATGTGAACACTTACAACACCCGCATAAAGCAGCTGCCGGAAGTCTTCCTGGCGGGCATGATGGCCTTGAAGCCCCGAGAATTCTTCCAGGTATCGGACGAAGATCGTAAGCGGGTGGATGTGCGCTTGTCCTGATAAGCCTGCACCTCACGGGGTCAGCTCTGGCCTCCGCAGGTTTGTCGCAGCAGATCAGTTACCACTCCGAAACCACTGACTTGCCCTCTGGATTGATGCGCATTCAGCGTTGCGCCGGCCCCGGCACATTTCCAGGAGCGAATCGGCGCGAAAACGTTAACAGGGCGACAGCCCCCAAAACCAGCGGCGGCAAAGCAAGCAGTGTGTATAGAGGAGCATTGGCTGCGCTGCGCGCCAACCGGGGTGATATGGCAAGAGAACACACGGCCAGTCCCAGGGCAGCGATCCACTGCCACAACTGCGAAGCAAGGGCTGCCTTCGCCAATGATCGCGTGATGAGGCCGCCCTGCAGAATATCCTGCCAGCGACCCAGCAGAACTATCAGGGCGGGCACGAGCACGAGCTGGTTATACGCCGCGAGTTTGGGTAAGACAGACAGGTTCACGGCGGCCGCCCAGGCGATGCCCAGCCTGAAGGTGTCCGAGCCTTCTTCGCTGCCTTTCCAGCGCCAGAGTAGAACCGTCAAGAGGCCAATCAAACCGTAGGTGACCACCCTTCCGGCAAACCGTGGCAGAAGCACTTCTGTGATCGGCAAATCGACGTCCTGGATCTGATAATCGCGAACGGCAGCGAGAAACCTGCCGATCCAATGCGGGAGCGTGATCTCCGCCGCGACGATCAGTATGGCCAAGGTTGCACTGAAGCTGGCAATCAATGCGTAGCGTTTTCGCCACTGGCCGGCTGCCCAGAGCACAGACCAGAAGACCATCAGACCGGCTATTTCGGGTTTGATGGTCGACAGAGCCAGCAAGAAGCCCGCGAGGGCAAGCCAGCCGCGGGCGATTGACGCCATGGCGCCCGCGAGGAGAAAGATGACGAGCGCGGCAAGGTTCTGCTGGTAGAACTCCATCACTGAAGGATAGGCGCCTGCGGTCAGCACCATGCCAGCCAGCACAAGCGGGAGCCGCGGGTGGAAACCCAGGGCCCTCATCCACAGAGGCACACTGCACGCGGCCGCCGAAATCAGGAGCCAACGGAAAATCGCTAGTGCCGTGGCGAAACTGAGGCTCGCGAAGGGAGCGACGAGAAAAACAGCATACAGCGGATAGTTGAATCCCTCCTGGGCCGTCGGATCGGAAACATTTTGTGGCTCGAGAGGGCGGCCGTAAAAACCGGTCTGTACTTCACGCGTAACCTCGCGACTGTAGGGGTCGCGATGATGAAGCAGGAGCTCACGCGTACCATACCAGCGGGCATACAAATCAGAATTGTTGCCCATTGGCCGGTGGTGTTGCTGCGCGGACGCCGTGTTGGCCGGCGCGAAGATGAGGACTGCCCAGTACCACAAGCCAGCACATAATGCCAGAGAAGCGGCTAGTACCCACCAGGTCTGGACCGTGCGCGCAATTCGATCCGGCACGCGAACATTGTACGCGCAAGGAGATGGCTCGCCGCCAAGTCACTATGTCTTCAGCAAAATCTTAGACGCGGAAGCAGCGAGCCCCTAGCTGTTGTCACCGCCGGCACGCTTCCATGACATGAGCTCGCCGATGGTGGATCCGCCGGTGCTTGATACGGGTTGCTTGTAGGCTTCCACCTCGGAGCGGGATGCTTCTTCGCCCACCGCCTTGATGCTCAAGCCGACTTTCTTTTCTTCCGGGTTCATCTTGATGATCTTGAAGTCGTGCTCGACACCGGGTTCGAGTGCGAGGGGCTGGCCGTTCGCATCCACGGCTTCGCTGTTGTGGCAGAGGCCTTCGATGCCCTCGGCGATTTCCACAAAAGCGCCGAACGTGGCCACCCGCAAAACTTTGCCGTGCAGCACGTCGCCGACATGATGTTGTGCGAAGAAAGTCTCCCAAACATCAGGCTGAAGCTGTTTCACGCCCAGGGAAAGCCGGCGCTTGTCGGGTTCGATGGCCAGTACGATGGCTTTGACCCGGTCGCCCTTCTTCAAAACTTCCGAGGGATGCTTCACGCGCTTGGTCCAGCTCAGGTTGCTGACGTGCACCAGGCCGTCGATGCCTTCCTCGATTTCCACAAAGGCGCCGAAGTCGGTAAGGTTGCGTACCCGGCCTTCGACGGTTGCGCCTACCGGGTACTTGTCATGCAGCGCGTCCCAGGGATTGGCCGCCAGCTGGCGCATGCCGAGCGAAATGCGTCGTTCCTGCGGATTCACGCTCAACACCACGCAATCGACCTGATCGCCAACATTGACCAGCTTCGACGGGTGCTTGATGCGCTTGGACCATGTCATCTCGCTGACGTGGACAAGGCCTTCAATGCCTTGCTCGAGCTCGACGAAGGCGCCGTAGTCGGTGACGCTGATGACGCGCCCGCTGACGTGGGCACCGACCGGATAGCGATGCGACGCATCCAGCCACGGGTCAGGGGTGAGCTGCTTGAATCCTAGCGAAACCCGCTGCTTGTCTTTGTCGAACTTCAGTACTTTCACCTGGATCTGGTCGCCGACGTTGACCAGGTCCCGGGGGTGCGTGAGGCGGCCCCATGACATATCTGTGATGTGGAGCAAGCCGTCGATTCCGCCCAGGTCGACGAAGGCGCCATACTCGGTGAGGTTCTTTACCACTCCAGTGAGCACAGTGCCTTCTTCCAGATGCTCCAGAGTCTTCGACTTCTTTTCGTTCTGTTCCTCTTCCATCAACTGCTTGCGGGAAACGACGATGTTGCCGCGCTTTTTGTTCAGCTTGATAACGGCGACTTCGATGGTCTCGCCCTTCAGGACGTCTAGATTGCGCAGAGGACGCAAGTCAGCCTGGGAGCCGGGCAGGAAGGCCTGGGCGCCGAGAATATCGACCGTTAGGCCGCCTTTGATGCGTTCGATCACCACCGCCTTGATCGGCTTTTTCTCGTTGTGAGCCTTCTCAATCTCGTCCCAGGCGCGCAGCCGCTGCGCCTTTTGATGGGAAAGATTGATGTACCCTTCCTCGGTCTCACCCTTGTCGCGCATCACCGCGATCTCGTCGCCGGGCTGGAAGCGCGGTTTGCCGGAGTGGTCCATTACCTCGGCAATGGGGAGCATGCCTTCGGACTTGGCGCCGATATCCACCACCACGTGCGTGGGGGTAATTTTGAGCACAGTGCCCTTGATGACGTTGTCCTCGCGGGCAGCTTCTTCCGTCTCGGTGGTGAAGCTCTCGAGGGCGGCGGCGAAGTCTTCGGTGGTTGAGGGTTTTTCGTCCAGATTCTGGGTTACTTCGTTGTGCGCAGCCTGGGGTGGGGGGGAGTCGCTGTGTACGGTCGAGCCCTCCGCGGATTCCACGGGTCGCTCCACGACTGAAGTCGAAGTCGCGGAATCCAGGTTGTGGGCGTTGTTATCGTCAGGCAAGGTTGATGGCCTCTCTCGGGTTTTCCGCGCACGTGGGTGCGGGGACGAATGCGGGACGATTAGCGGACGGCTGGCGTTAGTCTAAGGTTGTGTTGAGCCCGCCCTGGCGGACGGACTGGAACAATCCCAGCGGTCGGACGTCTCTAAGCAAACCCGCGTCCAAAGGGAACTCTTCGAGTGTAGCAATCGCTTCCGAACAGTGTCAAACAACAAAAACAGCCTCTGGCTTCCGGCCTCTGGCTACGAGCTGCAGCTAGAAGCCAGAAGCGCTGTTCTGCTACTCTGCCTTGCCATGGACTATCTTTGGACGCCCTGGCGCTATGCCTACGTTGCCGGCATCGATAAGACCCCCGGCTGCATTTTCTGCGATTTGCCGAAGGCCGGGGACGATGCCAAAACCCACATTGTTCATCGCGGCCAGTACTGCTATGTGGTCTTGAACACCTATCCCTACACCTCGGGGCACGTGATGATCGTGCCTTTTGCTCATGTGGATGAACTGCAGAAGCTGCCACTGGAGGCGTCCCACGAAATGATGGACCTGGGGCAGAAGATGGAGCGGGTCTTGCGCCAGCTTTATACCCCGGACGGGATCAATCTGGGGATGAATATCGGCAAGGCGGCGGGAGCGGGAGTGGCAGGACATATCCATCTGCACGCGCTGCCGCGCTGGGTAGCGGACGCCAATTTCATGTCAGTCATAGGGGAAACCAGGGTGCTGCCGGAGAGTTTGGAAACGACGTATGAAAGGATTAAGGGGGCGATGGTGGAGTAGTGTGTGGGACCGGGTCAGAGACCCGGCCCCACACAGATTCCGGTCCCACCCAGATCCGGAACCCTGCAGATGTTACTAGCCCAGCAGTTCCTGCATTTCTTTCTCGCCGATTACTTTGACTCCCAGCTCTTTGGCCTTATCCAGCTTGGACCCCGCGTCATCTCCGGCCACTACGAAATCTGTTTTCTTGCTGACTGAGCCGGAGACCCGGCCGCCGGCGTCCTCGATCATCTTCTTGGCTTCATCCCGAGTGAGGTGGGGCAGTGTGCCGGTGAGCACGAAAGTCTTGCCGGCGAGTTTCGTGCCCCGTTGCCTTTTCGTTCCAGTCAGCCGCAAGCCTAGTTCTTGCAGTTGCTCTACCAGTGCCCGGTTCTTGGGCTCCTGAAAAAACTCTACAATGCTTTCGGCGATGCGCGGGCCGACTTCATTTACTTCCTGCAGCTCTTCTTCGCCGGCGTTCATCAGCGCGTCCATGGAACCGAAATGCTCGGCCAGGAATTGCGCCGTGCGTTCGCCCACAAAACGAATGCCGAGGCCGTAGATCACGCGCTCCAGCGGCAGCTTCTTTGAGTTGTCGATCTCATCGAGCACGTTCTGGGCGGACTTATCGCCCATGCGTTCGAGCGAGAGCAAATTCTCTTTGGCCAGCTTGTAGATATCGGCCACGTTCTTCACCAGCTTGCGGTCGGTGAGTTGCGTGACCAGCGCGTCCCCCAGGCCGTCAATGTTCATCACGCCGCGCGAGGCGAAGTGCAGGATGGTCTCGCGCAGCTTGGCCGGGCAGTTGGCATTGACGCAGCGGTGGTCGGCCTCGCCTTCGGTGCGGACGACGTGGCCTCCGCAGACCGGGCACCGTTCCGGCATGTGGAAGGATTTGTGGCCGCGGGGGTGGTCTTTGTCTTCGATCACGCTCGTGACTTTGGGGATCACGTCGCCGCCGCGTTCCACTTCCACCCAGTCGCCGATCTTTACGCCCAGGCGTTCGATCTCGTCCATGTTGTGGAGGGTGGCGCGGCTGACCGTGGTGCCGCCGATCGGAACCGGCTTGAGCGCGGCCACGGGCGTGAGTTTTCCAGTGCGCCCCACCTGCACCAGGATGTCTTCAATTTTCGTGATCCCGCCACGCGCGGCGTATTTGTAGGCGATGGCCCAACGCGGCGCCTTGCCGGTGTAGCCGAGTTCCTGTTGCAGTGCAGTACGATCGACCTTGATGACGATGCCGTCGATTTCGTAAGGCAGCGTTTCGCGCTTGGGCTCCTCTTGTTCAATGAAGGCCCAGATCTGGTCGAAGGTCCTGGCCAGTTTGCGCGTGCGGTTGACCTTGAAACCAGCGGCGTCCAAAGCAACCAAGGTTTCCCAGTGGCGGTCGAAGTAGGTGCGGCCATCTTTCAGCAGCGCGTAAGTGAAATAGTCGAGCCGGCGCTGGGCGGTAATGCTGGGCTCGAGTTGGCGGACGGTGCCGGCGGTCGCGTTGCGCGGGTTGGCGAAAACAGAAAGCCCTTTTTGTTCGCGCTCCTCGTTCATCTTCTTGAAGGCCGCGATAGGCATGAGCATTTCGCCGCGAACTTCGAAATTGGCGGGAATCCCAGCCTTTTTCAGCTTCTCCAGCGGAATTGACAGGGGGATGGAGCGGACCGTGCGCACATTGAGGGTGACATCTTCGCCGATGGTGCCGTCGCCGCGGGTGATGCCGCGCACCAGCTTGCCATTTTCGTAGTGCAGCGCCAGGGACATACCATCGAGCTTGAGCTCGCAAACGTAGTCGATGTCCTCGCGGCCGCTGAGTTCGTGCACGCGGCGCTCCCAGTTGTGGAGATCGTCCTCGTTGTAGGTGTTGTCGAGTGACAGCATGGGCGAGGAGTGCGGCGCCTTGACGAAGCCTTCGCGAGGCTTGCCCCCGACGCGCTGGGTGGGCGAGTCGGCCGTCACCAGCTCCGGATGTTCGTCTTCGAGCTTCTTCAGCTCAATCATGAGCTGGTCGAATTCGGCGTCGGAAATCTCGGGTGCGTCGAGAACGTAGTAGAGATACTCGTGGTGGCGGATTTTGTCGCGCAGCGCTTCGATCTTTTTTTCGGAGCCCTTGGTCGCAGTGGCCATGACTGAAAGATTATATTCGGGCAGGGGTTGCGTGGCGCGGACGTGCCCGTCGACTTCTCTCAGGACAGGTCCGCGCCACATTGCACATTTTGCACACTAGAGATGCATATTCTTGAAACAGAGCGACTGGTGCTTCGCGAATTCACTCCCGAGGATCTCGCAGCGCTGGCGGCAGTCCTGTCTGATCGCGAGACTATGCGCTACTACCCCGCAGCCCTCGATCGGGATGGGGTTGAAGCCTGGATCGAACGCAACCGGCGGCGTTACCGTGAGCACGGCCACGGCCTCTGGGCGATGGTCTTGAAGCCCAGCGGCGAGGTTATCGGAAATTGCGGGTTAGTCCGGCAAGCGGTTGATGGAGTGGATGAGATCGAAATCGGCTATCACGTGCGGCGCGATCTGTGGGGCCAGGGATTGGCTCCGGAAGCAGCCGCCGCTTGCCGGGATCATGGATTCGAGAAGTTAGGAGCCGGGCAGCTCATCGCGCTCATCCGGCCGGAAAACCGGCCGTCGCAGCGGGTGGCCGAGAAGATCGGATTGAGCCTCTGGAAGAAAGTGGTGTGGAGAGACTTGCCTCACCACGTCTACGTGATTCGAGCAAAATGAGATCGTGTTGTGGCGCGAACCTGCCCTGAGCGCTCAGGGCAGGTCCGCGCCACACAGTTTTCCCGTCGGCTTTGACCTGGCTGGATTGTGAGATTCAGGAGATGTTCTTCACTAGTCCTGGCCAAGATCAAAACCAAAATCAAAAGCGTCGGATAAGAGAGTCCCACCCACACATTGTTGTGTTACACCAGGTCTTCCACTTTCAATTGCGGCGTGCCCTTCCAGGACGCCAGGAATCGCTTTTGCACGAAGGCAGCATCGTAGTCGCGCTTTTGTGCTTTCAGGGCCTCTTCCAGGCCGAACAGTGAGCGCGGGTTGCGCGGGTGGCGGTCAAGATCTTCGCGGAAGGCCTTTTCTGCGCCGGCCGCGTCGCCGTTCATCAGAAGCACCGCTCCCAGGGACTCCCGCACGGGGAAGAACCAGTCTTCCGGTTCGTTGTATTTCAACGAGTCCTGGACCTCGACCGCTTCCTGCAGTTGGGCGATGGCGGTAGCGTTATCTTTCCTGGCCAGGGCAATTTTCGCGCCCAATACATCTCGGGCAATTGTCAGGACGTCTTTGGTCTTGTTGTTTACTGGCATAGCGAAGACGGCATCTTCGGGCGTGTTCTTTTCCGCGTCGGCCACCACCTGGTAGTCGGCCTGTGCGTCATCCGGCCTGCCTTTGGCGGCCAGGGCCATACCTCGGGCAAAGTGCCAGAATATGGTCTCGACCTGCATTCCGGGATCGGGTTTCGGCGTCTTCAATATTTCATCCCACTTGTGGAAGCGGACGTCCACTGCCATGGGAATGGTCACGAAGCCTTCGAGGGGAGGCATGGCTTTCACACCGGGCCGCACGTGAGCCGCCAGCATCTGCGCGCTCTTCATGGCCTCGGCGTAATCGCCGTTCATGGCCGAGCACATGGCGATGAAATGCAGATTGTGGCTGTAATACATCATGGGGTAGAGGCCCTGCGCACCGCTGGCCTTGATGTAGGCGCGATCGGCGATGGCCGCCGCCTGGTTGGTCTTTACTGCTGCAGCGTAGTCGCCGGTGCGAATGTAGACGTGGGCCGGCATATGTACGAGGTGGCCCGCCGCCGGCGCCATAGCGGCCAGGCGGTTCGCAGCCGCCAACGCCCTTTCGGGAGACTTGGAGGCCTCGACGGCGTGAATGTAGTAGTGGATCGCTCCCATGTGGTTGGGGTCGCGCTTGATTACGGACTCGAGGGTGGCCACGATCTCTTCCGTGTTGGCCTCGGGAGTTCCGTCACGGTGCCACAGACCCCAGGGGTGCAGGTTCATGCCGGATTCGGCGAACAGGGTGGCTGCATCCAGATCATCGGGAAAGTTCTTTGACATCTCACGCATGCCGTCGTGATAAGCCTCGGCCGCCTGCCGCCGGTCAGCTTTAGGATCAGCCGGGAATCGCAGCGCCATGGCCTGAATGTAGGCTTGCTCGGCGGGAGAAGCATCGGCTGACAGATCAAGCGCCTTCTGTATGGCGTTATGAGCCTCGGCAAAGCGCTCATCGCTGGCGGGATCGTTGTAGTTCGGCCCCACGGCTTCAGCCACTCCCCAGTGCGCCATGGCCAGCTTGGGGTCAAGCTCGGCGGCACGTTTGAACGATCGGGCGGCCTCGTCGTGGTTGAAAGCGTAAATCAGGCGCAGTCCCTGATCGAAGAATTGCTGCGCCTGTGGATTCTTGGTGGAGACGGGATGATGCAAGTCTCCCAGTCCGGTCATCAGGGTGGCCGGCTTTGGTTGAGCGGGAGTTGAGTGATCCTGAGCCGCATGATTCTGAGCTGCGACCATGCCGCTCAGCAACAGGACGAACAAGACCGAGAGCCGGGTTCTCATGGCAGTGCTCCCTCCAATGGATGATCGATTGAAAGATGAATGGGCCCAGCGGGGATAGCTTAGTTAAAAGAGCCGTCAGGCGCAACCGGGAGGCATGCTCTGGCTTCCAGTACAATCCATTCTGATTTGCAACCCCAATCCTCATGCGCAAGGCCACTCTCTTTTATAACCTGCTCTCTGGGCGACGGCGCCACCGGCGGAAGACGCACGTTGACGCGGTCTTGGCTGTGCTTCACCGGGCCGGGGTCGCTGCGGCCGCTGAGCCCACGCGCGGGCAGGCAGAGGCCGGCGAACAGGCGCGCCAGGCCATCGCCAACGGATGTGACACCATCATCGCCTGTGGAGGTGATGGCACCGCGCATGACGTTCTCCAGGGCATGGCGGGAAGCGATGCCGCCCTGGGCATCATTCCTCTGGGTACGGCCAACACGCTGGCGCACGATTTGCGGTTGCCGCTTTCGCCGACGGGCGCGGCCAAGGCGCTGCTGACTGCAGCGCCTCGGCGCATTGCACTCGGCCACGTGGAATATACCGATCTTGAAGGCCAGCGCGGCTCGCGGTTCTTCACGGTCGCGGCGGGGATCGGCGCCGATGCGCATCTGTTCTACAAGTTGAACCCGCTGGTCAAAGGCCGCCTGGGCATGGCCGCTTACTATGCCAAGGCTACGCGACTGTGGTTGACTCATCCCATGGAAAAATTCGCGGTCGAGATGAAGGCGGACTCGCCGACGGAAGTGTCTCAACTGCTGGCGGTTCGCATTCGGAACTTTGGCGGCGTCCTGCGCGAGTTGGCGCCGGGGGCTTCACTCGATCGCAACGATTTGCGGCTGGTGCTTTTTCGCACCCGCAGCCGGATGGCGTATTTGAGCTACATCGTGCGCGGCCTGTTAGGAGCGCGGTGGCAGGTGAATGGAATCGATCTGGTGCACGGCATTACGATAGCTTGCCGGGCGCGGGTGGATGCGACTGCAAATTCCCGCATCTTTGTGGAAGCCGATGGAGAATTGCTGGGAACGCTGCCGGCCACGATCAGCATGGTGCCCGATGCGCTGAAGTTGCTCTTTCCGTATGGGGCGGACACTCCTGTCCGACGCCTTTGATTTTGAATTTGGTATTGGTCCTGTGCTTACCAGGTTCAAAAACCGAGATCAAAGTCAAAAGCGTCGGACAGAGCCTGCCCGGAGCGAAGTCGAAGGGAGTGTCCGACCCACACGGCTGCCGGGGGGCGATACAATAAGTTTTGGAACCAATAACTCACTTCCTTACCGGAGCTTGTCTGGCCCGTACCGGGATCAACCGCAAGACGGCGCTGGCCACGGCCACGATGACCTTGGCGGCGGAAGCCCCCGATATCGACATCCTGGGGAATTTCAAGAACCCGGTCTTCGGCTTCGCCCATCACCGCGGCTTCACCCACTCCTTTCTCGGGCTCATTCTGGTACAGGCGCTGGTCGTCGGACTGATGTATTTCATCTGGCGCCTGCGCGGTCGCAAGGTGAAAGACCCGAATTTGCCGCCGCGTTGGGGCCTGCTGCTCCTGTTCGCGTATCTTGCGGGGCTTACCCATATCCTGCTCGACTTCACCAATAACTACGGCGTACGCCCGTTCTGGCCTTTTGGGGAGAAGTGGTATTCGTGGGACATCGTCTTCATCATCGAACCGATCCTTCTGATCTTGTTGATCGGCGGCTTGGTGGTGCCCGCGCTTTTTTCGCTGATCAACGACGAGATCGGAGTGCGCCGCACGGGCCCACCGGGACGTCTCGCCGCGGTGGTGGCGCTGCTGGGCGTGATCATGGTGTGGGGCCTTCGGGACTATGAGCACCGGCGCGCGGTTAACGCACTCAACTCGCGGATCTACGATGGAGCTGACCCGGTGCGAGTCTCGGCTTACCCTCGCTGGCTGAATCCGTTTCAGTGGTATGGCGTAGTCGAGACCCGCGATTTCTTCGCGACCATGGCGGTGGATTCTTCTGTCCCGGAGGCCGACCCGGAGGGTCGAATGCAGGTTCGGCAGAAGCCGGAAGAGACTCCGGTGACCTTGGCTGCCAAGCGCAGCGGCCTGGGGCGGGTGTATCTGGACTGGGCGCAGTATCCCGTGGTGGAGACGGAGGAGACCGGGTCAGGTTACATCGTTCGATTCCGCGACCTCCGCTATTACGACCCAACCGGGACGCGGGGGAACCTGCTGGGCGCGAGCGTGGCGCTTGATCGGAACCTGAAGGTTGTCCGGGAGGCATTTGGATCGCGCAGCCGTCAGGCCACGCCCTAGCCTTATGTGGCGCGGGGCGCCCTCGCCCGCGGCCTTTGACTTTAGTTGGAGCCTTTCACTTGGGGCGTTCGACTTTGACTCCCGGCTTTTCAATTTTGACTGGCCGTGCGCGGGTGGGGGCGCCCGCAGCCATGGGCCGAGTCGGCAGTGGCTCAGGTTGAGACCGCCCACATGACGTCATCGGCAACGGGTGGAGCAGGCCTTCAGGCCTGCATACCGCGACTGTCTCTTACAGCGGGCTTCAGCCCCTGCAATACCTCAGCGGCGGAAGCCGCATGCTCTGCGTCGCCCCGATTGCAGCCCTAACTAAAGCGCTGCTCCACCCAAAATCGCCCTGGCAGACCACCAGAATTTCAAACTGAGCTACTGCCCCGAGTCGGCAGCGCTTGACGCGCCGCTTGCGGCGCGCCACAATCATGGTTGCAACTTGAGGTGATCATGCTGGCCTACCTGTTCCTGGCGCTTGCCGTCGCAGTTCGGTTTATGCCGCATCCCTGGACGTTTACTCCGGTGGCAGCGGCCCTGCTTTTCTTCGGTGCCCGCGGCCCGCGGCGCTTCCTGTGGGTGCCGTTGATCGTGATGGCTGCTTCAGACGTAGTCCTTACCAAGGTGGTGTACGCCTACCCGTTTGTCTGGGACCATTTCGTGACCTGGGCCTGGTACGCGGCGATACTGTGGCTGGGAACCCGGCTGCGGGCGAATGCGAAACCGTTGCCCGTGATTGGCGCGGCTCTCGCCAGTTCAGTGTCATTCTTCATCATCAGCAATTTTGCGGTGTGGGGGGCGTATGACATGTATCCCAAAAACTTTGCGGGGCTGATGACGTCTTACACGTTGGCTTTGCCCTTCTTCCGCCAGGGGACGGAAGGCGATTTGCTGTTTACCTCTGTGTTTTTTGCCACGCCGGTAGTGCTGGCGGCCCTTTCCGAGGCCTTCGGCAAAGGCGACCACGCGGCCGCAGCGTAAGATACCCGAAACCCCGTTCACAGCCGAGGGTGGCTGTTTCCACCTAGTCACTCTTGATTCCAGAAGTTGCATAGCCCCGCCTACTTTTTTCTTTTCTCTAGTCTGATTACTACCAGCCAGATAGCCAATCCCACTGCCACAAGTGCCAGCACCAGGGTCCAGTGCTCGCGAAAAATCGCTCCGGAGATGTGTACGAACTGGGGACCGAACACCAGGGTGAGAATGGACAGGGTCAGGAAGCGCACCAAGCGGCCGGCGAAGATGGCTAGCAGGTAGTGGCTGAGCTGCATCTCCGAGACTGCGGCCGTGAGGGCAAACAGCTTGAAGGGCGTGGGCGGGGGCAGCATGGCGGGGAACATCAGGCTCCAGAAAGGATGCTTTTGGAAAGCCAGATGAAACTCTTCAAAGCGCTCGGGTGAGATGCGCTTGCGCAGCAATTCTTCACCGCCCAGATATCCGATGCCGTAGATGACGATGCTGCCCACAGTCGATCCGATCGAGGCCATCAGTACATAGAGCAGGAACCGGGAGCGATTCTGATATACGTAAGTGGCAACGATCGGGTCCATGGGCAGACCGATAGCGGCGCCGTCCAGGGCTGCGATGACAAAAACCCCCCAGGCTCCCAGAGGCTTCAGCAGCGCCCAAAGGAATGCAGAGTAGCGCAGGAATATGTGCTTGATTGTGTTCAATGGGTAAGCCTAGCAGTTTACCCGAACCGTCCTAAACATAAAGAGTGTCAGACCCACCGTGCTTATGTGTGACTGGTATTTCCGGTCAGTAAATCGAGGGCGTGCGGCAGCAGATCAATCACTGCCTCCAGAGACTCCGCTGCGCCGCGGGGGCTTCCCGGCAGGTTCAGGACCAACGACTTTTCACGTACTCCGCAAAGGGCGCGGCTCAGCGCTGCCATTGGAGTTTTCCTGGAGCCTTCGAAGCGCATGCGTTCGGCTATGCCTTCGAGCAATCGGCTGCACACGGCACGTGTGGCTTCTGGTGTAACGTCGCGCTCGGCGATTCCAGTGCCGCCGGTGGTCGCAACCAGGCGGGCCTTCCCAGCCAGTCGAATGATTGCCTGCTGAATGGCGGGCTGATCGTCGGCAACGATTTCAGTAGCAACCACCGCAAAGTTTTTTCGTTTGAGAACCTCTACAACTGTGGGCCCGGATAGGTCGGCGCGTTCGCCGCGGGCCGAGGAATCGCTGACCGTGAGCACGGCGGCGGTAAGAGCTTCACGAGTCGAGGAGGACATCTTCCTCTTCTTCCTCGGAGGGGCCCTCGTCGCGCTTGGATTCGTCGAGCATGCGCAGGCCTTCCATCAGCAGGCCCTGGGTGTTCAGGGTGGTGGTCTGCTTGCTGGTTTTGCCCTCGAAGTTTATCTGGAAGTTGCCGCCGGTCCAGCCCAGGACCTTGAAGACCGCCTTATCCCCGCTCAGAGAACCGTAGGTGGCGTGGGTCACCTGACCTTCGCTGAAATACATTTCGCACTTGTCGCGTTCGTTGGTCAGGGTGAGAGCACAGCTCTTGCGTCCCATCTCGAGCGATTGCACCAGGTCGATGACATTCATTTGAGCCAGGCTACCGCGCAGGACCCCGTCCGAGGGTGCGGTCTTGGCCATTTTTTCCAGCGCGATTTTGTCGATCACGCGCTTGATGCGCTGGGTGGCCTCTTTGAGGAAGAACGGCTTCTCCACGAAATCATCGACCGGTTCCTGGCTGGAGAGTTTTTCCGAGATATCTGCCTTGCTGGCCAGCAGGATTACGGCAATGCCCGCGGTCTTGGGGCGGCTGCGCAGCCGCTCGACTAACTGGTGGCCATCCATACCGGGCATGCGGTAGTCGCTGACCAGCAGATCGGGCGGGTCGTCCACGGCTTTAAGCAGGGCGTCGGCGGAGTCGCTGGAGGTGGTGACGCTGGCCAGCGCGCTCAGGGCACCGTGCAACAGCCCCAAGACCATGGGATTGTCGTCCACTAACAGGACTTTGACGCTATTCGGCATGACAGGGCTAGGTCTTCGTGCGGACGCGGGTGTAGTTACCGCTCTTGCCTCCGGATTTGTGCTCGAGCACGATCTCCCGGATTTCGATTCCCTTGTCCAGCGCTTTACACATATCGTACACGGTCAGGGCGGCGACGCTGGCCGCGACCAGGGCTTCCATCTCGACTCCCGTAACCGCCGTGGTGATAACACTTGAGGTGATGGCGACGCCATTCTCGCACAGCCGCATGGTCACATCAACGTGGGAAAGCGGCAGGGGATGGCACATCGGGATCAGCTCGGACGTGCGTTTGGCCGCCATGATGCCCGCCAACCGGGCCACTTCGAGGGGATCACCCTTGGGATTTTTCGGCAGCGCCTTCAGCACGGCGGGCTTCAGCGTGACGAAAGCGCTGGCGGCGGCCGCGCGCTTGCTGGCGGCCTTTGTGGAAACATCCACCATCTTTGCCCGGCCTGCCTCATCGTAGTGTGAAAGCTTCTGAGCCACTTGCCTCCGCCGCGAATAGCATTATCTTAGCAACACATGCATCTTCCGTGTTCGAACCTGGAACGACTTATTCTCGGGGCCCAGCCTGACACTCTCGCGTTCGAGGTGGCATGGCAGTGATTGACGAGACTATTTGTAGGAAGCGGAAGGCCTGAAGCTAGGCCGGCAAATTCCCATCTGATGTGGATGTGCGTGGGTCGGACACTCCTGTCCGACGCTTTTGACCTGTTTTTTGCGTTTGACCTGGCCTCTGCTCCTAATCCAGATTTTCGTCAACCG
>Ga0335084_10000382_pt1 | contig 36982 bp, 32 predicted proteins | sample Lox_Sample_44_FD_206721 | JGI IMG/M metagenome (GOLD analysis project Ga0335084, IMG submission 206721) | Soil microbial communities from Loxahatchee National Wildlife Refuge, Florida, United States - Lox_Sample_4.4 | ecosystem: Environmental > Terrestrial > Soil > Wetlands | place: USA...
GATGCGGTTGCGCATCTCGGCAGCGGCGGCCTTGGTGTAGGTCAGGCAGAGAATCTTGGTCGGCGGCACGCGATCGAGCATCAGCCGCAGCAGGCGGTCTACCAGCAGCTTGGTCTTGCCGCTGCCGGCCGAGGCGCTGACCCAGGCGGAATGGCGCGGATCGGCGGCGCGCGCCTGCGCCTCGCTCGCGAGACGGATCGGGTCCGGAAATGCATCGCCGGCGCGGTTCATTCCTCGCCTCCCGCGGCCGACCATTCCGCGATCCGCGCCAGATGCGCGTAGTCGCTGTAATGCGGCGCATAGGCAGGATGCGGCTCGGATAGATAGGGCGTGGCAGGATTGGCGAAGTCGGCGATCAGGCGGCGCAGGCCTGCCAGCGCCTCCTCGGCCAGTTGCAAGGGGTCTGCACCATTGCCGCCCGCCGTGACGATCTCGCCGGGCGGCTCGCCGCCGGAGAGCCGCCAATAGTCGAGGCGCGCCGCGGGTGCCAGACCCAGATCGGCAAAACTGCCGGCGGCGGCCATCGCCGCCTCGAGCGGCAATTGCGGCGCATAGCCCTGCTTCACCATTTTCGCCGAGGGCAGCGCCCCGGTCTTGTAATCGATGATGGCCGTGCCGCCCGCTCGCAAGCGATCGATCCGATCGGCCTTCGCGGTCAAGGTGAAGGCAAATCCCTCGGCATCGATCTCGAGCGATCCCTTGAGCTCGGTCAGCGACTCCAGGATCGCCGGCAGCTCTTTCGCGCGCTGCTCCAGGAACCAGGTCGCGATGCGCTCGAAGCGTGGCCACCAGAAGGCCCAGACGGCCGGCCGGTCGAGCCAGGCGCCGAACGCGTCCCGCCCGCAGCGGATCAGCTGTTCATGCGCGTCGGCCGGCAGGCGATCCGGATAAGCGCGGATGAAGGCATCAAGGGCCGCGTGGACGATGGTGCCACGCTCGGCTGCTTCCGCCGCCGCGTCGATCGGCTCCATCGGCCGGAGCTTCAATAGATGGCGCGCATAGATCGCGTAAGGATCGCGTTTCCAGGTCTCGATCTCGGTGACCGAGAGCTTGCGTGGGCGCAAGGCGACGGGCGGCGTGGGCGCCGGTCGCGGCAGCGGGCGCGCCGGGCCTTCCGGGCGGTCCCAGGCGGCCGCCCAGCCCAGCCAATGCGGCGCTTGGAGCGATGCCGGATCTTGTCCGGCGGCCTTCATCAGGGCATCGATGCGCGTCAGCCAGCGCGAAGGCACGCTCGGCGTGCCGTCCACCTTGCGCGCGCGCGTCAACACCACGCGCGCCGCGCCGCAGGCCTGCTGGAAGTCGTGCGCCGAAAGCCCGATGCGCCGCTCCGCCGGCGGCAGGCCGAAGGCCTCGCGCATCGGCCGGCTCATCCAGGGATCGGGAGCAGGCGTCATCGGCCAGACGCCCTCGTTGAGTCCGCCCAAGATCATCAGATCGACCTGTTGCAAGCGCGCCTCGAGCGGGCCCCAGATGAAGAGCCGCGGATGGCGGCCATAGCGCGGCCGCACGCGCTCTGCCGCCATGAGCGCATCGAGCAGGGCCGGATATTCCGGCCCCGCGATCGGCTCATGATCCTTGGCCGCCGCCAGAAGTTCGGCAAAGAAGCTCGCGGCGGCTTCGCCGGCATCGCCCTGCCACAGTCGCGCGGCGCCGGCCTCGCTGTCGCTGGCCGCGAGCTCTTCGGCCAGCGTGAGATGAGCCCGAATGAGATCGTCCAACGCAACGTTCCGTCGCGCGGCGAGATCGAGATAAGGACCGCAGGTTCGCGCGATTCCCTGGAGCCAAGGGATCAGCGCTTGCAGCTCGGGATCGCGTCTGACGGCGCTCTCCAGCGCCGTCTCGATTCCGGCAAAACCCGGCCCCGGGCGGGGCCCGCGCAGCGTCTCGCGTTCAAGCCGGCGCAAGCTGGCACGAAAACTCGCTGTGGCTTCGCCGGCGGCGGCGAGCGGATGCTTCAGCAGCGCCAACAGCGGAACCGGCGCCACCTCGTCGAGCGGCAAGGCCGCGACCAGCCGCAGGAAGGCGCCGGGCGACGTCTGGCCCAGTTCGGTGCCGGCTGAATCGTCGATTTCGATCGCCCAGCGCTTGAGCTCGACCGCGACCCGCCGCGCCAGCGAGCGATCGGGCGTGACCAGGGCCGCGCGCAGACCCGGCGTCTCGATCGCGTCGCGCATGAGGAGCGCGATGGTCAAGGCCTCCTCGCTCATGCTCGGGCAATCGAGGCGGGTCAGGCTCGCCTCCGATCCCTCGCCCGTGAGCGCGGTTCGGTCGGACGCTTCGTCGCGGCCGCGTTGGCTCCAGAGATGCGTCAGATCGGCTGGCGCCAGCGCCTCCGCCAGGAAGGCCTGCCGCCGGACAATGGCGGGATGGGGCTGCGATCCCGGCCAGGTCAGGACTGAAGCCGGCTCGGCGCCGAGCCGTTGCAGCAACAGCCACAAGCCATGCTGTGGATGGCTCGGGTCGGTTTCCACCTTCTGCCAGAACTGATGGTCGTTGGTGGCGGCGAGCCCGGGCAGCACCACGCGGCCCTGGGGCAATTGCGCCACCGCGGCGATGAGATCGGCCGTGGCTGGAATCGAGCCGGTCGAGCCGGCGGCGATCACCGGATCTTGCGGCGGCCGCTTGAGCCAGAGCTGGGCCTGGCGCTCGAGCAGCGCGTTGCGCCGCTCGGCGGCACCCACGGCGCCGGCCTGCCTCTCGATCCTGGGCCAGGCCTTGGTGACGATCTCGAGGAACTCGACGGTGAGCTGCCAATGCCGGGCGAGCTCGCCGGGCACGATCTCGACCAGCCTCCCGAAGGAGAGCCGCTCCGTCGCAACCTGGTCGACCAGCCGCGCCAGCTCTCCCGCCAGCGACGCCGCGCGCTCGGCCGACATGGCCTCGCCGCGAGCTTCGGCCGCGCGCGATACGAGCCGGGCCAGCATGAGCTGGCGCATCAGCGGCGGCAAAGCCGGCGGCAGATCGAGCGCGGCTCCGGAGGCCTCGGTCTCCGAGGCCAGCGTCAGCTCCTCCTCGTCGATGTCGCCCAAGGGCGTCAGCTGCGGCAGCAGCAGCGGCCGGCCTTCGCGCAGGCGCAGGAACGTCTCCTGCAGCGCGCGGCAGGCGCGGCGCGTCGGCAAGAGGATGCGATAGCGCCCGAGCGCCAACGCGTCCTCGCGCGTCTCCTCCAGAAGTTGGCGCGCCAGCGCATCCAGGAACGGCACGCCCGCGGGGATCGAGAAGATTCGGCCGGATGGTATGGCTTCGCGCATCATCGCCACGGCCCGCGCTTACTTATCCCCTCCCCCCTCGAGGGGGAGGGAAAGGGAGGGGGATGACGCGATAGAGGACGCTTCTCAAGCGCGGCACGTTCTGACTTCACCGACCGAGTCATCCCCCTCCCTGCCCTCCCCCGCAAGGGGGGAGGGGATTGAACTGCGCCTCCTACCGTCCCCTGAACCCGACCTCGGCCAAACGCTCCTCCACCTCGGTCAGCTGGCGCGGTGTGCTGACATGATACCACTCGCCGTCATGGCGCAGCCCGTAGAGCCGCCCGGCCTCGATCGCCCGATCATAGAGGAGGTTGAGCGAGAAGAATCCGTCCGGCGATCCGTCGAACAGGCGCGGATGGAGGAGCTGGATGCCGGAATAGAGGAACGGGACCACTTCCCATTCGCGCCGGCGCCGGATCACCCCTTGGGGATCGAGCGCGAAATCGCCCGGCCCGTCATAGCCGACGGCGGTGGCGGTGGGCTGCAGCAGCAACAATGCATCCATCCGGGCATCGTCCCACGCCGCCGCCAAGCGGTGCAGCGCGTTGGTCTTGCCGTTGAGCCAGAGGATCTTGGCGTTGACCGCGAAGAAGAGCCCGGACCCCAGCAAGGGCAGCGCCTTCTTGATGCCGCCGCCAGTCTCGAGGATCTCCGCCTCATGCGAGTAGACGATCTTGGGCGCCGTGCGGTGCGAGAGATGCTCCACGATCCGCTCGCCCAGCCAATGGGTGTTGACGACCGCATGCTTGACGCCGCCTTCGACCAGCCGGTCCAGCACCCAGTCGATCAAGGGGCGGCCGGCCACTTTCACCAGGGGCTTGGGCGTCTCCTCGGTCAGGGGCCGCAGCCGCTTGCCGAAGCCCGCCGCCAGGACCATCGCGGTATCAGGAAATGACATTCTGGGTGTTCCGGAGACTCACTGTGAGATCGCGCCGCGCTTCTCGCGCGGCACATGACGGTCGAACCAGTCCTTGAGCGGCATCATCGCCGGGCTCGCGAGCGCCGTTTCGAGTTGGCGCCAAACGCGGGGCAGATGCACCAGGTAGGCGGGCTTGGCGTCGCGCTTCCACAGCCGCACGAAGGTGCCGATGATGCGCGAATGCCGCTCGGCGCCGAACACGGCGAAGGCATCGGCGAAGGCGGCGCGGTCGAGCCCCGGCAAGCCGGAAAGGAACCGCTCATAGAGCTCGGGCTCGAGGCCGGGCTTGAGATCGCGCCGCGCATCCTGCAGCAGCGACATCAGGTCGAAACCGACCGGCACGCGCACGGCGTCCTGAAAATCGAGCAGGCCGCAGGCGGCGATGCCCTTGCGCTTCGGCAGCCAGAGCAGATTGTCCACGTGATAATCGAAGAGGCCGATCGATTCCGGCGCGCGCCGGCCGCGCGGCAACACCTTGCGCCAGGCGTCGCGATACTCGTCCAGCAGCTTCTCCGAAGCAGGGGCGCCCATCGCGGCCGGCCACCACCATTCGGTCAGACGCGACACCTCATCGAGCGCGCGCGCATCGTCGAGCGGCGGCAGCGATTGCAGGGCCTGGGGGCCGATCTTCCTCGTCAGCTCGATCAGCACATCGACGGCGAGGCGATAGAGCATCGGCTCGTCGGTGCCGCGCGCCAGGAGGCGCGTATAGGTGTCGTCGCCCAGATCCTCGAGCAGCAGGAAACCTTGCGCCTCGTCGGCGGCATAGAGTGCCGGCGCCGACAGGCCGAGCCCCGCCAGGATCCCGCGCACCGCCAGGAAGGGCCGCACATCCTCATGCGGCGGCGGCGCGTCCATCAGCACGGCCGTGCGATCGCCCAGGGTGAGGCGGTCGTAGCGCCGGAAGGAGGCATCGCCCGCCAGCAGCCGGCGCGCGGCGCTGCCCCAGCCCGCCCGTTTCAGGAATGCATCGCGCTTCGCAACGCGATCGGGCTGGTCGTGCAGTTTGACGGCGCTTTTCGTCATGGCAGCGTCGGAAGCCGGGTCATGCCGCGATCCGGTCGATGCGCGCGGCCCAGGCGCCGTGGCCCACCATGTCGGCGTGGCGGGCGCCCGGGGCGTCGGCGAAGCGCAGCATGATATCCAGCCGCGTGGCTGGGAGCAGATTGCCCAGCCGCTCGGGCCATTCGACCAGCGAGATCCCCTCGGCCAGCGCCTCCTCGAGGCCCAGCTCCCAGACTTCGTCGGGCGCCGACAGGCGATAGAGATCGAAATGCCAGAGCGGGCCCTTGGGCGTCTCGTAGGTCTGGACCAGGGTGAAGGTCGGGCTCGGAACCTCTTCCGGACCGCCCATCAGGCTCGCGATCACGGCCCGCGCGAGGCAGGTCTTGCCCGCGCCCAGATCGCCCGAGAGCGCCACCAGGTCGCGCGGCATCAGGATCGCGGCCAAGCTCACGCCAAGCCGCTCGGTCGCGGCTTCGTCGGGCAGGAACAGGGACCTTGCGGGGGTCGGCGCGGCGGGATCGGTCATGCCGGATGGGTTGTAGCGAGGGGCCAGGAAGGGTGCAACGGGCGCTCCGGAAGCCCTCAAACAGCCTCCTTTTTGCGTCGGAAACCCTTCCAAACCACTTCGATTCGGCCGCTCCCGAGGGCTTTTCGACGCCGAATCGGCCGCGAAAACCCCGCAAAAGCCCTGGTCCAGAGGGGCTAGGAGAGCCGAATCTTGAGCAAATCCCGCGCTTTCGGGTCGCTTCCGGCAGACTTGCCAGGGACGAATTCGGCCTTCATGTTCCCCGGCGGTTCTCGCGAGACCGCCGCCGACCGGCGGGCGCCAGCCGTTCCGCCGGCCCGCATGGCCTTGGACACCTCATCCCGGAGTACCTGCCCATGACCGCCAGCGCCACGCATCAGACCGACGTCGCCATCATCGGCGCCGGCCCGGTCGGGCTCTTCGCCGTGTTCGAATGCGGGATGCTGAAGATCAAGGCGCATGTGCTGGACGCGCTCGACATGACCGGCGGCCAATGCAGCGCGCTCTATCCGGAAAAACCGATCTACGACATTCCGGGCCATCCGCGCATCGACGCAGCCGAGCTGGTTTGCCGGCTCGAGGCCCAGGCGGCGCCCTTCAAGCCCGTCTATCACCTCGGCCATCCGGTGACCCGCGTCGAATCGCGGGGCGACCGGTTCCTGGTCTCGAACGCCGGCGGCGTCACGGTCGGCGCCCGTGCGGTCATCGTGGCGGCCGGCGTCGGCGCCTTCGGGCCCAATCGCCCGCCGCTCGACGGCATCGAGGCCTATGAAGGCAAGAGCGTCCATTATCTGGTGAAGCGGCGCGAGGATTTCCGCGGCAAGCGCATCGTGATCGCGGGCGGCGGCGATTCGGCGCTCGACTGGGTGCTGTCGCTGGCCGATCTCGCGGCGCATGTCTATGTGATCCACCGCCGGCCGAAGTTCCGGGCGGCGCCCGAAAGCGTGGCGCGCATGGAGGCGCTGGTCAAAGCCGGCAAGGTCGAGATGGTGGTGCCCTACCAGCTGGCCGGGCTCGAAGGCAGCCAGGGCCAGATCAGCGCCGTCATCGTCGCCACGCTCGATGGCGAGAAGCGCAGCCTGCCGGCCGATGCGCTGCTGCCCTTCTTCGGCCTCTCGATGAATCTGGGCCCGATCGCGCAATGGGGCCTCAATCTCGACCACAATCATATCCTGGTCGACCCCTCGAGCTGCGCCACCAGCCGGCCGGGCGTCTTCGCCATCGGCGACATCGCGCATTATCCGGGCAAGCTGAAGCTGATCCTCTCCGGCTTTGCCGAGGCCGCCGCCGCAGCCCATGCGATCTATCCGCTGGTGCATCCGGGCGAAGTGCTGCATTTCGAATATTCGACGACCTCGGGCGTGCCGGGCGCTTGAGCCCGAGGCCGAGGGGGCGAAGAAACGGAATCGAACGCGCCATGCTTCTTCGCCAGCTCGAATATCTCGTGACCTTGGCCCGCGAGCGCCATTTCGGGCGGGCGGCCACGGCCTGCCATGTGACCCAGCCCACCCTATCGGCCGCGATCCGCGACCTCGAGTCGGAGCTCGGCGTCTTGATCGTCGAGCGTGGCCAGCGCTTTCGCGGCCTGACGCCCGAGGGCGAACGGATCGTCGAATGGGCCCACCGCATCCTCTCCGATCGCGACGCCATGCATCAGGAAGTGACGCTGCTGAAGGAAGGCCTGAGCGGCCATCTCGCCATCGGCGTGATTCCGACGGCGCTCGCGGCCTTGGGCCTGTTGACCACACCCTTCCGCGCCAGCCATCCCCGCGTGCAGATCAGGGTCCTGTCGATGAGCTCGATCGAGATCCAGCGGGGGCTCGACAATTTCGACATCGACGCGGCCATGACTTATCTCGACAATGAGCCGCTCCTGCGTGTGCGCAGCGTCGCGCTCTATCGCGAGCGCTATTACCTCGTCACCGGCGATCCCGGCCTCTTCGAGCAGCAACGGAAGGTGACCTGGGCGGACGCGGCGACGGTACCGCTCTGCCTGCTGACGCCGGACATGCAGAACCGGCGCATCATCGATCAGGCCTTTCGCAATGCCGGCGCAGCCCCGATGCCCGTGGTCGAGTCGGACTCGATCCTCGGGCTCTACACCCATGTGCGCAGCGGCCTCGCGGCGGTGCTGAGCCAGGCCTCGCTGCATCTCCTGGGGCAGCCTCATTGGCTGCGCGCGCTGCCCTTGAGCGATGCCTCGCCCGCCCATGTCATCGGTTTGGTCTATCCGGAGCGGGAGCCGCTGCAGCCGGCTGCCCGCGCTTTGGTGGAGGTCGCCCAAGGCCTTGATCTGGAAGCTATAATGACTTCTCCCGATGGTCATCGGCCGTGATCTATGATAGCTATAATCTATCAAACAATAGATAAGGACGCTTTGAAATAGACTCCGACTATCAACTAAGGTCTCTCCCCACCAGCAAAGCCTGAGGGAGAGCGCTATGGGTATCGCGCCCTGGTCAGCCGCAAGAGCGGCCGAGCTGATCGAGCAACATCGATCCCAAGCCGGCGCCTGCCTGCCCATTCTCCATGCGCTGCAGGAGGAGTTCGGCCACGTGCCGGCCGAGGCCGTGCCCTTGGTGGCCGAGGCGCTCAATCTGTCGCGCGCGGAGGTTCACGGCGTCGTTTCCTTCTATCACGACTTCCGCAAGATGGCGCCGGGCCGCCATGTGCTGAAGCTCTGCCGTGCCGAAGCCTGCCAGGCGGTGGGCGCCGATGCGCTCGCGGCCAAGGTCGAAGCGCGCTTCGCAGTCGAGTTCGGCGGCACCAGCGCCGACGGCAGATTGACCCTCGAGCCGGTCATGTGCCTCGGCAATTGCGCCTGCGGACCGGCGGCGATGCTCGACGAGCGGATCCTCGGCCGCGTCGATCTCGCCAAGATCGAGTTCCATCTGGCGCGCCGCCTCGCCGAGGAGCGTAACCGATGACGCGCCTCTTCCTGCCGATCGACTCGACCGCGCTCTCGCTCGACGCGGAGGAGGTGGCCGAGGCGCTGCGTCTCGCCCTCAAGCGCAAGGGCAGCGAGATCGAGATCGTCCGCACCGGCTCGCGCGGCCTATTCTGGCTCGAGCCGCTGCTCGAGGTGGAGACGTCCGAGGGCCGCGTCGGCTATGGGCCGGTCACACCGCAGGACGTGCCGGGGCTGCTCGCCGCGGGCTTGCTCGAAGGCGGCGCCCATCCGCTGCGGCTGGGGCTGGTCGAGGAAATCCCCTGGCTCAAGCGCCAGCAGCGCCTGACCTTCGCGCGCTGCGGCATCGTCGATCCGCTCTCGCTCTCGGACTATGAGGCGCGCGGCGGCTATGGCGGGCTGGCCAAGGCGCTGGCCATGGAGCCCTCGGCAATCGTCGAGGCGGTCACGGTTTCGGGCCTGCGCGGGCGCGGCGGCGCCGGCTTTCCGACCGGCATCAAATGGAAGACGGTCCTGGGCGCCCAAGCCGATCAGAAGTACATCGTCTGCAATGCCGACGAGGGCGACAGCGGCACCTTCGCCGACCGGATGCTGCTCGAAGGCGATCCTTTCGCCCTGATCGAAGGCATGACGATCGCGGGCCTCGCCGTCGGCGCCACCCGGGGCTTCGTCTATATCCGCTCCGAATACCCGCATGGCTTCCGCAGCTTCAAGCGCGCAGTCGCGATCGCGCGCGACGAAGGCAGGCTCGGCAGCCGCATCCTTGGCAGCCGATTCGAATTCGATATCGAGGTCCGGCTCGGGGCGGGCGCCTATATCTGCGGCGAGGAGACTTCGCTGCTGGAGAGCCTCGAGGGCAAGCGCGGCATGATCCGCTTCAAGCCGCCGCTGCCGGCGATCCAGGGCCTCTTCGGCAAGCCGACCGTGGTCAACAATCTGGTCACGCTGGCGACCGTGCCGTTCATTCTCGCCGAAAGCGCCGAGGCCTATCGCGATTTCGGCATGGGCCGGTCGCGCGGCACGCTGCCGGTGCAGCTTGCCGGCAATGTCAAGCACGGCGGCCTAGTCGAGATCGCCTTTGGCGCGACGATCGACAGGCTGGTCAACGGTTTCGGTGGCGGCACCGCCAATGGCAGGCCTTTGCGCGCGGTCCAGATCGGCGGGCCGCTCGGCGCCTATTTTCCGGCGAGCCTGCTGCACCTGCCGCTCGATTACGAAGCGCTGGCGCAGCATCGCGGCATGCTCGGCCATGGCGGCATGGTGCTGTTCGATGATCATGTCGATCTCGCGCGCCAGGCGCGCTTCGCCATGGAGTTCTGCGCCGCCGAATCTTGCGGCAAATGCACGCCCTGCCGCATCGGCTCGACCCGCGGCGTCGAGATCATGGATCGCATTATCGCGGGCCGCGAGGTCGAGGCCCAGACCGCGCTGCTGCGCGACCTCTGCGAGGTGATGACCGACGGCTCGCTCTGCGCGCTGGGCGGGCTGACGCCGCTGCCGGTCTTGAGCGCGCTCGAGCATTTCCCCGAAGATTTCAAGCGGCCGGTTCCGGCCGCGGCCGAGTAACGGACCCGGAGGAGGGTCGCCCATGGCTCTGCACCCCGAGATCGACTACGGCACCCCCGCCCGCGCCGGCGCGGCCGTGACCCTTGAGATCGACGGCCAGACGATCACGGTTCCGGCCGGAACCTCGGTCATGCATGCCGCAGTCGAAGCCGGACTCTCCGTCCCGAAGCTCTGCGCGACCGACAGCCTCGAGCCCTTCGGTTCCTGCCGGCTCTGCCTGGTCGAGATCGAGGGCCGCCGGGGAACGCCCGCCTCCTGCACCACGCCGGTCGAGCCCGGCATGAAGGTCAAGACCCAGACCCCGCGCCTGGAGAAGTTGCGCCGGGGCGTGATGGAGCTCTATATCTCCGACCATCCGCTCGACTGCCTCACCTGCGCCGCCAACGGCGATTGCGAGCTGCAGGACATGGCGGGGGCGGTCGGCCTGCGCGAGGTGCGTTATGGCTATGACGGCGCCAACCATTTCGACGCGAAAAAGGACATCTCCAACCCTTACTTCACCTTCGACCCGGCCAAATGCATCGCCTGCTCGCGCTGCGTGCGGGCTTGCGAGGAGGTCCAGGGCACCTTCGCGCTGACGATCGGCGGGCGCGGCTTCGAATCGCATGTCTCGGCCGGGCAGGACGAGGACTTCCTCGGTTCTGAATGCGTCTCCTGCGGTGCCTGCGTGCAGGCCTGCCCGACCGCGACCCTGATCGAGAAATCGGTCATCGAGCTGGGCCAGCCGCGCCGCGAGGTCGTCACGACCTGCGCCTATTGCGGCGTCGGCTGTTCCTTCAAGGCCGAGCTCAACGGCAACACCGTCGTGCGCATGACGCCCTGGAAGGACGGCAAGGCCAATCACGGCCATTCCTGCGTCAAGGGCCGTTTCGCCTGGGGCTACGCCGCGCACAAGGAACGCATCCTGAAACCGATGATCCGTTCCAGCATCGACCAGCCCTGGCGCGAGGTCTCCTGGGAGGAGGCGATCAACTACGCGGCTTGCGAGTTCAAGCGCATCCAGGCCAGGTACGGCCGCGTCGCGGTCGGCGGCATCACCTCCTCGCGTTGCACCAACGAGGAGACCTTCCTGGTGCAGAAGATGATCCGCGCGGCCTTCGGCAACAACAATGTCGATACCTGCGCGCGCGTCTGCCATTCGCCGACCGGCTACGGCCTCAAGACCACGCTCGGCACCTCGGCCGGCACGCAGGATTTCGACTCCGTCGCCGAGGCCGATGTCGTCCTGGTGATCGGCGCCAACCCGACCGACGCCCATCCCGTCTTCGGCTCGCGCATGAAACGCCGCCTGCGCGAGGGCGCCAAGCTCATCGTGGTCGATCCGCGCCGGATCGATCTGGTGCGCTCGCCCCATGTCGAGGCGGACTTTCATCTGCAGCTCAAGCCGGGCACGAACGTCGCGGTCGTCAATGCGCTGGCCCATGTGATCGCGACCGAAGGCCTCCTCGACGAGGCCTATGTCAAGGAGCGCTGCGACCTCGAGAGCTTCCGCGACTGGCTCGCCTTCATCCGCGATCCGCAGAACTCGCCGGAAGCCACCGAAGCCTATACCGGCGTGCCGGCGGCGGCGTTGCGCGGCGCGGCGCGGCTCTATGCCACGGGCGGCAATGCCGCGATCTATTACGGCCTCGGCGTCACCGAGCACAGCCAGGGCTCGACCACCGTCATGGCGATGGCGAACCTTGCCATGGTTACCGGCAATATCGGCCGCAACGGCGTCGGCATAAATCCGCTGCGCGGCCAGAACAACGTCCAGGGCTCTTGCGACATGGGCTCGTTCCCGCACGAGCTCTCGGGCTACCGGCATATCTCGGACGAGGCGACGCGCGCGCTGTTCGAGGCGGCCTGGGGCGTCAAGCTCGATCCGGAGCCGGGCCTGCGCATCCCCAACATGTTCGATGCCGCTCTCGATGGCAGCTTCAAGGGTCTTTATGTCCAGGGCGAGGACATCCTGCAGTCCGATCCCAACACGCACCATGTGAGCGCGGCCCTTGCCGCGATGGAATGCGTCGTGATCCAGGACCTGTTCCTGAACGAGACCGCGAACTACGCCCATGTCTTCCTGCCGGGCTCCTCCTTCCTCGAGAAGGACGGCACCTTCACCAACGCCGAGCGGCGCATCAGCCTGGTGCGCAAGGCGATCCCGCCGATGGCGGGCCTGGCCGACTGGGAAACCACGATGGCGCTCTCGGCGGCCTTGGGCTATCCGATGAGCTACAAGCATCCCTCCGAGATCATGGACGAGATCGCGCGGCTGACGCCGACCTTCGCCGGCGTCTCGTTCAAGCGGATCGAGGAGCTGGGCAGCATCCAGTGGCCTTGCAACGACAAGGCCCCGACGGGCACGCCGATCATGCATGAAAAGGGCTTCGTGCGCGGCAAGGGCCTGTTCGTGCTGACGGAGTATGTGCCGACCGACGAGCGCGCCGGCCCGCGCTTCCCGCTGATCCTGACCACCGGTCGCATCCTCAGCCAGTACAATGTCGGCGCCCAGACGCGCCGCACCGCCAACTCGGTCTGGCATGAGGAGGACCGGCTCGAGATCCATCCCCACGATGCCGAGCAGCGCGGCATCAATGACGGCGACTGGGTGTTGCTGAAGAGCCGCGCCGGCGAGACGACGCTGCGCGCCCATGTCTCCGAGCGGATGCAGCCGGGCGTGGTCTATACGACCTTCCATCACCCTGACACCGGCGCCAATGTGGTGACCACCGAGTTTTCTGACTGGGCCACCAACTGTCCCGAATACAAGGTCACCGCCGTCGAAGTACGTCCGACCAACCGGCGCTCCGGCTGGCAGGAAGAGAACGACGATTTCACCCGCCGCGCGCGCCGCATCGCGACCGCGCCGGCCGCGGAGTAGGGAATCGGGCCCGATGCTGGCACGCTCACCGGTCACCATGGCGGCCGAAACGCCCTCGCCGGAATCGCGGCCGGCGTTCGCGCTGCCGGCCGTTTCCGATCTGCGTGCGGCTGAGCGCTGGCGGGGCGGCGCCTGCGATTCCGTCATGCAGCCGGTCGCCGCCGAAACGCCTCTGGCGCTCGCCTATAACGGCAAGCCCTATGTGGTGATGATGGGAAGCCCGGCCGATCTCGAGGATTTCGCGCTGGGCTTCAGCCTGGCCGAGGCGATCGTGAAGCGCGCTGGCGAAGTGGGCACGGTCCAGGTGACCGATCACGGCCGGGGCTTGCAGATCGATGTCGCGATTCCGGAGCGCCGCGCGCGGATGCTGGGCGCCCGCCCGCGCAACCTGGCGGGACGCGCCGGCTGTGGGCTTTGCGGCATCGCCGAGCTCGATCAGGCCTTGCGTCCCCTGCCCTGGCTGGGCGCCGGTCCCGTCGTCTCGAGCGCTGCCATCGGGAACGCGGTCGAGTGCCTCCCGTCCCTGCAACCGCTCAATCGCGAGGTTCGCTCGGTCCATGCGGCAGCCTGGTTTACGATTGAGGGCGGCCCGGTCCTGGCGCGCGAGGATGTCGGCCGCCACAACGCGCTCGACAAGCTAATCGGCGGCCGCGCGCGGATCGCCGCCGGTGGCGACAATGCCCCGGGCTTCGCCGTCATCACCAGCCGCTTGAGCGTCGAGATGGTGCAGAAGGCCGCCACCGCCGGCATCGCGCTGCTGGTGGCGCTCTCCGCGCCCACGACGCTCGCGATCGAGACCGCAGAGGCCTGTGGCCTAACGCTCGTCGCCGGCGCACGGCCCGATGGCTTCCGAACCTATACGCATCCCGAACGAATCGAATCGGCAGGCAGCGGGGATAGGCGGCCATGACAGCCGAACGCCTGGTTTACATGGCCAACCAGATCGCCCACGCCTTCCGCCTCAAGGGCGAGGCGCAGGCCGTCGCCGAAACGGCCGACCATTTGCGCAAGTTCTGGGATCCGCGCATGCGCCGCGAGATCTTGGCGATCCTCGAGGCCGGCGGCACGGGACTCGATTCGATCGCACGCGCGGCCGTGGAACAGCTCAAGGTGAGCTGAAGGCGCGCAGTCAATAGCGCTCTCATCCCCTCCCCCCTTGCGGGGAAAGGTCAGGGAGGGGGATGACGCGATCGCAAATGGCGAGCAGCCCCCTTTCTAACCTTCCCCGCTCCGGGGGAAGGGATAATTTGAAGAGAGGACTCCCTCACCCCGCCACGCGGCGCTCGGGCGCCGCGGCGGGCGCATCGCCGGGAACGGCGGGCAGGCGGCAGGTGACGCGCGTGCCCACCCCCGGCTTGGAGATGAGCTCGACCTGCCCGCCGTGGAGCTCGATCAGGCTCTTGACCAGCGCCAGACCCAGCCCGCTCCCGCTTTGGCGCCGCCCGCCCATGCGGGCGAATTTCTGGAAGGCCTGGCCCTGGTCCTGCTCGGCGATGCCCACGCCGTTGTCGATCACCTCGAGCTCGAGCTGGCTCTCCTTGCGCCGGGCGGCGAGGCGCACTGTGCCGCCCAGGGGCGTGAACTTCATCGCGTTGCTGATGAGGTTGTAGATCGCCTGCTTCAGCCGGCGTTCGTCGCCGGTGACGTGCCCGATATCGGCCGGGCAGTCGAGCTCGAGGGCCACGCCGCGCGAGCGCGCGCGCTCGGCGCTCAAGGTCACGAGGTCCTTCAGCATCGCGCCGACATCGACCGGCGCCAGCTCGAGCTGGAGGTAGCCCGCCTCGATGGTGGCGATGTCGAGGATGTCGTTGATCAGCAGCAGGAGCTGCTGCGACGCGTCGATGATGCCGTGGCTGTACTCGGCCTGGCGCTCGGTCAGCGGCCCGAAATATTGCTGATCGAGAATCTCGGCGAAGCCGATGATCGCGTTCAAGGGCGTGCGCAGCTCGTAGGACACGTTGGCGATGAATTCCGACTTGAGCCGGTCGGCGGTCTCGAGCGCGGCGTTGCGCTCCGCCAGCGCGCGCTGCACCCGCACGCTGTCGCTGACATCCATGTAGATCATCAGGCAGGCGCCGTCGGGCAGCGGCACGGCGGCGAAGTCGATGGTCGAGCCGTCGGCCCGCTCCATGCGCCCGGTGCGCGCGGTGCGGTCCTGCAGCCGGTCGATCATGCGCAGCTTGAGGCGCGGCCAGGCGTTCGTCTCGAAATAGCTGCGAATCAGATCGACCAGCTGGGTCGCGTGCGGCTCGTCGGCGAGGTCCTCCTCGCGGAAGCCCCACATCCGCACGAAGGCGGGATTGTAGAGTTTGAGCCTGCCGTCGGCGCCGAACACCGCCACGCCTTCGAAAAGGTTGTCGAGGGTCTCGCGCTGCACGTCGATCAGCGTGTTGTAGGAGCGCTCCAGCGCCAGCGTGTCGGTCACGTCCTCGAAGGTCATGACGATGCCGCCGAACGGGTGGGGTGCGGCGACGCGCCGGATCGTGCGGCCGTCGGGCAAATGCAGCAGGGCCTCCAGCGGGCTGATGGCGCTCATCAGCGTGCGCCGCATCTCGCGCTTATAGGCGGGGAAATCCGGCTGCTCCGGCAGGCGGCGCTTCTCGCGCAGCTGCTCGAGGAGCTGCTCCAGCGTCGGCTCCGTGCGCAGGAACTCGGCCTCCAACCCCCAGAGCCGGGCATAGGCACTGTTGAAGAACTTCACCCGGGCGTCGGGTCCCAGGATGATGATGCCGGTGCTCAAGCCTTCGAGCACCTCGCCATGGGCCTGGATATGGCGTGCCAGCTCGAACTGGGTCGATTCGACGCTGGTCATGTCGCGCGCATAGCCGACGATGCGTCCGTCCGGCAGCGGCTGCTCGTTGAAATCGAACAGCAGCCGCTCGCCACCCACCACCGTGGGCCGGCTTTCCGACTGGCCGAGGCCGAGGTCGCGAACCCGTTCGCCCAGGGCGCGGCTCCCGGCCAGCTCGATCTGCTCGGCCAGCACGCGCGGGCGCTCGGCCTCGACGGCGCGCGCATAGGCCAGATTGACGAAATCGAGCGCAAGATTGGTCCGCCGGCGCCAGACCGGGACCGGCAGGCTGTCGAGGATCTGCTGCAGCCCGTCACGCTGGGCGGCAATCGAGGCGATCTCGCCCGCGGCCTCGGCGCGTGCATTCTCGAGCGTGGTGCGCTCTATGGCGGCCTCGCGCTCGCGGGCGACCGCCCGGTTTCTCTCGCGGCGAACCAGCAGACCCGCCACCACGAGGCCTGCCGCCAGACCCAGTAGGAGGGCGCCCAGGAGCCAGCTTGCGCCCCAGCCGGACACGGCCGGCGCCCCCTCCGCCCAGGCCGAGCGCGATACACCCAGGCCGGCGGCCGTGACAACCAGTCCGAAGGAGGCAAGCCTCAGCAGATTCAACCCTTTGCCCGTATACCCCACACGAATCACTTTATCGCGGATTTGCTGGGGAGGCCATGCGCTTGGACGGCAAGGAGAGCCGGGATTCTCTTCCCCTCCCCGTCTTCGGGGGAAGGCAGGGAGGGGGCTGACTCGGTCGCTGAAGCAAGGGAGTTGTGAGTCTCAATCTCCAATCGAGACGTCCCCCTCCCTGGCCCTCCCCCGAAGACGGGGGAGGGGACACGAGTCGAGCCTCAATACCGATAATGCTCCGGCTTGTAGGGGCCCTTCTGGGCCACGCCGATATAGTCGGCCTGCTTGGCCGAGAGCTTGGTCAGCTTCACGCCGATCTTCTCCAGATGCAGCGCCGCGACCTTCTCGTCGAGATGCTTGGGCAGCACATAGACCTTGCGTTCGTATTTGCCGTGGTTGTTCCACAGCTCGATCTGGGCCAGCACCTGGTTGGTGAAGGAGGCGCTCATCACGAAGCTGGGATGGCCGGTGGCGCAGCCGAGATTCACCAGGCGGCCCTCGGCCAGAACGATCAGCCGCTTGCCGTCCGGGAACACCACCTCGTCCACCTGCGGCTTCACATTCTCCCACTTGTAGTTGCGCAGCGCCCCGATCTGGATCTCGCTGTCGAAATGGCCGATGTTGCAGACGATCGCCCGGTCCTTCATCTGGCGCATATGGTCGAGGGTGATGACGTCGATATTGCCGGTGCAGGTGACGAAGATGTCGGCATGGGCGGCCGCATCGTCCATGGTGGTGACCTGGTAGCCCTCCATGGCCGCCTGCAGCGCGCAGATCGGATCGACTTCGGTGACCATGACGCGGGCACCCTGGCTCCGGAGCGAGGCGGCGGAACCCTTGCCGACATCGCCATAGCCGCAGACCACGGCGACCTTGCCGGCCATCATCACGTCGGTTGCGCGCTTGATGCCGTCGACCAGGCTCTCGCGGCAGCCATAGAGATTGTCGAACTTCGACTTGGTGACGCTGTCATTGACGTTGATCGCCGGCACCGCGAGCGAGCCCTTCTTGGCCATCTCATAGAGGCGATGCACGCCGGTGGTGGTCTCCTCGGAGATGCCCTTCACGTCCTTCAGCATCGCCGGATATTTGTCATGCATGATCTGGGTCAGGTCGCCGCCGTCATCGAGGATCATGTTGGGCGTCCAGCCGTCTGGCCCTTTGATGGTCTGCTCGATGCACCACCAGAACTCCTCCTCGTTCATGCCCTTCCAGGCGAAGACGGGGATGCCCTTGGCGGCGATGGCAGCCGCGGCCTGGTCCTGGGTCGAGAAGATGTTGCAGGAGGACCAGCGCACCGTGGCGCCGAGCGCGATCAGCGTCTCGATCAGCACCGCGGTCTGGATCGTCATATGGAGGCAGCCGGCGATGCGGGCGCCCTTGAGCGGCTTCTTCTCGCCGAACTCGCGCCTGAGCGCCATCAGGCCCGGCATCTCGGTCTCGGCGATCGCGATCTCCTTGCGGCCCCAATCGGCCTTGGAGATGTCGGCGACCTTGTAGTCCTGGCGCGCGCTCATCGGGCGAATTCTCCTGATTCTCGTAAGGTATAACGGTCGAAAAGGCGGGCCCCTATAGCAGGGGCCGCGGGGCCCGAGCAAGGGGCGCCGGCAGGGCACCGGTAAGCCCTTGGCCGGATGCCGCAAATGGGACACCCGCTGTCCCCTCTCCCGCTCGCGGGAGAGGCCCGGGGAGAGGGCTGCGCCAGCCCATCCACCGAGCAGCCCCCTCCTTGATCCTCACCCGCAATGCGGGGGAGGAGAAGGGCTAGGGCCTCAGGCCAGCGTGTTGAAATCGTCGAGCAGCGCGGCGATCCGGCCCGGATCGGACTGATCCATGATGGTGCTGGCGCAGCGCGTCGCCGCCACCAGATCGAGGTCGCGGATGCGCTGCTTCACGCGCGGCAGCGCGGTCGAGGCCATCGACAGCTCGCGAATGCCCAGCCCCAGCAGCAGCGGCGTATAGCGGGGATCGCCCGCAATCTCGCCGCAGACGCTGACCGGGATGCGCGCGCGCAAGGCGGCCTCGGTCGCGAACTGGATCAGCCGCAGCACCGCCGGATGCAGCGGATTATAGAGATGCGCCACCTGCTCTTCGCCGCGATCGATGGCGAGCGTATACATGGTGAGATCGTTGGTGCCGATGGCGAAGAAGTCGACGATCTGCGCGAAGGCGTCGGCGGAGAGCGCAGCACCGGGCACCTCGATCATCACGCCGATCGGCGGCAGCGGATCGGGGATCTTCACGCGCCGGCGATGCAGCCGGCGCACCACCTTGTCCAGTACCTCCCGCACCTGGCGGACCTCGATCAGGGTGGAGATCATCGGCAGCAGGATCCGCAAGGGGCCATGGGCGCCGGCACGGATCATGGCGGCGAGCTGGGCTTCGAGCAGCGGGCGCTCGCGCAAGGAAAGGCGGATCGCGCGCAGGCCCAGGGCCGGGTTGATGCCGCCGCCCAGATGGGCTGCCAGGGAGTAAGCGAGCTTGTCGGCGCCGACATCGAGCGTGCGCGCTGTGATCGGCCGGCCGCCCAATCCCTCGATCAACTCGACCAGGATCTTGTACTGCTCCTCCTCGTCCGGGAGGTCGTCCCGGTTCATGTAGAGGAACTCGGTGCGCAGCAGGCCCACGCCCTCGGCACCCGCATCGACCGCCATTTCGAGCTCGCGCGGCAGCTCGAGATTGGCCTGCAGGCCGATGGCGATTCCGTCGCGCGTGATCGCCGGCAGCTTCCGCAACCTCGTGAGCTGCTTCTCTTCGCGCTCGTCCTCCGCATGGCGGACTTTGAGCAGCGCCTGCGTCTTGGCGGTCGGATTGAGATAGACGCGCCCCGCGGTGCCGTCGATCGCGATCACGTCGCCGCTGCGGACATTGCCGATCAGGCCGGCCACGCCCAGAACCGCCGGCAGCCCCAGCGAGCGCGCCATGATCGCCGTATGGCTCTCCGCACCGCCCAGCACGGCCGCGAGCCCGCCGACCATGTCGGGGTTCATCAGCGCCGTGTCGGCGGGCGTCAGTTCCTCGCCGACGATGATGCTGCCGGGCGTCAGATGGGAGAAGGCCTCGTAAGGGGTCTGGGTCAGGTTTCGGATCAGCCGGTCGCCGACCTCGCGGATGTCTTGCGCGCGCGCCGCCAGATAGGCGTCGTCCAGCGCGGCGAAATCCTGCGCCACCTTCGAGATCTCGGCCTGGACCGCGGCCTCGGCATTGAGCCCCTCCTCGATCAGCTTCTCCACGCCGCGCACGACGCGCGAGCCGGTCAGCATCTGCAGATGCGCATCGAGGAGGAAGCCGATTTCCTCGGCGGCGGTCCCCGGCAGGTTGGTCGACTTGGCCTTGAGCTTGACCAGCTGTTTCTGCGCCTTGTTGACGGCGGTGGAGAACCGCGTGCGCTCGGCCTCGATCTGGTCCGGCTCGATCCGGTATTCGGGCACATGCACCGAGCCACCCTCGACCACGTGAACAGGCCCGACGGCGATGCCGGGCGAGACGCCCAGGCCCTCGAACACCAGCTCGCCTTTGGCCGGCGCCGCGCGCTTGCGGGGTTTGGCGCCGCGTTCGCGCTCAGTCTTCATCGAATTTGCGCTCGATCAGGGATTCGAGCGCTCCCAGCGCCGCCGCGGCGTCAGGGCCCGCGGCGCGGATCTCGATGACCGAGCCCGGCCCCGCGGCCAGCATCATCAGCCCCATGATGGAGCGCCCCGAAACCTCCATGTCGCCCCGCACCACGACGATCTCGGCCTGGAAGCCGTTCAGTGCCTGCACGAACTTCGCCGCGGCGCGCGCATGCAGCCCGCGCTGATTGCGAATCTCCGCCTGGACCGTCAATGGCGCGCCGCCCGATGCAACGCCAGCATTCATTGACCCGCACCCGCCAGCAGTTGCGAGGCGACGTTGATGTATTTGCGGCCCGCCTCCTGCGCCGCGGCGACCGCCGCGGGCAGCTTCTGCGTGCTGCGAATCGAGGCCAGCTTGATCAGCATCGGCAGATTCACGCCGGCGATCACCTCGACATTGGCGCGATCGAGTACGGAGATCGCGAGGTTCGACGGCGTGCCGCCGAACATGTCGGTCAGCAGCACCACGCCCTGGCCGCTGTCGACCTTGGCCACCTGGTCAAGGATCTCCTGGCGCCGGCGCTCCATATCGTCCTCGGGCCCGATGCAGATGGCCGCGATGTTCTTCTGCTTGCCGACGACATGCTCGAGCGCGAGGACGAATTCCTCGGCCAACCGTCCATGTGTCACCAACACCATGCCGATCATGTTGAACTTCCCCAGCCCATGCCCCGCCTCGCCGCCATCGTCAGTCTTCTCCGGCCCCCCGGTCGAGATCGCGGTGGCGCAGGCTGACATGACGGCCTTGCGCGCGCAACCATTGGGCCAGGCGCTCGGCGGCAAAGACCGAGCGGTGACGGCCGCCGGTGCAACCGACGGCCAAGGTGAGATAGCTCTTGCCCTCGCGCTCGAATCGCGGCAGCAGCGGCATCAGCAGATTGCCGAGCGCCGCGAAGAAGGGGTCCCAGCCGGGATCGGCCTCGATGAAATTCGCGACGGCCGCGTCCTTGCCGGTGAGCGGCCTCAGGCTGTCGCGATAATGCGGGTTGGCGAGGAAACGCGCGTCGAACACCAGATCGGCCTCGCGGGGCAGCCCGTTGCGGTAGGAGAAGGACATTACGGTGATTGCCGCCGCCGGTGCGGCCTCGATCCGGAAATGCCCTTGCAGCAGATGTTTGAGATCGCCGATCGCGAGGTCCGTGGTGTCGATCACCAGATCCGCGCGCTCGCGCAAGGGCGCCAGCAGCTCGCGCTCCTGGCGAATGCCGTCGGCCACCGGGCGATCGAGCGCCAGCGGGTGGCGGCGGCGCGTCTCGGTGAAGCGCCGGCGCAAGACCTCGTCGCTGCAGATGAGGAAGAGCAGCTTGACGTCGAGAGCGGGATCGTGCGTCAGGCGATCGAGCCGCTCGCTCAAGGCGGAAGCGGAGAAGTCGCGCGTCCGGCTGTCCACGCCCACCGCCAGCGGGCGCGCGAGCTTGCCGCCGGCAAGCCCGTCCATCAGAGTCAAAGGAAGATTGTCGACGGCTTCGTAGCCGAGATCCTCGAGGATCTTGAGCGCGGTGGTGTGGCCGGCGCCGGACAGCCCGGTCACCAGCACCACCGGCAGGCGCTCCGGATGGGACGCGATCGACGCAATCCCACCCGCGGACGAAGCTGGCGCCTCCGGCGCTGCCTGTTGGGTCATGGGGGAGGGATTATAGACCCCGCCCCGCGCTTGACCGCAAGCCGGAGCTTGGCGGCGGCCGAGGCGGCAGAAGGATCGATGGCGAGGAGGGGCAGGCCGATCTCGAGATATTCGCAGCGCTGCGCCGGCGGCAGCCGCTCGGATATGGGGGCCGACACCAGATCGACCACCAGGGCCAGGGGGGCCTCGGTCTCGCCCGGCAGAGCGGCGATCCCAAGTCCGCGAATCTCGATTCTGTGACGAAGCTCGGCCGGAACGCCCGGCGGGACCATCACCCAAAGATCGGACCCGCGCCGCTCGATCCTGACCAGATCGTCCGAAATCAGCCGCGCGCCGCCATCGACGAGGCGCAGCGCCAGATCGGATTTGCCGCTGCCCGAGGGCCCGCGCAGCAGCAGGCCCCGGCCGTCGATCGCAACCGCGGTGCCGTGAACTTCGACCAAGCGGCGGGGGGTTTCAGGCTCGCGCGTCATCGCCCGGGGCCGTCAGCGCTGCCAATCGCGCGGCTGCCGGTCGCGCGGCTCGCGCTCGCTGGCCGGCAGAAGGATCACGAAACGCGCCCCCAGGATCTCGCCATGCGCATCCTCGATGTTCTCCGCCCAGATCCGGCCGCCCTGGGCCTCCACGATCTGTTTCGAGATGGAGAGGCCGAGCCCCGAATGGGCGCCGAACTTCTCCTCTTTCGGGCGCTCGCTGTAGAAGCGCTCGAAGATCGCTTCGAGCTTGCCGGGAGGAATGCCCGGGCCGCCATCCTCGACCAGGATTCGCACCATGTCGCCCTGGCGTCCGCAGGCGAGCCGGATGCGCCCGCCAGGCGGGCTGAAGGAAATTGCGTTGGCGATGAGATTGCGCAGCACCTGAACCAGGCGGCTCTCGATCCCCATCACCTCGAGATGCTGGTGCGCGGCGATATCGAGCACCAGCCGCGGACCGTCCGGCCCGATCGTGCTCTCATGCAGGTCGGTCAGCGCCTGGAGCAGGCGCGGCAGATCGACCCGCTCGTTCTCGGCGCGCGACAGCTCCGCGTCCAGGCGCGAGGCGTCCGAGATGTCGGTGATCAGGCGATTGAGGCGCTGCACGTCGTCGAGGATGATGCCCATCAGCTTCTTCTGCTGCACCGGGTCCTCGACGCGCGCGACGGTCTCGACCGCGCTCCTGAGCGAGGTCAGCGGATTCTTGATCTCGTGCGCGACATCGGCGGCGAAGCGCTCGATCGCGTCCATGCGCTGCCACAGCGCGTTGGTCATGTCGCGCAACGCCTCGGCCAGATCGCCGATCTCGTCCTTGCGCCGGCCGAAATCGGGGATCGCCACCTGGCGGCCGGGGACGCGGCGTACGCGGTCGGCGGCCTCGGCTAGGCGGTGGATCGGCCGCGCGATCGTGCCGGCGAGATAAAGTGAGAGCAGCGTCGTGATGGCGGCCGCCACCGCGAACACTTGGAGGATGCCGAGCCGCACCCGGCGCAGCGCGTCCTCGATCTCGCGCCCGTCGGTCGATACCATCAGCGCGCCCAGCACCTGGCGGTAGCGCTGCACCGGGACCGCGACCGAGAGGATCATGCCGCCCGCGCCGTTGCTGCGGACCATCATCGCGGTCTCGCCCTGAAGCGCCCTCACCGCCTCGGGATAGTCGCTTGCCTTCTGGTCGGCCGCCTCGCGATAGAGCGGCATGCGCTTGTTGCCGGGCAGCTGCGCGATCACCCAGTCATAGACGTCGGCGACGAGGCTGCCGAGAAGGCTGTGTTGCTCTTGCGGCGGCAGCACTTCGATCTCGACCTGACCCGAGGGCCCGGCCAGCTTGAAGCTGTCCGCCAGCAGCACGCCGTCGGAATCGAACAGCCGCGCCCTGATCTTCGAGACATCGACCAGCCGTCGCACCGTGTGGCGCGTGGTCTCGGGCAGGATTTTCTCCTCGCCGAGCGGGCCGGTCACGACGCCGCTGGTGCCCAGTGCGCCGGCAAAGAGCTGCGCCTGGGTGCGCAGCGAGGCGAGCTGCGAGTTCACGAGGTCGTCGCGATAGTCGCCGAGATAGAGAAGCCCCGCGACCGGGATGGCGATCGCCAGCACGTTGAGGGCGAGGATGCGCCGCGTGAGCGGCGAGAGACGCCGCCGTCGCCGGCGGCGGCGCTGCAATGCGGCCTTGGCGGCGCGATCGCGCTCGCGGGCGGCCTTTTCCGGTTTGGGCTCCGGCGCGGCGTCCCGGCGATTGCCGGCCACTGTCTCGCGGACCGCCTTGCCTGGTCGCACCGGCCTCTCTGCTACGACGGCTTGGCGCTCCAGCGCATCCTCCCGATGAGCGGCCAACGGAGGATCGACATCGCGATCGGGGCCGCGACCGGCCCGCTGGGGCCGCAGCTCAGGATCCACCGACATGGAGTGTCGGAATGGCGGGGGTCGGCGGGGTCCGTAGCGGCGATTGCAACAGCGTCAGAGGGCTCCGGCCTGGTCAATTCTCGCGGTATCGATAGCCGACGCCATAGAGCGTCTCGATCATCTGGAACTCGCCATCGGACGCCTTGAACTTCTTGCGCAGCCGCTTGACGTGGCTGTCGATGGTGCGGTCATCGACATAGATATGCTCGCCATAGGCCGCATCCATCAACTGATCGCGGCTCTTCACATGGCCGGGACGCTGCGCCAGCGCCTTCAGCAGCAGGAACTCGGTCACGGTGAGCTGCACCGGCTGGCCCTTCCAGGTGCAGGCATGACGCAAGGGATCCATCACCAGGTCGCCGCGCACGATGCTTTCGGGATTGCCCTGCCCCTGTGGCGAGGCCTCGGCCTCGCGGACCAGCGATTCGCGCCGCAGCAGCGTGCGAATGCGCTCGATCAGCAGGCGCTGCGAGAAGGGCTTCTTGATGTAGTCGTCCGCGCCCATGCGCAGGCCCATGATCTCGTCCACCTCGTCGTCCTTCGAGGTGAGGAAGATCACCGGCAGGTCGCTGGAGCGCCGCAGCCGCTCGAGCAGCTCCATCCCGTCCATCCGCGGCATCTTGATGTCGAGGATGGCGAGGTCGACCGGCTGCGCGGTGAGCGCCTTGAGCGCCTCGGCGCCGTCGGTATAGGTGCGCACGTTGAAGCCCTCGGCCTCCAGCGTCATCTGGACCGAGGCCAGGATGTTGCGGTCGTCATCGACCAGAGCGATGGTCTGAGCCATGGCTTGCATGTCTTTCCCCAGGAGCGAATCTAAAGCCTTGAGCGGGTCCCCGCCAGGAAACCAGCCCTAAGGCTGGTTCTGGCCTGTTCGGCGGCCGAAATTTGGCGCTCCTGGTTGTCGGCGTGGAATATGGCGCCATTTTGGCGCTTGCCAAGGCAAATCGGCGTCTAAATGCTCGATTTTTCGAGGCGATCGCCCCGACTTTGCCATCTTGATGACCGGGCGGCTCGGGACCGGCTGTCTGGTCGGGAGGTCTCATGGCTGTCGTGCCAACTGTTCGCATCCGCAAGGCCGGCTCGCACCCGACTCGGCCCGCCGGCGTGGCGCGCTGAGCGCCATGTCCGGCAGCGGCTCCGAGCTTCCAGGCGGCGGCGAGGGCGCAGGGCCGCTCTCGCGCCGGTTGCTGCGCGAAGCGGTCAAGGCCTGCCTTGCCACGCGTCTCGAGGCCGGCGCGGAGGAAGGGTCCTGGCCTTATGCCTCGCTGGTCCTGGTCGCGGCCGACATCGATGGCACGCCGATCCTGCTGCTGTCGAAGCTGGCGCAGCACACGCACAACATCGAGACCGATCCGCATGTGAGCCTCCTGATCGACGGCACCGACGGGCATCAGGAGGTGCTGACCGGCCCGCGCGCGACCCTGCTGGGCCGTGCCCGCATCAGCGAGGATCCGCAATCGCGGCGGCGCTTCATCGCGCGCCATCCTTCGGCGGCGCTCTATGCCGGGTTCAAGGATTTCCACGTCTACCGCCTCGAGCTCGAGCGCGCGCATCTGGTCGCTGGCTTCGGGCGCATCGAGTGGGTCGAGCGCGACCGGCTGCTGCTGCCGGCGACCCATTGCCTGGGATTCTGCGAGGCCGAGGAGGAGATGCTCGCCGCCGCCAATGCAGGGCGTGACGACCATCAATGGCGTGCTGTGGCGCTCGATCCCGAGGGCCTCGATCTGCGCCGCGGGACGGCGCTGCGCCGCATCGTTTTCGACGAGCCCATCGCCAGCATGACGAAGGCCCGCGCCTTGCTGGCGCGGGCCCTGGAAACGGACACGAGCTGAGGACCGAAGCGGGTCCGCGACGGCGCGCGAGCCTCTTACTTCTGGGACTGGTCGACGATGTAGCCGCCGGCGGCACCCGCTGCGGCACCGATCAAGGCACCTGCGCCGATCGAAAGCCCGCCGGTCAAAGCGCCGATTGCGGCACCGGTGCCGGCGCCAATGGCGCCGCCCGACAGCACGCGCTGCTCGGTGTTGTTCATGTTGGCGCAGGCGCTCACGAAGAGCGTGGAGCTCAGGGCCAGGGCCAATACAACGGTCTTCATCTCTCGACTCCCCTTGTTGTTGCTCTTGACTGCTTTTGGCCGGATCGATGGATCGCGACGATTGGTCAGAGCGGGGATATAGGAGGCGGCGTTCCCGGCGGCCCGTGGCAAAGCTGTGAATCGCGCTTTGATCAGGAAATCCAATCTCTTTGCCGAAACGGCCGCGGACTTGATGATGGCGAGATTGTGGCGAATCGCGAGTGACGCGCTCTTGACCCCTCTCCCTTCAGGGAGAGGGAAGATGCGGGCCTTCGGGAACAAGCAACCCCCTCCCTTCCCTCCCCCGTTCCGGGGGAGGGGATAGGTTTGGTCAATGCGCGTCGGCCCAGTTGTCGCCGATGCCGGTGTCGGCGACGATCGGCACATCGAGCTCGAGCGCCGGCGCGCAGGCCCCTTCCATGACCTGCTTTACCAGCGCTGCCGTGTCCTTGGCCTCGGCCTTGGGCACCTCGAACAAGAGCTCGTCATGGACCTGGAGCAGCATGCGCGCCTGGAGTCTGGCCGCGGCCAGCGCCGGCAGCACGCGGATCATGGCGCGCTTGATGATGTCGGCGGCGGTGCCCTGCAGCGGCGCGTTGATCGCGGCGCGCTCCATGAAGGAGCGGCGCGCCGGGTTCTTGTCGGCGATGCCGGGCACATGGCAGCGCCGGCCGAACAGCGTCACCACATAGCCCTTCTCGCGCGCGAGCTTCTTGGTGCGCTCCATATAGCCGAGGATCTCGGGGTAGCGCTTGAAATAGGCCTCGATATAGGCCCGCGCCTCGCCCTGGGGGATGCCGAGTTGCGCCGCGAGGCCGAAGGCGCTGATGCCGTAGATGATGCCGAAATTGATCGCCTTGGCGCGCCTTCGCACCATCGGGTCCATGCCCTCGATCGGAATTCCGAAGACCTGGCTCGCGGTCATGGCATGAATATCGGCACCGTGGCGGAAGGCGTCTTTGAGCTGCGGCACGTCGGCCATATGCGCGGCCAGCCGCAGCTCGATCTGCGAATAATCGACCGAGAGCAGCACCGAGCCCTTCTCGGCCACGAAGGCGCGGCGGATCTTGCGGCCCTCCTCGGTGCGCACCGGGATGTTCTGCAGGTTGGGATCGGTCGAGGAAAGGCGCCCCGTCGAGGTCGCGGCCAGTGCGAAGCTGGTATGGACCCGGCCGGTCTTGGGATTGATCTGCTCCTGCAGCGCGTCGGTATAGGTGCTCTTGAGCTTGGAGAGCTGGCGCCAGTCCAGCACGCGTGCCGGCAGATCGTGGCCTTGCGCCGCCAGCTCCTCGAGCACGTCGGCGCCGGTCGCATAGGCGCCGGTCTTGCCGCGCTTGCCCCCGCCCAGCCCCATCTCGTCGAACAGCACTTCGCCCAACTGTTTGGGCGAGCCGATATTGAACTCGTGGCCGGCGAGCTTGTGGATCTGCCTCTCGAGATCGACCAGCCGCCCCGCGAAATCGGCCGAGAGATCCTGCAGCACCTTGCGGTCGAGCCTGACGCCGGTGCGCTCCATGGCACCCACCACGGGCACCAGCGGGCGCTCGATCGTCTCATAGACGGTGTCGAGGCGCTCGGCCAGCATCTGGGGCTTCAGCACCTGATGCAGCCGCAGTGTGACGTCGGCGTCCTCGGCCGCATAGGCCAGCGCCTTGTCGAGCGGCACGCGGTCGAAGGTCACCTGCGACTTGCCGCTGCCCGCGACGTCCTCGTAATGGATCGTGCGATGGCCCAGATGCAGCTCGGAGAGCTCGTCCATGCCATGTCCGTGGGCACCGCCCTCCAGCACATAGGAGATCAGCATGGTGTCGTCATAGGGCGCGATCGAGACGCCCAGACCCGCCATGATCAGCATGTCGTATTTGATGTTCTGCCCGATCTTGAGGACCGCCGGGTCTTCGAGCAGCGGGCGCATCAGCTCGACCGCCTTGGCGAGCGGGATCTGGCCGGGCAGCAGGCCATCGGCGCCGCCCTGGCCATCGCCGCCCAGATCGAGCTGGCCTTGCGGCGGGCCGCCACGATGGCCGACGGGGACATAGCAGGCGCGCCCCGGCTCGAGCGCCAGCGAGAATCCGACCAGCGAGGCCCGCATCGGATCGATCGAGGTGGTCTCGGTATCGAACGCGACCCAGCCCTTCTCCTGCGCCGCCGCGATCCAGCGGGCGAGCGCGGCCTCGGTCGTGACCATCTCATAGGCAGCCTCGCCCGCGGCCTTGACCGAGGCCGCGGCCTGTTTCGCCGCGGCATGGCCCTTGCCACCGCCATCGGCCGCAGCCGCCTCGCCCGCGCTCTTCTTCGCGAACTGGCCCTGGACGCGCGCCAGCACCGAGCGGAACTGATTATGCTCGAGGAAGGGGACCAAGAGTTCGGGGTCCGGCTCGCGCCGGGCGAAGGCGGTGAAGGGCTGCGACACGGGCACGTCATGCTTGAGCCGTACCAGCTCGCGGCTGATGCGCGCGAGCTCGGCGTTCTGCATCAGGGCCTCGCGCCGTTTCGGCTGCTTGATCTCGGCCGCGCGTGCCAGAAGTTCGTCGAGCGATCCGTAGGTCTTGATCAGCTCGGCCGCGGTCTTGACGCCGATGCCGGGCACGCCCGGCACATTGTCGGTGGAATCGCCCGCGAGCGACTGCACCTCCACCACCTTGTCGGGACCGACGCCGAACTTCTCCTCGACCTCGGCCGGACCGATCGGCCGGTTCTTGATCGGGTCGAGCATGCGCACATGGGGCCCGATCAGCTGCATCAGATCCTTGTCGGAGGAGACGATCGTGACCTCGGCCCCGGCTTCGACCGCCTGCCTGGCATAGGTCGCGATGAGGTCGTCCGCCTCGAAACCGTCCATCTCGAGCTGCGGCACATTGCAGGCCTTGGTCGCTTCGCGGATGAGCGCGAATTGCGGGATCAGCTCCGGCGGCGGCGGCGGGCGATGCGCCTTATATTCCGGATAGATGTCGTTGCGGTAATTCTTGCGCGCCGCGTCGAACAGCACCGCGATAAATTCCGCGTCCGTGTCCGAGACCAGCTTCAGCAGCATGTTGGTGAAGCCAAGCACCGCATTGACGGGCGTGCCGTCGGCGCGCGTCAAGGGCGGCAGCGCGTGGAAGGCGCGGAAGATGTAGCCGGAGCCGTCGATCAGGAAGACATGATCGGGCTTCTTCAGTTCCGCGGTTTGGTCCGATTCGCCGGTCTTGGCCGCGCTCATGGTGGCTTGCCTTCGCGGCAGGATAGGTTACGGGTGAGGGCGCCCGGCCGGATCGGACGGCCCGCGGGCGCTTGGCGGGCGGGTGCCGTCTCGGCTCAGTGGCCCCCGGCCTTGGCGCCAGCCCTCAGCACATAGAGGCGGCTGCAATAAGGGCATTCGATGCTGCCTGAGGCGCCGATTTCGAGAAAGACGCGCGGATGGCCGAGGGGGCCGTCGCCGCCGTCGCAGGCGACCGTCCGGCTGTCGGTCTGAATGGTCTCGAAGGGCTCGCGGGTCTGCGTGGCCGATATCATTCGATCTTCCGAATCTCTTAAACAAGCTTACTTACGCTCGGGCGCGAGCCTGACTTTCCCGCAATCCCATCGGGGTCTTGGCCTCCGGGTGGTGCCGCATGCGACCCCACCCGGCGTTGACCCCCGAGCGGCGCGGATGATACCCATGGGCCGGCCCTTTAGACAAGGCGAGGCGCCGCGGCCGGGGCGGGTTCCGATGTCCCGGGCGGCCGGGCCCAGACTTTACGGATGCCTCGCTCCGCGTCGTTCATCGAGAGTTCCAGCGCCTTGTCCGCCATCGCTGCCGAAAACCGCTCCAGCCCCGCGCCTGCGCCGGTCTCCAATATGGGCGCCGGTCCTGGCGCCGCGATCGACCCCGCCCAAGCCGCGGTCTCGATCCGAGGCTTGAACAAGATCTACCGGCGCAAGAAGGGCGGCGACAAGCAGGCCTTGTTCGATGTCGACCTCGCGATCGGGCGCGGCGAGCTATTCGGCCTGCTCGGGCCCAACGGCGCCGGCAAGTCGACCTTGATCAACATCATGGCCCAGCTCGTGAACAAGACCAGCGGCACGGTCAGCGTCTGGGGCCATGACCTCGACCGCGAGCCGCGCCAGGTGGCGGCCGCGATCGGCGTGGTGCCGCAAGAGCTCAACATCGATCCCTTCTTCACGCCGCGCGAGCTCCTGGATCTCCAGGCAGGCCTCTATGGCGTGCCGCGCGCCGAGCGGCGCACCGTCGATCTCCTGGCGGCGATGCGCCTGACCGAGCAGAGCGATTCCTATGCGCGCTCGCTCTCGGGCGGCATGCGCCGCCGCCTGATGGTGGCGAAGGCCATGGTCCATACCCCGCCGGTGCTGGTGCTGGACGAGCCCACGGCCGGCGTTGATGTCGATCTGCGCCAACAGCTCTGGGCCTATGTGCGCGAGCTCAACCGCGCCGGCACGACCGTGCTCTTGACCACGCATTACCTCGAAGAGGCGGAAGAGCTCTGCGGGCGCATCGCCATCATCAATCACGGCAAGCTCATCGCCTGCGACACCACCGACGCGCTGCTGGCGCGCCTCGACAGCAAGGAGATCGTCTTCATCGTCGGCGGCGATCTGACCGAGCCGCCGGCGGCGCTCGCCCGTTGGGACGCGACCCTGCTGGGCCCGCGCCGCCTGCGGCTGCGCTACCGCCCCAGCGCCACCCGCGTCGGCGAGATCCTGGCGGCCCTTCAGGCGGCGAGGGTCGAGGTGATCGACATCTCGACGCTCGAGACCGATCTCGAGGACATCTTTCTGCAGCTCACACGCCGCGACGACAGCGACGGGGCGGCGAAGCCCGCAATCCAGCGAGGTCGCGTGTCGTGAGCCGCAACCCGCATCGCCTTCGGGGGATCGTCACCGCCCTGCTGCTGCTCGGGGGCGTCGGGCTCGGCGGCTGCAGCCCGACCGTCATGGCAGGCGGGCCGACCGTGGCGAGCCCACGCTTCGACAATGACAAGCTGGTGATGGCCGACGGTGCAGCATTGCCCTTGCGCGAGTGGCTGCCCGAGGGCCAGCCGCGCGCCGTGATCCTGGCGCTCCATGGCTTCAACGATTATTCGAAGTCGTTCGAGGAGCCCGCAGGCGAATGGGCCAAGCAGGGCATCGCCACCTACGCCTATGACCAGCGCGGCTTCGGCTATGCGCCCCATTTCGGCTATTGGGCCGGCACCGACACGATGGTCGCGGATCTGCGCAGCGCCGCCGCTCTCATCCATGCGCGCTATCCCGACACGCCGCTCTATCTTCTGGGCGAGAGCATGGGCGGAGCCTTGATCATGACGGCCGAGACCGAGGCCGATCCCCCGGTCTGCGACGGCGTGGTCCTGGCGGCGCCCGCGATCTGGGGGCGCGAGCTGCAAGGTCCGGTCGGCGCCGGCGCGCTCTGGTTCTTCGCCCATACCGTGCCCTGGCTCACCGTCAGCGGCGCCAATCTCAATGTGATGCCGTCGGACAACATCCCGATGCTGCGCGCACTCGGCGCCGATCCCCATGTCATCAAGGAGACGCGCGTCGACGCGGTCTATGGGCTCGTCGATCTCATGGATCGCGCGCTGGCCGCGGCCCCGAATCTCAAGGAGCGCGGGCTTGTGCTCTATGGCGCGCGCGAGGAGGTGCTGCCCTCGAGTGCCGCCATGACGTTGCTGCGCCGCCTGCCGCCAGCACCGGCCGGCCCGCGCGTGGCCGTCTACAAGTCCGGCTATCACATGCTGCTGCGCGATCTCGAAGCCGGGATCGTGCGCCAGGATGTGGCCGCATGGGTGCTCGATCCCACCATCGCTGCCCTGCCCTCGGGCGCCGATGCGCGCGCCGAGGCGATGCTCAAATCCAGCGCGCCGGAACTGGACGCGGTGACCCAGGCGGCGGTGCCGTAAGCCAGATGACAGATGTCAGAAATCAGATGTCAGACAATAAATTCATTTTCTCTCTTTCCCCGCTCATATGGCTGGAGATGGGAAACGATGGCCTAAGGTCTGATTTCTGGCATCTGACATCCGTCATCTGACATCTGATCCCTGACATCTGTCATCTGACATCCGGCATCTGTCATCTGACAGGCAGCTTTCGCCGGGCGGCCGCGATGCTTTCCGGCCGCAAGCCGCTATGGGCGGCGAAGCCCATCAGATCGGGCTCGTGCCCCAGCAGAAAATCCAAGGTGGCGCCCAGCAGCGCCGGTTCCTGCGCGCGTGCCTTCAGCCCTTCGAGATCGAGACCGGTGAGCGCCAGGAAACGGTCGAGCAGATTGCTGTCACCGGCAACATAGGCGAGCGCCATCAGCGCCAGCGTCTCGGGGTCGGGTGCGGGATCGGGGCGGGCCATAGGGCGGCCATTGTTGCATGCGCCGCCCTCCCTCCGGCAAGCGGCGATGCACTCGATGCCGCTTCGCCGCGCTCTATTCCATCTTCACCAGCGGCGGCGGGAAATACTCGCCCGCGGTGATGGCTTGGCCTGGCCCGAAGAAGCGGAAGGTCAGATAATAGTTCTGCCCGTCCGGTGTCGGCAGCCAGTTGCTCTTCGCCGCGCTCGCGGGCCGCTTGGACGCGAACACCAGCGTCAGGGACCCGTCCGGGTTCGTCTTGTATTTCGTCTGATTGTTGAACCGGTAGCGCTTGAGCGAATTCTCGACCACCTGGAACTTCGCGGCATCCACCGCGGTCACCGACCAGAAATAGCGGGCCAGGCTTCCAGGCAGCTGGTCCTTCGGGAAGGTCATGCTGTAGGCTTGGCTGCCATCGAGCAACGCACCCTCGCCATCGGTGTTGGTCTTGAAGACGGCCACCTCGCCGGCATTGTTCGCCCAGATCCCGGCGAAATCGACCGCGCTCCGGGCCACATAGTCCGCGCCGTAATTACCCATCGTCGACCACCGGTCCCAGCCGTCGCGGCTCGTGCCCAGTTTCTGCAGATCCGCATGGAACTGGGGGATCGATTGCTCGCGGATCACCTGCTCGACATGGGCGCGCTGCTTGGGATCGGCGGCGGCGGCCACGACCTCGTGCAGCTTGGCCTGGACCTGCTCCGTCCCGGGATTGATGTCGGGCTCGCTGGCGAGCAGTGTTTCGGCCCGGTCGAAGGCCTCCACGCCCGGCAGATTGTCGTCGCTGAAATCCGGTTGATCGAAGGTCGGATCGATCACGGGCGTGCCCGTGGCGATCAGGGTGATCTTGCGCTGGAGCTTCACCGCCCGGGCCGGATCGGCGCCGAGCTCGACCCGCATCAGCACCCGCGATTTCCGGCTCGGCAGATCGATCCGCTGCACGCTGCTTTCCAGCAGTACGTTGGCGCCCTTGAGGCAGAGCGCGAACTGGCCCGACGGATGCTCGGGGAAGGTCCGCTCGTTGATGTTGGCCGTGGTTTCGCCCCAGCCATTGAGCATCTGGATGGTGTAATAGCGGTCCTTGATGCTGGGCACGGTGACGAGCGTGCAGCTCGAGGGATCGACCGCGATCCAGGCCTCGCTATAGGCGACGTCGAGATTGGGGTTGGCCCGGCTCAGATCGCCCGGCTCGCGGTGGATCACCTGGTTCCATTTGAAGTCGGATCCGAGATCGCGCTGCTCCTGGCGCACCACCAGCATGCGGCCGAGGAGGTAGATGTAGGCGTCCGTGATGTCCTGATCGGCGAGCTTGGGCGGGGGATTGAAAGCCTGGTTCAGGCTCTCGCAGGCGGCCAAGGACAGGGTCGCGGCCAGCGCCAGCCCCAAGATGGCCAGACGGCCGACAGCGCGGCGCGAATGGCACCGGTTCCACGCACCATTCATAATGACTCCCCCGACAAACTCCCCCACTTAGGACCGGGCAGTTTATGACGGCCGGGCGTCGTTGCAACCGAGGGAAGGCCGAGCAACCCTGGGGCAAAACCGTGGCAAGGCCGCCTTGCCGGGCTTGGCCGGCGTCTCGAATCGGCAAGATTCGCCCGCGCCCGCAGGCGGTTGCGGCGCGCTTTACCGGGGGCCGCCGGTTGCAGTATGGTCCCCCGCTCCAAGGCTTCCAGCCGCTTTGCGCACCCGTAGCTCAGCTGGATAGAGCGCTGCCCTCCGAAGGCAGAGGTCGTGAGTTCGAATCTCGCCGGGTGCGCCAAATTTTCCTCCCAGCGCGCCATTGGTTTCGCCTGAATCGGAGAGAGCTCCGCGGCGAGATCCTTACGCTCGGCCCAACCGGGGGCGGCAGCTTGCAACGCGTCCAAGCGGGCGATAGCGGTCACAGACTTGACGGGCGCCTGGTCCATCGCGATCGCCTGCGGCATCGGCCAAGGCCTCGAGGATACGAGAAATGCCACGGGATGGAAAAATGGTGATCCGCATCGGCGTCGGCGGCTGGGTCTATGGGCCTTGGCGGGGCGTCTTCTATCCCGAGGGCATGGCGCAGAAGCGCGAGCTCGAATATGCCAGCCGCAAGCTCAGCTCGATCGAGATCAACGGCACCTTCTACGGCTCGCAAAGGCCCGAGAGCTTCGCCAAATGGCACGACGAGACGCCGGTTGATTTCGTTTTCGCGCTGAAGGGCCCTCGCTACGCGACCCATCGCCGCGTTCTGGCCGAGGCCGGCGCCACCATTGAACGGTTCTTTGCGAGCGGCGTCTTGGCGCTCAAGGAGAAGCTCGGGCCGATCAACTGGCAGCTCATGCCGAGCACGAAATTCGGTCCTGTGGATTTCGAAGGCTTTCTGAAGCTGCTGCCGAAGAGCGTCGAGGGTCGCGCGATCCATCATGCGGTCGAGCTGCGCCACGAAAGCTTCAAGTGCCGGGACGCCGTGGCACTCGCCCGCGAGCATGGTGTCGTCATCGTGCTGGCCGGCGACTCTGACTATCCGCGGATCGCCGATGTCACGGCGCCCTTCGTCTATGCGCGGATCATGGGCACGCGCGAGACGGAGGCGACCGGTTACTCCGCCGGGGCGCTCGATCTGTGGGCGAAGCGGGCGCAAAGTTGGGCCTCGGGCGGCGCGCCAGGCGATCTCGAAACCCTCCTGCCCTCGCCGGCCAGGAAGACCGCGGCGCGCGACGTCTTTCTCTATGTCATCAGCGGCGCCAAGGAGCGCAACCCGGCCGCGGCCATGGCACTGATCGAGCGCGTTGGTTAGCGATGCCGCTGCAGAATCGCGTGACACCCTTCGGCGAGATCCTCGCCATTCCGGAGCGCGGCACGTTCACCGGCAATCGCGGGATCATCCACGATCCGGCCACCCGAACCCTGCTGCCCCGGCGCTGGACGACGAAGGCCTGGATCGTCTGCCGCTGCGACTATAAGGGCGCGCGCCGCGAGGTCATGGGCGGGGGGAGTTGGACCGAGCTGTTCTTCCTCGACGAGGCGACCGCGCTGGCGGCCGGCCATCGACCCTGCTTCTTCTGCCGGCGCGAAGCGGCCGAGCGGTTCCAGTCCTGCTGGGCGCTCGGCAATGGCGGCACTCGCCCGCGTGCGCCGAAAATGGATGCGAGACTGCATGTCGAGCGCCTCGACGGACGGAGCAAGCGTCTTCATCCGCTGCCCGGCGCCGCCGCAGAGTTGCCGGACGGCGCGATGGTGGCGGCCGAAGAGACCGCCTTCCTGATCGCCGGCAGCCGGAGCTTTCGTTGGACGCCGGCGGGCTATGAGCCAGCCAGACCGGCACCGGCGGACGCGCGGCTCTTGACGCCGCCCTCGACGGTGCGAGCACTCGCCGCGGGCTATCGGCCGGTCCTGCATCCGAGCCTTACGCCCGGTTAGCGCAGATCATCGCCACGCCTGATGCGGCGAGCGCCTGGAATGGCTGAGCGCGGTGGTGAAAGTCCCTGTCTGAGGGGGCGAACGGGGATCCGACGATATCCGGCTGCGGCTGTGAGAATCGCGGTATTGGCGGACGGGCGCCAGGCAGGCCGGGCCTGAGGACACCGGGGCTTACAAGCGCACCTTCTGAATGCGCTCATAGATGGCGAGATAGGCCTTCTCGACCTTCTCGCCGAAGACGGGATCGTTCCCACCGGCTGCCTTCGCGTCGACCTCGGCCCAGTCCTGGTCGGTCAGCGCGGCCATCGCTCGCGGCAGGAACTGCGTCTCCTCAAGCTGCATATGCCGCAGGTTTGCCGAAAGATACTCCTTCGCGAGCGATTCGAGCCATTCGCGCGGCATCTCGACGTCCCGGGCGGCGTTTGCGACCGCCGCCGCAAACCGGCGGGTCAAATCGGCCAGCCGCTTATGCTCCTGGGTCAGGTCGCCGATGACGCCCTTGGCCGCCGGGTCGCGCGCAACGAGGCGCTGGAACACCAGGTCCTCTTTCGGGTGATGAACGAGGTCGGGATAGTTCAGGGTGTATTCGGCGATTGACCGCAGCAGCTCGAAATCGGGAACGCGGTCCTCATGGTAGGCGTCCATCTCCTCCTCGACGATATCGAGGAGGAGACGCATATTGCGGTGATCCCGCTGGATCTGCTCGAGGACCTGCATCATCGCAGTTGACAGCCTGGTTCGGCGCCAAAGCCGCAGACGCTGATGCGGCGTTCGTCGCCCTGGCGACAGGAAGCGATGCTTCCAGTCTGGTCATCGGCGGCCATCCGGCATTGATTTGGGTCAAACGACCGCGGGATCGAAAACCCGATCCGGAAAGCGGTCAGGGCGCCTTCTCCCAATATTCCATGCGCGCCGCGCGCGCATAGCCCTCGCCCATCAGGCGGACGCCGACCCGGCCGGTCTCGGGATAGACGCAGATATCGTGCGGATTGCGTTCGCCGACGAGGAGATAGCGGCAGACCTTGTCGGTGTGATTGACCAGGCAGTGGCCCGCCGCCTGGCCGGCCGGGAAACAGACGAAATCGCCGGCCTTCATCGGATAGGACTTGTCGCCGAGGCGCAAGGTCAGCGCGCCCTCGAGG
>Ga0335084_10000384_pt1 | contig 36860 bp, 58 predicted proteins | sample Lox_Sample_44_FD_206721 | JGI IMG/M metagenome (GOLD analysis project Ga0335084, IMG submission 206721) | Soil microbial communities from Loxahatchee National Wildlife Refuge, Florida, United States - Lox_Sample_4.4 | ecosystem: Environmental > Terrestrial > Soil > Wetlands | place: USA...
GCGGTGAGCATCCTCAATCGCGGAAGATCGAGCGATGAACTTCCGTCGATGGTCGAGCGACTGCGCGGCGATCGCGATGCAGGCACGGCGGGTCTCGCAGCGCTGAGCGGTCGCAGGTGGGACGCGTGCATCGATGTCAGTGGCTATACAGCCCAGCAGGTCGGTGCCAGCGCCGGGATGCTGCGCGCAAGCGTCGGTCACTACGTCTTCATCAGCGCAGTCAGCGTCTACGGCGATCCTGCACACGGCCCGGTCGATGAGAGCCAGCCGCGCTTGCCGCCCGCCGCACCCGATGTCGTCGAGGTCACGCGCTCGACATACGGACCGCTGAAGGTGACCTGTGAGAACCTCGTGCAGGAGACGTTCGGGGACCGGTGTGCGCTGCTGCGCCCGCAAGTCGTCGCAGGTGCGCACGACCCGCACGACCGTTTCTCATACTGGGTGCGGCGCGCGACCGAAGGCGGAGAGATGCTGGCGCCGGGCGACGGTTCGGACCACGTTCAAGTGATCGATGCGCGCGACTGCGCGCGCTTCGTCCGCATCGCGTGTGAGAATGCTCTCCGCGGCGCGTTCAACCTTGCCGGCCCGCGGCTCACGTGGTCCGATTTCATGGTGACGCTCGGTGCGCGTGCGGTGACGTGGGTCGGGAAGGAGATCATCGCGAAATCGGGAATCACGGAGTTCGAACTCCCGCTGTATCGCGCGACGGGCGGGCCACGCAGCAGCTTGATGAACGTGAGCAACGCGCGCGCCGTCGGCGCGGGTCTCGTGCTCAGCGACCTGAGTGCGACGGTGCGCGACGTCAAGAACTGGCTCCGTGTTCACCGCATGGCTCCCGCGCTCTCGCCGGAGCGCGAAGCGGCGCTGATCGCCATGTCACGGTGTCCCTGAGGAAATGCCAGTGGCGGGCAATCGAAGGATCGTGGTTGCAGGCGGTCCGGGCGCAGGCAAGACGACGCTGCTGCTCGCGCTGCATGCGCGCGGCTACACGATCGCTCCGGACAGCGCACGCATCATCATCAAGGAGCGGAAGAGCCGCGGGCTTTCCCCGCGCCCCGAGCCGCCCGAGTTCGCCTATGACGTTCTCCGCATGGACATCGATCACTACCGTGCGACTCCCGTGCAAGACAATTTCGTGTTCTTCGAGCGCGGAATCCCGGATGCTCTGGGCGCACTTGCTCAGCTCGGCCTGCTGACACCCGCCGATACGGGTCGCTACCTTTCCGAATTTCCTTACTCGCGCAGGATGCTGGTGTTGCCGCCGTGGGAAGAGATCTACACCACCGACGACGAACGCGACCAGACCTTCGGAGAGTCGGTCAGAGTCCACGCAGCGGTCTGCGACTGGTACACGCGGTGCGGCTATGAGTTGATCGAGGTCCCGCGCATGCCGGTGGATGCACGCTGCGAATTCGTGCTTCGCACTCTCGAGCGGGGCGATCAGTGATGCCGGCCGCTCAGTCGCGCAGGAACTTGTAGAAGAACCTGGTCGCGCAGGGCCGTCCGTCCGGTAGCAGCGCGTAATCGGGAATCTGCCCGCACGGTTGCCACCCGCCGCGCGCGTACAGGCGCTCAGCATCGTCGCTCGCCGTATCCAGTACCAGCAGCGTCTTGCCCGCATCGCGCGCACTGCACTCGGCAGCCGCGAGAAGTGCGGCGCCCACGCCGTGCCGGCGCGCGCGTCGATGCACGAGCATCTTCGCGAGATCACCGCGATGCGGCTGGTTTTCGGGCTGCTGAAGGATGATCTGGACCGTCCCGACGATGGTTCCGTCGGAATCCTCGGCCGCAATCACCACGCGCTCGCCGCGCGCGGCGCCCGCCGAAGCGCCGCGCCAGAACGCTTCGGCCTTGGAGCGCGTCATCGGCAGCATGAAGCTGACTGATGCGCCGCCTTCGACGCAGTCGATCAGCACATCGCTGAGGCCGCTTATCTCGCGTTCGTCGAGGCGCTCGAGGCGGCGAATCTGAATCGTCTCCTGCATCGTCATTTCCTCGGCGCACGCCCGCGCTCGGTCGCGATGATCACGGCGTACCGCGCCGGCTTGCGCGTGCGGTTGCGAAACGCAGTGGGCTCGTTGAGTTGCATCGCAAGGCAGTCGTCCTCGCTGAGGCGATACGTGGTCTTGCCAAGCGTCACCTCCACGATGCCCGCCTGCACCCAGATCTGTTGATGGATGTTCACGTCGCGTGCGCCCGTTTCGTACGCCACGCTGGCACCGGCCGGCAGCACGACCTCGACGATCTGGATCGGCGACGGAAAGTTGGCGGGCGAGATGTTGCGGCGTAGATAGCCCGACTGCGGATCGCGCCAGACGATGCGGTCGGCGCGACGCGCGACGGGGCTCGCGCCTGCGTTCGCATCGTCGAACAGCGCTGCCAGCGGCACGCCGAGGCCCGCGGCGATCTTCTCGAGCACGACTGCCGTGGGGCTGCTTTCGCCGCGCTCGACCAGCGAGATCATCGAGCGGCTGACGCTGGATTTCGCGGCGAGCGCATCGAGGCTCAACCCGAGATCGGTACGCAGTCCGCGCACGCGCGCCGCGATGCGCGAGTTGATGTCGAGGTCGGCCATATCCTGCATATTGGACGCACTGTCCAGTAAATTGGAAGCGATGTCAACCCTGCCCGCGGATCGACTGTGGCAATCTCGATTTTGTGAAGACACTGTTTCTCGTGTTTCGCGACCCGGGCCCCGCCTGGGTCGCAGGCCGGCCGACACGCCAGCAGCCGCTCTGGGACGAACACGCCGCGTTCGTGGACCGGCTGTTCGAGCAGGGGCGCGTCGTCATGGCAGGGCCGTATGCGGACTACAGTCGTGCCCTGGTGATCGTCGAGGCGCGCGATCCCCGCGAAGCGTCTGCGCTGTTCGACGCCGATCCCTGGACCACGGCTGGCATCCTGGTCGAAGGCAAGGTGATCGAGTGGACCGTCTTCCTCGACGCGCACAACGCGTGAGACTTCGCAAGGCGATGCGAACGATCGAGACCGCACGGACCACGCTGGAGCCGCAGATCGCGGCGCATGCCGACGAGATGTTCGTCGTTCTCAGCGACCCGGCAATCTACACCTATGAGAACGAGCCGCCGCCTTCGCTCGAATGGCTGCGCAAGCGCTTCGCAAGGCTCGCGTCGCGAAGGTCACCGGATGGCAGCGAGCAGTGGCTCAACTGGGTGGTGCGGCTTCGTCCGTCCGAGCTGATCGGTTACGTGCAGGCGACCGTATCACCGGGCGGGAGCGCGCTGATCGCCTACGAGTTCTCCAGCGCCTGGTGGGGCCGCGGACTCGCACGCGAAGCGGCGGAGGCGGTGATTCGCGAGCTCGCCGACCACTACGGCGTCGTCGAGCTCAAGGCGATCGCGAAGGCCGCGAACATGCGCTCGCGGCGCCTGCTGGAGCGCATGCGCTTCCTGCCGGCGAAACCGGATGTCGTTGCCGCGCATCGTCTCGAGCCGGACGAGGTACTCGTCACGCGCGCTGCAAGGATCACGCCGGATGCTTCGGAGGCACGTGAATGAGCTCCGCCTGCACCGGCGCCGCGTACACGATCGAGGCGGTTTCGCTGCGCGCACAGCCGGTCGACGCGGTGGCCATGCTGGCGCATGCGCGCTCGCTGCAGACGCAGGCCATGCAGCACACCGATCGTGCACAAGGCGCGAGGTGTGCGAGCGAGGCCGCGCTGTTGTTCGTGCTGCTCGACCACCATGACGACGCCAGGGAACTCTTCTACTTTGCCCTCGCGCGCCAGCCCGCGAGCGAGCGCTTGTACGACCGGACCGTGACCCAACTCCGCTTTGCGCAGCTGCTGCAGTTCGCCGGGCAGCTTGCGGAATCGGAGTCGCTCCTGGCGAACCTCGTCGCGCGCTGCCGCGGTGAGCCGAGCTTGCACCCCTTGCTGGACTTCGCGCTTCAGCATCTCGGCAAGGTGCTTTTTGACCAAGGCGAATACGGCCGCGCGCTCGACCGTTTTCGCGAGGCAATGGCGCTGCGCGAAGCGAAGGGCGATCGCGAGCTGATAGCGTCTACGCAACTCGCCATCGCCGCAGCGACGGCTCGTCATGCCGCGACGATCTCGTTTCGCTCGCTGCTGCGTGCCGACATGCCGATGTTGCACGATTGGCTGTGCCGTCCGCACGTGAGCCGATGGTGGGAACGGCCGGCCTCCGCCGCCACTGTCGAACGAGACTATCTTCCGCTCACGGATGAAGCGTCGGCCACGCGCGGCTACATCGCATCGCTCGACGGGCGGCCGATCGGATTCGTCCAGTCGTACGTCGTTCGGGGTTGCGGCGACGGCTGGTGGGAGCAGGAAAGCGACCCCGGTGCACGCGGAATCGACCAGTTCCTCGCGCATTCCGAAGACCTCGGTCGTGGCCTCGGCAGTGCGATGATTCGTGCGTTCGTCGAGCGGTTATTCCTCGACGCGGCGGTGAGCAAGGTGCAGGCCGATCCAGCCCCCGAAAATGAACGCGCGATTCGCAGCTACGCGCGCGCCGGATTCGTGGCGCAAGGTGAAGTCATGACGGCCGACGGAGTGGCGCTGTTGATGGTGCGGCGGCGGTGATGCCTCGCCACATCGGAATCGTCGCGTGCTCCGCCGAGGGCGCCGCGCTCTGCTACCGGACGATCTGTATCGAAGGAGCGCGCTTGCTGGGCCCGCATGCGCATCCCGAGGTTTCGATGCACACGCATCCGCTTGCCGATTACGTGAAGCGCTCCGATCGTGGCGACTGGCGCGGCGTTGGCGAACTGATGCTTTCCTCCGCCGCGAAGCTCGCGAAGTGCGGCGCGGACTTCCTGATCTGCCCCGACAACACCATTCACCAGGCGCTTCCGTATATCGAATCGCGTTCGCCGCTCCCCTGGATTCACATCGCCGAGGTGGTTGCCAACGAAGCGGTCGCGCGCGGGTTCCGCTACCTCGGGATCACCGGAACGCGATGGCTTGTCGACAGTGAGGTCTACCCGGAAAAACTCACTGCGCGCGGATTGCGGTACCTGCGCCCGGATCCGGAAGAGCGCCGCGAGATCGATCGGATCATCATGGACGAACTTGTCTACGGCGTCTTCAAGCCGGAAGGCGTTGCCTCCTTCCAGCGAGTGATCCGGCGCATGAAGCAAAGCGGATGCGATGCGATCGTGCTCGGGTGCACCGAGATTCCGCTCATCATCAGCGACGAGAACTCGGCGCTGCCGACGCTCGATTCGACCCGCCTGCTCGCGCGGGCCGCACTCGCGCGAGCAGTGCAATCGAAGACCGATACGGAGGCGGGACGATGATCTCGCGCCAGTGGCGCGGACTCGCGAAGCGCGAGCATGCCGCGGCGTACGTGGAGCATCTGAAGACCGAGACCTTTCCTGCGCTGCACCGGATCGAGGGCTTCAAGGGTGCCTCGATTCTCCGGCGCGACGTCGCCGGCGGCGTGGAATTTCTCGTCGTCACCGAATGGGAGTCGCTCGCGGCGATCGGAGCATTTGCAGGCGCGAACCCCGAGGATGCGGTGGTTCCGCAAGACGTGCGCGCGATGATGATCGAATACGATCGTACGGTCCGTCATTACGAGGTCGTCGGGTAGTCCGTGATCGAGATCGTTCCGTTTCAGCCGCAGTTCGCGGAAGGCGTCGTCGCGGATCCTTCCGATCCAGCAGTCGGAGTTCGCCATCCCGATTTCGCTCGAGGCGCAACCCGACCTGCAGGACATCGGCGCGTTCTACCAGCGCGGCGCGGGCAATTTCTGGGTCGCGCTTGCCGACGGCAAGGTTGTCGGCACATTGGGGCTGCTCGACATCGGCACTGGGCAGTCGGCGCTGCGCAAGATGTTCGTCGCTGCCGACTACCGCGGCACCGCTCATTCCGTCGCACGGTCGCTGCTGCAGGCGCTGCTGGACTGGTGCCGCGACCATGGCGTGCGCGAGGTGTATCTGGGCACGACGGCGAAGTTCCTCGCGGCACACCGCTTCTACGAAAAAAACGGCTTTCGCGAAATCGAGCGCGTGGAACTGCCGGCGGCGTTTCCGGTCATGACCGTGGACAGCAAGTTCTATCGTCATGCTTTCTAGCCGAACGACAACCAGGGATGCCTGACCATGCTCATTCGCGGTCGCTGTCACTGCGGCAACATTTCTTTCACGCTGGACTGGAAATCCGAGCCGACCGGCATACCGGCGCGCGCATGCACGTGCACGTTCTGCCGCAAGCACGGCGGGGTGTGGACCTCCAATCCGCAAGGCACGCTCGAAGTCGCGATCGCCGATCCGGCACGGGTGTCGAAATACGAGTTCGGGACCGAGACGGCGCAGTTCCACATCTGTGCGCGGTGCGGCATCGTGCCGCTGGTCACGAGTCTGATCGACGATCACGTCTACGCGGTGGTGAGCGTGAATGCGTTCGAAGGAGTCGACCCGTCGCTGCTGCGCCATGCAGCCGGGGTCTTCGACGGAGAGGACGTCGCGAACCGGCTGGCGCGCAGGAAACGCAACTGGATCGCCGACGTCCGGTTTGTCTGAAAATTTCGTGGAGCAAGCGATGGCAATACGCCGCAACCGTTCATCCAAGGCGGCCATGCAGGCGGTCGAACTCGCATTTGCCGTGCCCCAGGTCGTCGCACATCGGATGTCGCGGATGGCTGCGGCAGGCACGACGCCTTCCGCGCGCGACCAGCGCGAGTTCTGGACAATGGGCTTCGAAAAGGTGCTCGCCTTCAACCAGTCGTGGTGGGCGATGTTCGCGGAAGCAGGACGTGTCAATCAGCAGATCATGGTCTCGATGCTGCGCGCCACCTGGCTTCCATGGATGATGCAAGCGCCCGGATTCCCCGCAAGTGCGGCCCGGCTGCAGCGCGCTGCGATCGACATCGCCATCAAGGGCGTCGCTCCGATTCATCGGCGCGCCCTCGCCAACGCAAGGCGCCTGGGCCACTCGCGACGCTGAAACGGCCGCCGCAGGCACCCGCGCGAACCAAGCGCCGCCGCCGGCGCCTAACGGTCATCGCATCCGTTGAGCCGGGGCCGGTATGCACAACAGCACGTGGTATTCGCGCTTTGCGAAACGATCGGCGCATTTCTGCGGACGGCCGTGGGTGTTCGTCCTTGCGGTCGGCGTGATCATCGTGTGGGCGATCACCGGTCCGCTGTTTCACTTCAGCGACACGTGGCAACTGGTCATCAACACCGGCACCACGATCGTCACGTTCCTGATGGTGTTCCTCATCCAGAACACACAGAACCGCGATACCGAAGCGATCCAGCTCAAGCTGGACGAATTGATCCGTGCGAACAAGGGGGCGCACAACGCACTGCTCGACCTCGAAGAGGTCGACGACGAAGTGCTCGAGCGATTTCGCGCCCGCTACCTCGCGCTCGCCGAGGCTGCACGCCGCCGGCCCGCCTATCCGGATCCGGACAACGGCACAGCGGACGCCGGCCACTAGACTGGCGCTTCGCACGAACCGGAGACTCGAATGAAAACGACAATGTCCCGCCCTGCAATTCTCTCGCTCGCAGCCGTCTTCGTCGCGGCGTGCGCTTCGGCGCCAGTTGTTCATGAACCTGAGGTGCCAGCGGGGCTTCGTCCACCGGCCGGACAGAAGGTCTTCCTTGAAGCCTTTGCGACCGGCGTGCAGATCTACGAGTGCGGGCTGAAGAAAGACCAGCCCGGGGCGTTCGAGTGGGTGTTCCGTTCTCCCGAGGCCAAGCTTTCCGATCGCGCGGGCAAGCCGATCGGCCAGCACTACGGTGGCCCGACGTGGGAGGCCAACGACGGCAGCAAGGTGGTGGGTGAAGTCAAGGGCCGCGACCCAGGTCCGGATCCGACCGCCATCCCGTGGCTGCTCCTGAGCGCCAAGTCGACCTCCGGAAGCGGCGTGCTCACGCCGACGACGAGCATTCAGCGGGTTGCGACGGTGGGTGGAATCGCGCCCAAGCAGGCATGCGATGCATCGATGGTCACGCAGATGGCGCGTGTGCCATATTCGGCGACGTACTACTTCTACCGCGCGGCGCAATAGGCATTCACGCATCGGCGTCGCAATCCGGAATGGCGCGGTCGGTCAACCATGCATCGCGCCGAACTACTACCTTGTCCACGGCAAGCCGAAGCGCTTTTTCGACCGCGCCGACGTGGCTGCGTTGTTCGCCCAAGGTTGGCGCATCACGCACGTGGCAGAAAACGTGATCCATCGTTACGCCTTCCCCAAGTCGCTGTGGGAAGTAGTCGCCGAGAAGGTCGACTCGGCGTGAACATTCGGAGAGAACGCACGTGACCAGCCAGTCCAACTCCGCGAACGCACAGGGAGTCTTCGAGCCCTTTCCGATCGATGTCGTGCCCTGGGAAGAGTTCAATAGGGGCACGCGCTTCGGCATGCGCTATCAGCATCTGAGCTCCTATGGTGGGGCAAAGCAGATCAGCATTTCCAATGAGGTGCTCGCGCCCGGGAGGCAGGCGAACCAGGCGCACTATCACGTGCTCGAAGAGGAGCATGTGTTGGTGCTCGAAGGTGCGCTCACGCTTCGCCTCGGCGAGAAGAGCTACGTGATGTCGGCTGGGCACTACGTTTGCTTTCCGGCGGGGCAGAGGGTGGGTCATTCGCTGTTCAATCACACGCAAGCGCCATGCAGGTATCTGATCATCGGAAACCCGCAACCTCACGACGTTGCGGTCCACACCGAGACCGGTCGCGTGAGCGTGAAGTTGATGGGCGAGGGCTATCGAAGCTCGGCAGCGATGGACTACTGGGAAGGCGTCGATGTCGACGGTAAGGCTTGACTTGCGCTCGACGGAAGCGGTCGGCAAACTGGAATGCAGTTCGGGATGGTTGCAGTCATGAGTAAGACGAATCGCCTTTGGCACGAGCGCAATCGCATGCCGAAGAATCCGACGGCACAGCAGCGCGTCGCCTGGCATATCGCGCACGCGGCGCATTGCTCGTGCCGTCCAATCCCCAAAGGTGTTGCGGCCTTGATCGCCGCAGGCAAAGAGGCTGCGCCATGACGATCCGCCGCGCCGTGCTGGCCGATGCGCCGTTGTTCGAACGGTTCACGCGCGAGCTCTACAACGAGGTGACGGCAACGACGCAGGATCCGATGCTCGCCGCGAGTGCCGACTCGTTCGTCGCGAACTGGGCATCCTGGTTTCAATTGCACGTCGGCCGCGAGACCGGCCTCGTGCTCATCGGCGAGAATCCCGATCCGGTCGGCTTCATCGCGTCGTACGTGAGCCCCCCGATCTTCGGCTCCGAGTTCTTTCCGCTCGTGGGCGTGATCGGAATGTGGTGGGTCGACCCAAAACACCGGCGTCATGGCATCGGCCAGCAACTGCTCGAGCAGGCCGAGACGTGGCTGCGCCAGGGCGGCATGAAATTCGTCGAGACGCACTACATGAGTGCCGCGCGCAGCGCGGAGGCACTCTGGAAGAACGCCGGCTACGTGCCGTACTTCATCGCGGCGCGCAAGCCGCTCGCGGGCTGAGCCCGGATCCGTGAGGCCGTTCGCGAGTGCCGCGGTTCAGGGCGTGTTCGCCGCATACCCGCCGCGCATGCGCCGCAAGCTGCTCGCGCTGCGCGCGCTGATCTTCCGGACCGCCGCCACGACCGATGGCGTGGGAGAACTTGAAGAAACGCTGAAGTGGGGCGAGCCTGCCTACGTGACCGCGCGAAGCGGCAGCGGCAGCACCATTCGCATCGACTGGAAAAAGGCACGCCCCGCGCAATACGCGATCTACTTCCATTGCCAGACCGATCTCATCGCGACGTTCCGCACGATCTTTCCACGCGAGTTCACCTACGACGGCAATCGCGCGATCGTGTTCGACGCCGATGCAAGGGTGCCCGTCGACGCACTTTCGTTCTGCGTAGCGGCTGCACTCACGTATCACCGACGCAGGAAAGCACGGAGACAATAGTGCCGCTCGAACCCTGGCTGGCGTTCGTTGCAGCGTCGATCGTGCTGCTGATCATTCCGGGTCCGACGATTCTCACCGTGATCAGCTATTCGGTCGCGCACGGGCGGCGCGCGAATCTCGCGCTCGTCGCCGGCGTCGCACTCGGCGACTCGACTGCGCTCGTTCTCTCGCTGGTCGGCGTCGGTGCGCTGCTCGCCGCTTCGGCCTTCTGGTTCTCGATGGTGAAGTGGGTCGGCGGCCTGTACCTGATGTATCTCGGCGTGAAGCTGCTGCGCGCTGGCGCATCGGTCACCGCCGTCGCGACGCCGGCGGCGCCGTCTTCGCTCTGGCGGCTCTTTGCCAACACCTATGCAGTGACCGCGCTCAACCCGAAGGGCATCATCTTCTTCGTCGCGTTCCTGCCGCAATTCATCAGTCCGCGAGCCGACGTGACCCGCCAGCTCTGGATTTTCGCGCTCACCTTCGTCGCGCTCGCCACGCTCAATGCGACGCTGTACGCGACCTTTGCGGCGAGCGCGCGCAAGCTGCTTGCATCGCCGCGCGCCCAGCGCCGCTTCAATCTGGCCGGTGGTTCCTTGCTCTCGGTTGCAGGCTTATGGGCGCTGGCCGCGCGGCGCATCGCTTGAGCACCGCGTGCAAGCGCCGCGGCGTCAGTGCCCGACGACGACCTCGCTGATCTGGATCACAGGCGCGAGGTCCGTGTAATTCGGAATGTCGGCGAGGATCTCCTGCGTATGCGGACCGAAGCCCGCCTGGAATGCTTCGACCGAGTCGCAGAAGATGTGGCACATGCCGACGTACGTGGCCGGCGCTCCGGGCGCACCGCCTGCCAGCCCCTTGTCGATCGTGTAGTACTTGCAGCTGTCGCCCATCTTCGCCTTCACGAGCGGCATGTGCTTGTCGCGGTAATACGTGTGATCGAAGCGGGCGCCGGGCTTGTTCGGATACATCACGCTGACCTTGATCATGGGCTGTCTCCGGGTTGAGGGGCCGTCAGAATAGGAGAGCGCGACCGGTGCGACAACCGCGTTTCGAAGCGAGCGCCGCGGCGGCGTGCTTGCTGGCCGATCGCGTTCGCGGCACCATGCGAATCGATCTTTCTCATGCCTGGTGCGGAACGATGAATCCGATGCGCTTTCTCCTGGCGGGTCCGCTGCTGCTCTTGTTCGTCGCCGGCGACGGCGCGGCGATGAGCATCGACCCCAAGGCGATGGCGCGCTTCGACAACAGCTACGCCAAGTGCGAAGCCAAATTCCCCGAGATGCGCGGCGCGCGCGATGAGACCTATCTCAGCATGTGGCGCGTGAAGGTCGACGACAAGACCCGCGCCGAGCTTGCGGGCGTGCGCAAGGCGCCGCCGTACCAGTCGGAAAGCAAGCGCATCCAGCAGGAAGATGCGAAGCAGGCAGCGGCTGCGAGCAGCAACCTGGAAGCTGAATGCAAGGCGTTGTGGGCAGAGACCTTGCGCGTGCGCAGCCTCGCGCACTAGAGCGGAACCGCGCAACCCACGGGCCAGTCCATGTCCATCGCTGCCAACGTCGTCATCGCGATCGTCGCGCTCCTGCACGTCTACTTTCTCGTGCTCGAGATGTTCCTGTGGGACAAACCGGCAGGGTTGCGCGCGTTCGGCCAGACGCTCGAGGCGGCCAGGGCAAGCAAGGTGCTTGCTGCGAACCAGGGCCTCTACAACGGATTCCTTGCGGCAGGTCTGTTCTGGGGCTTGAGTCTCGGCGCGTCCGGCACGAACGTGAAGGTGTTCTTCCTGTGCTGCGTGCTCGTGGCGGGCTTGTATGGTGCCGTGACCGCGAGCCGCAAGATCCTTTACGTGCAAGCCTTGCCGGCCGCGCTCGGCCTTGTGCTGCTGATGTTCGCGTGAACGAAGCATCGCGGCCGCGTTGAGGGGAAGCTGATGGGCAAGGGACGTCTCGAGGCGTTCAGCGACGGTGTGATCGCCATCATCATCACGATCATGGTGCTCGAGATGAAGGTGCCGCACGGCGACAATCTCGACGCGCTGCTGCCGTTGCTGCCGGTGTTCCTGAGCTACGTGCTCAGCTTCGTCTACGTCGGGATCTACTGGAACAACCATCACCACATGCTGCACGCATCCACGCGCGTCACGGGCGCGGTGTTGTGGGCGAACCTGCACCTGCTGTTCTGGCTTTCCCTGTTTCCGTTCGCCACCGGCTGGATGGGCGAGAACCACTTCACCGCGTTGCCGACAGCGACCTACGGGGTCGTCCTGCTGATGGCGGCAATCGCGTATTACGTGCTCCAGCTCACGATCATCAGGGCGAATGGGCCCGAATCGGTTCTCAAGCAGGCGGTCGGACACGACCTGAAGGGAAGGCTCTCGCCGCTCGCGTACATCGCCGCCATCGTGGCGACGTTGTGGTCGCCGTTGCTTGCCGAGTCGATCTACGTGTTCGTCGCGCTGCTATGGCTGATTCCCGATCGTCGCATCGAGAACGTGCTGCTGCGCAAGGAAGCTTGAGCCATGACGTCTGCGCCAACCAGCGAGGGCGGCGGCCGGCGCTTCCCGTTTCTCGATCACATCGGGCTCGTGGTGCGCGAGCATGAGCCGGGATCGAGCACCTGCGCGCTCACGGTAGCGCCGTTTCACCTTAACTCTTCGGGCCTCGTGCATGGCGCCGTAATCTTTGCGCTCGCCGACACCGGCATGGGTGCGGCGTTGCTCGCGACGCTCGAAGAGGGCGAGATGTGCGCGACCGTCGAGTTGCAGATCAACTATTTCAAGCCGGTGCAAGGGGGCGAGCTCGTGTGCACGACCCAGCTCGTCAACCGCTCCCGCACGCTCGCCAATCTCGAGTCCAGCATCTATCTCGGCGAAAGCCTGGTCGCGCGCGCGAACGGCAACTTCGCCATCTTCCGGCGCGGCCAGCGCGCCAAGAGCAACACCGGCGATTCCTGACCGATGAGGCCAAGGCGATGACCGAAAGCGACGCTCCGTACGAAGGCGGTTGCACCTGCCGGCATGTCCGCTACCGCATGCAAACCAGGCCGCTGTTCGTCCACTGCTGCCACTGCCGCTGGTGCCAGCGCGAGACCGGCTCCTCGTTTGCGCTGAACGCAATGATCGAGTCGGATCGCGTGGAACTGCTGAGCGGCGAGGTGGCGGTGATCCACACGCCATCGCTGAGCGGCAGCGGACAGAAGATCTCGCGCTGCCCACGCTGCCACATCGCGGTGTGGAGCAACTACGGAGGCGGCGGAGACAAGGTCCGCTTCGTTCGCGTCGGCACTCTCGACGAACCCGATCGCCTGCCGCCCGACATCCACATCTTCACGATGTCCAAGCAGCCGTGGGTGGTGCTTCCGCCGGGGACACCTGCGGTGCACGAGTACTACAAGTCTTCCGAAATGTGGCCCAGGGAAAGCCTGGCGCGGCGCGCGCGGCTTTTTCCCAGCCAGCCGAAGCATTAGGCGATGCGCAAGCGCCGATCCACGAATGGTGGGCCCTTTTTCCAGGCCGCTTTCCGCCATCGACAGTGCGGATGGCGAAGGGGAACGCGTGCGATCGCTCTGAGCCTCGCTGCGACGCTTTCGGCATGCGTCTACGTGCCGCGCACGACCGAGGTCTACGACGCGCAATGCCAGATCCTGGCGCGCTACATGACGCTCGACATGCAGCAGGTGGGCGGATTCGGCGGCTGTTCCAACCAGGGCTGCGCTGTGCTGCTGGTCACGCTTGGCGCGGTCACCATGGCAAGCGCCGTCGTCTCCGGCAGCATCGTCGTCGCGGGCAACGTGGTTTACTGGTTCGAACGGCGAGGCCAGTGCGTGCCGCAAAAGCCGCAATGAGAAGAATGCAGTCGTGGGTCCGTTCCGCAACAAAGCGTCGATCTTAGTAACCGTGCTCATACCGCAATCGCGGCTTGGCCTGAGTTTCGGCCGTCCGCGTGCGCGAGAATCGATCGCGTCTGGACGAATCGCAGGTTTGGTACTTGCCTGCGCCAGGTTCCGAGGTCGCCACCATGTCGCCGGACGAGTTGCGCTGGATCAAGGAAATCGAACCGCATCGGCTCGCCATCTGCGCGCGTCCGCGTGGGGGGCAGTGGTTGCCGGGCGACATCCAGTCGTGGCGCGCCGCAGGTGTCGACTCGGTGATCTCGCTGATCGATGGCGCCGAGGAGCGCGATCTCGAGCTCGAACAGGAAGCGCTGCTGTGTCGCGGCTGCGGGATCGAATTCGTGTCGTTTCCGATCAGGGACCGCGGCGTGCCCACCTCGCCGGATGCCGCGGCTTCGCTCGTTGAATGGGTCGTCTCGGACCTGCGGCGCGGCCTCGGCGTCGCAATCCATTGCCGGCTCGGCATCGGCCGCACCGGTCTGGTTGCCGGCTGCGTTTTGCGTGCACTCGGCTACGAGTTCGAATCAGTGTTTCCGATGCTGAGTCGGGCGCGCGGGTTGCCTGTGCCCGACACCGAGGCACAGGCCGAGTGGGTGCGGCGCTTCGAAGCGACCGGCGTCCCGCTTCCTGTTCGATCGTAGTTTCCGCCCGCGCTGCGGAGCGAGCGCTGCGGAACACCGCGGTAGAGTTGCGGGATCGCGATCGAGCGCCACCATGGTCCGCACCATTCGCCCACGTCATCTCTTGCTGATCGTCCTGCTGGCCTTGTCCATCGCAGCGTGCTCGACGAGCCAGGCGCCGCCTGGCGCCTCCGGGACGACCCCGCCCGCGGCCGCCAGCGACACGCCGCCCGCAAACTGGGAACCTAACTATTGGGATCGCGCGATGCGCGACGCACAGGCCTCTCGTGCGAGCGGGGACCGTGCGGCCGCCGAGCGCGCATGCGCGCGTGGAATCCTCTACGTGCAGGCGCAGACCATCAAGCTGCTCTACAGCTATGCCGACCTGCTCGACGTGCAAAACCTCGGCAGCGGGGTGCCGGTGCGCAGCAAGGCGCAGAAACTCGAGCAGGCACGCGACGCGCAGGCACAAGCGCGCACGTCCGGCAACACGTATCTCGGCTTCGATCCGGCAGCCGAATTGAGGTCATACGCCGAGTTGCTCGGGGGCATGAAGCGCAACACCGAAGCGCTCACTGTCGAGGCGCTCGCCAACGCCTATCGTTACGCCCAGGACGCCAACCTGCGTCGCACCCTGCTGCAACGCGACGGCAAGGACCCGTTCGGGGAGTGCTGATTCATCGGGAGATCCGTCGATGGCTCGTATCGAAGAACGCCTGCAAGCGCTCGGGCTCGTCCTGCCGCCGCCCATCAAGGTGCCGGCCGGGCTCGTGTTGCCGTTTCAGTTCGTGCGCGTGGTCGGACGGCGCGCCTTCATCGCGGGGCACGGCCCTCAAGGCCCGGATGGTGCGATTGCGCCGCCTTTCGGCAAGGTCGGACGCGAAGTCACGCTCGAGCAGGGAAACGCGGCGGCGCGTCTGACCGCACTCGCGATCCTGGGCAGCCTCGAGCGCGCGCTCGGCGACCTCGATCGCATCGCCGCCTGGTGCCGGGTGTTCGGAATGGTCAACTCCGCGCCGGGATTCAACCAGCAGCCGCGCGTGATCAACGGCTTCTCCGATCTCATCATCGAACTGTTCGGCAAGGAGATCGGTGCGCATTCGCGCAGCGCGATCGGAATGGCCGAGCTTCCGTTCGACATGCCGGTCGAGATCGAGGCCGAGGTCGAACTCGCCAGCTAGCTGCGGGGAAGAGTGTTTGCCGGGCATGTCGGCGCAGCGCTGGCGATCGGCCGCGCAGAGCGTCGGATCAACGTCGGCGCGTTCGTACTCGCCGCGCTGCTGCTCGACGTGGTGCTCTGGATCTTCGTGCTGCTCGGCTGGGAAGCCGCAACGATCCCGCCCGACTTTGCGCATACGCACCAGCTCGCATTCGAGTTTCCGTTTTCACACGGACTGCTGGCGAGCATCGGCTGGTCGGTGCTGTTTGGCGCCCTGGCTGCCTACGTGCTGGTGCGCTTGCCCGATGGCCGCTTGCGCGCTGCCGTTCTGATCGGCGCGGCCGTGTTCTCGCATTGGCTTCTCGATGCGTTGGTTCACGTGCCGGAGCTGCCTTTGGCCGGTGCGGCATCGACCAAGGTCGGCCTCGGGCTTTGGCAGCACCTCCCGATCGCGCTCGCTCTTGAAGCGCTCATCGTCGTGGCGGGCCTGTGGCTGTACCTTGCCGGCTCCGTCTTGTCACGCGGGCGCAAGGTTGCGCTGGTCGCGCTTTGCGTGATCGTCCTGGTGTTCACCATCGCCGGCATGACGGTTGCGCCGCCGCCGCCTTCGGCAACCGCGCTCGCAGGCAGCTCGCTCGTGACACTGCTGGTCCTATGCGCGCTGATCCTCTGGGTCGGCGCGCCGATATCCGCCATCCATCAAAGGAAGACGACCGCATGAAACGATTCGTTCTGGCGGCGGGCCTGGTTGCCGTGCTGGTCGCGCCCCTATCGATGCAGGCACAGATCGCCGTGACGGCGAATCCACGGCACGAGCAACTGCTCGCGTCGCCCGATCCGAAACTGGCGGCCAACAAGCGGCTGGTCTACGACTTTTGGCGCGAAGTGTTCGAGGGCGGACACATGGAACTCGCCGGGAAATACATGGCCGAGGGTTACATCCAGCACAACCCGAACGTCGCGACCGGCCGGGCCGCTTTCATCGAGGCGTTCTCGGCCCGGGTCAAGCCGCGTGAGATCGCCGATCGTGTGCGTGCGCCGCTGGTTGCGATCCTCGCCGACGGCGATCTGGTCGTGCTGGCCTTCGCGCGCGAAGGGGTCGATGCGAAGGATCCCGCTAAGAAGTTCAGCACGACCTGGTTCGACATGTTCCGCATCGAGGGCGGCAGGATCGCCGAGCACTGGGATCCGGCGCAAAAGCAGTAAGTGCGAAGGTTCTGAATACGGTGCACCGGGCCATTACCTGACAGCGAACGGTTTCGACGCCGACCCGTTGCGCCCACGCAAAGGGTCCCTTTATCCGGGGAGTCATCGCGACGACAGCGCGCAGCGCGAGCGCCACGGGATAAGATTTCCCAACGCTGGGAGGAGACGCAGCGACTCGAACGTCGGTGCAGGCGGGCCACGCCGGGCGGGGAAGCCTCTCGACAGAGCGATTGAACGGTCCGGAAACACTGTTCCTTGCACCAGGGTGCGCGATCCAGCCGCGACCGGAAATTGCGGTCGCGAGCGCCTGGCCTGCGATCCGGGAGATGACCGTGCTGGAATCGGAATTCCTGCTTTACGTGGATTCGAAGTACATCAGTCCCTACGCCATGTCGGCGTTCGTCACGCTGCACGAAAAGGGACTGCCGTTCGATGTGCTCGCGATCGACCTTGCAACCGGGGAGAACCATGCGGCGTCGTTTACTCAGACGTCGCTCACGAGCCGCGTGCCCACGCTGGTCCACGACGACTTCTCCCTCTCAGAGTCCTCGGCGATCTCAGAGTACCTGGAGGATATTTATCCGGCACCCGGTTACGCGCCGGTCTACCCGTCCAACCTTCGCGCGCGTGCGCGCGCACGCCAGATCCAGGCATGGCTGCGCAGCGACCTGATGCCAATCCGCACCGAGCGCACCATGCGGGCGATCTACTTCACGCGCAACGATCAGCCGCTTTCCGACGATGCGCGCGTCGCGGCGGAAAAGCTGTTTCGCATCGCCGGCACGCTGCTGGCCGAAGGCGCGCAGCACGTATTCGGCGACTGGTCGATCGTCGACGTCGATCTCGCCGTGATGATCAATCGTCTCGCCATGAATGGCGACGAGGTTCCGCCGCGGCTTGCGGCGTACGCCGCTGCGCAATGGCAACGCCCGTCCGTGCAACGCTGGGTCAAGCAGGTTCGCAACGCCTGAGCTCGATGCAGTTGGTCCAGCCAGCGCCGCGCTGCCTCGCCAGCTACGTCGATGCGCTCAAGCGGGGATGGTCGGCGGACAACGTCCGCGGCGCGGCAGCCGTGCGCGAGCAACTCGAGGCGATCGCGGCAGGCGCCAGCGCCTTCATCGACCGCCAGGTCGATCGGGAAGCCGAGGGACCCGCCGTAGTCCTGCCCGATGGTTCGAAGGTCGCACGGTTGCCCGGATTCCTGTGTTGGATGTGGGACGGAGAGTTCAACGACGCCTCGCGACGGGTCATCGATGCTAACGGCGGCCGGCTCGTGGAGCGGTTCATCAAGGCGGTTCAGTACGGCGGCACTCCGGGGCTCCGCTATCGGATCGAGCGAGCGGACGCGCTGCGCAGGGCCGCCGCGTGATGGCGCCTCGAAGCAACGCAGGAAAAGCCGCTATCGTCCCCGTCCGCGCGACCTGCTTCGAGATGCAACGATGACCGAGCGAACTTCTGCTTCACCGCCCGATGGCCTGCCGGCGTACCGCATCCTGACCGGTCCGGACGACGCCGCCTTCTGTCACCGGGTCAGCGATGCGCTGGCGCTCGGCTACCAGCTCTACGGGTCGCCCGCGGCGACGTTCAACGGCGAGCAGGTGATCGTTGCGCAGGCAATCATCTGGCCTTCGATCGAGCGCGCCGTCGCGGCCTGAGCGGCATGGGCACGAGGCACGTTGCCCTGCTGCGCGGGGTCAACGTCGGGCGCGCCCGGCGCATCGCGATGGCCGATCTGCGAGTGTTGGTCGAGGGGCTCGGTTATCGCGATGTGAGCACGCTGCTGAACAGCGGGAACGTCGTGTTCACGGCCACCGGCAGGAATGCCGGCAACAGTGCCGCGCGCATCGAGAAAGCGCTCGCCGCGCGATTGAGCATCGATGCGCGTGTGTTCGTGCTCTCCGCGGACGAGCTTGCGGCTGCGCTGGCGGAAAATCCGCTCGGCCGCATCGCGCACGATCCGTCGCGGTTTCTGCTCGCGGTGACGTCCGGACCACCCGACCACGCAAAGCTGCTCCCGCTTGCGCAGCAGGCATGGAAGCCCGACGCGCTTGCGGTGGGCAAGCGTGTTGCATACCTCTGGTGCGCCGCCGGTCTCATCGAGAGCAAATTGAATCAGGCGGTGAACCGCGCGCTTGGGGAAGCGGTGACGACGCGCAACTGGGCGACGATGACCAAGCTGCTCGCGCTCGCCGAAGGAGCTGGATGACCACGCGCGAAGAAAAGGCCGCGCTCCGGGCCACCGTGCAAACCTACGAGGCGCTGTGGTCGGAGACCGATGCGACGCGGCGCGCCGAGCTGATCGCGAAGTGTCTCGACGAGGACGCGGAGATCGTCGGGCCCGGATACCTGTTGCGCGGGCACCAGGTCATTGCCGAGCAGGCGGCCCGCTTCCAGCGCGAGCAGCCGGGCAGCACGCCGATGATCGCAAGCGGAATCGATGCGCACAGCGGTTGGGCACGCTTCGCGGTAGCGGTCGAGGCGGCGGATGGAACGGTCATCGCGCGCGGGCTCGACATCGTCGAGGTCGGCGCCAACGGGCGCATTCGGCGCGTGATCACCTTCTGGGGAGCACTTCCCACACTGGCGCCGGCGCCGGGGCCGCCGCCCGACGACGCATCGTTCGCGCTGGAAGTGCATGACGATGTTCCATCCGAGCTCGCGCGCATCGTCGGCGACGGACTCAGCGAGGACAACGAACGTGCCGCGCCGATGGAGGACGTGCATCCGCTCGCATGCTTTGTGCGCGACGTGAGCGGCGAGGTGATTGGTGGCGCCATCGGCCGGACGTGGGGCGAATGCTGTCAGCTGCAACAACTCTGGGTCGCGGCGCCCGCACGGGGTGCTGGCATCGGCACGCGTCTCATGCGCCGGTTCGAGGATCACGCATGCACGCGCGGTTGCCGCACGTTCTATCTCGACACCTTCAGCTTCCAGGCGCCCGCGTTCTACCGCAAGCTTGGTTATGCGCCGGTGCTCGAGATCGCCGGCTTCACGCACGACATCGTGTTCTACTCGATGATGAAGCGGCTCGGTCCGCGTACCTGACGTCAGCCGCGCGCCGTCCGCCTCTGTCCGATGCGCGCGAACGCCGCGCGCAGGCGGTCGTGGTCGCGCAGGCGCTCGACGTATGCGCGTTCGTGCGACGCCAGGCGCGCGCGGCAGAGTTCCGCCAGCGCAGCCTTGTCCCGGGCCGGCCACGCATCGAGGTCATCGATCTGCGCGAGCAGCGGCGCAAACAGATCGAAACCCTGGTGCTCGTGCTTCGCCCATTGCGCAGGATCGATCTGCAGGCGGCGTGCAACGTGCATCGCGAGCGCGCGCCGTGCAGCGGCGCGATCGGATTCCCCGACGTCCGCAATTGCAGGGGCGATTCCGTTCACGAGTGCCGTGAGCCAGCGCTCGTCGAAGTGGCGCGCGGCCGCGTCGTCCCTGAGATCCAGATGCAGGTCGCATGCGGCGAGCCTGCGCAGCGTCGCCATCGGCACGCGATAACGCCGATCGTTGCGCAGACGCGCGAATTCGCGTTCGGCCAGTTTTCGCACTGCGCTCTCCGCGGAGCGGAAGCCGAGCCGGTAGTAGAACCAGTACGCGCCGCTCTGCAAAGCTTCGTCGTTGCCTGCGCCGAGCTGGTACGGATTGACGAGGAAACGCACGCAACCGGTCAGCGTGCGCATCAGTCGCAGCCCCTGCTCGAACGCGAACGCCGCCTCCGAGCCGCGAAATTCCGGGAACACGTTGATCCCGGTGTTGACCTGCGTGAACAACGGCGTGAATCCGCCATAGCCGATCGGCACGCCGTTCGCGAGCAGGAGGTAGCCGAAACTCGGTTCCAGCACGCCGCGCGCTGCAGGCTCGATGCCGATCGCGGCCATCTGCAGTCCCGCACCGAAGTCGCCTAGGTAGCACTCTTCGAGATTCGGCCGCTCGATGTGCAGCGTCGTGCGTGTGCGCGGCCACAGCGCGGCGCGCCACACGTCGAGCACCTTGATCGCTGCGCGGCGCGGCAGAAGCGTGATCGCGTCGAGCGGCTGCATGATCGCGGCGCGCGAATCCGCGGCCGGTCGCCGCATGCCGCCCGCACGAACGGCGACGCGCGTCCGCAGCGCGTTGCGCGTGATGCCGCCGCGTCCGTCGGCGAGATGCCATGCGAGCTGGACTTTCGCTGCGTCGAACGCTTGGTCGAAGCGAGCGCGTGCCGCTCCGCCTGGCGGCGCCTGCGCGAGCAGCCACGCCAAGGCGGTGCCGCGCCGTTTACCGCGAGCGCGTTCGAGCCAGGTGCGGGCCGTCCTTGCCGTCAGCTCGAGCGTGTCGCGTTCGAGTGGATGCAGGAGCGGTGCAAGCAGCGGTCCAATCGAAGCGTCTGCGAGAGCTGGCCAGTCGATTTCCACAGCTGCGGTGAAATGGCTGGCAAGCCAGCGCGCGGCGCTCGCGCAGTAGACATGCCGTGTGACCGTGCCCGCCATGCCCGAGTCGTCGAGCTTTGCGCGCTCCGTGCGTGGCAGTCGCTGCACGCGCTCGCCGAAGGTGTCAGCGAGAGCGCGGATACCACGCAGGGCCTGTACATCCTCGGGAAAGGCAGTGATGAAGCAGACGATCCGCTGGAGTCGGACGAGATCGCGTGCTCGAACGAACCGCGCGGTCGCAAGCGCGCCGAGCAATTCGCGCGTGCGGTCCGCAGGCTCCGGTCCGCGCGTGCCGAGCGACCGGTGCAACGTCGTGAGCGCGTCCAGCGCGCCCCGGTTTTTCGATCGGGTTGTGGTCACGCCTGTCTCCCGGCGCGAATTTACTGTGCTCCGCCTGCGAGCGGTATCGTGCGGTCCTTCGAGGCGTATGTTGGCAGCCGCGTTTCCGGCGAGGAGGTGCGATGCAGGTGATCGAAGGAGGTTGCTTCTGCGGCGCTGTGCGCTACCGCGCGCGCGGCGTGCCGAGCAACACGATGGTGTGTCATTGCAGGACATGCCGGCGCGTCGCGGGATCGCCGGTCGTTGCCTGGGTCACGTTCGCGCGCGACCAGTTCGCGTTCACAGCCGGCAATCCGGCCGAATTCGCGTCGTCGGCTCCGGTGCGGCGCACGTTTTGCAGCGCGTGCGGAACGCCGCTCACCTACAGCGTCGCGGATGCTCCGGCGACGATCGATATCACGACTTGCAGTCTCGACAATCCGGATGCGTTTCCGCCGACGCATCACTCGTGGCTGAGCCACGACCTCGCATGGGTGCGCTTCGGCGACAATCTGCCCACCTTTCCACAGTGGCGCGACGATCGGCAGTGATGTTCCCCCGCGGGTCGCTCGCGGTGGCGCTGCTGGTTCCAGCGCTCGCACATCTTCATGCGCCGCCGTATCCCGAAGGCGAACTGTGCGATCAAGACGGCAGTTACCTGCCGTTCGCCAAGGCCGCGGCCGAGCGCCAGAAGATCGGCGATGCACGGCGTTCGATCGAAGAGCGCTATCCTGGCAAGGCCGACTATTTCGCGCAGGTGAAGGCTGCCGCCAAGGAACTGGTATCGGCGCACCGGCTCCTTCCAGAAAATGCGCAACGCTACGAGCAAGCCGCGCAGGCCGTCGACGCGGCCCCCTTTCCCGCGCCTTGAGGATCGCGCGCGATGAGTGCGCTCGACGAGCAGGTCTGGACGGCACATGGCGATGCGTGGCAGGCGGAGGGGCGCCTGCGCGCGCGTTTCGGCGGCGGTGCGCGCGAACTTGCCGGCGTGCGCCTGTCGTCATCGGGACTGCCTCATCCACAGTGGAACAACGGCGACCTGACGGATCTCACGCACTTCGATCTTGCGCAAGTGCGCGACTGGTTCGCAGCGCGCGCAGGGGGCGCCGGCGTGCCGTGGGGCATCCGGGTGCAGGCCGGCACGCGCTTTCCCCACGGGCGGTTCCGGTTCACCAGGCGCTGCATGGCACTACTTCCTGCGCGGTTCGCACCGGCGCGCGTGCCTGCGGGCGTCGAACTGGTCGTGCCGACCGTGGACGACATCGAGCGGGCTGCCTCGATCGATGCCGCCGCATTCGACGAAGCGGTCGAGCACGCCCGGCCCTGGATCGCACCGCATTTCGACGCAGCCGGCTTTGCGGTCGCACTCGCTCGCCTGAACGGCGAAGCGGTCGCGACCGCGACGGCGGTCCACACGGACGATCGCGCCGGACGCTGCGTCTGCATCTTCGGCGTCGGTGTTCTCGCGCACGCGCGTGGCCGCGGCATCGGCGCGGCAATCACGTCGTGGCTCCTCGAACACGCGTTCGATGATGGCGCGACGCTCGCGCACCTGAATCCGAATACCGAAGCCGCGGCGCGCATCTACGCGCGCTTGGGGTTCGTCGAAACGGCGGGCTTCGATATCTACGTCGATCTATGAATGCCGACGAAGCGCTCGCGTTCGTCCGCACGCACGGCGTGGTGCTGGTCGCGGGCAAGGGACCGGTGCCGCGACTTGTCGAAGCGATCGCGGGCGAACCGATCGCGGGGAGCTGGTGGGCGCACCCACAGGGCAAGCTGATCTTCGCAACGCTGCAACCGGTTGTCGGGTCGAGCGATGTCCTGGTGTGCCGGCTCGTCGATGGCAAGATCACGTTGGTGCATCGGCGCGTGTGGCCGGCGCTGGTGCGGCTTGCTGCGCGCTTCCCGCGCGAGCGCCTCGCTCAGGTCCGCGAGGAGCACACCGCGTCCGGGCGGCACGAGACGACCACGGTTCCGTTTCCGCGATGGGTGCCCGATGCGGTGAAGAGCGAGGCGATGGCAATGGGCGAGGATGAGGCGCTGGCGCTGCTCGGTGTTTCGGCGAAGGAGCCTGGCATCGTGCGGCGCGCATCGCGCAGGCCGCGTCGAACCCGTTGAATACCGGATTGCGAGAGCAGAGATGAAACGCATCGATGCGGGTGTGCTGAACGTGACTTACGACGAGCAAGGGCCGGCGCAGGGCACCCCGGTTCTGCTGCTGCATGGCTTCCCCTACGACGTGCGCGCTTATGACGAGGTCATCCCGCTACTCGTGAAGGCAGGATGCCGGGTGATCACGCCGTACCTGCGCGGCTACGGCCCGACGCGCTTTCTCTCGGCGCAGACGCCGCGCTCCGGGCAGCAGGCGGTGCTCGCGCACGATCTGCTCGCGCTCATGGACGCGTTGGCCATCCCGAGCGCCGTGCTTGCCGGCTACGACTGGGGAGGCCGCGCCGCCTGCATCGTGGCCGCACTCTGGCCCGAGCGTGCACGCGGGCTCGTCACCGGCGGCGGCTACAACGTGCACAACGTCCCCGCTTCGAGCCGGCCGCTGGAGCCGGAGGACGAGCACCGTCTCTGGTACCAGTACTACTTCCACGGCGAGCGCGGCAGGTCGGGCCTCGAGCGCAATCGCCACGCGCTGTGCAGGTTGTTGTGGCGACTGTGGTCACCGCACTGGACCTTTGATCAGGCGACCTACGAGCGCACCGCGGTTTCGTTCGAGAACCCGGATTTCGTGCCCGTCGTGATCCACTCGTATCGCGTGCGCTTCGGGCTCGTGCCGGGCGATCCTGCGGTAGAGCCGACCGAGCAGCGGCTGATCGCGCAGCCGCCAATCTCCGTGCCGACGATTGCACTGGAAGGCGACGCCGATGGCGTGACGCGCGCAGATACTTCGCTGCGCCATCGGGCGCAGTTCACCGGCCGGTACGATCGTCGCGTGATTCCACGGGTCGGTCACAACCTGCCGCAGGAGGCGCCCGCGGAATTCGCTGCCGCGATCCTCGCGCTGACGCCCGCGGCGAGGACGTCTTGAGAGCATTCATCGGCGAACGTTTCTGCTCGCAGGTCGCGCTCACGCCGGCATCGGTCGCCGCCTTTTCCGCCGCGGCGGGCGACGTCAATCCGATCCACTTCGATGCGAACTTCGCGGCGACCACCCGCTACGGCAGGATCATCGCGAGCGGAACGCACACGTCGGCGCTCCTGCTCGGGCTGACCGCAACGCACTTTTCGAAGCGCGGTTCCGTGGTCGGCCTGGAGTTCACGGTCACCTTCCGGCGTGCGGTGTTCGCCGACGAAACGGTGCGGATCGAATGGGACGTGATCAAGGTCACGCCGAACGCAAAGCTCAAGGGCGAAATCGTCGACATGCTGGGGCGCCTGGTGTGCGCAGACGGCGTGGCGGCGGTGGAGGCAAAGGGACGGGTGCTCGTGACGGAGCAGTTGTAGCTGCCACGCTCACTTCTCCGTTCGCACGAATTCCCTCAGCGAAGTCATCAGGTCGCCCCAGAACAATCCGATCATGCGTGCGAACGCGGCGTCTTGCAGTCCATGGCGCGCCGGATGGTCGGCCCGCAGTGCAGACCATCCGCGGTGCGTGACCGTGACGAGCGTACCGCTCGCCGTGGGCTTGAATTCGACCTCGACGTCGGTCCGCTCCGCGGGACCGAAGTTCGCATTGCGCCAGGTGAATGCGAGCAGTGCAGGCGGCTCCCAGATGCGCACGCGCCCGACCTCGAACACGTGTTCGCCGCGCTCGCCGTCGATCGATTCGAACAGCCGCCCGCCGACCTGAGGTTCGAGGCGTATGAATCCGCCGCGGTTGCCCGCGTGACGGAACCTCGGGCCGCGGCGCCACCAGCGATCGATCTCGTTGGTGAACACCTCGAACGCGATCGCGGGCGGCACCGCCACCGCAACGCTGACGCGAGCGGAGTCGCCGCCGCTCATCGTGCAGCCTTGCGTGCACGGCGTGAACGCTCGGCGTGCACCTTGAACGCGTGCAGCTGCTCCTGCCAGAGGTCCTCGACCTGGCCCAGCCAGTCGCGCATCGGCGCAAACGCGTCGGGTGCCACGCTGAACACGCGCACGCGTGCGTCTTCCCGCACGCTTTCATCGACGATCAGGCCGGCATTGCGCAGCACGCGCAGATGCCGGCTCAAGGCAGGCGGACTCATGGCGACCGCATCGGCAAGTTCACCGGCGCGGCGCGGTTTGCGCAGAAGCGCGCGGATTACGGCGCGCCGCGTGGGATCGGCGAGCGCCGCGAAAGCCGCATCGAGCTCGCTCGAGGAAGAGGGATTCACTTTCCGCTCGGATTGCGCAAGCGCTGCACCACCCACCACAGGTGCCCCTCGGGGTCGAGGGCGCCATAGCTGCGATCGGTCCAGTAGTCCTCGCCGTAGTCGTGGGTGACGGGTTCTTCGACGATGCGCGCGCCGTGCGCGCGCGCGTGGGCGCAGTGCGCGTCGACATCATCGACGAAGAACATCATGCACTGGGTGTTCGCGCCGTCCACCGAAAGCGGGCTGCGCATCCTCTTCTTCCAGGTGCGCGCCGCGTTCGAATCCTCCTGGCCGATCATCACCAGCCCGTCGCCGTACGTGAGTTCGCTGTGCTCGATCCTGCCGCCTTCGCCTTCGACCTTGAGACGGACCTCGAAGCCGAATGCATCGCACAGCCAGTCGATGGCCCTGACCGCGTCCTGATAGAAGGCCGAGCTCGAGAAGCGCGGCCAATCGCTCGGGGTGGGTTTCATCAACGCCTCCGCGGAAAATTAACGAGTGGGAGAAATATTAACTAGTTCGTTAACTAATTGGAAGCACCCTCCCCCGCATGCGGGGGGCGGAGGCGGGGTTTCGCAAAGCGAAGCTTTGCGCCGCCGTAGCGACGCGCGCCTGCCAGCGCGCGGCCATGCCGGCGGCAGGCCGGTGCAGAATCCCCCACCATGCTCGCGATCCGCCCCCTGACGTCCGCACGCTGGCCCGATCTCGAGGCGATCTTCAACGCGAAGGGTTGCGCGGTCGCGCGCGGATGCTGGTGCATGTATTACCGGCGCAGCGGCAGCCGCGAGCCATCGGCGACCGGCTCCTCCTGGGCCGCGGTGAACCGCCGCGACCTCAAGGCGCTGGTCGATGCGGGCGAGTTCACCGGCCTGATCTCATATCGCGGCAGGACGCCGGTCGGCTGGCTTTCGCTCGGAGCGCGCGAGGGCTGCGCGAGGCTGCGCCGATCCCCGGTGATGAAGCCGCTGGACGATCGGCCAGTCTGGTCGATCATCTGCTTCGTCGTGCCGTCGGAGTTTCGCGGCGAAGGCGTCGCGCGCGCTCTGCTCGATGGGGCGATCGCGTTCGCCCGCAAGCGCAAGGTGAAGCTTCTCGAGGCGTACCCGGTCGACAAACCCGGGCGCTCGCAGGACGACAGCATGTGGTTCGGCGCGGAGTCGATGTTCGACAGTGCCGGATTCAAGGAGGTGGCGCGGCGCAAGCCAGCGCGCCCCATCGTACGGCGCAGTCTGCAATGACATGACGATTCGATGGCGATCGCGCCGTCACTGTGCAAGACTGCGGCACCGGATGATTCGAGGCGGATCATGACCCGGCGAGAAGTGCCCGACAGCTGGGAGCGCGGCGAGCCGTACGAGGCTTACATCGGCCGCTGGAGCAGGCGCGTCGCGCCGCTGTTCCTGCGCTGGCTCGACGTGCCGGCAGGATGCGACTGGCTCGATGTCGGCTGCGGCACCGGTGCATTGTGTGCGGCGATCATGGCGCGCTGCGCACCGGCAAGCGTGACCGGTGTGGATCCATCGGAGGGTTTTCTTGGATGCGCGCACGCGCATCTCGGCGGCCGCGCGGTGCTCATCCGCGGAAGCGCGACCGCGCTTCCGCTGGGAGACGCTTCGGTCGATGTCGTCGTCTCGGGGCTCGTGCTGAACTTCATTCCGAACGCGCCTGTGGCGGTCGCGGAAATGAAGCGCGTCGCGCGGCCGGGCGGCACTCTCGGCGCATATGTCTGGGACTATGGCGCCAAGATGGAGTTGATGCGGCACTTCTGGGATGCCGCGGTCGAACTCGATCCCGCGGCGAAAGCCCTCGACGAGGGCGTGCGCTTTCCGCTGTGCCGCCCCGAGGCGCTGATCGAGCTCTTCTCCGCCGCGCAGCTCGGGCACGTGCGCACGACCGCGATCGAAGTGCCGACGACGTTCGCGAGCTTCGAGGCGTACTGGCAGCCGTTCCTGGGCGGCCAGGGCCCCGCACCGGCTTACGCTCTGTCGCTCGACGAGACGCGCCGTGAACAGTTGCGCGAACGCCTCCGCAGTCGCCTGCCCAGCAGCCCGAACGGTTCGATTCCGCTGACGGCGCGCGCGTGGGCAGTGCGCGGGACGCGGGACGCTCACACCGGAACCGCGGCATGAAACCGCGCATCAAGCGCTTCGACCCGCAAGCCGAGTACCTGACGCCGGAGCTGTGCCACATCAACGAACTCGCCAACACCGTGGACGATCCGGATGCGTCGGTGGCGCGCGCCCGCGTCGCGCCCGGCGTGACCACGCACTGGCATCGCCTGGCTGCGACGACGGAGCGCTACGTCATCCTCGAAGGCCGCGGCCAGGTCGAAGTCGGGGAGGCGCCACCGCAGCAAGTCGGCCCGGGCGACGTCGTGCTGATTCCACCGCTCTGTCCGCAGCGCATCACGAATGTGGGCACGAGCGATCTCCTCTTTCTCGCGATCTGCACGCCGCGCTTCCGGCCCGGGGCGTATGAAGACCTCGAGCCGCCACCCGGATGACGACACGGCGCAGCGCCGTCCGTAGAATGCGCGCCCTTGCCGGTTGCGCTCACCGAGGACCCTCGTGTCGAACTTCCAGCTCGCGCAGGTGAACATTGCAATCATGAAGGCGCCCCTCGAGTCCCCGACACTGGCCGACTTCGTGGCGAATCTCGAGCGCATCAACGCACTCGCCGAAGCCGCGCCCGGATTCGTCTGGCGCCTGCAGACGGAGGAGGGCGACGCGACCGCGCTGCGCCCTCTCGGTGACAACGTGCTCGTCAACATGTCGGTGTGGCAGGACGTCGCGTCGCTGAACCGCTACGTTTACAAATCGGCGCACGTCGAAGTCATGCGCCGGCGCAAGGAGTGGTTCGAGCGCATGGCCGAGGCCTATCTGGTGCTCTGGTGGATCCCGCGCGGGCATCGGCCGACGATCGAGGAGGCGAGCGCGCGCCTCGAGCTGCTGCGCAAGGACGGACCTACCGCGCGTGCATTCAACTTTCGCAACGCGTTTCCGCCGCCCGATGCCGCGCAGCCCGCCGCGCCGTTCGCTTTCGGCGACGCCTGTCCCGCGAACTGAGTCATCCGTTGAAAAGCCTCGGGCCGATCGAGGTCCACCCGCTCGCGCTCGAGCGGATGGACGACTATCTGCATTTTTTCGACGGCAAGGCATTCGGCGACAACCCGCGCTGGGCCGGTTGCTACTGCTTCTTCCCGTATCACGACCCGGCCAGGACGCACTGGCCGGAGCGCTTGGGCGAGGAGAACCGCACCGCGATCTGCGCGAGCATCCGCGCCGGCACCGCAATGGGATACCTCGCCTACGTCGATGGCGAGGTCATCGGCTGGTGCAACGCCGCCCCACGCCGCCTGTTCCCGATGCTGCAGGACGAACCGGCGCCGGATGACGCTCACATGGGGACGATCTTCTGCTTCATCGTCGCGCCGGCGTTTCGCCGCAAGGGCGTCGCGACCGCGCTTCTCGACGCGGCCTGCGCCGGCCTGACTGCGCAGGGACTGCGTATCGTCGAAGCGCGGCCGGTGCGCAAGGCATCCACTGCAGCGGCCAACCATCTCGGGCCGCTCGCCATGTATCTCGCTGCCGGATTCTCGATCGTGCGCGAGGACGACGACGGCAATGTCCATGTGCGCAAACGCCTCGAGCCCTAGCGCGAGAAAGCGCTTGACCTAGAGTGCACTCTAGCTTGTGCAATGCGGTTCCTTTCACGGAGGACACCCCATGAGCGCGCCGCAGAACAAGCAACTTCTTCAACGCCTGTTCGCCTGCCTGGCGGAAGGCAATTCTCGCCCCTTCATCGATGCGCTGGCCGACGACTTCCGCTGGGTCATCGCGGGCAGTTCGTGCTGGTCACGCACGTACGAGGGCAAGCAGGTGGTGCTGAACGAATTCTTCCCGCTATTGCGCGCGACGATGGCCGATCGCGTGCGCACCCGCGCGACCCGGTTCATCGCCGATGGCGACCACGTCGTCGTCGAGGCACGCGGCAACAACACCACCCGCACCGGGATGCCGTATAACAACAGCTACTGCCTCGTCTACACGGTGCGTGACGGCAAGATCAGGGAAGTGGTCGAGTACATGGATACGGAACTGGCGATCAAGGCGCTCGGCGATCCGGCCGCGATCGCCGCGTGAGTGCGCCAATCGATGTGATTCCGAGGACCGAAGCGACGAGGAATCTGACACAGCAACGTCAGCGGAGCATCCATGTCGAGCCTGCGCATCGGTGAACTCTCGGCGCGCTCCGGGCGCACGGTCCATGCGATCCGCTGGTACGAGGCGCAGGGTCTTATCCCGGGCGTGGTACGCGACGGCGGCGGTCGCCGCGTCTATCACGAACAGCACGTCGACTGGCTCGACCTGATGGAACGGCTGCGCCGCACCGGCATGTCGATCGCCGAGATGCGCGCGTACACTGCCCTGGTCAAGCAGGGACGCAGCACGCTCAGGCAGAGGCAGGAGATGCTGTATGCCCACCGCGCGCGGGTGCTCGAAACGATCGCGGAGTGGACGCTGGCGCTGAAGCTAATCGACAGTAAGATCGACTTCTACGGCGAGTGGCTGACGACAGGGCATCGGCCGAAGCGCATTCCCGAGGACAGGGTGAAGGAATCCGCCATCGTTCTGGGAGCGCAAGCAGCGAGCCCGCCGCGGCGCCGTCGCGTTGAACGATCTCACAGGAGCTGAGGCATGCAGGCAATCCTTCCGAGCTGGCCGTTGTTGTCGGCCTTTCTCGCCGCGAGTTTCATCCTCGCGGTGACGCCCGGACCGGGAGTGTTCTATATCGTCACGCGCAGCGTGATGCAGGGGCGGCGCCACGGACTCGCGTCGGTGCTCGGCGTCGCCCTGGGCAATCTTGGCAACGCAGTCGGTGCTTCGATCGGACTGGCCGCGCTGTTCGCGATCTCCTCGGTCGCCTTCACGGTCGTGAAGTACGCCGGTGCGCTGTATCTCGTCTACCTCGGCATCCAGGCGCTGCGCGCGCCGCAGGTGGAACCGAAGCCCGCCAGTCCCGCGCCAGCTCCGCTCGCGCGCATCTTCCGCGACGGGTTCGTCGTCGCGCTGCTCAATCCGAAGACCGCGATCTTCTTCGCCGCGTTCCTGCCGCAGTTCATGAACGCGGATGCAGCGCCGATCGTGCAGAGCATCGCGCTCGGCTCGCTGTTCGTCGCGATCGCTGCCATGACCGATACCGGGTACGCGCTCGCGGCGGGCGCCGTCGCACCGATGCTTGCACGCGCGCGCGGCGTGCGCGCGCTCGGTCGTTATCTGACTGGAGGAGCGTTCATCGGGCTGGGCGTCTTCACGGCCCTGGGTGGACCACGCAGCGGCAAGTAAGCGACAAGGAGGAGTCATGGGCAATCGCGACCGGCAACGCAGGGAACCGAAAAAACCGAAGAAACCGAAACCGGCGACGCTCCGGTACTGAACTCGCCATTCGCCGCATACGCGGCCGGCAGAGCAGGCTCGAACCGTCGTGGCGCCATGGGTGACTTCTACGACGACTTCGCGCCGCTTTATCACCTGATCTTTGCCGATTGGGACGCGAGCATGGAGCGCCAGGGGCGCGCGCTCGGCGCGCTCGTGCGCGAGCATTGGCCGGGACACCGCTCCGTGCTCGACGTCGCATGCGGTATCGGTACGCAGTCGATCGCGCTCGCCCGCAACGGGTTCCGGGTCAAGGGATCCGACATCTCGAGGGGCGCGATCGAGCGGGCGCGCAGCGAAGCCGCGCAGCGCGGCCTCGTCATCGAATTTTCGGTGTGCGACATGCGCGACGCATTCGCCTGCCACGGCGGCGGCTTCGATGTCGTGCTGTCTGCGGACAATTCGATCGCCCATCTGCTCGACGACGACCAGATCGTGCGCGCGCTTGCGTCGATGCACGAGTGCCTGAAGCCGGGCGGCGGTTGCCTGCTCACGGTGCGCGACTACGACCGCGAGCCGCGCGGCACGAATATCGTGAAGCCTTATGGGGCGCGGATCGAGAACGGCAAGCGCTTCATCGGCCTGCAGCTATGGAATTTCGCCGGCGACATCTACGACCTCACGCTCTACATCATCGAAGAGGATCTCGCGACCGGCGCGGTCGTCACGCACGCGCTGCGCTCGCGCTTGTACGCGATCGGCACGGAGCGCCTGCTGGCACTGATGCGCCGCGCCGGCTTCGAGCGCGTGCAGCGGCTCGACGAGGTGTTTGTCCAGCCGGTACTGGTCGGCACGCGGCCGGCCTGAGCAGCATGTCGGGCGGCTAAGCTCCGCGCTTCGCAAACGGAGACATCCGATGAACGCGCTGTTCGCCTTCCTCCATCACATCGCCGCATTCGTGCTGTTCGCGGCGATGGTCATCGAGTTCATCTTGCTCAAGGATGAAATGACGCTGGCGAACGCGCGGCGGTTGTTGCGGACCGATGCAGTCTTCGGCATTTCGGCAGGGATCGTGCTCGTGGTCGGCATCCTGCGCGTCATCTACTTCGAAAAGGGCGTCGACTACTACATGCACAGCGTACCGTTCATGGTGAAGATCACTTTGTTCGTGGCGATCGGCCTGCTCTCGATCTATCCCACTGTCCGCTTCATGGCGTGGCGGCCCGCAGTGAAGCAGGGCAAGGCGCCGGCGGTCGATGCGGGCACGCTGCGCAGGTTGCGTACGGTGCTGCACGTCGAGCTGACTGGCGTCGTCGTGCTGATCCTCACGGCGGCGATGATGGCGCGCGGCATCGGAATGATCGAGTGAAGCGGGCGAAGCGGCGTTTGTCGCGCGCAAGGCGCACAAGTCGGGAATCTATGCCTGTGAACAGCGCCCTGCCGAGCTGCCCGAGCCATGGCTGGGCGGGCTCAAGAACAACTAGCCCGCGTGGAAGTTCTTCGTTGCGCAGGCGCCGTGGTACCGGCGCACTGCGACCCGGTGGGTGATCAGCGCCAAGTGCGATGAAACGCGGCGGAAGCGCTTCGCGCAACTCGCGCAAGATTCCGGGGCCGGGCGGCGGATCGGCCCTCTGCGGCGGACGCCGGAATCATGAGGGTAGCGGGCTTGGCCGGACGCTGAGCGCTTACCGCACGAGCAGCACCGGCACTGATCCCGACAGCAGCACCTTGTTGGCGACAGACCCGAGCAGTGCGCGCGTGAGCAGCCGGCGTCCGTGCGTCCCCATCACGATCAGGTCGAACTTGCCTTCCGTCGCCGTATGCGCGATCTCGACCCCGGCATCGCCTTCGCGCACGACGAGTGCGGCATCGAACCCGGCGGCCTTGAGTGCAGCGAGATGTGGAGCGACGAGTTTCTCGGGATTCACCGGCGGGATCGGTGGCATGCCCGGATCGGCGCCGAACGCGCCGACCGCCCGCAACACCGGCGGCGCATCGATGAACAGGCATGTTATGTCGGCGCCGCGCGCCAGCGTGTCGCGGTGCTTGACCACGTATTCGACGGCATGGCGCGACAGTTCGCTGCCGTCGATGGCGAGCAGGATGCGCATCGGGGTCGTCAGGTCGTCATGTGCCGCGCGAACCGCCGGCAGCCGTTCCGAAGGTCTTGAGCAGGTCGAGCGGCAGCGGTAACACGATGGTCGAGCCGCGATCGCCCGCAACCTGCGTCATGGTCTGGAGATAGCGGAGCTGCATCGCCTCGGGCTGGCGGGCGAGCATCTGCGCGGCCTCGAGCAACGCGGCGGCGGCCTGCTTTTCGCCTTCGGCATGAATGACCTTGGCCCGCCGCTCGCGTTCCGCCTCGGCTTGCCGCGCGATCGCGCGCACCATGGACTCGTTCAGATCGACGTGCTTGATCTCGACATTGGTGACCTTGATCCCCCACGCGTCGGTCTGTGAGTCGAGGATGCGCTGGATGTCGAGATTCAGCCGCTCGCGCTCGGCGAGCATCTCGTCGAGTTCGTGCTTGCCGAGCACGGCGCGCAGCGTGGTCTGCGCGAGCTGGCTTGTGGCGACCAGGAATTTCTCGACCTGGATGATCGCCTTCTGCGGATCGACGACGCGGAAGTACACGACTGCATTCACCTTCACCGAGACGTTGTCGCGCGAGATCACGTCTTGCGGTGGCACGTCCATCGTGACCACCCGCAAGTCGACGCGCACCATCTGCTGCACGCCCGGGATGATGAGCACCAGGCCCGGCCCCTTGACGCGCCAGAAGCGGCCGAGAAGGAACACGACGCCGCGTTCGTATTCGCGCAGGATCCGGAGCGAGCTGAACACGATGCCGATGATGAACAGCAGCAGCACCGCCAGCGCAAACGGGAAGCCGTAGAACATCGAAAACTCCTCGCTCAGGGTTCCTTGCCCACCAGCAGCGTCAGGCCGTCCAGGCCCTTGACGCGCACGCGGTCGCCGGGCGCGAGTGCCGCTTCGGCGCGCACACGCCAGCGCTCGCCCTCGACCTGTGCCCACGTTTCGCCGCCATCGACCGTCAGCACCGTGCCCGCGGTGCCGAGCAGCGATTCGCGTCCGCTCACGACAGGACGTTGGCGCGACCTGAGCACCATCCCGCCCACTACCACGATCGCCAGCGCGCCGGTCAGCGCCACGCCGATCAAAAGCGGCAACGGAACGCCGAATCCCAGGTCCTCGGGATCGAACAGCATCAGGCCTCCGACCACGAACGCGACGATTCCGCCGACACCAAGCACGCCGAAACTGCCGATGAACACCTCAGCCACCATCAGCGCGGCACCGAGCAGCAGCAGCGCGACACCGGTCCAGTTCACCGAGAGCATGTGGAAGGCATACAAGGCGAGCAGGAGCGAGATCGCACCCGCGACACCAGGCAGGCCGAAGCCCGGATTGGTGAATTCCACGAACAGCCCGTAGATGCCCATCATCATCAGCGCGACCGCGATGGTGGGATTCGACAGCACGCCGAGCACGCGATTGCGCCAGTCGGGAGCGACCGACTCGACCGTTGCGCCGGCCACGTCGATCTTCAGGTTTCCCGCGGCGAGCTTGACTTCGCGCCCGTTGACCTTGGCGAGCAGGTCATCGACGTTGGCCGCGATCACGTCGATCACGCGCGCTGTGAGCGCATCGGAGGCGGACATGCTGCGCGCCTCGCGCACCGCATGTTCCGCGAAGTCGAGATTGCGCCCGCGCAGTTGCGCGAGCGAACGGATGTAGGCGACTGCATCGTTGATCGCCTTTTCGCTCATCGTGTCGTGGGGGGCTTCCTTCTCGTCCTTCTTGGCCGGCGTGCCCGGCGACGTGCCTCCGCCCCCGATCGCAACCGGCGTGGCCGCCCCAAGGTTCGTCGCCGGTGCCATCGCGGCGATGTGGCTTGCGTAGAGGATATAAGTGCCTGCGCTGGCCGCGCGCGCACCGTTCGGCGCGACGAAAGTTGCGACGGGCATCGGCGAAGCAAGGATGTCCTTGATGATCGCGCGCATCGAGGTATCCAGCCCGCCTGGGGTATCCATCTCGAGCACCACGAGTCGCGCTCCGACGGTGCGCGCCCGTTCGAGTCCGCGATGCACAAAGTCGGCGGTCGCGGGCGCGATCATCCCGTCGATTCGCAGCACCAGGACGATGGGTTTGCCGTTGGTCGCTTCCTGCGCGCTACCCAGCCCCGCCAGCACCGCAGGGAGCAGCGCCGCGCAACACAAGCCTGCACGGAGCCATCGGCCGGGGCGTGGGGAGGCGATTCCGTTCACTTTGCGCGCAACGTAATCGGCGTTGCATCTAGTTTGCGTCGAGCCAGTGTAGTCCCGCTGGTTCGCGCGAGCGACGGCGCGAATAAGATGAACGGCTACGAGGCGCAGGGCTACTGGCGGGCGAGTGCAGCGATGGCTGGACGGCAACCGGATGACGATCCCCGACCGGTGCCGCCGCCGGAACCTGACATCAACGCCTGTTGCGGTCAGGGCTGCAGTCCGTGCATCTTCGATCTGTACGAGTTGGAGCGCGAAAAGTACGAGGCGACGCTGCGTGCATGGGAGGAGCGCCAGGCGGCGCGCGCTCGCTCCGCAGGCACCTCTTCCGCCACGCGGAAGGGGTGACGGGCTTCAGGATGCTTCGCTCGTCGCCACGCGTGCACCCTGCATGGCTGCGACGGCGGGGCGCATGCCGCGGTTGTCCTTGCCATACAGCGGCTCGTTGACATCGCGAAACGCCAGCATCGCACCGACCCGGCCGTCGGCGGGATCGTCGAAGCCCACTTCCCCGTGAAACGCGCGTGGATTGCGAAAGCTGCCCATCAGGATGTCCCAGAGCGGGAAGTCGCTGAAGTTGTAGGTGTGATAGCCGCGCCGGTGATGCACGCAGTGTGATTCGGGCCGCTGCACGAGGTAGCCGAGCCACTGCGGCGTACGGATGTTGGCGTGCTCGAAGATGCCGAGGAATGCCTGGTAGTAGCCGACCGCGGCTGCGGCGATCGGATCGACGCCGAGCACGAGCGTGAGCAGCGCGATGCTGGCGCCCGCATAGATCAGCATCTCCGTGACGTGAAATACCGCCGAACCCGCGATGTCGACCCGCTGCGGACTGTGGTGGATCTGGTGCACGGTGCGCCACAGGAGCGGCACGCGATGGAACGAGCGGTGCAGCAGCGCCGAAACCAGCGTCGCAGCCAGCCCGCCCACGATGATTCCGCCGGCGATGCCGAGTTGCGTACCGTCGAACACGCGGTGCGCCTCCAGCCAGTCGGCCGGTATCAGCAGCGGGACGATGGTCTGCACGGCGCCCATCAACAGCAGCGCGCCGACGCCGATCCACGCCCAGCCGCGGATCTTCGGAAACTTGCGCGCCGGAAAGATCCGCTCGAGCACGAACAGAACCACCCAGGTGACTGGCACGAGGAGACTGAAGAAATCGACTGCGTCCATGGAACCCTCCCTGATTGACCGTCATTCCGGGCCTGAGCGAGGAATCTCGCCAGTTGCGAGGCCCAGATCCTTCGCTTGCGCTCGGGAGACAAGGCCTCGCCGGTGAGTCGCCCGGCGCCATCTGTCCTTACGTATCCGATCCGTTTACCTTACATCGTAAGGTCCTGGCGCGGACTATATCCTTACGGTGTAAGATTGCAAGTGGGTCGGACATGAAAAGCGGACAAAAGACCAAGGCACGGCGCGCTGCGGCGGCGCGC
>Ga0335084_10000385_pt1 | contig 36845 bp, 34 predicted proteins | sample Lox_Sample_44_FD_206721 | JGI IMG/M metagenome (GOLD analysis project Ga0335084, IMG submission 206721) | Soil microbial communities from Loxahatchee National Wildlife Refuge, Florida, United States - Lox_Sample_4.4 | ecosystem: Environmental > Terrestrial > Soil > Wetlands | place: USA...
CGGTCGGGATGCGTGTCGTAGGTGACGGGAGAAGGGGAAGGCTGGGCCTCGAGGACTGCGCTCATGATGTGCTCCGATAGGGTGGCGGCGCGGGCTAGGCGCCGACGGACTTCCGCAGCTCGGCCAGGCTCCGTTCGACGGTCCTGCCGGCGGTATCCACGACGACGTCGGCCTGGCGATAGAGCATGGCCCGGCCCTCCAGGATGCGCCGCAGGTCTTCCATCGCCTGGTCGTTTCCTGCCATGGGACGCGTATCGCCCTGCGCGATGACCCGCGCCATGTGCTCCTCGGGCGCGGCCTTCAGCCAGACGGTGAAGCAGCTCGAAAGGAGCAGCTCGTACGTCCCGGGCTCGGATACGATGCTGCCGCCGGTCGCGATGACCGCGCGGTCGTTCTTGTGCAGCACCTTCTCCAGGGCGCGGCGCTCGTAGCGCCAGTAGCCCGGCTGCCCGTAGAGCAGGAAGATCTCCGAGAGGCTCGTCCCGGCTTCGCGCTCCACCTCGCGGTCGAGCTCGACGAAGGGAACCGAGAGCGCCTTGGCGAGCTTCGCGCCGAGCGTGGACTTTCCCGCGCCGCGCAGGCCGATGAGAGCGATCCGCTTGAGGCGCTCGTCGCGAGTGTTCCCATAGTCGCGCACCAGCTGCGAGTGCACGGCGGCGAGCTTCTGCCGCGGGAGCTTCTTGAGGAATTGCGTCGCGAGGCTCAGCTCGGTGTTCTCTTCCGAGCTCTCGGCGAGCAGCTCGATGAGCGGCAGCTCGAGTGCCGACGCGATCTGCCGGAGCAAGAGGATGGAGACGTTGCCCAGTCCGGCCTCGAGTTGGGCCAGGTAGCGCTCCGACACGCCCGAATCGGCCGCGAGCACCTTGCGGGACATCCCTCGCCGGGCGCGGGCTTCCCGCAGCCTATCTCCCAGCGCGAGCAGGTAATCCCGCTCGGGATCCGCGTTGATTTCCTTCGCCGTGGCGGCGCGCTGTGAAGGTTTCTTGATATCAACGCTCGACAGGGGCACAGTGCAGTATAATGCTTGCCATTCGCAAACCGTGCAGTATAATGCAGCCCATGTCGAAACGCAAGCGCGCGGCCCGATGGCGCTCGAGCTGACCATCCTCGTCGGGACCATGACGGGGACGGCGCAGCTCGTCGCGCAGGAAGTGGAGCTGACGCTCGACGACGGCGATACGCGCGTGGTCACCAAGCCCATGGACGGCCTCGACGCGAGCGCGTTCGCGGGGGGCGGTCTGTTCCTGATCTGCTCCTCCACCTACGGTCAGGGCGACGTGCCCGACAACGCGAAGCACCTCTACGAATCGCTCCGGAACGCACGGCCCGATCTTTCGGGCGTGCAATACGGGGTCATCGCGCTCGGAGACCGCACCTACGCGGAGACCTTCTGCAACGGCGGCCGGCGCTTCGACGCGATCCTCGCCGAGCTGGGGGCGCGGCGCATCGGGGAGGTCATGCTGCACGACGCGAGCGCCGGAACCATGCCCGAAGAACTGGCGGTGGCGTGGGCCGCCGACTGGATCGCCTTGTGCCGCAAGGAAGCCAAGCTCGAGGCCTGAATCGAGGGGAGGAGGGATAGCGCGGTGGCGTCGTTCAGCAGCGCCGATCATTCGGCGAGCCCCCCGACGGTCCACGTTCCCCGTGACTACAACGCGGCGCACGACCTGATCGAGCGCAACCTTCTCGCGGGGCGCTCCGGCAAGCTCGCGTTCATCGACGACGGCGGCGAGTACAGCTTCGGCGAGCTCGCCCAGCGCGTGAACCGCTTCGGGTCGGCGCTCCTGGGCCTGGGCATCGGCATGGAGGAGCGGGTGCTGCTCGCCCTCGCCGATACGATCGATTTCCCCACCGCGTTCCTCGGCGCTATCAAGGCCGGAATCGTCCCGGTCTCGGTGAACACGCTGCTCACGCCGAAGGACTATGCGCACATGCTCGCCGACAGCCGCGCGCGGGCGCTCGTCGTCTCCGAGCACCTGCTGCCGCAGTTCGAGCCGCTCGTCGGGAACATGCCGTTCCTGCGGCACGTGATCGTCTCGGGCCGCCGCGCGAAGGGACGCGTTTCGGTCGAGGACGTGCTCGCCTCGGGCTCGCCCGTCCTCGATGCGTCTCCCACCACCTCGGACGACGCGTGCTGCTGGTTCTATTCCTCGGGCTCGACCGGCGCGCCTAAGGGCACCGTGCACGTCCACTCGAGCATGGCGATCACCGCGGAGCTCTATGGCAAGGCCGTGCTGGGAGTTGCTGAGTCGGATGTGCTTTTCTCCGCGGCGAAGCTGTGCTTCGTCTACGGTCTGGGAAACGCGCTCACGTTCACCCTCGCCACCGGTGCCACCGCCGTGCTCATGGCCGAGCGCGCCACGCCCGCCGCGGTATTCAAGCGACTGGTCGGGAGAAAGCCCACCGTCTTCTACGGAGTGCCCACGCTCTACGCGTCGATGCTCGCCAGCCCGGAGTTTCCGGGGAAGGGAGAGCTGGGGCTGCGTGCGTGCGTCTCGGCCGGCGAGGCGCTCCCCGCCGAGCTCGGAAAGCGCTGGAGGGACAAGGCCGGCGTCGACATCCTCGAGGGAATCGGAACGACCGAAATGATGCATATGTACATCAGCGCGCGCCGCGGCCACGTGCGCTACGGGGCCACAGGAACGGCAGTGCCGGGGTACGAGCTCCGGCTCGTGGACGAGGAGGGCAGGCCGGTCAAGCACGGGGAGCTCGGCGAGCTGCAGGTGCGCGGGCCGACGAGCGCAGCCTTCTACTGGAACAACCGTGAAAAGAGCCGCTCGACCTTCCTCGGCCCCTGGTTCCGGAGCGGGGACAAGTTCAGGCAGGACGAGAACGGCTACTTTGTCTACGCCGGACGGTCCGACGACATGATAAAGGTCTCGGGCCTGTTCGTGTCTCCGGCCGAGGTCGAGGCCGCGCTCGCCAGCCACGACGCGGTGCTCGAGGCCGCGGTGGTCGCGCGCGAGGACGACAACCGCCTGGTCAAGCCCAAGGCCTTTGTCGTGCTGAAGGATGGAGCCTCGCCCTGTGACGAGCTCAAGCTCGCACTGCAGCGGCACATCAAGGACCGGCTCGCGCCCTACAAGTATCCGCGCTGGATCGAGTTCATCGCGGAGCTGCCCAAGACGCCCACCGGCAAGATCCAGCGTTTCAAGCTGCGCGCTTGACCGCGGACGCTTGTGCCCCGCCGCGCGTTCGCCTAGAATTCGAACAATGGTTCAAGTTTTGAATCGCAGTTCGAACGAAGCCGCTTTCTCCGAGCGTGTCCAGCGCAGGAACGATGCGCGCCGCCTGGACATTCTGCGCGCCGCCGCGCGCGTATTCCGACGCCTCGGCGTGTCGGCGACCGGCATGCGCGAGATCGCCGAGGAAGCCGACCTCTCGCCGGGCAACCTCTACTATTACTTCAGCGGCAAGGACGAGCTCCTGCTGTTCTGCCAGGAGCGCACGCTCGAGCGCCTTGCGGCCGGCGTAAAGGCCGCGCGCGCGGTCCCGGGCTCCTGGGCCGGCCGGCTGCGCTCGGTGCTCGCCGGGCATGTGCACTGCATGCTCGACGAGCTGGAAGGGGCCACCGCGCACCTGGAGGTCGAGGCGCTGCCGGAGGACATGCGCGCGGGCGTCGTGCAGAAGCGCGACGCCTACGAGCGCGCCGTGCGCGCGCTGGTCGCCGAAGGCGTCAGGGCCGGCGAGTTCGCGCCCGTGGACCCCGCGCTCGTGACGCGCGCGATGCTGGGTGCGGTGAACTGGACCGCGCGGTGGTACCGGCACGACGGCGCGCGATCGGTCGCCGAGATCGCCGAATCGCTCTCCGACTACCTGGTGCGCGGGCTGCTGCCCGCGAGGAAGGGCAAATGAACGCCCCGGCCCCCAAGAACGTGCATCTGGTCCTGCGAGTGAACGGCGAGCCGCAGGAAGTCTCCTTCGCTTCGTACAAGACGCTCCTCGAGGTGCTGCGCGAGGAGATGAACCTCACCGGGACCAAGCATGGGTGCGAGCTCGGCGAATGCGGCGCCTGTGCGGTGCTCGTCGACGGCGCGCCGGTACTGTCGTGCCTGGCATTGGCTCTCGAGTGCGAAGGGCGCGAGATCGAGACGGTCGAGGGCCTGGCGAGCGGCACGAAGCTCCACCCGCTCCAGGCGGCGTTCGCCGACTGCGGCGGCTCGCAGTGCGGCTACTGCACCTCCGGCATGCTGATGACGGCGAAGGCGCTGCTCGAGCGCGAGCCGAATCCGAGCCGCGAGCGCATCAAGGAGGCGATCTCGGGGAACATCTGCCGCTGCACCGGCTACAACCAGATCGTCGAGGCGATCGAGCAAGCCGCCGCCGAAATAAGGAATTCGAAATGAGCGCGGAAAAGAAACGCTTCGAGGTGGTCGGCCAGCCGCGCCGGCGGGTCGACGGGCGCGGCAAGACGACCGGCCAGGCGCGCTTCGCCGACGACCTCTCGCTGCCGCGCATGGCGCATTGCAAGCTGCTGCGCTCGCCCCATCCCCACGCGGTGATCGAATCGATCGACTGCTCGCGCGCAAGGGAATATCCCGGAGTGCATCTCGTGCTGACCGGGAAGGACTTTCCGGTCCCGTTCGGCATCATGCCGGTGTCGCTCGACGAATACGCGCTCGCGCCCGAGAGGGTGCGCCACGTCGGCGATCCGCTCGCCGCGGTGATCGCGAAAGACGAAGTCACGGCGCTCGAGGCGATCGAGCTGATCGACGTGAGGTACCGCAAGCTGCAGACGATCTCCGATCCGGCGGAAGCGCTCGCGCGTCCCGAGCCACGCATCCACGACTACGGCGAGCAGGGCAACATCCATCGCAACCAGTCCTACGAATTCGGCGACGTCGAGGAGGCGCTCGCGAGGAGCGACTACGTGTTCGAGGATACGTTCTTCTACCAGGGCAATACTCACCTTCCGATGGAGCAGCAGGCCTCGCTCGCCTCGATCGAGGGCGACGGCAAGCTGCTCCTGCAGACCAGCACCCAGAATCCGCACTACCTGCACCGGCAGCTCGCGCGGGTGCTGCAGGTCCCGGCCTCGCAGGTCCGCGTGATCGCGACGCAGAACGGCGGCGGCTTCGGCGGCAAATGCGACCCGGCCAATCACGAGATGGTGGTGTCGAAAGCGGCCATGATCCTCGGGCGCCCGGTGAAGATCTGCCTTACGCGCGAGGAGGTCTTCTACCAGCACCGCGGCCGGCACCCGGTGCTGATGAAGTTCCGGACCGGGGTCAGCAAGGACGGAAAGCTGACCGGAATGCATCTTCAGACTCTGCTCGACGGCGGTGGATACGGCTCGCATGGTCCCGCGAGCACCTTCTACACCGGGGTGCTGACGCCGGTGACCTACGAGCTGCCGCGCTTCAAGTTCGAAGCGTGCCGGGTCTTCACCAACAAGCCTCCCTGCGGCCCCAAGCGCGGCCACGGGACGCCGCAGCCGCGCTTCGGGCAGGAAGTGCAGCTCGACAAGATCGCCGAGAAGCTGGGGATCGATCCGGCCGAACTCCGCCTCGGCATCGTGACGAAGGAGAACGCGCTCACCGCGAACTGGCTCAAGGTCGGCAGCACCGGGCTCGCCGAGTGCATCCGCCAGGTGGTCGAGCGCTCCGGCTGGAAGGAGAAGCACCGCAAGCTTCCGGAGGGACGCGGCGTCGGGCTCGCGGCGAGCACCTACATGTGCGGCGCCGGCGTGTCGATCTACTGGAACAAGATGCCGCACTCTGGCGTGCAGCTTCTGCTCGATCGCAGCGGGCAGGTGACGGTGCTCTGCGGCGCGACTGAAATCGGGCAGGGGTCGGACGACGTGCTCGCTGCGATCGTCGCCGAGGTGCTCGGCATCGGCACGGCGGAGGTGCGCGTGCTCACCGGCGATACCGGACTGACGCCGGTCGACCTCGGCTCGTACTCGAGCCGCGTCACGGTGATGATGGGCAATGCCGCGTTGCAGGCGGCGACGCGGTTGCGCGAGCAGATCGCCGCGGCGGCGGCCGAGAAGCTCGAGACCTTGCCCGAGCGCGTGATCCTCTCGCGGGGCAAGGTATTCGCGGCGGAGAACGCGGCGAAGACGATGAGCTTTATCGAGGCGGTGACGGCGGCGGAGACGAAGTTCGGCACGCTCGGCGCGGTCGGCTCGTACGCGCCGCCGAAGGCGCCAGGCAAGTACAAGGGCGCGGGCGTCGGCCCTTCTCCCGCGTACAGCTTCACGGCCTGCGTGGTCGAGGCCGAAGTCGATCCGAAGACCGGCTGGATCACCGTGCCCAAGATCTGGGTCGCGCACGACATCGGGCGCTCGATCAACCCGGTGCACGTTCGCGGGCAGGTGATCGGCGGCGTGTACATGGGCCTGGGCGAAGCGCTGATGGAGGAGCAGGCCTTCCGGCGATTGCCCGAGAAGCTGTCCAGCGCGCTCGTGCACAAGATCCCTTCGATGCTCGAGTACAAGAGCCTCACCGCGCTCGACATGCCCGAGGTGGACGTGGCGATCGTCGAATACCCGGATCCCAACTGCCCGTTCGGCGCGAAGGAAGCCGGGCAGGGCCCGCTGCTGCCGGTGATGCCGGCGGTGGCAAACGCGATCTACGACGCGGTCGGCGTGAGAATCGACGAGGTGCCGATCACACCGGACAAGGTGCTCGCCGCCCTGGAGAAGAAGGCGAAGGGCGAGACCCCGCGCGTCGGCCCGGAAAGCTTCCCCGCGGTGCCCTATCCCGCGCCGACGTTCGTATTGCCGCCGTGGGAAGGCGGCGACGGCGACGAGCTGAAGGGTCCGGACGGCAAGCCGGTCCGGCGCACGCAGAAGGAGGTGGCCGCCGCATGATGCGCCTGCCGTGGTTCGATTACCGCGCGCCGCGTTCGATCGCGGAAGCGGCGCGCATTCTCGCCGGAGAAGGCCCGCGCTCCATGCTGCTCGCGGGCGGCACCGATCTTCTGCCCAACATGAAGCGCCGCCAGCAAACGCCCGCGACACTGGTCGCGCTGCGCGACGTGCCGGAGCTGAAGGGCATCGCCAACGGCAGCGGACTGAGGATCGGCGCGGGCGTCACGCTGACCGAAGTGGCGGGCAGCAAGCCGGTACGCGAATACTATACCGGGCTCATGCAGGCGGCGGCCCAGGTTGCCACGCCGCACCTGCGCAACATGGCGACGCTCGGCGGCAATCTCTGCCTCGACACGCGCTGCAGCTACTACGACCAGAGCTACGAATGGCGCAAGGCGATCGATTTCTGCCTGAAGAAGGACGGCGAGATTTGCTGGGTGGCGACCGCGAGCAAGCGCTGCGTGGCGGTGTCGTCGACCGACTGCGCGCCGGCGCTGATATCCCTGGGCGCCAGCGTGAGGCTGGTTTCCACGCAGGGGGAACGGGACGTGGCGCTCGCAGATCTCTACAACAACGATGGCATCGACTACCTCACGCGGCGTCCGGACGAGATCCTCAGCGAGATCCGGCTGCCGGACGCGGCGGGCTGGAAGAGCAGCTACTGGAAGCTTCGCCGGCGCGGGTCGTTCGATTTTCCCGTGCTGGGTGTGGCGGCCGCCGCGAAGCTGGGGAAGGACGGCACGGTCGAAGAGGCGCGCATCGCATTGGGGGCCGTCGCTTCGCGGCCCTTCCTCGTGCCCAGGGCGGCCGAGCTGCTCGTCGGCAGAAAGCTCGGCGACGATGTGATTGCCGAGGTCGCCGCGGCGGTGGGCTCTCGCGCCAAGCCCATGGACAACGCGGACCTGGACATCTACTGGCGCAAGCAAGTCACGCCGGACTTCGTCGGCTACGCGCTGCGCGAGATCCGGGGCGACGACATGAGCGCGACGCGCGTGCGCATCGCGCGCCACGAACTCAGGGAGGCAAGCTGAAATGACGCCCGAGCAGTTCCGCGCGCTGGTCATGCCGTTCGCCGACTTCGTCCGGGGCAGGGCGCTCGACGGGCAGCTCGAGGCCGACCTGAACAAGAGCTACCCGCCGGGCGGAGCGGCGTTTCAGGGCGTATTCCGGGCCTGCCGCGACGCGATCGCGGCCGGGTGGATGTGCAATCGCGAGGCGGGCGGGATCAGGTTCGGCCGCGTCATCAAGCCGGGCGCGGAGACGCACGGCTTCAGCGTGGACGTGGTCGAGATGTACGACGTCGTGGGTCCACGCCATCGCCATCCCAACGGCGAGATCGACATGATCATGCCGCTCGATCCCGGCGCGAAATTCGACGGGCGCGGCTCCGGCTGGATGGTCTACGGCCCGGACAGCGCGCACAGCCCGACGGTGAGCGGCGGCAAGGCCATCGTCCTGTACCTGCTGCCGCAGGGCGCGATCGAGTTCACCGCCGGCCGCTAGGCGGGCGGAGCCCCGATCAGCTTCTGTATCACCGGCCGGGAGCCTTCCAGCGCCACGCGCTGCATGTAGAAGGCGAGGCCGCGCGCGCCGCCCAGCTCCTCGCCGCCGCCGGCGCGCCCGGGGCCGCCGTGCACGAGCTGCGGCAGTACGGTTCCCGGCCCGGGCGACATCTCGATCTTCGGGTGCCCGAGAAAGATCCGCCCGTGGTAGGGCGCGATGCCCGCGACGGTCTCCTCGAGGAAGTCCGCGTCCTCCGAGTACACCGAGGACACCAGCCCGCCGTTCCCGCGCGCGACGATCGCCGCCGCGTCCGCGCATTTGCCCGAATAGGTCAGAAGCGAGGCAACCGGCCCGAACACTTCGCGCGAGTGGACTGCGGCGGCGAGCGCGTTCTTCGCGAATTCCATCAGCACTGGCGAGATGAAGAAACCTTTCGCTCCAACCGGCGCGGCGCTTCCGAAAGCCGTTTTTCCTTCGGCAGAGAGCTGGGCCACCCCCTCGCGTACGTCGGCGAGCTGGGCGCCCGTGGCGACCGGTCCCATGCGCGTTTCCTCCTGCGCCGGGTTGCCTACGCGCACGGCCTTCAAGCCTTCGGCGAGGTCGTCGCGAACCGTCGCCGCGTGCGCCTCGGGCACGAGCACGCGCCGGATCGCGGTGCATTTCTGCCCCGCCTTCTGCGTCATGTCGCGCAGCACGTCCTTGAGGAAGGTTTCGTACATGTCGCCGCCCGGCTCCGCGTCGGGCCCGAGCACGGCGGCGTTCAGGCTGTCCGCCTCGACGTTGACGCGCACCGAGTCGCGCACGATGTTGGGGAGCGCGCGGATGCGCATTCCCGTGTCGCCCGAACCGGTGAAGGCGAGCACGTCCTGGCCGCCGAGCAGCGCCGGCAGGTCGCGCGGCGCGCCGACTAGGAGCGAGAGCGCGCCGTCGGGCAGGACCTTCTTCTCGACGAGGATCTCCATCAGGCGCTGCGCGACCAGCGCCGAGCTCGTCGCCGGCTTGGAGAGGACGGGCATGCCGGCGAGGAGCGCCGAGGCCGCCTTCTCGGCCAGCCCCCACGCCGGGAAATTGAAGGCGTTGATGTGCACGGCGACGCCGTGGCGCGGCACGCAGACGTGCTGCCCATGGAACCTCGGCGAGCGCCCGAGCTGCACGCCTTCGCCGTCCACGATGAACTTGGCCGCGCCGAGCTTCTCGCCGAGCTCGGCATAGGTCTGCAGGGTGAAGATCGCGCCGTCCACGTCGAACTTCGCGTCCGATCGCGTGTTGCCGCCGTTGGCGACCGAGAGGTCGAGCAGCTCGTCCCGGTGCGCCTGCATCGCCTTGGCCATGTCCTTGAGGAGAGCGCCCCGCTCGGCGAAGGACAGGCCGCGCAGCGCCGGGCCGCCTTTCCTGCGCGCGTGATCGAGCGCCGCAGCGACATCGGCGCCCTCGCTCGAAACCTGCGCGAGCGGCTCCTCGGTCGCGGGGTTGACGAGGATCTGCGGCGCGCCCGATCCTTCGATCCAGCGGCCGCTCAGATAGCTGCGCAGGGTTTTCATTCGCGCTCCGGCTTCGTGGTCCGCCGCTAGGATAGCCGAAGCGGGTGCGAGCGGGACATGCACTAAAATGCATCGCGTGTTTCCGATCACCACTGGAAGGCCCGCAGTCATGGCGCCGAGCGGCATGGTCGTCTCGCCGCACTCGCTCGCTTCCGCGGCCGGCGCGGACGCGCTGCGCGCCGGCGGCTCTGCGGTCGACGCGGCGATCGCCGCGGGCGCCGCTCTCTCGGTGCTCTACCCGCACATGACCAGCGTCGGCGGCGACGCGTTCTGGCTCGTCTACGACGCGCGCGGGCGGCGAGTGCGCTACCTGAACGGCGGCGGACGCGCGGCGCGGACCGCGGAGATCGACTGGTTCCGCGCGCGCGGCATGAGCGAGGTTCCCCTGCGCGGCTTCATACCGGCGACGCTGACGACGCCGGGCGCCGTGGCGAGCTGGTGCGCCGCGCACGACGAGTACGGCAGGCTGCCGCTCGCGCGCGACCTCGAATCTGCGATCGGCTACGCGCGCGAGGGCTTCCCGGTGACGGGCCGGCTCGCGCGCGCGATCGAGCTGCACGCCTCGGACGGGTCGCTCGACGCGGGGGCCCTCGCGATCTTCGCCCCCGGAGGCGCCGCGCCGCGCGCCGGCGACAGGCTCAGAAACGGCGGCCTGGCGAGGGTGCTGGAGCGGATCGCGCAGGGCGGCCGCGAGGGCTTCTACGAAGGCGAGACGGCGCGCGCGCTCGCGTCGTTCTCGCGCGCGGGCAGCGGCTTCTTCGACGAAGCCGACCTGGGCGCCCAGCGCGCGGCCTGGGGCGAGCCGCTTTCGGGCACCTATCGCGGCCTGGAGATCCTCGAGACTCCGCCGCCCACGCAGGGCTTCACCGTGATCGAGATGCTGAACCTGGTCGAGAGCTCCCGGATCGGGAGCATGGATCCGCTTGGCCCCGATCTCGTGCACCTACTCGTCCAGGCGAAGCAGATCGCGTACAACGACCGCGACCGCCTCCTCGCCGACCCCGAGTTCCAGCCCGTGCCCGTCGGCACGCTGATCTCCAAGCGCTACGCGGCGGAGCGCAGGAAGCTGATGCGCGCCGATCGCACGCTCCCCTGGGACAGGATTCCCTCGTACGGCACGCTTGCGGGAGACACCGTCTTCGTCGCCGCGGTCGACGCCGAGGGCAACGGCGCCGCCCTGATCCAGAGCCTGTACTTCACGTTCGGCTCGGGCGTGGTCGCGGGCGACACCGGGATCGTGCTGCAGAACCGCTCGGCGTACTTCTCGCTCGACCCGCAGCACCCCAACCACCTCGAGCCAGGCAAGCGCCCAATGCATACCCTGATCGCGTCCATGGCGCTCGCCGGGGGCCGCCTGCGGCACGTGCTCGGCTGCATGGGCGCCGACGGCCAGCCGCAGATCCATCTGCAGAGCTACGTCGGCATGATCGATTTCGGCCTGGACGTGCAGCAGGCGCTGGAGACGCCGCGCTGGCTGTCGGGGCGGTTCAACATCGGCGACCCGCGCGACCTGCTCAACATGGAAGGGCGCTTCCCCGAGGCGACGTTCAGGGAGCTCGAGCGCCGCGGCCATGCAGTGAACCGCTGGCCCGCCTGGTGCGAGCTCGCCGGCCACGCGCACGGCATCACGCTGGACCCGGCGTCCGGCGCCCGCGTCGGAGGCGCCGACCCCAGGAGCGACGGCGCGGCCGTCGGCTTCTAGTCCGGTCGTCTTGACGCTCTGTGCGCGGGAGCGAACAATGCCAGACGAGAGCGCGTACAGAGGAGGGGCCGTGCCGTCCCGCAGCAGCGCCGATCATTCGGTGAGCCCGCCGAGCGTCAGGATTCCCCGCGATTACAACGCCGCGTACGACCTTATCGAGCGCAACCTCGCGGCGGGTCGCGCCGCGCGGGTCGCGTATGTCGACGACGCGGGCCAATGCACCTTCTCCCAGCTCGCCGAGCGCGTCAACCGCTTCGGGTCCGGGCTGCGCGCGCTCGGCCTGGACATGGAGCAGCGCGTGCTGCTCGCGCTGACGGACACGGTCGACTTCCCGACGGCATTCCTCGGGGCGATCAAGGCGGGCATCGTGCCGATCGCCGTCAACACGCTGCTCACGCCGAAGGACTACGAGTACATGCTCTCCGACAGCCGGGCGAAGGCGCTCGTCGTATCGGAGGCGCTGCTGCCGCAGTTCGCGCCGCTGATCGGCAAGCTGCCGTTCCTGCAGCACGTCATCGTGTCGGGCGGTGCGGCGGGACACACCTCGTTCAAGGACGTGCTGGCGAAGGGATCTCCCGAGCTCGCGCCGGCGCCGACGAACTGCGACGACGCCTGCTTCTGGCTCTATTCGTCGGGCTCCACCGGAATGCCAAAGGGCACGGTCCACGTGCATTCGAGCATGATCCTGACCGCCGAGCTGTACGCGCGAGGCGTTCTCGGCTACAAGGAGAGCGACGTGGTGTTCTCGGCGGCGAAGCTCTTTTTCGCCTACGGCCTGGGCAACGCGCTGACCTTCACTCTCGCCGCCGGGGCGACCTCCGTGCTGATGGCCGAGCGGCCCACGCCGGCGTCCGTGTTCAAGCGCCTCAAGGAAAGGAAGCCGACGATTTTCTTCGGCGTTCCCACGCTCTATGCCGCGATGCTGGCGAGCCCCGAGTTTCCCGGAAGGGAGCAGCTGGCGCTGCGGCTGTGCGTCTCCGCGGGCGAGGCCCTGCCGCCGCAGATCTCCAAGACCTGGAAGGAAAGGACGGGCGTCGAGATACTGGACGGGATCGGGTCGACCGAGATGCTCCACATCTTCCTCTCCAACCGGCCCGACGATCTGCGCTACGGCACGACCGGCAAGCCCGTTCCGGGATACGAGCTGCGGCTGGTCGACGAGCAGGGCGAGCCGGTGAAGCCCGGCGAGATGGGCGAGCTGCAGATCAGCGGGCCCACCAGCGCCGCCTATTACTGGAACAACCGCGAGAAGAGCCGCGGCACCTTCCACGGGGGATGGACGCGCAGCGGCGATAAATACACCCAGGACAAGGACGGCTACTACGTCTACGGCGGGCGCTCGGACGACATGCTGAAGGTGTCCGGAATCTACGTGTCGCCCGCGGAGGTCGAGGCGGCGCTCGTCGGACACGAGGCGGTCCTCGAGGCGGCGGTGGTCGGCGCCGAGGACGAGAATAAGCTCGTCAAGCCCAAGGCCTTCGTCGTGCTCAAGCCAGGCGCCTCCGGCAGCGACGCCCTGAAGGCCGCGCTGCAGCAGCACGTGAAGGACCGCCTCGCGCCCTACAAGTATCCCCGCTGGATAGAATTCCTCCCCGAGCTGCCGAAGACGGCGACAGGGAAGATACAGAGATTCAAGCTGCGCGCGTGAGGCGGCGTGCTTGCGAGCCTTAAGAGCATCAAGACCCGGGTCACGTTGATCGTCACGACCGGCGTGGTGGCGCTGCTCGTGCTCGTCTCCGCGATCGAGATGGTCCGGGTGAAGTCGGACTTCAGCGCAGTCCTCGGGAACCAGCAGCTTACCCTCGTGGCCAGGATGGCCGACGACATCGACGAGAAGCTCGGCTCCGCGCACGCGGTCCTGATCGGGGCGTCGAAGATGATTCCGCCCGACGTCGCCCGCAGCGCCGCCCGGCTCAGAAAGAATCTCGAATTCCGTACTGCCCTGCAGGTGCTCTTCGACAATCTCGTAGTCTTTTCCCCCGGCGGCACGACCCTCGTCGATTTCCGCGGAACGGGGCTCGAGGGCGCCAGCGTCGGCGATCGCGAGTTCTTCAGGAAGGTGATGAGCGAGCGCAAGCCCTACATCTCGCAGCCCTTCCTCGGAAGAAATACGCAGCGGCCGTTCGTCCTCCTGACTGCGCCCATACTGGACGGCCGGGGAGAGGTGGCGGCCATCCTGGGAGGCTCGCTGAACCTGCTGAGGCCCAATTTCCTCGGCAAGCTCGGCACTGCGAGGGTGGGCAATACGGGGTCGTTCGCGCTCCTCGGCCGCGACCGCACCATCATCATCTCGCGCGACGCCGAGCGCATCATGCAGCCCGGACCGGCGCCGGGGGTGTCTCCCTACTTCGATCGCGCCGTGGCGGGAGAGGAAGGGTGGGAAGAAGCGATCAACAGCCGCGGGCTGCACGCGCTGTTCAGCTATTCGCCGCTCGAGACCGTTCCCTGGGTGCTGGTCGCCGCGCTCCCCGTCGAGGAGGCGTTCGCCCCCGTGGTCGCCACGCAAAAGGACATCGCCCGCATCGGCGTGCTCCTCGCGCTGCTGATCGCGCCCCTGGTGTGGCTGGGCACGCAGTACCTGCTCGCGCCGCTCCTGGGACTGCACGACGCCATCCGCCGCGCGCGTGGCGATCCGGGCGCGGCCGCCGAAGTGCCGGTCCGCGGCCGCGACGAAATCGGCGAACTCGCCGCGGACTTCAACAATCTCATCCGGGAACGCACCGAGGCGGAGGCGTCTCTGAGGGAGAGCGAGCATCGCCTGCGCATGATCACCGACAATACGCCCGCCCTGATCGGCTACGTCGACTCGAGCCTCCGCTACCGCTACGCCAACGCCACCTATTTCGACTGGTTCGGGAGGAAACCGGAGGACATGCTGGGACGAAGCATGCGCGAGGTCCTGGGCGAGGCGGCGTACGCGGTGCGCGAGCCGCACATCCGCGAGGCGCTCGCGGGCAGGGAAGCGAACTTCGAGCTCGACCCCGCGCCTTCCGGCTTCCGGCGCTACGTCCACACGCGCTACGTGCCCGACCGCCGCGCCGACGGGAGCGTCGCGGGCTTCTACGTGCTCGCAAGCGACGTCAGCGCGCTCAAGAAATCCGAGGAGCAGCTCCGTGAAAGCGAGCAACAGCTCAGCCTAGCCCTGGAAGGCTCGGAGCTCGCACTGTTCGACTGGAACGTCAGGACCGGCGAGATCTTCCTGAGCGAACGGTGGTCCGTGATACTGGGCGGCAAGCCCGAGCTGACCCGCACCACGTTCTCCGCGCTCGAGCAGATCACGCATCCGGAGGACAGGCCCCTCATCCAGGGGTTGCTCCGCGCCGCGCTGAAGGGCGCTACTTCGCACTACCGCGCGGAGCACCGCGTGAGCGCCCGCGACGGCGGCTGGATCTGGGTCCAGACTCACGGGCAGGTGACCGCGCGCGATCCCACGGGGTATGCGACCCGGATGGTGGGCACCACCGCCGACGTCACCGAGCGCAAGCGCGCCGAGCATGAGCTCGCGCGGAGCCGTATGGAGCTCGAGCGCGCGGCGTGGTACGACGCGCTCACCGGGCTGCCCAACCGCAACCTGCTGATGGACCGTCTCGACCAGGTCCTCGCGCGAAGCCGCCGCAGCCGCCAGCTCCTCGCGCTCTTCTACCTCGACCTCGACGGGTTCAAGTCGATCAACGACAGCATGGGGCACGCCGCCGGCGACGCGCTGCTGAGGCAGTTCGGCGAGCGCCTGCGGCGCACGGTGCGGACCGGCGACACGGTCGCGAGGATGAGCGGGGACGAGTTCGTCGTCCTCGTCGAGGACCTGCGCGAGCCCAAGGACGCGGATGCGGTCGCGACCACCGTCGTCGAAGCCGCGCGCGAGGACTTCACGATCGAGTCCAGGCTGCTGCGCGTGACGACCAGCATCGGCATCGCATTCACGCGAGGCGAGCTGTCCGGCCCCGAGCTGCTCAAGCGCGCCGACACGGCGCTCTACGAGGCGAAGCGAAGGGGCCGCGACCGGTACCAGATCGACCAGACGGAGCAGCCAGCGCCCGAGGCGCGTGATGCGCCGGTGCGGGCGCGCCTTTGAGCGAGCGGGTTCGTGCCTGGGTGGAGGAGGCGAGGCGCGTCGCCGTCCTGACCGGCGCCGGGATCTCCACGGAATCGGGCATTCCCGATTTTCGCGGCCCGCAGGGCGTGTGGACCATGGATCCGCAAGCGGAGAAGCTCTCCGACATCCGCTATTACGTCGCCGACCCGGAGATACGCCGCAAGTCCTGGCAATCGCGCCTCCACCATCCGGCGTGGACAGCCCGCCCCAACGCGGGGCACGCGGCGATCGTGGCGCTCGAACGACGCGGAAAGCTGCACGCCCTGATTACCCAGAACATCGACGGCCTGCACCAGAAGGCGGGCAGCTCTCCGGAGCGCGTCATCGAGGTGCACGGCACGGTTCACGCGGTTGTGTGCCTGTCGTGCGGCCTGAAGGGCCCGATGCAGGCTGCGCTGGAGCGCGTCCGGGGCGGCGAGCCGGACCCGGCCTGCACCCGCTGCGGCGGCATCCTCAAGAGCGACACCATCTCCTTCGGGCAGGCGCTGGTCCCCGAGGTGATCGACCGCGCGATGCACGCCGTAGCCCAATCGGACCTGTTCATCGCGGTCGGTACCAGCCTGCAGGTCTATCCCATCGCCGGGTCCGTTCCTGTCGCAAGAAGGGCCGGAGCGCGCGTGGTCATCGTGAACGCGGAGCCGACGCCCTACGACGGCATCGCCGATGCCGTGCTCCGCGGGGCGATCGGAGACACGCTGCCGGGAATTCTTGCCGGCGACAGCGCGCCGCCCTCTTGACGCCGGCACCCCCCGGGGCGCCAAAATGCGCGCACTCATGGGAGAGACGATGGACGGAGTTTCAGGGGAAGCGGCGCAGCGACAGAGGGGACTATGGGAGCGCCTTCTGCCGCTGCGAGTGGCGGAAACGGTGGTGACCGCGGTCGCCGAGATCGGCATGTTCGCGGACCAGGGTCTGCGGATCGGAGCGAGCGTCGGCATCGCCTGCAGCGGCGGCCTGGCAGGCCGCGAGCGGATCGCGGACGAGCTCATGGTCCGGGCCGACCGCGCCATGTACGAAGCCAAGCGCGCAGGAAAGGGCCGCTACAGGTTCGCCGAAGAGGACAAATGAGCGCTCCGGCAATCGTTCCGCCCGCCCGGATCGGCTTCGTGGGCTTGGGAAAGATGGGGCAGCCGATGGCCCGGCACCTATCGCGCGCCGGTTACCGCGTCCTGGCCCACGACCTCGATCCCGAGGCCGTGCGGCGGGCGCGCGAAGGCGCCGGCGCCGAGAACCCCGGCTCGCTGCGCGCGATCGGCGAGAGCTGCGAGGCCGTGATCACCATGCTCCCCGACGGAAACGCGGTGCGCGCGGTGGCGCTGGGGAAGGACGGGTCCGGGGACAGCCTGCTCGCCGGACTCTCGCGCGGGAAGATGCTCGTCGACATGAGCTCGTCATCGCCGGTGGGCACGCGCGAGCTGGGCGGAGTCCTCGCCGGCCGCGGTGTCGGGATGATCGACGCGCCGGTGTCGGGAGGAGTGAGGAAGGCCGACGACGCGACGCTCGCCATCATGGTGGGCGGCGAAGCCGCGGCCATCGAACGGTGCAGGCCCGTGCTCGAAGCGATGGGCAAGCAGATCTTCCTCACCGGTCCGCTGGGCTCGGGCCACGCGATGAAGGCGCTCAACAACTACGTGTCCGCGGCGGGGCTCGCGGCCGCAGTCGAGGCGGTGCTGGCGGCGGACCGCTTCGGCCTCGACCCGGTCCGGGTCGTCGACGTGCTCAACGCGTCCACGGGAATGAACAACGCGACACTCAACAAGTTCCACAGGTTCATCCTGTCGCGCGCCTTCGACTCGGGGTTCTCGCTCGACCTGATGGTGAAGGACTTGAAGACCGCGCTCGAAGTCGCGCGCTCGACGGGATCGCCGGCGCCATTCGCCGAAGCGTGCGTCCGCGCCTGGAGCGAGGCGCAGAGGACGCTCGGGCCGGGGCATGATCACACCGAGGTGGCGCGCTACTGGGAAGGCCTCGCGGGGACGGAGCTGCGGAAGAAGTAGTAAGCTACCGGCTCCGACTCTGGAGCCGACATGGCGAATTCCGATCCCAAATCGACCGAGCTGAAGCTCGACCCGGACAAGCTCTATCTCGAGGAGGTTCTGACCGACCGCCGAATCGGTACGCTGCGCAGGCTCACTCCGGTCACCCGGGACGGCTCGCCGGACAAGGCGCGCGCCGTCGCCTACGTCGGCGAAACCCAGATTCTCACGCCTGCCGGCTCGATACCCATCGCCTTCGAGATCGAGGCCGGCTCGCTCGGGGAGGCCGCGGAGAAGTTCGCCGCGCTCGCCAAGGACGCCATCGATCGCACCGTGCGCGAGCTGCAGGAGCTGCGCCGACAGGCAAGCTCGTCGATCGTGGTTCCGCAGGGCCCGCTCGCAGGCGGAGGCGGCAAGATCCAACTTCCCTGAAGGCCTTACTTGACCAGGCCGGCTTTTGCGGCGATCTCGGAAACGCGCCGGTGCTCCTCGCGTATTTCTTCGAGGAGCTTCTCCGGCGGAGAATAGTCCATCAGCATTCCCAGGGGCTTGAGCTTGGCCGCTATCGCGGGCGACGTGATCGCGCGCTCCAGCGCCGGCACCAGCGTCCTGCCGACCTCGGGCGGGATTCCGGCCGGCGCGAAGAACGCAACCCAGATCCCGAACAGTCGTTCGGCGTAGCCCAGATCGGACAAGGTCGGTATGTCCGGGAAGTCCGGATACCGGCTCGAGATCACGAGGCCGCGCAACGCACCGCTTCGCAGATGGCCGGTCATGGTCCCCAGGGCGAGTACGACGCCCTCCACGTGGCCCCCGAGCAGCGCCGTGACGCCGGGCGAGGCCCCGGTAAAGGGCACGGGAACGAGCCGCGCGCCGGTGAGCGAGTTGATGGTGCGGATGCAGAATTCGCCCACCGACCCGGCGCCCGCGGTGCCGATGCGCACGCTTCCCGGATTGGCCTTGGAGTATTCCACCAGCCCGGCGAGGGTCTTGAAGGGCGCGTCGCTGCGCACCGCCAGAATGCTCGGCGAGCGCATCGCCAGTCCGAGGGGCGTGAGATCGGTGAGCGGGTTGTAACTCGCGGTCTTCGGGTCGAGGATCGACCTGAAGACGAGCGATGCGTTGTTCGTGAGGATGATGGTGTTGCCGTCCGGCTTGGCTTTCACGACCGCTTCGGTGCCGACAGCGCCGCCGGCTCCCGGGCGGTTCACCGGAACGATGGAGACCTTCAGCTCGCGCGACAGCTCGTCTGCGATCGCGCGCGCCGAGGTGTCGGTCGCGTCGCCGGGCGCGAGCGGAATGACCAGCGTAATCGGGCCCCGGGGATAGTCCTCGGCGTGCAAAGGGAGGGCCGCGGCGAAGAGCAGCGCGGCGAATGGGGAGGGCGCTCGCACCGCGCGATTCTAGCGCATCAGAACGTGGTCTGCGTCTGAACCAGGAACTGCACCGACTTGATGTTCGGATCGTGGTTGAGCGGGAAGGCGACATCGACGTGGAGCACGTTACCGAACGCCGTCCGCGCGCTGAGGAAGCGCAGACCGAAGCCGACGTCGCTGAGCCAGCCGGCGTTCTCCGTGTTCGCGCTGGCCCCGCCCCACGCCCTGCCGAGATCGTAGAATACCGCGCCGCCCACCCGGAAGAGCTGGAAGGGATACCAGTCGGTGTACCTGCGGCCCTCGACGTTCGTGACCACGCGGTTGTCTCCGCTCTGATAGTTGCGAGGATAGCCGCGCAAACCCGTATCGCCGCCAAGCACGAGCTGCGTGGCGGAGGTGGCGTCCCTCAGGATGTCCCCCGAGAGATTGAAGTAGAGCAGCGAGCGGCTGTCGGGACGGCTGTAGAACGTCAGCGAGGCACCCGACGCCTGCTTGTCGAGAGGACCGTACCCCGTCTGACCCCCGCTCGAGACGGAGGCGAGCAGGATTCCGCCACCCTGCGTCCGGTAGCCGTCGCTCAGGCTCGCGGTGTACAGCCAGAGCTGTTGGCTCGACCCCAGCGCCGCCAAGGAGCGGCCGACCTGAACGCTTGAGTGGATTCCCATCACAATGTACTCGGGGCGCTCGATGAGACTCAGGTTCTTGTACTTCTCGTAGCGATCCTGCACGATCTCGTAGCGCAGGTAGGGCGCTACGAGCGTCTGATCCGGGGGCAGGTTGTCGGGAGGCGGACGGTCGGCTTCCGTGTTGTACGCGTGCTTCTGGTAGCTAAGCCCGATCGAGTAGCGCTGCGTCCAGCCGTCGACAAGCCCCGCGGACCATCCGGCGAATCCATCGGCCGTTTCCTGGTGATCGCGGAACTGCGCCTGGGTCGAGCCGTTCTCGAAAAGCGAATCGATTTGATCTCCCTTGAATGCCGTGATACCAGCCGCCCAGCGGGTGTCCAGGGCGTAGAACGGGCGCGTGATGGACGCGGTCCGGCTCTCTCCGTCGCTGTTCTGGCTCAGGGCGTAATTCACCGTCGTCCAGCCGTCGAATGCGTGTGGGTCGATCGCTTGGTAGAGCACTCCCGAGCGATCAGGGGTGGAGAAGCGGTTGACTCCGACCTGTATGCCCGTGCCCAGCAGGTTGGTTTCGGTAAGTCCGATGTTGGTTCTGTTGGAGCCCCCGGACCGGCTGGCGCTTGCCCCCGGCTGCAGCGACCAGGTATCGCGCGTCTTCACCACGACGTCGACCACGCCGTCGTGAAAGGCGGTCGGCGCGATGCTGACATCGTAGAGGGTCCTGTTCGATCTGAGCAGCCTCTCGGTCTCCTCGATCGCGTGGACCGATACGCGATCGCCCGTCTTGAACAGAAGCTGGCGTTCGATCACCCAGGTCCGGGTCTGGATGTGCAACGCGTTGGCTACGCGGTAGAAGGATTTGCCCTCATTCGGATTCTTCGGGTCGAAAATGTTGTCGGCGACGACGCGGATTTCCCCGATCCACGCGCCGGCCGCCTCGAGCTCCGCGAACGTGGGGAGCTTTTCGGAAACGGGCGTCGCCGCCGGGGGCGCTGGCGGAGGTTTCTCTCCGGAGGGGATATCCTGGGCCCGCGCGGAAACGCAGAGAGCAAGGGCGACGCAGGTAAGCGAGGGAATTGCGCGACGGAGCGACACGCCCGATTGTGGGGACGATGAAAAGGCGCGTCAAATGATCTTGCGCGTGATGATGAGAACCATTTCGTGCGTCAGCCGCGCGAGAAGCGCTCAAGGCGGGTCGAAGCCCAGCCGCCTGCATTGCGAGTGCGCGTAGCGCAGCCCGGCGGCGCGCTCGAGGCCGCCGCCGTCCTCCGCAACCACATTGCCGTCGCGGATGTAGATCACCATGGGGTATTCGGTGTAGACCCCTCGCTGGTCGCGCTCATTCACCATCACGCAAACCGCCCAGCCGTACTGGTGCTCCCGCGAGAGCGTCTTGTCCTGATAGAGACGCGCTGGCCCGGCCTTCAGCTCGACGCGCGAGTAATCGGGATCGTTGACTCGGCGTCTCACGTAATCGCGCACCAGCTTCTCGTAATCGTCGGGCCGAGGTCCGTAGTCGAGCGCGGCGACCTGATCGGGAGACAACGGAGGCGATTGGCAGGCGACGAGGAGCGCGCAGGCGGTCGCCGAGGCGAGGCAAGCGGCGCGCCCGCCGAGGCTCAGGGCGTGACGAATGGGGCGCCCAGCTCGTTGCATCCGGTGCGTGCGTAGCGCCAGCCGATCACATTGTCCTTGGACCCGCCGTTCGCCGCGACGATCGCGCCGTCGCGGATGAAGAACACCATGGGATAGGCTCCCTCGTAGCTCCCCTTCGCGTTCTTCTCGTTGATCCACACGCACACGCCCCAGCCGTATTGGAGCGGACGCAGCGTGGTCTCCTGCTGAAACAGCTCGCGGGGACCGGCCTTGAACTCGATGATCGCCCCGGCCGGGTCGGAAAGCTGGGGCGCGAGGTAGTCCCGGATGAGCTTCTCGTAGTTCTCGGGGCGGGGCCCGTAGTTGTAGGCCGCCATCTCCTCCTGAGTCGGAGGGTTCTTGCACCCGGCGGCCAGGGCCACGGCGGCACAGAGGATCGCGAGCGCTCTCCGCGGGCGCCGGGTCGGCCCTGGTGCGACCGGCTGCATCGCCTACTTCGGCTGGGCGACGGTACGCAGGTAGGGCTTGAGCGTCTTGAAGCCCTGCGGGTACTTCTTCTTCGCCTCTTCGTCGGACACCGAGGTCGGGATGATCACGTCCTGCCCGGGCTTCCAGTTCACCGGCGTCGCTACCGAATGCTTGGCGTTGAGCTGCAGCGAGTCGAGCAGCCGCAGCACCTCGTCGAAGTTGCGGCCCGCGCTCATCGGGTAGATCAGCATCGCCTTGACCTTCTTGTCGGGGCCGACAATGAAAACCGTGCGGACAGTGGCATTGTCGGCCGCCGTTCGCTTTCCCCCCGCCGCGTTGGGGTGGATCATGTCGTAGAGCTTCGCGACGGTGAGATCGGCGTCGCCTATCATGGGATAGTTGACCGCGGCGCCCTGCGTCTCCTTGATGTCGCCGACCCAGCGCTGGTGATCGCTCACCGGATCGACCGACAGCCCGATGATCTTGGTGTTGCGCTTGTCGAATTCGGGCTTGAGCTTCGCCATGTAGCCGAGCTCGGTCGTGCACACGGGGGTGAAGTCCTTGGGGTGCGAGAACAGGATCGCCCACTTGTCGCCGATCCATTCATGGAAGCGGATCTTGCCCTCGGTGGTATCTGCCGTGAAATCCGGCGCCTCGTCTCCGATGCGAACTGCCATTGTTGCCTCCGTAGTTGTTGCGGGCCTTCGGGGCGTCGACCGCGGCGTCCGGCCCGAGTTCGGGGATTCCCGTTGAATGTCCAGCGACGAAAAAATTATACTCCGCCCGGCCGGTTCGTCGAAGAATGGGGATGACGCCGAGAGGGTCATTGTAGAATTCCTCCAGGCGCAACGAGGGAGTTCAGGTGGCGGCAAACGAGGTGGGCAAGCCCGAGCGGTCGCCGACGGTGATCCTGTTCGCGGAAATGCGCGGATTCACGGGCGTGTCGGACATGCTCGACCCGTCAGTCGTGATCGACAGGGTCGGCGAGTTCGTCACGCTCGTGTGGGGCGTGGTGGAGAAACGCGAGGGGGAGGTGGTAGACATCCTCAGCGACACCATGATGGCGACCTTCACCGGGCAGGACGACGCGCAGCACGCCATCGCGGCGGCCCAGGAAATCCAGGCCAGCTTCGCGACCCTGGCCGAGCAATGGCACCGCGATTTCGGCATTCGCGCCGCGGTCTCGATGGGGCTGCACTGCGGGGACGCCGTGGTGGGGTTTGCCGAGAAGAGCCCCACGCCGGAGCAGCTGTTCGTCTTCGGCGACTGCGTGAGCATCGCCAACCGCCTGCTTCACCGCGCACGCGCCGGCGAGTTCGTCCTCTCGGAGACGCTGATGGATCTGGCGGCCGAGATGGGCGTCACCCTCGAGGCCGAGGCGCTGCCGCCGCTGGAGATTCCTCGCCGCGATCCGATCAAGCTATTCGGCGTGCTGCTCGACACACGCCTGGACTTCACCCACTGAAGGGCGCGACCGCGTCAGCCGTGCGCGCGCCTGGGCTTCCTGGGATGGAGCGTGGAAACCGACGCGGGCTCGCGCGAGAAGATCCTGACCTGGTCGCGCCCGCGTCCCTTTGCCTGGTACAGCGCGAGGTCGGCGGCGCGCAGCAGCGCGTCCGCGTCGCCGGCGGACTCGGGGAAGATCGCCACGCCCAGGGAAGCGGTGACGCCCATGAGGAAGCCGCTTTCCTCGCGCACGGCCCGGCAGATCGCCTCGGCGCGGTTGCGCGCGCTCTGCAGCGTCGCGTTGGGCAGCACCAGCGTGAACTCCTCGCCGCCGAAACGGCAGGCGATGTCGCTGCCGCGGATGTGGCGCTTGAGGAGCGCCGCGATCTGCACGAGCACCTCGTCGCCCGCCCCATGGCCGGCGGTGTCGTTCACCCTCTTGAAATGGTCGAGGTCGATCATGATCACGGCGACGCGGATGCCCTCGCGCTTGGCGCGCACCAGCTCGCGCGAGAGGTAATCGTGCAGGAAGCGCCGGTTGTACAGATTGGTCAGGGGATCGCGGATCGCTTCCTCCCTGAGGGTCTTCAGCGCGTGCGCCAGCGCCTCAATCGCCCTGCCGCGCTCGCCTACCACGGCGTTCAGCACGAGGCCGGTGATCACGACCGTGCTCGTGAATGCGAGGAGCAGCAACGGCATGGTGCCGGGGCCGGCGGACGCGAAGGGGCCGCGGCCCTCGAGCGTCTGCCACACCGCAATTGCGCAGACCAGCGCGTTCAGCGTAGCGACCTCGCGCTGAGAGAAGCGCAGCGCAGCCCAGATCACGAAGGGAAGTATCACGAACGTGAGCGGCAGCGACGGCAGGTAGGCCGGCAGGCCGTCACCGAAGATCGCCTGGGTCGCGGCGAGCGTGGGGACGGCGAGGCACAGCATCTCCAGGGTCCTGCGCCGGCCGGCGCCGGCGGCGCCGGCCGACCAGTTGAGAATCAGCGGCGCGACGATGATGATCCCCATTGCGTCGGCCTGCCATCGCGTCCACCAAGTCAGCGAGAGCCATTGCGAAGACGCATCGGACCAGACGAGAAGCGCCGTGGCCGTGGCGGCCGCGATGGACGAGCCGAGCGCGGCGATGGCGACGAATTCGACGACATCCTCGCCGCGCTCGAAGCTGCGGGGCAGGCCGATGCAGCGTCGTACCAGAACCGCTCCGACGACGGCCTCGAGACTGCTGCCAGCGGCCATGAGAGCGGCTTCGAGCGGCGAAGTCGAGGCCGCCATGGCGGCGACCAACGCGCCCAGCCATACGCCGGGCCAGACGCGGTAGCCGAGGAGCAGGACGCAGGCGAGCGCAACACCGGAGGCCGGCCACACCACGGCGAACGGGAGCGGTGCGGCTCCCGCCGACAGCGCGAGCATGCCTGCGGCAAGGCAAGCCGCCGCGACGACGAAGATCTGCGAGACATAGGCGAACGAACCGGCGTCTCCGGTCGGTCTTCCCGCGGCTATTGCATCCACTTCCTAACCCTCGCTCTCTCGAAGAATCATGCGATTACAATCGATTCTTACGGTGCAATATTAGAGCCCACGCCCGGATTGGACAAGGCACGGGGCGCGGGGTTCGTGAAATATGACGCGAGCATACGGGCGCCGGGGCACACGCCGTGAAATATGACACGGGCATAACATCATGCGCGTCGCCGTGATCGGGGCCGGCGCGGCCGGCCTGCTGTTCTCGCTGCTCATCAAGCGGCGCTTCCCCGCGTGGGAGGTCGAGGCCTTCGAGCAGAATCCGGAAGGGGCGACCTACGGCTTCGGCGTGGTTTTCTCCGACGGAGCGCTCGCCTTTCTCGAGCGCGACGAGCCCGAGCTGTCGCGCATCGTCGAGGCGAGCATGGACCGCTGGCCGATGCAGCGGATCGTGCACCGCGGCGAGCGCGTCGACGTCGACGGCAACGGCTTCTCGGCGATCGGGCGCCTCGCGCTCCAGCAGGTTCTCCACGGGCTCGGCCGCCGGGCCGGCGTCGCCGTGCGCTACGGCCGCACGGTCTCTTCCCTGGACGAGGTCGCGGGAGCGGATCTCGTCGTCGGCGCGGACGGCGCGAATTCGCTCGTGCGCAACGCGCTCGCGGCGCAGTTCGCTCCCAGGATCGAGGTCCTCACCAACCGGTTCGCATGGTACGGCACCGCCCAGCCCTTCGACTGTCTCACTCTCACGTTTCGCGCTAGCGAGCATGGCGCGTTCGTCGCGCATCATTACCGCCATGCGCCGGCGATGAGCACATTCGTCGTGGAATGCGGCGACGAAACGTGGAAGCGGGCCGGGCTCGATCGCATGGACGACGCCGCGTCCCGCGGCTATTGCGGAAAAGTTTTTGCGCCGGACCTCGACGGCCACGCACTGGCATCGAACAAGTCGGTGTGGCGCCAGTTTCCTCTAGTACGGAATGGACGCTGGACGGCGCGACGCTCGCCCCGCGGCCATGCGGTGCTGCTCGGCGATGCGCTTCGCACCGTGCATTTCTCGATCGGTTCGGGCACGCGCCTCGCCTTCGAGGACGCGATCGCGCTCGACCGCGCGTTCGCCGAGCACGGTGAGAACGTCCCTGGAGCGCTGGAAGCGTTTGAGCGGGAGCGCAGGCCGGTGGTCGAAAAGCTCCTTGATGCGGCGAACGCGAGCTCGTACTGGTATGAGAAGTTCTCCGAGAAGATGGAGCTCTCGCCCAGGGAGCTTGCCTACGACTACATGACCAGAAGCGGCCGCATGACCGAGGACCGGTTGCGCGCGCTGGCGCCTAAATTCATGGCCCTCGTCGACGCCGAGCGAAGCGGATAGCCGGGCGCGGCGTGCTAAACTCGCAGCTGGACCGGACATCAACAAGAATGGATTTGGTCGCGAAGGAGCAGTCGTCGGGCAGCGCCATCAGCGGTCTGCAGAAGAGCCTGCGAGACGGGGGCTTCGTGGTGACCGCCGAGCTTTCCCCCCCGGTCTCCGCGGATCCCTCGGAATTCATCGAGCGCGCGCTCGCTCTGCGGGGCGCGGTCACCGCAGTCAACGTCACCGACGGCGCCGGGTCGAAGGCGCACATGTCGAGCCTGGCTGCGGCACATTTCCTGGTGCGGAGCGGCGTCGAGCCCATCCTGCAGATGACCTGCCGCGACCGCAACCGCATTGCCCTGCAGGCCGAATTGCTCGGCGCGGCGGCGCTCGGGATCCGAAATATCCTCGCGCTGCGCGGCGACGATCCTAGGCTCGGCGACCAGCCGGAGACCAAGCCGGTCTTCGATCTCGACACAGCCGCTCTGCTTGCGACCGCCAAGCGGATGCGCGACGAAGGGATCCTTCCCTCCGGCGTCGCGATCAAGGGACCTGTCGGACTCGTGCTCGGAGCGGCCGAGCTGCCCGTCGACCCCCCGGCGGACTGGCGTCCCAATAGCCTGCTCGCGAAGATGCACGCGGGCGCCGAGTTCGTGCAGACGCAATTCTGCATGGACCCGGAGGTGGTGCGGCGCTTCGCGGGGCGGCTGCTCGACCTCGGCGTTGCGCAGAAGTTGCCGATCCTTATCGGAGTCGCTCCGATCCCTTCGGCGCGCTCGGCGCGCTGGATGAAGGAAAAGCTCTACGGCGCGATCATCCCCGATCGGATCGTGGAGCGCCTCGAGGGTGCCCCCGACCCCAAGGCCGAGGGCAGAAGGATCTGCATCGAGCTTCTCCAGCAGCTCGCGGAGACGCCCGGCGTGGCCGGCGCGCACGTGATGGCCCCCGCGTTCCATTCGGCGATCGGTCCGGTCATCGAGGCGTCGGGTGTGGCCCGCGCGAAGCGCGCGGGCAGGGGCCGCTAGCGGACGGTAGGCGGCGTGGCCTTCAGCCAGGGATTCGTCGACATACGTGGCTGCAGGCTGAATCTGCATCGCGGCGGTTCGGGCGAACCGTTGCTTTACCTCCACGGGGCCAACGGCGCGCCGGCGGTCGCGCCTTTCATGGAGAAGCTGGCGGTTGGCTTCGAGGTGCTCGTTCCCGAACACCCCGGATTCGGTGCGTCGAGCGAGCCGGAATGGCTCGACAACGTGCACGACCTCGCCTACTTCTATCTCGACTTCCTCAAGGAGCTGGACCTGCGCGGGGTCCACGTGGTGGGCAGTTCGCTCGGCGGGTGGCTTGCCCTCGAAATGGCGGTGCGTGACGCCACGCGCATCAAATCGCTGCTTCTGGTCGGGCCGGCGGGCATCGCTCTGGAGGGGGTGACCCCCGCCGATACGTTTCTATGGTCGCACGAGGAGCTGACGCGCAACCTGTTCTTCGACCCGAGCATCGCCGACCGGCTACTCGCGCAGCCGCAAACGCCGGAGCAGCTGGACGTCACTCTCAAGAACCGGCACACCGTCGCGAGGCTAGGCTGGGAACCGCGCATGCACGACCCGTTCCTGCACAAGTGGCTCCACCGTGTCGACGTTCCAGTGAAGATCGTCTGGGGTGAGTGCGACAGGATACTGCCGGTTGCCTATGCGCGCGAATTCCAGAGGCTTATTCCCAAGTCCAGCGTCGAGATCGTTCCACGTTGCGGTCATTTGCCGCAATCGGAGACGCCCGACGTCTTCTGCGACATCGTACTCAAGTTCGCAGGGACGGTGAGCCGATGAACTTGGTCCTGTTCCACCTGATGCCCTACGCCGACCTCGACCTGGCCGCGGCGCGCGACAACGGAACGGTATGGGTCAATCTGCCGAACTCCAACTTCGAACCCGAGAAAGGCCACGTCCTTTACAACCGCTACCTGGACGAGCTGGAATACGGAGAGCAGCTGGGGTTCGACGCAATCGCGGTCAACGAGCATCATCAGACGGCCTACGGCCTCATGCCGTCGCCCATCGTGACGGCCTCCGCGCTGGCGCGCAGGACGAAGCGCGTGAAGATCGCGATTCTCGGAAGCGCGCTCCCTCTGCGCGAGCACCCTTTGATGGTCGCGGAAGAGCACGCGATGATAGACGTTATCTCCGGGGGGCGGCTGATTTCGGGTTTCGTGAGGGGCATCGGCGCCGAGTACCATACGTTCGGCGTCAATCCGACCTTCTCGCACGAACGCTTTCATGAAGCACACGATCTGATCGTCCGCGGCTGGACCGAACCGGGTCCGTTTGCGTTCCACGGTCGGCACTACCGGGTGCGGTACGTCAACGTATGGCCGCGCCCTTTCCAGAAGCCACACCCCCCGATCTGGATCCCTTCTCAGGGCAGCAAGGAGACGATCGACTGGGCGGCGCACCCGGACCGGCGCTATACGTACTTGCAGACTTTCAGCCCGGCCAGCGTGGTGCAGCGTTATCTCGCGATGTATCGCGATACATGCAGAGGCTACGGCTACGAAGCGGAGGACAGGCAGCTCGGCTGGGCGGTGCCCGTGTACGTTGCCGCAAGCGACGAAGCCGCGCTGCGGGAAGCGAAGCCGCACTTCGAGGCGTTCCGCAACGTATTCGTCCGGATGCCGATCGAAATGCTCCTGCCCCCGGGCTACACGTCGCGGGAATCGCTGAAAGGCGTGATGAAGGCGAAGGCGGCAATGTTCGGTGACATCACCCTGGAGAAGTCCGTCGATCTCGGCCTTGTCGTCTGCGGCGGCCCGGCGACGGTGCGCCGCGCGCTGGAGGGCTACTGGAAGGACATGCGCTTCGGGAATCTGCTCGTGCTTTGCCAGTTCGGCACGCTGCCGGCAGACCTTACGCGCCGGAACATGGAGCTATTCGCGGTTGAGGTCGCGCCGGCGCTGAAGGCCCTCGGGACGCGAACTGCGGCTGGAGCCTGACAGTTACGCCGGCCCCGCCTTTGGCCTACTATTCGAACCTTCGGCACGGAGGAGGGAGGCACTATGGCTGACGCACAGGTCGTCCAAGTATCCCATCTGCTGGACGAGCGGGGAATCGCCCCTTTTCACATCAAGCTGATCGTCTGGTCGGTTTTCATCGCGTTCATCGATGGTTACGACATCAGCGCGATCGCGCTTGCGGCGCCGGAACTCGTCAAGGCCTGGCATGTCAGCCCTGCGGCCCTTGGTCCGGTATTCAGTGCAAGCCTCGTCGGGATTCTGTTCGGCTCGATGATCTTCGGCTGGGTCGGCGACCGGTACGGCAGGAAGGCGGCGCTGGTGGGCTCGTTGCTCACGTTCGGCGCATTCACCTGGATCGCGGCCTACTCGACCAATCTCGAGCAGATGTTCTGGTTGAGGCTTCTCGCCGGTCTCGGAATCGGGGGCGTGATTCCGAACATGGTCGCCGTCAATATCGAGTCTGCACCGCGACGCTCGCGCGGCACCCTGGGGCTTATCGCCACGGGGATGGTACCGCTCGGCGGCGCCATACCCGGGATCGTCTCCGCGACGCTCGTTCCGCAATACGGCTGGCAGGTGTTGTTCCTCATCGGCGGTATCGCGCCGATCGTCATCGCGGTGGTCGCCCATTTCGGCATGCCGGAATCGATCAAGTACATGACCATCCACGAAGGCCAGCGCGCGAATCTGGTGAAGCTGATCGGCCTGCTCCGTCCGGACTTCAAGGCGCCCGAGGGCGCCCGCTTCGTGATCGAAGACGAGAAGCAATTCCCGGGCTTCAACCCAATCTACCTCTTCAAGGAAGGATTGGCGCTGATCACCCCGCTGCTTTGGCTGCTGTTCGCCCTCAACCTGATGGGCTATTTCTTTCTCCTGAGCTGGACGCCGACCCTGCTCACGGCCGCCAAGCTGCCGCCCGCGACGGCGGCGCTGACCTCTGCGTCGCTGCAGGTCGGCGGGACGGTCGGTGCGCTGCTGCTGTGCCGCTGGCTCGACCGGCACCGCTTCCTGGCGATCTCCGTTCTCTTGGTCGTAGCCGTGCCGGTTGTGGGCTCGATCGGCTATTTCGGCCTCACTTCGACCCGGACATCGCTCTTGATCGTAAGCTTCCTGGCGGGTTTCTGCGTGCTGGGCATTCAGTCCGGTATCAACGTCGCCGGGGCGCTCATCTATCCGACGTCGCTGCGCGCGAACGGCTCGGGGTGGCAGCTCGGGATCGGCCGCCTGGGATCGATAGTCGGGCCTTTGCTCGGGGCGCTCTTCGTGGCGCTCCCAGTCGCCCAGCTCTACATGTGGTCGGCGCTGCCCTTCGCTGTCGGTGCCATCGTGTGCTTCACGGTCCATCGCCTGAACGAAGCGCGCCTCAGGGAACGGCCCTGGCTGAGGGACCAGCAGGCCGCGCCCGCCGGGTGATCGAGAACCGCCGGGCCGGCGGGCTCAGGATGCGGTCCGATAAATGAGATTTTCGAAGGACCGCTCCTTGAGGTACTCGTCCAGCCCCCAGCGCTTCACCTGCTCGAACACCTCGTCGAATTCCTCTCGCGGGACCGGCTCGTAGACGAAGCGCTCCCCGCGGGAGAAACGGCTGTAGTCCCAATCGCGGTCGTGGAATTCCGGAGGCACGCAATGCTTCCAGAGCGACAGGTACTTCGGCAGGTCCTCTTCGAGCGCGCGCTCGGCGCGGGCGAGCGCGCGCAAGTAGCCGCGCACGCCGTCCTTCGGCGCTGACTCGGGCACCCACCACAGCGTGTGGAACTCGTCCGCCATCACCTCGCGGAGGCCCAGCTGCCTGGCCATGTCGATCTGCGGCGGCAGCAGGCTCGCGGCTTCGACTTCCCTGCCGAGGAGCGCCGACAGGCGCGCGCCGAAGCCGCCGACGTTCACCGTCCTGATGCGCTCGAGCGGCAGGTACTTTTCGAGACGGAAGGGCACGTTGAAATGGCTGCCTGCGCGCATGCCCACTGCGATCGGGACGTCCGCGAGCTCGTCGGGGCTGCGGATCCTCGACTCCGGCCGGACGAAGATTGCCCAGGGCGATACGCCGTGGCAGTCGGCGACCACCCGTCCCATGCCCGCGCTCGCGTTGCTGATCGTGCCCCACAGGCAGGCGCATTGCACCAGTTGCTCGCCGCCACGCCCAGTATAGGGTTGGTCCTGCGGGCGCTGAAAGTACCGGTAGCTCTTCCAGCTTGACTGGGTTCCGCGGAAGGTCTTCCAGTCGAGCTCGACGTCGATGCCCTCGTCGGCGTAGTAGCCTTCCTGGTGAGCGACGAAGTCATTCAGGCCCATGCCCTTCGGAGCGACCTTGACGTGCAGCAGCGTGGGGTTCGCGGCCATGTGCGCCTCCTTCGAAGGTCCGACCATACTCCGTTCGCGGGACCAGGGGAACCTCGGTGGGACCGGGCCCAATCGTCCTCGGCGCGGATTGGATTCATAATCATGAACTACGAGAAACGGAGGAAAGAGTCGATGAGCGTTCGCAACCTGCAGCATGTTGCTCTCGCCGTACCCGATCCGACGGTCGGCAGGAAGTTCTACACCGACTTCGGGATGGAGGGGAGAGAAGACGGCAAGCGCGTCGTCATGCGCTGCTTCGGGCGAGACCAGGACCAGGTCGTTCTCGTCGAAGGCAAGACGAGGCATATGCACCATGTCAGCTTTGGCACCCGGGCCGAGGACCTGGAAGCGCTGAAGAAGCGGCTGCAGCAGAACGCCACGAAGCTCGTCGACGCGCCCAAGGAGACGCCCTACGACGGCATCTGGTTCCGCGATCCCGACGGGCTCCTCGTCAACGTGCGGGTCGCGGAGCCGGCCAAGTGGCGCAGCGCCCCGGAATGGAGGATCAACAACCCCGGGCACCTCAACCGCGCCGGGGTGGCGGGCCACCCGAAGCGCGACGTCGTCGTGCGGCCGACGCGGCTCGGCCACACGCTGCGCTTCACGCCGCAGATCGGCACGATGGTGGACTTCTACACGCGCGTCGTCGGGCTGCAGCTCTCCGACCGCGCGCAGGAAGTCGTTGCCTTCATGCGCGGGCAGGGCGGGTGCGACCATCACATCTTCGGCTTCATCACCTCGGACCATCCGGGCTTCCACCACGCCAGCTTCGAGGTCGGCAACGTCGACGAGATCGGCATGGGCGCGTGCAGGCTGCTCGACAAGGGCTACAAGGACGGCTGGGGATTCGGCCGGCACGTCATCGGGTCGAACTTCTTCCACTACATCCGAGACCCCTGGGACAGCATGGCCGAATACTTCTGCGACATCGACTACATTCCGGCCGACGCGAAATGGACGCCGACGAACTACCCGGCGGAGGACTCCCTCTACGTGTGGGGGCCGAAACCTCCGGAGGCCTTCGGAATGAACTTCGAGCAGGCCTGAACGCTAGGCCGCGAGCGAGATGACGGAATCCTCGTAGTTGCCCGCACCCATCGTGCCCTCGGCGAAGATGCCGCGCTGGGCGATCCACTTGAAGGACTCCTCGAACACCTCCTTCGTGTAAGGCTCGAAGACGATCCGCTCGCCCGGGCCCCAGCGGCGGGTGTCCATCTGGTCGAGGAAGCGCTCGGGGAACTCCCTCTTGTAATAGTGCGTGTACAGCTCGGGACGCAGGTCGATGTCGCGCTGCGCCCGGCGCAGCGCGCGGAAGTACTTGCGCAGGTCTTCCTTGTCCGGGTTCCCCGAGATCGAGGTGGCCATCATGAACGTCGTGTCGATGACCTTGCGGAACCCTAGCTGCTCGAGAAAATAGTACGGCCCGCTGAAGAGCGACGCCGCGGGCACCTTCCTGTCGATCAGCTTCTCCATGCGCGAGAACAGCAGCCCGTCTGCGAACGAGAGCTTGATGTCGTCGAGCGGCAGGTACTGCTCCAGGCCCTGGATGGTGGAGTAGTGGCTGCCCGACTGGAAGCCGACCGAGATCGGCACGCCTTTCAGGTGGCTGGGGTGCGTGATGTCCGACTCGGGCGGCACGAACACGCCGCAGGGCGACACCGAGTAGGCGTCGGCGTAGAGCTTGCCGTGGCCGGTCGAGGCCGCGACGTTGACGGTCCAGTGGCAGGCGCCGCTCACGTCGCAGGCGCGGCCCTGCTCGATGCTCTGGAAGGCGCCGACCTTGTTTGCCGTCGCGTGCTTCTTCGCGGCGTCGCCCGGGCCGTAGTTGTCGCGGAATTCGTAGTCCAGTCCCTCGGCCTTGAAGTAGCCCTTCTCCTCGGCGACCCATTCCTGCAGCCTGAAGTGCGGGGAGATCACGAATTTCGACATTTGCGCCTCCTGGAGCGAAAGCAAAAATCTACTCCGAGGCGCGGCGGAATGCAAAGCAGTGGGAGCGTGCCCACGGCGCAGGAAGAGGCCCTGTAAGATAAGAAGCCATGGACTTTCAGGTCAGCGGCGGGCAGCGCGCGATCGAGATCGCCGAGCTCGTCATCGCGGGCTGGACAGGCCGCGACAAGGCGGCGGTCGAGAAGCACATCGCCGAGCTCGTCGCGATCGGCGTCAAGCGGCCGGGCACGGTGCCCGTGTTCTACCGCGTCGGGGCGAGCCTGCTCACCGCGGCGCCTGAAGTCGAGGTGGTCGGCGGGAGCTCGAGCGGGGAAGTCGAGTTCGTCCTCGTTTCAGCGCGCGACGCGCTCTACGTGGGCGTGGGATCCGATCATACCGACAGGAAGGTCGAGATCTACGGGGTCACGGTGTCCAAGCAGATGTGCCCCAAGCCGCTCGGGCGGGAGCTGTGGCCCTTCGCCGAGGTCGACGCTCACTGGGACCGGCTGGTCCTGCGCTCGCACGTCACGCGCGGCGGCAGGCGGGCGCTCTACCAGGAAGGCGAGGTCGGCCAGCTGCTCGCCCCGCGCGCGCTGCTCGAGCGATTCTCGGGATCCGCGTTCCTCGCTCCCGGAACGGCGATGTTCTGCGGAACGCTCGCGGTGCGCGGCGAGATCGGCGGAGGCGAGCGCTTCGAGATCGAGCTTCACGACCCGGTGAGGAACCGGAGCCTGCGGCACGAATACGCGGTCCGCGAGCTCGCGATCGCAGACTGAATCGAAAGGAGGGTTCATGCCGATCCGCAAGGAGCACACGGAGTTTCACAAGGTCGATCTCGACCGCGGCTGGGAGAACCTCCCGGGTTACCCGGCCGGGATCCGCCAGCAGGTGCTCGCCGGGTTCCTCGACGAGAAGGCCAGGCGCGGCTTCCGCACGCGCCACCTGCGGTTCGAGCCCGGCGTCTACACGACCGAGCCCTTCGTGCACGACTACTGGGAGGAGGTGTACGTTGTCTCGGGCGACCTCATCGTCGGCAGCGACCGGAACGGCAAAGGCGGCACGCGCTTCGGCCCCAGCACTTACGCGTGCCGGCCTCCGGGGACGCTTCACGGACCGTTCAGATCCGAGAACGGCTGCCTGCTGCTCGAGATGCACTACTACGACGGCGAAGTGAAGGCGTAGTGGCCGGCGCGTCCGTCCTTTCGGTCGCCGCGCTCGCGCGATTGCTCGCCCAGGGCGGGACCAGCAGCCGCAGGCTGGTTGAGGACGCGCTCGCCCGCATCGCCGACGCGAGCGGCGAGGGCGGACGCGCGTTCACAAAGGTGCATGCGCAGAGCGCGCTGCTCGCGGCCGAGGCTTCCGACCGCCTGCGCAAGGAACGCCTGGTCCCTTCTTCTCTCGCCGGGCTGCCCGTGTCGGTCAAGGACCTGTTCGATATCGCGGGTGACGTGACCACGGCAGGATCGAAGGTCCTGCGCGACCGATCCCCGGCCTCCGCGGACGCCGTTGCAGTGGCGAGGCTGCGCGCCGCGGGCGCGGTGGTGATCGGCCGCAGCAACATGACCGAGTTCGCCTTTTCGGGGATCGGCATCAACCCGCACTACGGCACGCCGGCGAATCCCTGGGACCGCGCCGCCCGGCGCATACCGGGCGGCTCGTCCTCGGGCGCTGCCGTATCGGTTTCGGACGGCATGTCGGCGTTCGCGCTTGGAACCGACACGGGAGGGTCGCTGCGCATCCCCGCCGCCCTGTGCGGCCTCGCGGGCTTCAAGCCGACCACGGCGCGCGTTCCGCGCGAAGGCGCGTTTCCGCTATCGACGACCCTCGACTCGGTCGGGCCCATCGCGCCCACTGTCGCGTGCTGCGCGGCGGTCTTCCAGGTGCTCGCGGGCGAGGCGCCGCGCGCGCTCGTCCCGCTCGCGCTCCGGGGGGTGCGCCTGGGTGTGCCCGGCAACTACGTCCTAGAGGACCTCGACGCCGAGGTGGCAGAAGCGTTCCAGTCCGCATTGCAGCGCCTGTCGCGGCGCGGAGCCAAGCTCGTCGAGCTTGCCGTGCCGGAATTCGACGACGCGGCGAAAGCGAACGCCGGAGGCGGCATCTCCCCGCCGGAGGCCTTCGCGGTGCATCGCGCGTGGCTCGACCGCGAGCGCGACATCGATCCGCGCGTCCTCGAGCGCATTCTGCGCGGCGGGTCGATGAGCGCGCCGGACTACGTCGACCTGCTCGCGATGCGGGCGCGCCTCATGAAGCGCTTCGCGCGGGCGAGCTACGACGTCGAGGCGCTGATCATGCCGACCGTGCCGCGCATCGCGCCCACCATCGAGAGCCTGGAGCGCAGCCCCGAGGCCTTCCGTGCCGCCAACGGAAAGATGCTGCGCAACACCAGCCTCATCAATTTCCTGGACGGCTGCGCGCTTTCGCTCCCGATCCATCCGCCCCGGACCGCGCCGGTCGGCTTGATGGTCGTGGGCTTCCGTGGCGAGGACGAGCGCGTGCTTTCGGCGGGCCTCGCCATCGAGGCGGCGCTGGCGCCCGAGGGGCCGGACCTCGTGGGAGCTCCATGAATTATCGTGCATCGTCTCGCGCCTAGACACCCCGGCGACACAGTTGCTAGACTGGCCCGAATCGAACGGAGGAGGGCGACCATGAGGAAAGTCTTTCTGACGGCAAGCATCGCGGCCGCGCTTCTTGCCGGGCCGGCGGACGCGCAACAAAAGGTGAAGATCGGCTTCATCACAACGCTGTCGGGTCCGCAGGGCGTCATCGGCGCGGACATGAAGAACTCGGTCGAGCTCGCGCTCGACCATCTGGGACGTAAGATGGCCGGGCTCGAGGTCGAAGTCTTCTACGGCGACGACCAGGTGAAGCCCGACGTCGGCACGCAGGTCGCCGACGAGATGCTGAAGAAGCACCAGGTCAATTTCGTCTCCGGCATCATCTGGTCGAACGTGATGCTCGCCGTCGCACCGCGCGTCACCGCTGCAGGCACCTTCATGATCGGCACCAACGCCGGCCCGCACGAGCTCGCCGGGGAACTGTGCAACGAGCTGTTCTTCACGACCTCGTGGCAGAACGACCAGACGCCCGAGGCCATGGGCAAGTACATGACCGACGCGGGCCTGAACGACGTCTACATCATGGCGCCCAACTACGCCGCCGGCAAGGACATGCTCACCGGCTTCAAGCGTACCTTCAAGGGCCGCGTCGCCGACGAGGTCTACACTCGCCTCGGCCAGACCGACTACCAGGCGGAAATCTCGCAGCTGCGCGCGAAGGCGCCGAAAGCGGTGATGGTTTTTTACCCCGGCGGCATGGGCATCCAGTTCATGAAACAGTACTCGGAGGCCGGCCTGCGCGGCCAGATCCCGCTGTATTCGGTGTTCACGCTCGACGAGCTCTCGATCCCCGCGGTGAGGTATGCGGCGCTAGGTCAGTTCGAAACGCGCATCTGGAGCCCGGATCTCAAGACCCCCGCCAACGAGAAGTTCGTCCGCGACTACCAGAAGAAGTACGGCGGCAAGCTGCCCTCCTTCTACGGGGCGCAGAGCTACGACGGCATCATGCTCATCGACTCGGCAGTGCGCGCGGTCAAGGGCAATCTCGCCGACAAGAAGGGCATGATCGC